>Ga0172371_10004070_pt1 | contig 22348 bp, 22 predicted proteins | sample Lak12m_FD_114543 | JGI IMG/M metagenome (GOLD analysis project Ga0172371, IMG submission 114543) | Freshwater microbial communities from Kabuno Bay, South-Kivu, Congo - kab_022012_12m | ecosystem: Environmental > Aquatic > Freshwater > Lake | place: Democratic Republic of the Congo: South-Kivu...
CTGCCGCAGGGCGCGGGCGGCGGCAAGCCGTTCCTCGAGGTCATCACCGTCGAGGTGCCCGGTGAGGACGGGCAGTTCTCGGCGGAGTCGAAGCCGGCGCTGGCGGAGCAGGCCGCCGGCCTCAGGGCCGTCGCCGTCGGCCCCGGCTTGGGGCGCAGCGACGGCGCCCGGCTCCTTGTGAGGGAGCTGCTCGACCTCGAGCGGCCGCTACTGCTGGACGCCGACGGCCTGTGGGCGCTCGGCGAGAAGCTCGAGCTGCTGGCCGGGCGCTCGCAGCCGACGGTGCTCACACCGCACGAGGGCGAGCTCGGCCGCCTGCTCGGCCGCCCGGCGGACGAGGTCGCGGCCCAGCGGCTCGTGTGCGCCCGTGCTGCGGCCCAGCGCAGCAACGCGACCGTCGTGCTCAAGGGCGAGGCGACCATCGTCGCCGACCCGTCGGGACAGTGCTACGTCGTCCCGACCGGCAACCCGGGCCTCGCCTCGCCGGGTACCGGTGACGTGCTCACCGGCGTCATCGCGGCGCAGCTGGCCAAGGGCATGAACGGCACCGAGGCGGCCTGTCTCGGCGCCTTCTTGCACGGCTTCGCCGCCGACCTCGCCGCCCGGCAGGTGGGCACCGAGGGTATGGTGGCGAGCGACGTCATCGAATCACTGCCGGCGGCCGTGGAGCGGCTCAAGGCCGGCCCGGAGGAGGAAGAAGCCCATGAGCACCACTGAACCGCCCGTCGAGGGTGTCGCGCCGCTCGAGGACGAGGAGTCCACGGACGACGAGGCCGGCGACGAGGCCTCCGACCAGGCCCACGAGGAAGCCGCCGGCGAGGGCGACGACGCCGAGGCGCTCGTGCGCGACATCATGACGTCGCCGGTCGTCACCGTGGACCCGGAGATGTCGGTGAAGGACCTCGCCGCCCTGTTCCGCGAGCAGCGCGTCGGGGGCGTCCCCGTGGTGGTGGACGGCAAGCTGGTCGGCATCGTCACCGAGGGTGACATGATGGCCATGGACGCCGACATCCAGTACCCGCACTGGTTCGAGCTCTTCGACAGCGTCATCTACCTGGGCAGCCAGAAGAAGTTCAAGGAGCAGCTGGAGAAGGCTGCCGCCGCCAACGTGGAGCAGCTCATGACGCACCGCGACAAGGTGAAGACGGTCGGCCCCGACGACCCGGCGCGCGATGCCGCCACGCTGATGGTGAAGCACCACTTCGACCGCGTCCCCGTGGTGGACGAGGACGATACGCTCCTGGGCCTCGTCACCCGCCACGACATCATGAAGCTCATCGGCCTCTGAGATGCTGGCCGACTGCGAGCGTGCTTCGGCGGAGGTCGACCTCGAGGCGGTGCGTCACAACGTCCGCCGGCTGAGGCGCGATCTGCCGCCCGCCGGGCGGCTGTGCGCCGTGGTCAAAGCCAACGGCTACGGCCACGGCGCCGTGCCGGTGGCGCGGGCGGCGCTCGAGGCCGGTGCCGCCTGGCTGGGCGTGGCGACGTCCGGCGAGGCGGAGGAGCTGCGCGCGGCCGGCATCGCGGCGCCGGTGCTCGTGTTCGGCCCGATGACGGGGACGACGCTGGCGCGAGCCGTTGCGGCCGACGCCGGGGTCGTGGTCTGGTCGGAGCGCTTTCTGGAGGAGGCGCGACGCCGCAGGGCCCGCGTGCACGTCAAGTTCAACTCGGGCATGGGCCGGCTCGGCGCCGGGGAGCAGAAGACCCGGCTGCTCTGCGCCGCGGCCGCCGCTGACGGGCTGCTTGCCGGCCTGATGAGCCACTTCGCCACGGCCGACGAGGAGGACACGGCCTTCTTCTGCGAGCAGCTGGGACGGTTCACGGCGCTCGCCGGGGAGCTGAAGGCGTTGTACCCGGATCTGCTGTGCCATACGGCGAACAGCGCGGCGGTGCTGCGCGAGCCGCGCTCCCACTTCGACATGGTGCGCACCGGCATCGCGCTGTACGGGCTGTCGCCGGCCAACGACGACCCGTTCAAGGACGGTCTGCGGCCGGCGATGAAGCTGAGCTCCTACGTGGCCACCGTGCGCGTCGTGGAGCCGGGCGAGTCGGTGGGCTACGGCCGCCGCTTCATCGCCGACGAGCCGGCGCGCGTGGCCATCGTGCCGATCGGCTACGCCGACGGCGTCCGCCGCGCCCTCACCAATCGCGGCGACGTGCTCGTGGCGGGCCGGCGCTGCCGCATCATGGGCACCGTCAGCATGGACCAGCTCACCGTGCGCCTTCCGCAGGGCTGGGGCAGGCCCGGCGACGAGGTCGTGTTTTTCGGGGCCGCCGGCGACGGCGGGCCGCTGGGGCTTGCGGCCCCGAACGCGGCCGGCGGACCGGGACCCAGGGAGGATGCACCCGACGCGCCGCGCATCCTGTGCGAAGAGGTGGCGCTGCTGCTCGACACGATCAACTACGAGGTGGCCTGCGATGTCGGGGTGCGGGTGGTGCGCCGCTACCGCGGCGTGGAGCCCGCGCCTGACGCCGCCGGCAGGGCCGCCGGCGCCCCGCCCACCTGAGGCCGCCGTGCCCGGTCCGTCCGACGCTCCTGCTCCGCCCAGGCCGCCGTCATCCGACGAGGTGACGGTCGCGGCGCGCACCTGCCTCGCGCAGAACGAGGCCGGCTGGCTGGTCGGCGGCTGTCTTCGCGACGAGCTCCTCGGCCGCCCGTCGGGCGACGTGGACATCGTCTTGGACGGCGACCCCGAGCGCTTCGCGCGCACTCTTGCCGGCCGCCTGGGCGGCCCCGTGTTCGCCTCCTCGGACGCGTTCGGTACGTGGCGCATCCTCGTCGGCGACGCGCACATCGACGTCGCGCCGCTGCGCGCCGCGCCCGCGGAGGGCGGCGGGCGGGCCGGAGCAGACACGCCCGCCGGCCGCGCCGCCCGGCTCGAGACCGACCTGCGCCTGCGTGACTTCACCGTGGACGCGCTGGCGCGGCCGCTGGAGGGCGGGGACATCGTCGACCCGCTGAACGGCCTCGACGACCTGGCGGCGCGCCGGTTGCGGCTGTGCTCGGCGGGCGCGCTCGTGGACGACCCGCTGCGCGTGCTGCGGCTCGCGCGCCTGGCGCGCCACTACGGCTTCGTCCCCGATCACGTCGCGACCACGGCGGCCGTCTCCGCCGCGCCGCTGCTGACGCAGGTCAGCGGCGAGCGCATCCGCGACGAGCTCTCTGCCGTCCTCTGCGGTCCCGACGCGGCCGTCGCCTTCCGCGACCTGGCGGTGTGGGGCGCCCTCAGGGTATTCCTCCCGGAGGTGGACGGGCTCCGCGGCGTCGAGCAGAACCCGTACCACCACTTGGACGTGTTCGAGCACACCCTGGAGGCCCTCACCTTCGTGGGCGGTGTCGTGAAGCAGCTCGGCGGCGAGGCCCAGCTCACCTCTCCGGACGAGGCGGGGCTCCCCGGTGTGCCGCCGCTGGTGCCGGTCACGTGGGCCGTGCTGCTGCACGACATCGGCAAGCCGGTGGTCAAGGTGGTGGACGAGGAGGGACGCATCATCTTCTGGCACCACGACGAGGCCGGCCGCCGGATGGCGCAGGAGATCGCTGCCCGCCTGCGCATGAGCAACCGCTTCGCGCAGTACCTGGGCACGCTCATCAGGCAGCACCTGCGGCTGGGGTTCCTCATCCGCGAGCACCCGCTGACGCGCCGCGCCCTGGCGCGGTACCGGCGCGACGTGAGCCCGTGGGTCTTCGAGTCTGTCGTGGTCTCACTGTGCGACCGCCTGGCGACGCGCGGCGAGAAGACCCCGGCGGTGTCGATGGCGCGCCACTACCGCGTGGCGCGGTCGGTGTGGACGGCGGTGAGCAAGGAGCCGGTGCCGCAGCTGCTGAGCGGGGACGACGTGATGGAGGTGCTCGGCATCGAGCCGGGTCCGGCCGTCGGTCAGGCGCTGGACGCGCTGGAGGAGGAGGTGGAGGCCGGCGAGGTCACGACGGAGCACGAGGCGCGGGCGTTCCTTGTGGCGTGGTGGCGGCGCGATGGCGAGGCGCGGGAGGAGACGGAGGTCGATGCCTGAGCTGCCCGAGGTGGAGACCGTCCGCCGCCGGCTCCTGACGTGTCTGCCGGGGCTCGTGGTGCGCGATGTGGTGGTGAACGACGCGACGGTGAGCGCGCAGGGCGCGGCGGAGCTGTACTCGCTGCTCGCCGGCCGGCGCGTGCACGGACTGCGGCGCCGCGGTAAGTACCTCATCGTCGACCTGGACGCGCGGGAGACCGCGGGGGCCGGCTCTGCTGCGCCGGCCGCCCCGGACGGCTCTGCCCCCCCGGCCGGCGGCGATGCGCGCGGCGGCCCGACCGTCGTCGTCATCCACCTGCGCATGACCGGCCAGCTGCTCTTCCGCCCGGAGCCGGGCGACCGCCCGCCGCGCTGGGTGTGGAAGCTCGACCCGGACACGGAACTGCACTTCCAGGACGTGCGCCGCTTCGGCACGCTGTGCGCCTTCCCGCCGGAGGAAGAGGAGACGTTCTTCGCGGCCATGGGACCGGAGCCGTTCTCGGACGCCTTCACCGTCGCGTACCTGCGCGAGGCCGTGCGCGGACGATGGGCGCCGCTCAAGTCGTTCCTGCTCGACCAGCGGCGCATCGCCGGCGTCGGCAACATCTACGCGGACGAGGCGCTGTTCCGGGCGCGCCTGAACCCGCTGCGCGCGGCAGGGTCGCTGGGGCCGCGTGAGGCGCAGCGCCTGCACGCGGCCCTTCTCGAGACCCTGCAGGACGGCATCGATCACGAGGGTTCCTCCATAGAGAGCTTCGTCGACCCGGCCGGCCGCCGCGGCAGCTTCCAGGAGCTGCTCAACGTCTACCAGCGCACCGGGCAGCCCTGCCGGGCGTGCGGTGCGCCGATCCGGCGGCTCGAGGTCGGCGGGCGCGGCACGCACTACTGCCCTGCCTGCCAGCCGCGCCGCGGCGGCATGTCGCGGGGCTCACGGCGGCTGCGCGGCAGCCCCGTGCCGCCGCGCAGCGGCAAGCCGCCGGATTGGGAGCCTCCCGACCGGTGAGCGCACCGGCCGCTCTCGCCGCCACCTCCGTCAAGCCGGATGGTGACGTCACCACCGGACCGCCGCTGTACCTGATCCTCACCTGCATGCGTCGTCGCACCGTGGTCGTCGTCGGCGAGAAGGGCCCGCAGGAGTTCCCCCGCGGCTGGTACGTGTACGTGGGCAGCGCCGTGCGTGCGCGGGAGGCGCGGGTGGCACGCCACCTCGCGCGAGAGAAGCCGCTGCGCTGGCACGCCGACCACCTCTTCGCTGCGGCGCCGGCGCGGGCGGCCTGGCTCGTGGACGGCGCCCGCGGCGAGTGTGAGCTGGCCGGCGCCCTGGCGGGTCTGCCGGGCGCGCAGCGCCGCCCGCCCCGCTTCGGCGCCGGCGACTGCCGCTGCGCCGGTCACCTCGTGCGCTTCGCGTGCCGGCCCCGACGCCGCGACCTCGCGACCGCGGCGCACGCCGCCGGCGCCCCCCTCGTCGGGGCGGTGCGCCGCTTCACGGCACCGCGCTGAGCACGCGCTCTCCGGCAAGCCGAAAGCCTCTCTCCTGCCGTCCTCCCTGGGGCTCGGTGCCCTGCTCCCCTGGACATGCGTGCCCACGCTCTCTGAGGCCGGATGCCTAGTACATCCGTCTAGAGGGACTAAGGACCTCGCCCAGATGTACCGAAAGACCCGCCCAGACCTGCTCAAGCCTGGCGAGGCGGATCCGGGGCACATCCGGTCCCGCAGGGATCGACCCAGTGGCGTTCTCGCCCTAAGAGCAGGACAACCAGCGACCCGCGGCGAATGTCGGCGAGCCCGACCGGGCCGTCGTCAGGGACACAGCGGGGAGGCAGCTCGTCAACGGAGGCGTCATGAAGCGGTTCAAGGTCCTGTTCGGTCAGCGTCGGTTCCAGGCCCTCATCACCATAGCGGCGGTCCTGCTCGCGGCCAGCGTGGTCGCGGCGTCGGGGGCCAACTTCACCAGCACCTCGGCCAACGCCAGCAACACCTTCACGGCGGGGAACCTGCACCACGTCAACAGCAACGACGGGGCGGCGATCCTTACCGTGGAGAAGATGAAGCCCGGCGACACGCAGTCGGGAACCGTCACCATCACCAACGACGGCGACCTCGACGGCGCCTTCACGATCGCGGAGAGCATCACCGGCGACCAGGCCGGCAGCGGCGAGGCCGGCGGCAGCGGTCACATCTCCGACGTGCTCCAGCTGACCGTCACCGACACGACCACCGGCCTGCCCGTGTACTCCGGGCTCCTGAAGGACATGGGCACCGTCGCCGCCGGGACCATCGTCGCCGGTGCCGCGCACACCTACGACTTCACCGTCACCTTCCCCGACAGCGGCGCGAACGGCGCCGACAACTCCTACAAGAAGTCCGCGGTGACCGCGCAGTTCGACTGGGTCGAGGCCCAGTGACCTGAGGGACGTGCTCCGGGGCGGGCCCGGCACGGGCCCGCCCCGGACGTCGTCGTCGGACGGAGGGCGCACGCGTGAGACCGGCGAGCAGCAAGGGATGGGTCGTCAAAGGACTCCTGACCCTCGGCGTGCTCGCCGTCCTCGCGCTCACGCTCGACTCCCTCGTCTTCTCCGACGCCTCGTTCACAGCCGGCTCGTCCGCGGTCGCCACGGTCACCGCGGGCGACCTGCGTCACCTCAACGACCACGACGGCCTTCTGCTGATCGACGCCTCGGACCTGGTGCCGGGCGACGTCCGCAGCGGGACCATGTCGCTCACGGGGCTCGGCGACCTGTCCGGCCGGTACGCGCTCGCGGCCGACGGCCTCGCCGAAGCACCCGGCTCTCCCCGGCTCTCGGACGCGCTCGATCTCGTGGTCACCGACGAAGCCGAGGGGACGACGCTCTACGAGGGGCCGGTGTCCTCGTTCTCCGGTGTCGACCTCGGCATGTTGGGTCCGGGAGACACACGCTCGTACTCGGTCACGCTCAGCTACCCTGACGGTGCCGCCGACCTGCGGCTGCAGGACGCCTCCTTGACGCTCACGCTGCGCGTGGCGGGGGTCGCCTCGTGAAGCGCTGCCTCAGGCTGGCGTTCACGGTGTCGTGCGTCGCGGTCTGCGCGCTCGTCGTGCTCGCCGTCCTGTTGCCGGCCGCGCTGGGCCTGCAGCGCTACGTGATCACCGGCGCGTCCATGACGGGGACCATCGACAGAGGCTCGGTGGTCTACGCCCGGCTGGTCCCCGTGAGCTCGCTCCGCTCCGGGGATGTCATCACCTTCGTGCCGCCCGGGCTCGGCAGCCCCGTCACGCACCGCATCATCGGCGTCTCCGTGAAAGAGGGGCAACGGGTGTTCCGGACCAGGGGCGACGCCAACCCGGTCGCCGACCCGTGGGCCGTCACCTTCCCTCGTCCGGTCCTGGCGCGGTACGCGTTCCACGTGCCCTACGTGGGCTACCTGCTGGCGCTGCTCTCCGTGCGCTGGGTGCGCATGGTGCTCATCGGCCTGCCGGCGGTGGTGATCGCGGTGTCGCTGTTGTGGTCGCTGTGGCGGGCGGCGGGCGAAGAGGTACGGGCGCAGGAGGGCGCGAGCGTCCGCGTGCAGGCCGCGACGACCCCGACCGACGGCGAGTGAGCGCGTGACGCGGAGGCTGCTCGTCTTTCTGGTCCTGGCGCTCGTCGCGCTGGTCTCGGCGAACGCCGCCTTCTCCGGCGCGTCGTTCGTGTCGGAGAGCACGACGGCGGTCAGGGCGTCCACATCCCGGATCACCGCCGACGGCCTGCAGCTGAACGACGGCGACGGCCAGACGGCCGTCGTCGGCGCCTCCGTGGCCGTCGCGCCCAGCGTGCGCGCCGTCGACGCCGCCGGTAACCCCGTCTCCGGCGTGGTGGTGAGGTTCTCGGTGACGGCCGGCGGGGGCTCGGTGGCCGGCGCGGTCGTCATCACCGGTGTGGACGGCGTCGCCAGGTCCGGGGTCTGGACGCTGGGGACGGACGCCGGTCAGAACGGCCTCCGGGCGGCGGCGCCGGGCCTGGGCGCGAGCGTGGATTTCAGTGCGACGGGGATACCGGGACCGCCGCATCGCTGTGCCGTGGCTGTGAGCGAGACCACTCCGGCCGCGGGCTCCGACGTGGGCGTGACGGCGCGGCTCACCGACCGCTACGACAACCCGGTGGACCCCGGCGTCCCGGTGACGTTCGCGACGAGCGCCGGCGCCTCCGTCACCGGGGCCGGCGTGGTGGATACGGGCGCCGACGGGAGAGCCCGGACGACGGTCACGGCCGGCATCGTCGCCGGGACGACCTTCACGGTGACCGCGGCCGCCGGCGCAGTCGCCGGGACGTCGCCGCTGTGCACGACGCGCGCGGCCGCTCCACACCGCATCGCCGCGGCCGCCGGCGACGGGCAGACGGCGCCCGCCGGCGACGCCGTGGCCGTCGACCCCGGCGTCCTCGTCACCGACCGCTACGGCAACGCCTGTGAGGGCGTCGCCGTGCTGTTCACGGTCACGGCGGGCGGAGGTTCCGTGAGCGGCGCCTCGGCAACGACCGGCGCCGCGGGCGCCGCCGCGGCCGGCTCCTGGACGCTTGGTCCGGTCGCGGGCACGAACGGGTTGTCGGCCACGGCCGACGGCCTCGCCGGCTCGCCGGTCGCGTTCACGGCGACCGGCGAGACCGGGCCGGCGGCGAAGTACGTCGTCACGGCGTCCAGCTACCGCACCATCGCCGGTGCCACCGTGACCGTGAGCGCGCAGCTCGCCGACAAGGAGGGCAATCCTGTGCGGACGGCCGGCGTGCGCGTGAACTGGAGCCTCAGCGGCCAGGGCGGGTCGCTCAGCGCCGCCTCCTCCGCCACCGGCGCCGACGGCGTCGCCCCCGTGGGGCTCACCGTCGGCGGCAACGTGGGCGCCGCGTACACGGTGACGGCCGCCGACGCGACGGGCCGGACGGGGACGAGCGCCCCGGTCACGGTCGCCTCAAGGGACCCGCAGCGCGTCGTGATCGTGGCGGGCGACCAGCAGACGGCGGCGGCGGGGACGTCCGTGGCGACCCCGCCCCGGGTCCTCATCACCGACACGGCGGGCAATCCGTGCCCGGGCGTCACGGTCGTGTTCACCGTCCTCAGCGGCGGCGGGTCCGTGAGCGGCAGGACGGCGGTGACCGACGCGGCCGGCGCGGCTGCCGTGGGAGGCTGGATACTGGGCACGAGCCCGGGGCCGAACACGCTGCGGGCGCTCGGTGAGGGCATGCCGCCGGGGCAGCGGGCGACGTTCCACGCCACGGCCGTCGCCGGCCCGGCGCACCACTACGTCGTGACCGCGAGCAGCCTGGGTCCGCTCGCCGGCACCGGCGTGACGATCACCGCCCAGCTGGCCGACGCGTACGGCAACCCAATCGCCGCAGCGGGCGTGACGGTCACGTGGAGCGCCACGGGGTCGGGCGGGTCGTTCGGCAGTGCGACCTCCGTCACCACCAGCGGCGGCCTCGCCACGGTGTCGTTCACCACCGGCGCCATCCGCGCAGTCACGTACACGGTGACGGCCACCGACGCCTCCGGCCGCACGGGGACGAGCCCCGCCATCATCACGCGGTGACCCCATCCCCGGGTCGACGCGGTCGCTGCCCGGTCCTCTCCCGGGCAACCCTGCCCATCCGCCTCCCGCGGACCCTCCGCAGGACACCCAGCCGAAGTGTCGCGGATGCCTATTGGGCGTGGGAACCCTGGCCCCGATGGCATAGACGCCAGGCAGTCATGAGCCGTCAGGCTCCGGGGGAAGCGGGACAAGGCCACCGTGAACGCGTCGTCGAAGCTGAGGATCCACGGGTCACGCATCGCCGTCTCGCTGCTCGTCGTCATCGTCACGGGGGCCGTCTGTGCGGCGGCGTTCGCTCTGGGGTCCTCGGGTCTCGGCGCGGGCACCCTGGGGATGGCCTCGTCCTCCGGGGGAGCCGTCGCCGGCGGCACGCTCTCCCTGCGTTCCGCTACTCTCGCTCCCGGCGACACCGTCCGCGGCACGGCCGTCGTGCGCAACGATGGGGATGCGCCCGGGCGCTTCTACCTCCACGCCGAGGGGTCGGGCGACCGGCCGGGCTCCGGCGGCAGCGGTCTGTCCGAGACCCTTGCGGTCACCGTCACGGATGTGACCACGGCGGGGCATCCCCTGCACGTCTTCGCAGGCCCCCCCGCCGGACTGAGCGGCGTCGACCTCGGCACGTTCGCGCCGCGTGCCGAGCGCACGTATCGCATCGTCGTCAGCCTGCCGGCGAGCGTTGCCGATGCCGCCGCCGGCGGCTCGTTGGAGCTCGGTCTCCAGTGGACGGCCGTCACGGTGCAGTGACCGCCGCCGGCGTCCGCTGCCGGGGATGACGAGCCGGCGGTGGGCTTGCAGCTCTCCCGCGCGCATCCTCTGTCGGGCAGGTGACTCGGCGTTCGGAGGCCGCAGGCGGGATCGTGGAGTGGGTGCGATGTCGAGCGGGCGTCCTCGACGGTAGGACCGTCCGCCGGCGGAAGGCGGCGAGAAGGGGACCCGTCGCCGCGTCGCTCGGCACCGGGCTGTGTGTCTCACTCCTGTTCCTGGCGCTGTCGTCCGCGTCGCCGGCGTCGGCATATGCCACGGCCGCCTCTTCGTGCGCGAGAACGTGCTGTGGGGCCATCGCTTCGCGAGTCACCCTTCGCGCCGCCCCGGAGGCCCGGACCGCCGCCACCCTCAGGTGCGCCGCGCCGAGGAGGGTGGCGACCGGCAACGACCCGGTCGTGGCGCTCGAGGACGTCAACGGCGATCGCCGCCTCGACCTCGTGACCTGCGGCGAGCACGGCGTGGGCGTGAAGCCCGGGGTCTGGAGCTTCACGCCGCATTCGCACGTCGACGAACACCACGGCGTCGCGCTCGGCGACTTCGACGGCGACGGCAAGACCGACGTCGCCGCGGCGAAGGGGCGCGCCCTCATGGTCGTGCGCTGTGATGGGAGTGGCGGGTTCATCAAGGCCCAGCGGCTCACGCTGCCGGACCTGAAGTACCCGGCGGTGTTCGCCGGCGACGTGAACGGCGACTGGCGCCCGACCTCGTCAGCGCGTACGCGGGGACGGCGCACGCGAGGCTGAACGCGCGCCGCTGAGCGGGTCACCACCGTGGGGCGGCGGCAGCGCGTTCCGCCCCGCCCGCGTGTGCTCGCGGCCGACGCCCGCCGGACGTCAGTCCCTCAGCGCGCCTTCTCCCACTTCTGCAGGTAGGCCACCTCGGCGAGCGTCTTGCCGGCGTCGATCTCGGCGCGCATGCGGTTCTCCTTCTCGAGCACGTCCATGGCGCGGTTGGCCAGTTCCACGGCCTGCTCCTTGGGCAGCACCATGACGCCGTCGTCGTCACCCACGATCCAGTCGCCGGGGCGCACCCTCTGACCGGCGATGGTGATGGGCACGTCGATCTCGCCGAAGCCCTTGGGCTCACCGGCATTGGCGCACACTTTGCTGCTGAAGGCGGGGAAGCCGAGGCGCGCGATCTCGGGGGTGTCGCGGATCGCGCCCCAGACGACGAGGCCGGCGACGCCCTTGACCATGGCGCTGTGCGTGGCCAGCTCACCCCAAATCGCCGGCGTGGCGTCGCAGGCGTCGATGACGAGCACGTCTCCGGGCCGGCAGCGGTCGATGGCCTCGACGGGCTTGGCCCAGTCGCCGGCGTAGGTGCGCACCGTGACGGCCGGGCCGCACAGGTGGGCGCCCGGCAGCAGCGCCCTGATGCCCGGCAGGCTCGGCTGCCGGTGCCAGGCGTCGCTCACGTTCGCCGTCGAGACCTGTTCCAGGATCGAGCGGATGTTGCCGCCCGCCGCCCTCTTGTACAGCGCGGTCTCGATGCACACGCGCTCGTCCACGGCGCGCCGGATCTCCTCAGCGGCGCCGGCGGCGTCCACCGACTTGATGATGGCGCCGCCCACCACGACGATCTGCGCGCCGGCGTCCACGGCCGCGGCGGCCGTCTCGCTGTTGATGCCGCCGGCCACCGAGACGGGGATCACGACCGCCTCGGCCACGGCCTTGAGTGTCTCGAACGGCGCCTCGCCGCGCATCTGCTGGTCGATGGACGTGTGGATGCCGATGTAGTCGGCGCCGAGCTCCTCCGCGCGCTTCGCCCGCGCGACGGGGTCGGCGACCTCGATCATGTCCACGATGAGCTGGCAGCCGTAGTTGCGCGCCGCCTCGGCGCATTCCTTGATGGTGCTGTCGCTGGCTGCGCCGAGCACGCCGACGACGCTCGCGCCGGCCTTGGCCGCGTACTCCACCTCGGTGCGGCCGGCGTCCATCGTCTTCATGTCGGCGACGATGACCTTGTCCGGGAACTCGGCCTTGAGCGCGCGCACGGCGTTCAAGCCCTCAGCCTTGATGAGCGGCGTGCCGGCCTCGATCCAGTCCACGCCGCCGGCCACCGCCTCGCGCGCCACCTCGAGGGCACGCGGCAGGTCGACGAAATCGAGCGCGACCTGGACGATCGGGCGCGGGCGGCTGGGGTCGGCGCCTGGGGCGCAGTCCTCGGCGGCGCTCACAGCCCCATCACCTGCACCACGACGCGGCGCTCGCGCGGCCGCGCGTCGAAGTCGCAGAACACGATGTTCTGGTAGATGCCGAGCGTCAGGCGGCCGTCGACGAACGGCACGACCAGCGACGGCCCCACGAGTCCCGCGCGCACGTGCGAGTGGCCGTTGCCGTCGCCCAGATTCATGTTGTGCCGGTAGAACTGCCCGGCCGGCGCGACCACGTCGAGGGCACGCTGCACGTCCTCGACGACGCCCGGCTCGAACTCCAGCGTGGTGAGCGCGCCGGTCGCGCCCGGCACGAACAGGGTCACGGTGCCGTCCGAGAGGCCGGTCCGGCGCACGGCCTCGGCGACCTCCTCGGTGATCTTGATCATGTCCGCATTCCCCTTGCTCGAGAACTCGATGGAGCCGGTGATGACGCGGACCAGGCCCTCACGGAGGTGGTCTTCTCTCACGGCGCCTCTCTGCTGGCCGTCGACGGACACTGTCGCCATGGTTCCCTTCCTCTCAGGTCGTCGCGTCCTCGGCGGGGTACGCGCTGGGGGTGGTCGTGTGGGGTGGCGGCGCCGCGGGGGCGCCGATGGTGACGCTGTCGATGAGGCGTACGGCGCCCAGGCGGGCGGCGGCGATGAGCAGGGAGCCGGGGACGATGGTCGTCCGCGGCTCGAACGTGTCGGGGTCGACGATCGCCAGGTAGTCGAGGTCGAAGGTGCTGTCGGTGTGCGGGGCCTCGTCGCGCAGGGCGGCGGGGCGCTCGTCGCCGGGAAGCGGACCGGTCATGAGGAGCGCGCTCGCGGCCGCGACCACGACGTCCTTCGTGGTCGCGTGCGGGCGCGCCCCGGCGGCCGCACCGGCCATGAGCGCCGCATAGAGACTGGGGGCGACGGCGCGCTGGGGCGGCGTGAGGTAGGCGTTGCGCGAGCTCATCGCGAGGCCGTCGGGCTCGCGCACCGTGGGCACGCCGACCACGTCGACGGCGATGTCGAGGTCACGCACGAAGCGGCGCACCACGGCCAGCTGCTGAGCGTCCTTCTGGCCCAGGAGCAGCACGTCGGGCCGCACCACGCCCAGCAGCTTGGTGACGATGAGCGCCATGCCGTCGAAGTGCCCGGGCCGCGAGGCACCCTCGTACTGCTCGGTGAGCGGCCCGCGCACGTGCACGCCGGTGGCCAAGCCGTCCGGGTACATCTCGGCGACCGGCGGCGCGAAGACGAGGTCGACGCCGCGGCTCGCGAGAAGCGCGAGGTCGCGGGCCTCGTCGCGGGGGTACCTTTCGAAGTCCTCACCGGCACCGAACTGGGTGGGGTTCACGAAGACGGATGCGGCCACCGCGGCGCACCGCGGCCGGGCCGCGTCGACCAGGCTCAGGTGCCCGGCGTGCAACGCACCCATGGTGGGCACGAAGCCGAGCGGGCGCGAAAGGCCGGCGAGGGCCGCCCTCGTCTGGTCAACAGTGCGGGTGACGATCATGGTCACGGCGCCGCTCCGCTGTCGTCAACGCCAGGGGTGACAACCGTGGCTGTGCTTCTCACGCCCAGTCCTCCTTGCCCAGCAGCTGCTGGAGCGTCTGGACCTGCTCGTCGTCGAGACGCGGCGCGGCCAGCGCCAGCGCCTCGAGGCTGAGGGCGCGGTAGGTCGCAGCCAGGCGCGGGCTCTCGCGGTCGAGCAGGCGCAGGTGCGCGCGCACGGTGCCCACGTCGCCGCGCGCGACCGGACCGGTGAGCGCGTGCGCGGGCTCGCCGCTCATCAGCAGGTTCTCCATCGTGGTGCGCAGCAGGACCTGGAGATGACGCAGCCCCAGCCCGTCGTGCGTGGCCTCGTCCATGAGGCGCTTGGCCTCGCTCTCGAGGGCCACGAGCAGGTTGCAGCCGATCACGGCCGAGAGGTGGTAGAGCGTCTTGCGCTCGTCGTCGAGGCGGAAGGGCTGCAGCCCAAGGCGCCCGGCGAGCTCCTCGCCGAGTCGCAGGTCGCGCTCCTCGAGCGCCGTGACGGCGCACGGCACGCCGCGCAGCAGCTCGGCGCGCGGCTCGCCGGCGAACGTCTGCAGGGGGTGCAGGCAGAGCACGCGCACCCCCTGCTCGTACAGCGGCCTGAGCAGATGGATCGAGCCGAGGCCGCTCGAATGGATGGCCAGCGGTTGCGGCGCGCCCGGCCGCCGGCAGCCTTGCATGGCCTCGGCCAGGCGCCCGGCGACCCCGTAGATCTCGTCGTCGGGCACGGCCAGCCACCAGGCGTCGGCCTCCAGGGCCGCGTCGCGCACGCGCACGTGGGGGGTGCCGGCGAACAGCGAGGTGTCGTCGTCGGCGTGCACCCCGACGGCGGAGACGGTGAGCCCGGCTCCGAGCAGGCCGGCGAGGAGGGTCGATCCGAGACGTCCGGGACCGACCACGCAGAAGCGGTACGCGTCGATGCTCAAGCCTTCGACCTCTCCGGCTGCGGTCCGCCCTGTCGCGGTACCGCGCCTGCCTCAGGCCTGTGAGACACAGGCGATCATCCCCGTCTCCTGCCGAGGCTCGGAGCGGAGGCTGTGAAGAGAGTAGCGGCGCGCAAGCACACGGTCAATCATCGGCGCGCGCATCGCGCACCTGAGCGCCGCCCGCAGCCACGCTTCTCCGGCGCGCGGCGAGGGCCGGGGCCCGGGCGCCGGATGGTACACTACGCCCATGCCGATCTACGAATTCTGCTGCAACCAGTGCGGAACCGCCTTCGAGGAGCTGGTCCGCAACGGCACGAAGCCGGTCTGCCCCGACTGCAGGTCCGGCGACGTCTGCCGACTGCTCTCCACGTTCGCTGTGCACTCGTCGTCTCTGGACCTCGGCGGCAAGGGAGCCAAGAAGAGCTGCTCCACTTGCCACAGCTCCTCCTGTGGCACCTGCCACTGACGCCGCCGCCGCGCTCGACGCCCTCCGCGCGAAGGTGGAAGCGTGCACCAGCTGCCCGCTGCACGAGACGCGGACCAGGGCCGTGTTCGGCGACGGCGACCCCGGCGCCGACCTCATGTTCGTCGGCGAGGCGCCGGGCTACCACGAGGATCAGCAGGGCCGGCCGTTCGTGGGCCAGGCCGGCAAGCTGCTCGAGCAGCTGCTCGCGTCCATCGGGCTCACGCGCGAGCAGGTCTTCATCGCCAACGTCCTCAAGAGCCGGCCGCCCAACAACCGCGACCCGCGTCCCGACGAGATCGCCGCCTGTCAGCCATACCTGTGGCGGCAGATCGAGCTCATCCGCCCGAAGGTCGTGTGCACGCTGGGAAACCACGCGACCAAGCTGCTCACGGGCAACCCGGCCGGCATCACCAAGGTGCACGGACGGCCCCAGGCTCACAGCATCAACGGCGTGGACCTGTACCTCTATCCGATCTTTCATCCTGCGGCGGCGCTGTACACGCCGGCCATGCTGGACACGCTCAAGCAGGACTTCCTACGCCTGCCGGAGCTCATGGCGCACGCCGTGCCTCAAGCAGTTCCGGCGGCCGGGGAGCCGGGCGCGGAGCGCCCGGCCTGGCGGCCGCCCCAGCGGACCGCCGGCTCCTCCGCCGGCGACGGGCAGGCTGATCTCTTGAGCGCTCCGCCGACGCCATCCGCCCGCTGGGACGCGCCGGCGACGGGCTCGTCCGCTGCCGGAGACCCGGCCGCGGACGCGGGCTCCGGTGCCGCAGTCGCTGCAGGCGTGGCGTCGCCTGCTGCGGACCTGGCGTCGCCCGCGGCAGATGCGGCATCGCCCGCCGACGAGCCGGAGCCACCCGCCGCAGACCCGCGGCCGGACATCGTGTCCGACGCACCGGCGTCCACGTCGCGCGTCGAGTCGGGCCCTCCGGAGCAGCTCGGCCTCTTCTGAATGGTCAAGCTCACGCTCGCCTCGCCGGCCCAGACACGACGGTTCGCGCGTGTGCTCGCAGGCCTCCTGCAGCCCCCTGCGCTCGTCACCGTGGAGGGTGACCTGGGCACCGGCAAGACCACCCTGGTGCGCGAGGTGCTCCGCGCCCGCGGTGTGCGCGGCGCCGTCACGAGCCCGTCGTTCACGCTGGCGCAGAGCTATCACGGCCGCGACGGCGTCGTCCTGCATCACCTCGACCTGTACCGCCTGGGCAGTGGCGCCGACGTGGACCTCTTCGCGTGGGACGACTACCTCGGTCCGGACGCGCTCACGTTCGTGGAGTGGCCTGCAGCGGGGCAGGACGTGCTGCCGCCGGCCGACGTTCGCCTCGTGCTGGAGCACCGCACGTTGAACAGCCGCACCGCACGCCTCTTCGCGGCGCCGGCCTTCGAGGCCGCCGCGGCGGTACGCGCCGCCGCCGAAGGCATCCGCGTCGAGTCCGCCGCGGAGCCTCAGCCGGGCGGACGCCCGACCGCCCGGGGAGCGGCCCGGTGATCCTCGCGCTGGAGACCGCGACCACGGCCTGCTCGGTGGCCCTCTGCGCGGCTGACGGGCGCCTGCTCGCCGAGGTCGTCGCCCTGGACGGGCCGGCGCACACGCAGCGCCTGCTGCCCGGCGTACACGCGGTGCTCGCCGAGGCGGGGGCGGACTGGGACGACGTCGAGACGGTCGCCGCCGGCCTGGGGCCCGGCGCCTTCACCGGCCTCAGGATCGGCGTGGCCACGGCCCGCGCCCTGGCGCAGGCGGACGGGCGCGTGCGTCTCGCCGGTGTGCCCACCACGGCCGCGCTCGCGCTCGCCCTCGGGGAGCGCTCGCCCGGGGCGGCGACGCTCGTCCCGCTGATCGACGGGCGGCGTCGCGAGGTGTTCGCCGCCGTGTACGCGCCCGACGCAGAGCTCGGTGTGCGCGTCGTCGAGGACGTGCGGGTGTTGCCGCTCGCCGAAGTGCCGGCGTGGCTCGCCGGGCTCGAGCGCCCCGTCGTGGGCGGCGACGGCGCCGCCCTGCTGCCCGGCGGCCTCCCCGCCGCGGCCGCCGACGCCGGCTTGCCGGCGCCCACGGCGGCCATGGTGGCCCGCGCCGTGGCCCGCGGGGTGCCCGGCCTGGTCGTGGGCCCTGACGCCGTGCTGCCCCTGTACGGGCGCGCCCCCGACGCTGCGCGCTGGCAGGGTCCGAGCCCGGCCCCGGCCGGCACGCCCGCTGCCACCGCGCCCGCGACCGGCCTGACCGTGCCCCCGTCCGCGCTCTCCCCGGGAGCACGGCCGTGACCTTCGAGGTCGTGCCCGGCGGCGCCGGCGAGACCGTGACCGTCCGCGGCATGCAGTTCACCGACCTCGAGGCCGTGGCCGCCATCGAGCGCCGTGCCTTCACCCTGCCCTGGTCGCTGGCGATCTTCAGCGGTCAGCTGGCGCGCGAGAGCGGCATCTGCCTCGTGTGCGAGGTCAGCGGCAAGGTGGCTGCGTACCTCATCGCCGACATGTTCGTGGACGTGTGGCACCTCATGGACCTCGCCGTGGACCTGCAGCACCGCCGCAAGCATCTTGCCTCGGGGCTCATGGAGGCCTATTTCGCCATCACCGAACGGCAGGGTCACCGCGGTCACACGCTCGAGGTCCGGGTCTCCAACACGGCCGCCATCGACCTGTACCGCAGCTTCGGCTTCGTCCCGACGGGGGTACGCCCCGGCTACTACAGCGACGACCGCGAGGACGCCCTCATCATGTGGAAGGATTGGGAGGGGGAGTCCGCGTGACGGCCGCGCCCGCGGGTGGGGCCGGCGAGGCTGCGCCGGCCGGCCCGCTGCTGTGCCTCGAGACGTCCTGCGACGACACCAGCGCCGCCGTCGTGCGCGGCCGCGAGGTGCTCTCGTCCGTGGTCTCTTCGCAGAACGAGCTGCACGCGCAGTTCGGCGGCGTGGTGCCGGAGGTGGCCTCGCGCCGCCACACGGAGCTGGTCAACGAGGTGGTCGCAGAGGCTCTGGCGGAGGCCGGCGTGGGCTGGGACGACCTCGCCGGGGTCGCCACCACGCAGGGTCCCGGCCTCATCGGCGCCCTTCTGGTCGGTCTGGCGGCGGCCAAGGCCATCGCCTACCGCCGCGGCCTGCCGCTCATCCCGGTCAACCATCTTCAGGGGCACATCGCCGCCAACTACGCGCTCGGCGTGCAGGCTCCGTTCGTCTGCCTCGTGGCCAGCGGCGGTCATACGCTGCTGGCGGTCGTGGAGCGCGGCGTGGAGTACCGCGTCGCCGCGCGGACCATGGACGACGCCGCCGGTGAGGCCTTCGACAAGGGCGCCCGCCTGCTCGGCCTGGGCTACCCCGGCGGCAGGGAGCTCGACCAGCTGGCGGCGGCCGGCGACGCGACCTTCGTCACGTTCCCGCGCGCGGTGCCGCGCGGCCGGGACTTCAGTTTCAGCGGCCTCAAGACGGCTCTGCTCTACGACCTCAGGGGTCGTGACGAGGCCGCGATCGCGGCGCACCGCGCCGACATCGCGGCCTCGTACCAGGCGGCTATCGTCAACCAGCTGGTCGACAAGACGCTGGCCTGCGCGCAGGCCGAGGGCCTGCGCTCGGTGGCCGTGGCCGGCGGCGTGGCCGCCAACTCGGGGCTGCGCCGCGCGCTCACGGAGCGCGGCGAGGCGCAGGGTCTCACGGTCTCGCTGCCACCCCTGCGGCTGTGCACCGACAACGCGGCCATGATCGGCCTGGCAGCCGCCTTCCTGCCCGCCGTACCCTGGCCGGACTTCCTGGCCCTGGACGCGTTCGCCAGCGACAGCGAGGCCAGGGCGGCGCGGCCTGCCGCACGCAGACGTCCGCTCGCCTGACGACGCCCGGCAGCATGCACGCGGCCTGCCGCACCGGCTCTGCGCGCCGCGGCAGCGTGCCGGGCGAGGGAAGCCGTCGCCAGAGTCGAACCTGAGACCACGATGAGCGACGCCGACAGCCCCCATCCCGAGCCGCCGCACGGGCCCGCTGAGGTCGTCGCGCGCGGGCCCGCGGAGGGCGCTCTGCGTGGCGCCGCCGAGCTCTTCGTCGAGTGTCTCGAGCGCGAGGGTGTGGAGTACGTGTTCGGCATCCCGGGCGAGGAGACCCTCGACCTGAGCGAGGCACTGGACCACTCGCGCACGGTCACCTTCGTCCCCGTGCGCCACGAACAGGGCGCGGCGTTCATGGCCGACGCCTACGGCCGGCTCACCGGCCGGCCCGGCGTGTGCCTGGCCACCCTCGGCCCCGGCGCCACCAACCTTGCCACCGGCGTCGGCGACGCGTACCTCGACAAGGCCCCCCTGGTCGCCCTCACCGGCCAGATCACGCTCTCGAGCATGCACAAGGAGACCCATCAGTTCATCGACACGGTGGACATGCTCGAGCCCATGACCAAGTGGAACGCGCGCCTGCACGACCCGCGCATGATCGGCGAAGCGGTGCGCAAGGCCTTCAGCATCGCCGCCGCGGAGAAGCCCGGTGCCACGCACCTCGAGCTGCCCCAGGACGTGATGGCCGCGCAGGTCGTCGGGCGGCCGCTGCCGCCCAACCCCGTCCCGGTCATCGAGCCGGACGCCGCCGCGATGCACCGCGCCGCCGACCTGCTGCAGCTGGCGGCGCGGCCCGTGCTCCTGGCCGGCAACGGCGTGGTGCGTCAGGGCGCGTCACAGGCGCTGCGCAACTTCTGCCGCCAGACCGGCCTGCGCGTGATCACGACGTTCATGGGCAAGGGCGTCGTGGACGCCGGCGACGAGGCCTTCCTGTTCACCGCCGGGCTGCGCTCCCACGACTACCCCCACGGCCTGCTGGGGCGCGCCGACCTGGTGATGACGGTCGGCTACGACATGGTCGAGTGGCCCGCCTCGGCGTGGAACCCGGACGGGCGGCACGCCATCGTCTGTGTCGACACGGTGCCGCCCGATATCGACGGCGACTTCGTGCCCGAGGTGGAGCTCATCGGCGACCTCGGCCACATCCTCACCCAGCTCGGGTGTCTGCTGTGGAACAAGCCGGTCTCCGCCTACGACGTGCCGCCGTACCACCGCGCTTTCGCGCGCCTGCTGGACTCCGGTGCGGACGACGACGTCCCGGTCAAACCGCAGCGCGTGCTGCGCGACCTCCGCGCCGCCCTCGGGGCCGACGACATCCTCATCTCGGACGTCGGCGCCCACAAGCTCTGGGTCGGGCGCTTCTGGGAGGCGCGGGAGCCGAACACCGTGCTCATCAGCAACGGGTTCGCGGCCATGGGGTTCGGCCTGCCCGCCGCCATCGCCGCCGCCCTTGCCACCCGCGGTCGCCGCAAGGTCGTGTGCATCACCGGCGACGGCGGCTTCCTCATGAACGTGCAGGAGCTGGAGACGGCGAAGCGCCTGGGACTCCCTTTCGTCGTCCTCATCTGGTCCGACGGCGGCTACGGCCTCATCGAGATGCACCAGCGCCGCCGCTTCGGGCGCGTCGCCGGCACGCGCTTCGAGAACCCCGACTTCGTCGCCCTCGCCCGCTCCTTCGGCCTCGAGGGCCTCCGCGTGCGGCGCGCGGGCGATCTGCCGGCCGTGCTCGTCCGGGCGCTCAACACCCAGGGTCCCGTCCTCGTGGACATTCCTATAGACTACCGGGAGAACGAGAAGCTCGGCGTCGACTTGTGGAAACTTGCTCCGGAGACGCTGGTCTAGAAGTTAGACAATCTTCACCACGGGGGGTCCGTATGGAAGAGCTGCTTCGCAACGAGGGGCTGAAGCGAGTACGCATGCGGCTGATCACCGCGGTGGTGTTCGTCTTCACGCTCACCTGCTCCGGCTCGTTCGGCATGGAGGACGTGGTCTCGTCCACGGGACCCGGCATGGCGCTGCTCATGATCCTCATCCTGCCACTTGTGTGGAGCGTGCCGCTGGCGTTCGTGTCGTCGGAGCTCTCCTCGATGATCCCCGAGGCAGGCGGCCTGTACCGCTGGATCCGCCGCGGCATGGGCGAGTACTGGAGCTTCCAGGCCGGCTGGTGGTGGACGCTCTCGCTCTACGTGGACTCCGCCGTGTACGTCGCCATGGCCCTGGATTACATGCAGAACCAGTGGGGCTTCGGGGCCGCCGAGCGGGCGGCGATCGGCGTGGGCATCGTGGCGGTGTTCACGTTCATCAACATGCGCGGCCTGGACCTCACGGGGTGGTCGCTCATCGCCATCCAGGTCATCGTCCTGGTGCCGCTGCTGGTGTTCACGGTCTACGGCATCGCCAAGGGTTCGGGCAACGCGTTCTCGCCGGTGCTGCCACCGGGTGAGAGCCTGATGACCTCGCTCAACCTGGGCCTGGCGATCATGATGTGGATGTACTCGGGGTGGGAATCGATCGGCACCCTCGCCGGGGAGATCGAGGCGCCGCAGAAAGTCATCCCCAAGGCGCTGCTCATCACCACCCCCATCGTCATCTTCGTGTACCTCATCACGGTGTGGGCCTCCATCCGCATCGCCCGCGTGGACGGCCCCGACAACTGGATGAACATGTGGACGGGAGGAGGCGGCGTTGACTTCGTGGCCGCCGCCAAGCTGGTCGGGGGGAGCGCCCTCGGCTACCTGCTCCTGATCTCCGCGATCTTCTCCAACATCGGCCTGTACGCCGGCTACCTGGCGACGGGCGCGCGCCCGTCCTTCCAGATGGCGCGCGACCGCCTGTTCCCCAGGTTCTTCGGGCGGACCCACTCGACGTGGGGCACGCCGTGGGTCGCCATCCTCATCATGGGCGTCATCGACGCGGTCCTCATCAACTTCAACTTCAGCGCGCTCATCACCATCGACGTGTTCCTGCTGATGTTCCCGTACGTTCTCATCTACCTCACGGCGATGATCCTGCGCTTCAAGGAGCCCGACGCGGTACGGCCGTTCCGCGTGCCCATGCCCACGTGGGCCCTGGGCGTGTGGGTGGCGTTCCCCATCGCCATCGCCATCATCGCCCTGTTCGTCAACGGCGTCGACTGGATGATCGGCGGTCTGGCGGGCATCCTCACGGGCCCCATCGCCTACCTCGTCTTCAAGAACATCTAC
>Ga0172371_10004071_pt1 | contig 22348 bp, 10 predicted proteins | sample Lak12m_FD_114543 | JGI IMG/M metagenome (GOLD analysis project Ga0172371, IMG submission 114543) | Freshwater microbial communities from Kabuno Bay, South-Kivu, Congo - kab_022012_12m | ecosystem: Environmental > Aquatic > Freshwater > Lake | place: Democratic Republic of the Congo: South-Kivu...
AGATGTGGGTAAACTTAAGGCAACGCCCTGGGGACAGTGCCCATCACGAGATCGGAAGCCCTGAAAGGGCGGAATAGAGGTCCGGGGAAGCCTGGATTTCGCCCCTTCAGGGCTTCGCCGTTCCTTGCGATACGCTTCCCCAGGGCGTTGCCCTGGGCTGTCGTATTCCGCCCCTTCGGGGCTGAAGGCGACTGCGGCCAAAACCCCTGCTCTGGGCCATGCACTTCGACCGTTCTTCCCGTTCAGAACAGAACCAGCATCCATGACACTCCCAGTCTTTCACCCGCCCACTCCCGACCCCTTACTTGGAACGCTGAACCTTGACTTTCTTGCCGCAAGGTCTCATCCTGAGAGCCGAAACCACCGGAGACTACGTCATGGGTTCACTGAGATGCTGCGTTTGGGTTGGGATCCTGATCGCGGGTTTGCCATCGAGTCTTCTCGTTGCCGAGCAGTCAAGGGCGCCCTCGTTGGCGGCCGGGGCGATCGTCTTGGAGAACGAATTGTGCCGCTACGAAATCGGCCTCGACGGCAAGAACCGGGCACTCGTCAACCTCGGCGATAAGCACGACTGCCTGGTAACGGGCCAGCCGTTCATGGTGGTTGGACAGGGACCCAAGTCGTGGGCCTCTTCCAAGGTGGAATTGGCGGGGGACCTTCTCACCGTGTCGTTCGGCGAGAGCGGCATTCGCGTCCGGGCCAGGATGGCGATCCGGCCACGCTACTTCACCGTGTCGATTGAAAGCGTCGGGGGAGGGGAGCCCGATTGGCTTCAGCTCTGCAACCTGCGGACCAAGATCGGCGGGCACGTGGGCGGGCTGGTGAACACGGCCTGGGACGATCGCTTCGCCGTCGGCGCGCTGGCGTGCAACGATCGCACGGACTGTGGATCGCACGGCGTGCCGACCGCGCGGGCCTATCGCCAATTCGGCATCGAGGGGGCGAAGGTGGCCGTCTTCGGCGTGCCCACAGGCCGGCCCGATCCCGGCGGCAAGGTCCTCGACGCGATTGAGGTGATCGAACTGGAACAGGGCCTGCCGCACCCAACCGTCAACGGCGTTTGGATCAAGCGCGCCCCCGAGCGATTCAACTCGTACCTGATGGTCGGCGGCATCAACCACCGCAACGCCGACGAAGTGATCCGGTTCGCCAAGGGTGGCTTCGGCTGCATCGAGCTGACCTGGTGGCGCACCACGCCCACCTACGAGCCGAACCCAGCCCAGTTCCCCGACGGCCTGGCTGGGCTCAAGAACGTGGCCGACAAGATCCACGCTGCGGGCCTCCAGGTGGGACTCCACGTGATGCAGGGCATGGTCGGCTGGGGCGCCAAGGACGATCCCTACATCAGCCCGAAGGCCGATCCGCGACTGCTCCAGGACCGGCACGCCACACTCGCAGCCCCCGTGGCGCCGCAGGCCATGGAAATCGCCGTCACTGAACCTCTGGCCGGCTGGCCGGACCATGGCGACCTCTATCTGGAAGGCGAGATCATCCACTACGCCAAGCGGACGGCAACGAGCTTCGCCCAGTGCCAACGGGGACTCCATGGAACGACCGTCGCGGCCCACGCCCAAGGCGCCCCCGTTGGCCACCTCGTCAATTGCTTTCCCATCTGGGGCCACACGGTCTACTGCCCCGACGTGAACTCGACCATGGTCGACGAGATTTGCGACCGGATCGCCCGGGTCTTCGACGCAACCGGCGCCGACATGTCGTATTTCGACGGCGGCGAAGAGATCAACGTCCAGCCCCCGCACTGGCACAACCAGGGACGCATCGCGCTGGGGGTGCAAAAGCGGGTGAAGAAGCCCGTCATCCTGGAAGGCAACGCCCTCTATACGCACCTGTCCTGGCACGTGATCACCCGGGGCAGCCCGAGCTTCGACCCCATCTACTTCGGCCGGCGCGAATACACCCTGCGATCCAAAGGACAGAACCCGGCCGGCTGGGCCGCGAACCTGCTCACCGGCGACGTGGGCTGGTTCGCCCCCCACGGCCACTCGCTGGCGACCGATGCCGTTACGCCCGACGAGGTCATGCTCCTGTGTCTCAAAGCGCTGGGCGGGAAGGCCCCCATTTCGTTCAGCGTCGACGCCGGCAACCTCTGGGCCAACAAGCGGATGCCCGAGATGCGCGACATCATCCGCACCTGCGATGAGCTGAAACGCCGCAACTACTTCACCGAAGAGGCCTGCGCCGGACTCGCCAAGCCCATGGCCGAGCACGTGCTGGAGCGGTCGCCCGACGGCCAGTGGGACCTGCGCCCCTTGCAGTTCGGGCCTCCTCGCGTTGTCGACGCCAGCGGACCGTCGGCCCGCTGGACGTGCAAGAACCCCTACACGGAGCAATCGCCTTGGGTCCGCATCCGGGCACGAACCGCGCTGGCAGCGTATGGCGGCAAGAAAAGCCTGGTGCTGGCCGATCCTCACGGCGGCGTGCCTTTTCAGACCCGCGACGCGGCCTCCGCCGAGTTGGTGCAGGCGGTCGAGCCGTCGGCCGAGAAGGCGCCCGACGGGACGAGCACGTTCTGCTATTGGGCGGAGAACCGCGCCAAGACCCGCTCGGCCTGGTGCCGGGCGTCCGTCGCCTTTCCCAAGCCGCTCAACCTCTCCCGACACCGGCGACTGGGGCTCTGGATCCGCTCGGAATCGCCCGGCGGCATCCTCAACGTGCAGTTGGCCGCCACCGACGCCCGCCGCGACCACTACATCCCGCTGGGCGGCCAGGGCTGGTCCTACGTGGTTCTCGACCCGCCCGAAGACAGCCGGTTCTACGACTACTCGTGGCCCTACAGCTTCACCGACTTGTTCTACACCTGCTGGGGCGTGTACGGCGGGGTGAAGGAGCTGAACCTCTATTTCAACGGCCTGCCGCCCGGCGCAAAGGCCCGCTGCTGGATCGGAAGGATCGAGGCCCTCGAAGAACGTTCCCTGCCGCTGGTGTCGCCGGCGTTGGAGGCCGCGGGACACAAGATCGCGTTTCCCATCTCTCTCAAGCCCGACGAGTACCTGGAAATGGAGCCCGGCGGCCGTTGCCGCCACTTCGATCCCAACGGCGGCTTGGTGGGCGAAGTGAAGCCGCAAGGCACGTTGCGCCTCGCGGCGGGGGACAACGCAGTGCGTTTTGCCTGCATGACGGATGAGGCCGCCTCGCCCCGGGCCGAAGTCACGGCGTCGCTGCGCGGAGCGCCGATTCCGAAGGCCCGGCGCGGCAAAGGCCCGTAGAAGAACAACGGATGTCTGGTTCATCCCATCAATGGATACGTGGCTTCGCAAATCCAGAGCGGATACCCGATGAAGCGGAAGTATAATGCCTCTTCTCTAATCCGTCCCATGGCTTCCGCGCAGTGAAATCCGCGCAGAATCGCTCTGGTGAGGATCTACCACCACGTCCCGAACAGAGAGGAGGCACTGTACTTGCCTCGTAGCTGCCCGGGCGCATGCCTTGGTCGGATGATCCAACAAGCTTCAACCGGTTGAAACGCACGGCAGAAAGGATCGAGGCCTTTCTGCCATTCAAAAGAGGCACCGGTACTTTCGTCCGCTCCTTACGCATGTGGCTCTGCCGCGCTTGCCGGGGCTGGCCCCGCCGGTTATGTTACAGCCGGGTTCCGTGAATCCGTGCGGTCTTGCCTGTTTCGCCCGAGGGCGAGGAGGGTGCGATGAAAGCGGCATGGGCACATATTCTGGTTGTGCTGGCTGCGTTGATTGCTTGGCTCGCAGCAGCGCCTGCGGCTTTGGCCGAGGTCCGGGCGTGGGAGGGGACGATCACCCTCCCCACGTATCCGTGGGAAGACGACGTCAACCCGAAGTTCTGGGCCCTGGAAGGCGGGGCCAAGCTCTCCACGACGATCCAGGGCGCGATCACATACCCCTACGTGATGCAGGATCACCTCTCGCGCACGAAGGTCGATCGCACCTACAAGGCCCTCTTTTTGGAGAACGAGTATCTCAAGGTAACATGCCTGCCGGAGTTGGGCGGGCGCCTGCACTCGGTCCTCGACAAGACCCAGAACAAAGAGATGTTCCACCTCAACCGCGTGGTGAAGCCGGGGATGATCGCCATGCGCGGGGCCTGGATCGCCGGCGGCGTGGAGTGGAACTCCGGCCCCCACGGACACACCGTCACCGCCGTGTCGCCGGTGAACGCCCTGAGCGGCAAGAGCCAAGAAGGCTCGGCCTTTCTGGAGATCAGCAACACGGAGCAGATATTCCGCACCCGATGGACGGTCCGGGTCACGCTGCACCCGGGGCACAAGTATCTCGACGAGCGGATCCACCTCGAGAATCCGACCGACGGCATGCACCCCTATTACTTCTGGAATTGCACGTCCTTTCCGAACCGGCCGGGCACGCGGTTCATCTACCCGATGACTTTGGGCACCGACCACAACGCCCGGGAGTTCTTCCGCTGGCCCGTGGACAAGGGCCGCGACCTGACGTGGCTGAAGAACTACCCGACCTACCAGTCGATCTTCTCCGTCAACTGCACCTACGACTTTTTCGGGGCCTACGACGTGGACGCGGACCGCGGCATCGTGCAGGTGGCCAACCACAACGAGCTGAGCGGCAAGAAGGCGTGGACGTGGGGCGAGTGGGAGTTCGGCAAGGTGGCCCAGAAGAACCTGACCGACGAGGACGGGCCGTACATTGAAGTGCAAAGCGGTCCGCTGCCCACGCAATCCGACTACGGCATGTTGGGCCCGCACGAGCAAATCTCCTGGCAGGAATACTGGTACCCGGTCCACGGCCTCGGCGACGGGTTCGAGTATGCCACGAAGGACGTAGCCGTGCAGCGAGCGGTCCGCGATGGCCGACTCGAACTACGGCTCCTGGCGACCGGCCAGTTTCCGCACGCCGCCTGCGTGCTGAGCCGCGCAGCGACTTCCTCCCCTCTCCCTTTGGGAGAGGGGCAGGGGGTGAGGGCAGCCGGCAGCAACCACGACCTAATTCGCAAGGAAATCGACCTGTCGCCCAGTGTCCCCGCCATGATTACGTTAGCCGAAGAACCCCAGAAACCGGTCGACGTCACGATCACAAGCAACAAGGGTGAAATCCTTGCGAAATTCACCACGCCATTGCCGATCCCGAAAGTCAATCCACCCGACCCGGCGAAGTTCAAAGAGAAGCCCGACGATCAACGGACCGTTGAAGAACTGTATTTCAAAGGCCGGAAGCTCGACCGCGAAACGAATCGTCGCGGGGCCCGAGAGTATTACGAAAAGGCCCTCGCCCGCGACCCCGGCCACGTGGCCTCGCTGCGATCGCTGGCCGTGCTCGACTTCGAAGCCGGGCTCTACAAGCAGGCCATCGCCCGGCTCGAAAAGGCCCTCGATCGCGACAGCGATGACGGTCTTTCGTGGTTCTACCGCGGCGTCTGCCACTTGCGGCTGGCGGCGTCAACTCCCCTCTCCCGTTCCGGGAGAGGGGCCGGGGGTGAGGGGACGTTCCGCGAGCACCTCCGCGAAGCCGAGCGCTGCGGATACCGGGCCGTGCGCTGCCAAGGCACTTCATCGATCGGATACGACCTCATCGGGCGCGCCGCCATACGCCTGGGCGGCAAGGCGGGCGCTGTCGCGGCGTTCGAGCACGCCGTGCATGACGTTTTCCAGCAGGTGGTCGCCGTGGATCACCAAACAATCGCTTATTACGCTCGCGGCGAATCGGACGAGGCGCGCGCCTTCGCGGCCATGCACGTGCTGAGGGATGAAGGCCTCACGGCGCTGGTTCCCCGGGCACTCTTGGGTCTCCAGGATGAAAGGTCGCTGGAACAGTTCGGCCGGGAGGGACGCGGCTTCCTGGGCGACCAGGATTTCGAAGTGCTTGAAACCGGCCTTGTGTTCGGCGAACTCGGGCTCCCGAAGGAGGCGCGGCGCATCGTGCAGGCGGCGTGCGTCGACGCCGTCCCACCGGCGGAGCGGAGTTTCATGCCGCTCTATTATCTCGCATGGTATGCGGCCCAATCCGGCGACGAGGCGGCGGCGCGGAAGTGGCTCCGGCAGGCAGCGACGACGCACAAGGATCGCGTGTTCGCCTCGCGGCCGGAGGAGGTGGAGATTCTCCAATACGCCATTCAAGAAAACCCCGGCGACGCCCAGGCGCATTTGCAGCTTGGGTGTTTGATGGCCAATCTGGGACGCGTGGAGGAGGCGGTTGCGGCTTGGCAGAAGGCGGCGGAGTTGTGTACGCCCTCACCCCCGGCCCCTCTCCCAAAGGGAGAGGGGAGCATAGGGAGCATTGCTTGGCGCAACCTGGGGCTGGCGGCGGCGACGAAGAACGATCTGGCGAAGGCCGAGGCGTGCTTCCGCAAGGCCGTGGCCGCGAGGCCGAGCGACCAGACGCTTTTCCGCGATCTGGCCGAGATCCTGGTGGCGCTGGGCAAGCGGGCCGAGGCGATCCGGCTCATGGAGACGATGCCGGTGGCGGGCGTGCGCAGGGCGGAGATCACGGTCATGCTCGCCCAGGGGTACGTCGACGAGAAGCGATGGGACGATTGCGTCAAGTTCCTCGAAGCCATGCCGTATTTCGTCAACTGGGAGGGGCAGGACGTGACGTGGCGTTTGTTCAACCGCGCTCACATCGAGCGGGGACGCCAACGCCTGGACAAGCACGACGCGAAGGCCTCCCTGGCCGATTTCGAGGCCGCGCTGACCTACCCGGCCAATCTCAACGTGGGCCGCTCGAACAAGCCCGAAGAGGCCCCGGCCCAATACTGGCGGGGCAAGGCCCTGGCCGCCCTGGGCCGCCACGCCGAGGCCCGCACCGCCTGGCAAACCGGCGCCGCCGGGGCCGACGTGGCCGGCGCCCAAAACGAGTATCGCCAGAAGTGCCGCGAAGCGCTGGCGGGGAAATGAAGCGGCGGTTGTTTTTGCCGCCGGATGCGTTATTCTGGGGGCACTTGGCGGAACAGCGGCCCTCGGCGGTTGTCGTCGTGGGGAGATATTGTCTCTTGGCAGAGGAGGTAACGCAATGCGGCGGTTCAGGACAGTGCTGGGGAAGGGTTCGGCGGCGGCCCGTCTGAGTCGTCGGCTTGTTTGGTGCTGCGTGCTCGCCATCGGCGGTGTGGCTCCGACACTTGCGCACGGACTGGAGGGTGTCCAGACAGACGGGTCGAGCGTGACCTTCAAGTCGGGCGAGCGGCCCTTGATGGTGTACCGGTATGTGGAGAACCCGGCAAAGCCGTACCTGTCCATGCTGTACTCGCCGAGTGGGGTCAATGTACTCCGCGATTCGCCGGCCGATCACAAGCACCACCACGGGCTAATGTTCGCCGTGGCGGTCGACGGCGTCGACTTCTGGTCGGAGAATGCCAAATGCGGGCGCCAGGTCAACCGCAGCCAAGACGGGGCGAGACTCATCGCCCAACGCGGCGACACGTTCGCCTTCGGCCCGCAACAGATCGATTGGGTCGCGCCGGACGGCAAGAAGATGATCCTCCGCGAGACGCGGCGGGTGGCCGTGCGCCGGGCGCCGCAATCGGGTGCCACCCTGGTCACCTGGCAGACGCGGCTGGAGCCGCCGCCGGGCAAGGACTCCGTGACGCTCACCGGATCGACGTATTTCGGTTTGGGGATGCGGTTCGTCCGCTCGATGGACGCCGGCGGGCACTTCGTCAACGCCGACGGCAAGACCGGCGTGGCCGGCACGAACAACGCCCGTTCCGCCTGGTGCGCGTACTCGGCCTTGGCCGACGGCAAGCCGGTGACCGTGGCCATGTTCGACTCGCCCGCCAATCCCCGCCACCCGGCCACCTGGTTCACCATGGACTCGGCGTTCGCTTACCTCTCCGCCACGCTCGACTTGAGCCGCCAGCCGCTGGCGATCCCGTCGGGGAATCCGCTTGAGCTGTGTTACCGTGTGGCGGTTTGGGACGGCAAGGTCGATCCGGCGACGATCGCCGCCCTCGACCGGGAGGCCACCGCCGTTGAGGCGGACGGACCGAAGTGAAGAGATCGGGAACCGGAATACGATGGGAATGAAGGACCATGTTCTCACTCCAGCGGTTTCTCAGCAACGCCGACAAGTTCTTCGACCTCCTCGAAGCCAGCGCCGAAGAAGCCCGCCGATCGGTCCAGGCGCTCGTGGCGTTGATCGACGCGCCGCAGGACGGGCAAACGCTCGATGAGTTCATCCTTCGGCGGAGGCAGGACAAACGCATCACCCAGGAGATGACCTCGCTCTTGTGCAGCGCATTCATTACGCCGCTGGAGCGGGAGGACATCGAGACCCTGTCCCACGCCCTGTATCGCATCCCGAAGACGATCGAGAAATTCGCCGAGCGGCTCACGGTATCGCAGTCCAATTTCCGTGCGGAGCAGTTCTCCCGGCAGGCCCAGCTCCTCGAGCAGGCGACCGACACGGTCTACGGGATGGTTCGGCAGTTGCGCCAAGGGCCGCACCTCGATAAGATCCGGGAGTCGAACGCGCAGCTCCACGGTTACGAGGGGGAGGCCGACAAGCTCATTCTCGACTTGTTGCGGGACTTGTACAGCGGGCGATACAACGCGATGCAGATGATCGTGCTCCGCGATCTCTACGAGCTCCTGGAGAAGGTGATCGACCGCTGTCGCGACGCAGGCAACGTGATCTTTCAAATCGCGCTGAAGAACTCCTGAGCCCCGGATCGAGCCCGCCATGACCCTCGTGCTCTGCGTGATCCTGCTCGCGCTGGCGTTCGAGTACGTCAACGGCTTCCACGACACGGCCAACGCGATTGCCACGGTGGTCTCGACCCGCGTGCTCAGTCCCCGGCAAGCCGTGGTCCTGGCCGCCGTGTGCAACCTCATTGGGTCCCTGTGGGGGACGGCCGTGGCCACCACGATCGGCAGCGGCCTGGTCGACTCGGGGGCGGTTACGCTGCACGCGCTGCTCTCGGCCCTGCTGGCGGCCATCGCCTGGAACCTGCTGACGTGGCGGCTGGGCTTGCCGTCGAGCTCGAGCCATGCCCTCATCGGGGGGTTGTGCGGGGCGAGCGTCGCGGCGGCCTGCGGCGACTTCTCGGTGGTCCACTGGTCGACCGCGCAGCCCGGCACCGGCGCGGCCGAAGGGCTCTGGCCCAAAGTGGTTCTCCCGATGCTCGTCTCGCCGCTGTTCGGCTTGCTCATCGGGTTCCTCGTGATGGGTCTGCTCCTCGTATTGCTGGGCAATTGGCGGCCGTATCGGGTCAACACGCTGTTCGGCAACCTCCAACTGCTGAGCGCTTCCTTCATGGGCTTCAGCCACGGGACGAACGATGCCCAAAAGACGATGGGCATCATGGCCTTGACCCTCTTCACCGCGACCCGCGGAGGACTCTTCTCCGACCTGCCGGGTTGGCTCGATTTCCTTCACGCTCCGGAGTTCTATGTGCCGACCTGGGTGAAAGTCGCCTGCTCCCTGACCATGGCCGCGGGCACCGCGGCAGGCGGGTGGCGGATCATCAAGACCTTGGGGCACCGCATGGTCAAGCTGCACCCCATCCACGGATTCGCTGCCGAGACCACGGCGGCCCTGGTGATCCAATTGGCGACCCACTTGGGCATCCCGCTCTCCACGACCCACGTGATCTCGTCGTCGATCATGGGAGTGGGAGCTACCAAGGGTCTCAACGCCGTGAAATGGGGCGTGGTGGGAAAGATGGTTTGGGCGTGGGCCCTCACCTTGCCGGCCACCGCGCTCTTGGGGTACTTTTTCCAGCACTTGCTGTCGTTCCTGTGAGCGCGGCGTTGGGTGGTGCGCCTTGTCCTTCCCAGCACATTCTCTCCACACGATGTTATGGCTGACCTGGACAAACAAGAACTACGCGCTCGACGCAGATCGCATTGGCCCCGCCTGCCTGGGGTGGGTTCCACGGCCGCGTCCGGATGTTAAACTGGGGCCGACACCGTGCTTGGGAGACTTTTCACGGACCGCCTCTACGGCGTAACGATGCGCGAGGAGACCATGTCGATGATCGCTCGATCTTTTCGATGGGCGTTGATTCTCTTGATCGCAGCCAGCGGCGCCGCGCCCCTCACGGACAAGAGGCCGCTAGTGGCCAGCGAACAACCGCAAGTGCAAGCCACCTGCGGCGGCGTGCCCATCAAGCGGTTCGGATTCTGCTGGGTGCTCGGCGAGGCCCCGAGTCTCCTCGACGACACGCCGCTCCAAGTGGGGAATGCGGCCCCGCGGGTGAAAGTCCATCCCAAGGACAGTAGCCAGATCAAGCGGAACTACCTCGGCGTGACCACGACCCGAATGCCGCGCTCGACGGAGAACGACTACCTGCCCCTGGAGGCGATCCACCTGATTGACGGCAATCGTCAGACGTGCTGGATGAGCCGCGGCCAGACCCGGCCCGATGCGCAGCCGGTGTGGATACGCCTGGATCTCCCCGTGGAGCGTGTGATCCAACGGGTTGTGCTCCGCAAGCGTCCGCCTTCCGATCAGCCGCGGAGCACGCTGGGCTGGGTGCCGATCCGGGGCGCGGTCGAGGTCGGGCGCGGGGTCCCCGCAACGATCACCATCAAACTCAGCCGCGACAGCCGCGAGTGGGAAACGGTCTACGACGGGCCCACAGGCGACGCGCCCGCGAAACTCGACTTGGAGTTCCGCTTCGCCGCCCGTCCGGCCAAACAGATCTGGATCACAGCGGGCAAGCTGCCGTTGGTCGAGAATATCCTCTACGCCTTCTCGCTGGCCGAAGTGGAAGTCTCCGACGCGGCCGGCAAGAACGTGGCGTTGGCCACCTGCGGCACCGGCGTGACGGTCAATTCGACGCACCACAGCCCGGGCCAGGAGTTGGCCGCCCACCGCTGGTACTGGCCCCTACACTACGACGCGGGCTTCAAGTGGGCCCGCGTGGGCTATCACGACGACCCCATCAACTGGCACTGGGTGGAGAAGGAGAAAGGGGTCCTCAAGATCGACCCGGAGACCGACGCGGCCGTCACGGAGCTGGTGGCCCACGGGGTCGACATCGTGATGTCGCTCGATTTCGGCAATCGCCTCTATTCGGGGCCCGCCTCGCGTCCGATCCCGCAGCTCTGGGAGTGGAACTACGACATGCCCGCCCCGCCGACCACGCCCGAGGCCCTGGCCGCATGGACGCGGTACGTCGTGTTCATGGTGAAGCACTTCCGCGACCGGGTCAAACACTTCGAGATCTGGAACGAGTGGAACATTTCGTGTTACTGGGGTGCGCCGCCGAGGCTCGGAGACTACCTCGCCGTGGCCAGGGCGGCCATCCCGGTGATCCGCAAACACGCGCCGGAGGCCAAGATCATGATGGGCTCCTGGGCCGGGTTTCCCCACGGCATCAGCGCGTGGAGTCCCGCTCAGCTCGCCGCGAAAGAGAAGGAGATGCTGATTCTCCATGCGACCCGCGAACTGGCCCGTGAGGTCGACGAGATCGGCTGGCACCCGTTCTACCAGACCGATCCCGATCGGCTGAAGGGGTACACGGCCGACGTGCGGGCACTCCGGGCCTGGCTCCAGTCCGTCGGGTTCCGCGGGCACTGCATGGTCACGGAATGGAACTACAGCGCGCTGTATCCACCGCTTAGCGAGGTGGAAGCCGGCAAGGCGTGGAGCGGGGGCTTCAAGGCCACGGAGCTGGAAAAGGCGAAGTACGTGGCCCAGGTGTTCACCCGTCACACGGCGTTGGGGCTCGAATCGTTCTTTTGCGAGATGTACTTCCCGCAATTCGGCGTTCTCGACCTGAGCCTTTTGCGTCGATCGTTCGACGCCGATCCCATTTCGCCGCTCCAGCCGCAGGCGGCCTACTACGTCACGAGGAACCTCGCGACGATGCTTGACGGGCTGGAACCGGGCGAGTTCGAGTATTCGATTGATCCCGCGCCGCCCAATCTGGGAGCATTCCCGTTGAAATCGTGCGACGGCCCCGCCCTGGCGCTGTGGCTCGGCGGCCGCGCGAAAGACCGCTGCGAAGGCATTCCGGTCGACGTGCGCCTGAAGACCGCCTGCCGCAAGGCGGTCGCCTACGACCCCATGAACGGCGTGACGCAGGAATTGACCGTCACCCACAGCGGCGATGCGGCGATCCTCAAAGGGGTGCTGGTCCGCGATTGGCCGCTGGTGATCCGCTTTCCCGAACGCTAACCCGGGGCAACACCGCCCGAACGGTACGGATCGTTGAGTAGCTCAAGAGCGACTCCAAGGAGTGCGATTCATGAAGGCAAACAGACTAAATGGGTTCTCGCAATTCTGGGAGGGCGAGGCTCCTGCCGCGCCTGCGGCGCCAACCCCTTCAACCTTCGAACAACAGGCATTCTCCCATGAACAGGCTTGTCACTTGTCTCTTCCTTACCAGTGCCCTGCTCGTCAGCGAAGGTAGAACCGAAGAAACGGCGAAGGCTCCGGGGTGGCCGGATTCCGCTCCCCTGACGAAACGGAACCCGGTCTTTGCCTTGGATGGGGGCGCCTTGGTCCGTGTCGACGTGTTGGGCGAGCGCCTGTTCCGCATCCGCCACAGCAAGACCAAGCAGTGGACCGAATCGGCACTCAACCGCTACGGCGTATTGACCGCCGCCTTTCCGGAGGTCGCCTTTGAGCACACGGAAGCCAATGGCGTTCACACGCTCGTCACCAAGCAGGCCAGGCTGACCATCAGCGGCAAGGACGGGACGATTACCCTGGCTGCCGCCGACGGGAAGCCGCTGACCCAACAGGCCGCCCCGGTCTACGAAGCCCAGCGCGGCTATGACGTGCGGTTCACGTTGGCCAAGGACGAGCGTCTCTATGGATTAGGCGACGTGAGCCGCGAGAACGTCATGCGACGGGGCGGCGTCTACGAGTTCTGGGTGCTCAACGTGAATGCCTACATTCCCATCCCCCTGGTGCTGAGCAACCGGGGATGGGGTTTGCTGATGAATACCACCTGGCGCAACACGATCGACGTGGGCAAGAGCGATCCGAACCGGATGATCTGCACCGCTCCCCGGAGCGATCTGGACTACTACTTGTTCTGCGGTGCCGATTACCGCGGCCTGTTGGATACGTATACCTCCTTTACGGGTCGGCCCGCGCTGTTGCCGATCTGGGGCTATGCCCTCACCTACGTCTGCAACGAGAACATCGATGCGTTCAACATGATGAACGAAGCGATCACCTTCCGCCGCGAGCGCATCCCCTGCGACGTGATCGGGCTGGAGCCCGGCTGGATGTCGAAAAACTACGACTTCACCACGGCCAAGGCGTGGCATCCCCAGCGTTTTCCGATCCCCTCCTGGGTCCCCAAGGGGCCGCACACCTTCTTTGGCGCGCTCCAGCGAAAGGGATTCAAGCTTAGCCTCTGGTTGTGTTGCGACTACGACCTGGGCGTGTACGAGGAGCAACAGCTTGCCGGAGGGAAACCGGCCACCCCGGGCGCGAAGGTCGGCGCAGGGCCCACGGTCAACGTGCAGGAGGGTTTTGTCGACCAGCGCCTGAGCAAGCCCGACAGCGCAAAAAAGAAGGCCGCCGGCAAGCCGGCGGAGCCGCAGGCATTAGAGCCCTGGTTCGAGCATCTGAAGAAATTCGTCGATCAGGGCGTTTCCGCCTTCAAACTCGACGGCTCCGCCCAGGTCATCGAGCACCCCACGCGCCCATGGGGCAACGGCATGACCGACGAGGAAATGCACAACCTCTATCCCGTGATCTACGCCAAACAGATGGCCCGCGGGTTCGAGGACCACACCAAGCGTCGCGCCATGGTCTACTCCGCGGGCGGCTACGCCGGCGTGCAGCAGTTCGTCGCCACCTGGGCGGGCGATACCGGCGGCGGCGCCAAACCGCTGGCCTCCATGTTGAATCTGGCGTTTTCCGGCCACTCCAACCACTCCTGCGACATGAATGTCTCCGACGTGGAAGGCATTCACTTCGGATTCCTGCAAACCTGGGCCCAGCAGAACAACTGGGACTACTGGTACCAGCCCTGGTACCTGGAGGACGTCCATACGGCCGCGTACCGCCAGTACGGGCAGCTCCGCTACAAGTTGCTGCCGTATCTCTACTCGACGGCGGCCGAAGCCGCGCTGACCGGGTATCCCGTCATGCGGGCAATGTCCATGGTTTACCCCGAGGACCCGGCCTGGGACGCCAGCCTGGGGCAATATATGCTCGGCGATTTCCTCCTGGTTTCCGCCTTCTCCAAGGAAGTCCGCCTGCCGGAGGGCCTCTGGATCGATTTCTGGAGCGGCAAGCGAACCAACGGACCGGCGACGCTTCCCGTGCAAGTCACCGACACGCGCGGCGGCGCCCTGATGGTCAAGAGCGGCGCCATGATTCCCACCTGGCCGCCCTGCGATCACGTGGAAAAGGGCTGGTCGCCCGAGGTCGGTCTGCTCGTCTATCCGGCGGCGCGCAGCACGTTCACCCTCTACGAAGACGACGGCCAAAGCCTCGGCTACCGCAAGGGCGAATTTGCGCGGACCCCGCTGACCTGCGAAACGGCCGGGAAAACCGTCAAGCTGACCATCGGCGGTCGGGAGGGCAGCTTTGCCGGAATGCCGGCCACGCGCGACTTCATCGCCACCATTCATCTGCCGGTCCGTCCGCAAACCGTCACGCTCGACGGCGCCGCCGTGGCCGACTACCGGTGGAGCGAAGCGGCCTCTGCCGCTACCGTCAAGGTTCCCGCCTGCGGCAAGGCGCCCAGGGTCTTGGTGTGCGAATGATCCGTTCCCGAGGAACACGTCTCGTGAAACGCCAGGGTATTCCAATGATCTCACGACATCGCATGGTCGCGTCGATCGACGTGAGCAAGATCGGGCTGCTGCGAAAACGGTGTTCTTGCCCGCGAGTGCCAGCCCCCTGGGGCTTCGCGGGAGGCGCGAGGTAGCCGCCTCGTCGTTTCCGCGGGATGCGAGACGATCCCTTGGAGGCCAAGTGTCTGAAGCAGAAACTGGCCCTACTTCACGAGGAGATACGACTTAAGGATGAGTGCACCAGCAAAGTCACTTCTCCAGTCGTTCCAACACCCACCGGCAATTGACGACTTTCTCCACCAGGTCCAGGGGCAGGTAGAAGTAGTGACAAGACGGCTCAAAACCGATCCGCGAATCCTCCCGCACGAGCGTAAAGAGCTGGCGGGCTAGAACGATCTCCGACTCCAAGCGTCGTTGGATTTCAACCCGCAAGCGCCGACGTTCTTCGGCCGACAGCGTGCCGGAGGGGTTGGCAAGGGCGTCCCGGGCAAGGACGAAACGCGCCTGGTTGGCAACGGACTGAAAATGAACCCCTGCCGCCCGGGCGAAACGGAGGTCCGTTTGAGCCTCGTTGCGCCGATCGGGCGGCGTCTTCTCCACGGCCCGTTGCAGCTCGGCAATGCCCTGCTGCCAGCCTTCGGCCATCTTCTCGAACTGGGCTGAAAACACCTCCGGCGGGTAGGGGCCGCGCCAACCGTTCAGATCGTCGTAAGGAATTCCCCACATGGTTGCCGAGTAGCCGGTCCTCGAGGGATAAATCGCATTGGCCGGACCGCACTGGACCGGAGAAGTGTAGACCACGCTGACGTGAAACGGATACTGACGAAAGGCGTCGCTCACGAGGGTCCACGCCTTGCGTCCATGGGGGGCTCCCGCGGAGCCAAACCGCTCTCGCGCCAGCGCATCCAACACCGCGTCGACGTTGGGGGGAGGGGTGTGGTTCAATTCCCGGGCAAGCTGGAAGTTGGGCGAAGGATGCCCGCCCATGGTCCAGCCAATCAGCATTCCGTTCAGCCTGGCCGGCGCCAGGTTGTGGATGTGCTCGGCCACCAGATCCATGACGGGCAGGTAGGGGATGCTGGCGATTTCGCAAGTGTTGTTGAACTGGATCTCGGCCGCCGTCTTGATCCCGGCCTGCCTGGCGGCCGCCCAATGCCGGAGGGACCGCGGTCCCGGTCCGACCGCGGAGATCGAGTATTCGCCGACCTTCGTGGCGATTCCGCCGCGCTCGATCGGCTTGTCCCATTCGCTGACCGACATCAACCAGACCAATTTCGGCAGCCGCGCAATGATGTCCCGCGCATCTCCGTGGCCTCTCCAGCCCCAGTCCGACGCGATCACGTTGGCCTCGGGGTTGCCGCGGTGAACGCCCGCCTCGATCACGGCAACGACCTCCGCGAGAATGTCGGCGTCGCTGCGTCCCTTGCAGTGCTGGCAGGATCGCCAGTCGCCGTGCGAGGCGCAATTGGTCAGGTTCTCCGACGCCGTGATCGCGTAGACGCCGCCCAAGTCGGGCACTTGCCGAAACACGTACGTCAGGGCATCCCCCATCCATTGACGCACCGCCGGATGCGAAGTACAAAGGGCCGTGAACCCCTCTTCCCGGACGCCACCCATGTCGGGGCGGCTCTTGAAAAACGAGGCGGGCATCGCCCGCGGCTCATTCATGTAGAGATACACGCCAACGCCGTACTTCTTGGCTCGCTGGACGAGAACCCGCAGGTTGGCCAAACGCCGCTCGTGATCGGCGCCGAGCTCGGGAAATGCCGCCCCCCCGGGCGCCAAATCACGCAAGACCACGTGCAGCCAGACGCCGTTGATCCCGACGGCGGAGAGCCGCTCGAGAAATCCGTCCGGATAGGGATCCAATTGGGGATTGGAGAGCGGATCGCCGTACACGGCCAGATAGGAATAGACAAAACGCAGGGAAACGGGCTGATCCTGCCCGGGCCTGAACGGCGAGAAGGACTGGAGCGGGCTGCTGAGCTGCCGAACGAAGTCGAAACGCGGTTCCGCCGGGCGGCGGATCTCCTCGCCGAAATCCTCCTCCACGGTGCGACGAATCTCCGCCGCGCGGCGCCGCGCCGCCTCGTCGGGAACATGGTAGCGGAGCGGCTCGCACTTCGGTTTCAGCCGGCCCAGCTTCACCCACAAGAAGTCATCCTCGCGCAGCGCGAAGGCCAGTCGCTCGGGCGTCATCTCCACAAGCTCCAGCAATTGGCCGTAGGGCAAGAGATGCCAATTGCGCCGGAGGAGGGTGATGTAACCTCGCGTCTTCATCTCCGGCGGAATCGCAGCGGCAGCGGGCAATCCCATCGACTCGGCCAGCGCCGTGACCTCTTGCACCGAAGCACCCAGGATCTTCGCCAGCTTGGAAGGCGCGACGGCGTTCCAGTTTCGCCAAACGAACTCGTGGACACGGTCGGGGAAGTGGCGGCTGACGATCGGCGTCGGCGCATTGCCCTCAGGCAGCACGTTTTCCGCGCAAAAAGCGCGGCCCGCCCAGCAGGAGAACAAGACGCACGTCCACGTTGCCCGAAAGAAGGTTCCCGACATCGCAATTGCCCTCGATGGCTTGTCCCATTCATGGCGTCGGCGTTTTGCCCTGCAAACGTTCCACCCCTATTGTCCTTGAAGCACCGGGCGATGAGAATAGGGAAGGTGCGCACATTCGTTCGCCCACGTCCCTTGGGAAAGGGCGGCCTTTCCAAGTACAGGAGCCGCAGCGTGCGGCAGACCACCGGCGCGAGGTTGCCAAGCCTTGTGAGCCCCTAATCGGAGCAATCACGATGAAACGTGCGGAGTTGTCACGGCGACGGTTTTTAACGGCGGGAGGGATGGGCGTGGCCGGCGCCGCGATTGGGTCCAACCTCGCCGGCAGCGAGCCATTCCGGCCGCCGGCAGGAAGAATGCCGACTCGGGTCCTGGGCAAGACGGGCGTGCGCGTCGGCGCACTGGCCTTGGGCAGCGTGGGAGCGCCCGTGGACTTCCCCAGCGACAAGCAGGCGGCCGAGTTCATCCGCGCGTGCATCGACGCGGGAATCACGTACTTCGACACCGGACCGACCTACGGACATGAGGGGGACTCGCGGAGTGCCGAACGCCGCATCGGCAAGGCGGTGGCCGGACGCCGCAAGGAGGTCTTTGTGGCCACGAAGACGGCCCACCGCGACGCCGACGCGGCCATGCGCGACATCGAGACCAGCCTGAAGCTGCTCGGGGCCGATTATCTCGACTCCGTGCAAATTCACGGCGTGAGGCCCCAAGAGCGCATTGCGCGGTGGGGCAAGGCCGACGGCGTCTACACGCTGCTGGCCAAGCTGAAGGAGCAGAAGGTGATCCGTTTTGTGGGACTCACCGGGCACGTGCCGGCATGCTTGAAGGAGGCGGTCGAGACCTACCCGTTCGATACCATCCTCATGACGCTCAACCCGGCCCCGGCCCACCGCGAGTTCGTGGACCTGCTCTTCCCCGTGATCCAGGAGCAGAACCTGGGCCGCATCTCCATGAAGATCCTGGGCGGCTCGCGGCAATACGGGCGGACGGCGACCGAGGGGTTGCCCGCGCGGCTCGTCGGAACGGGCAAGGGCCTCGCCACGGTCGAGGCGCTATTGCGCTACGCCTTCGCCTTACCGGTCCACACGGCAACCTGCGGCATGGCCGACTACCGGCAGTTGCACCAGAACCTGGCCGTCTGTTACGACCTGAAGCCCATGAACAGCGACGATCGCAAGAGCCTCGAGCGGGCACTGGAAGGACTCGCCCTGACCCGGGCGTATCCACACCCCGTGTACACGGAGGCATGAGTTGGCTCATCAACCGCTTCCTCAGGCTGCCGTGGGGGCCCGGTGGCCACGACCCCGGTAAGGCCCGGTGAATCGAAACGTATTCACTCGTGAGGAGATTCGGCATGGCAAAGACCGATCGTCGTCGGTTCATGAACGGCACCGAGAATTAGAATTCCTATCGGCTATCGTTAGAAGGAGAAGCATATGCATCGGCCCCCTGTGCTGTGCGTGATTGCCATCGTTGCAGCGTCGGCGAGTCCGTACCTGCTCGGAATCAAGGCGCCGGCAATGGCTGCTGAGCCGGAGAATGCCGACAAGACCCTTCTGGGCGACTGGCATTTCGATGACGGGGGCGGCGATGTGGCCGGCGACAGCTCGGGTCACGGGAACGACGGGGAGATCCGCGGCGCCGATTGGGTGAAGGGCAAGTTCGGCACCGCCCTCCACTTCGCGGGACACGAAGCGTATGTCTCCATCCCGGGAATCGCCTCGGTCGACGGGTCCAATGAGCTCACGGCTGAGGCCTGGGTGTACTGGGAGAAGGGTGGACGGTACCCCAACATCATCACCGGTGGAACCTGGTGCCCCGGCGGGTTCTTGTTCTTCGTCGCAGACAACGGGTGCAGCTTCCGCCTGGGCAAGCCTGGCAAAGCGCCCCTGCAAGTGGGCAAGGACTGGACGGAGACCTCCGCCAACTTCCTGCAGTTCACCCCAGGCCAGTGGTACCACCTGGCAGCGACGTTCAAGCGCCCTCATGTCCAGACGTATGTCAACGGGAAGGCCGTTGGCGCCGCGGCATGGGATTACCCCATCGGATTCTCCGGCGATCTCCAAATCGGGACCTGGGGCAATCCCCAGACATGCCACAACGGTCTGATTGATGAAGTGAAGCTCTACAACCGGGCTCTCACCCCGGAAGAGGTGCTCGCGGACTTCCAGCGGACAGCGGCCGGGAGGGGGCCGGCAGGCGCTGGCGAACACGCTTACGAAAAGATCCCGGCGAAGCCCGCGACGCCCGCGGTGACCCTCGACAACGACCTGACGCGCCTCCTGCTCGACGCGAGGGGTCGGGTCATCGGCCTGGTGGACAAGGCAAACGGCAAGAACCACGGCGCCCAAGTGTCGGCGTACTTTGCCACGATCAAGAAAGGCGGCGTGACGTACCGGCCATCGTCCTGCACCTACGACGGCGGCAAGCTCGCCTTGGCGTTCGGCAAGGGCGGCGCCACGGCCCAGGTCAAGGTCAGCGTCAAGTCGCGCTACTTCGTCTTCGAGCTGGCCGCCATCAGTGACCCGAATGTCGACGAGGCGGTGATCGGGGGCCTCGCGGTGGATCTTTCGAAGGACATGAGCGCCTCGGTTGCGTGGGCGTCCGATGGTGAGTTCGCAGCGGCGGTCGTTCCCCTCAACCTCCAGGTGGAGGTTGGCATGGCTGGCGGAACTTCCCCGGCATTCTCGCCGACGTGCGTGCGGCGCTACGGCCTGCAAGGGGCCAAGATTGCATTGGCCGGCTGCCCGACGCGTGAGGTGCGAGAAGTGCTCAAGGAGGTCGTTCGGGCCGAGGGACTGCCCTACTCGCCTCTCGGAGGGCCTTTCGCGCTCGAGGCCGAGGAGAACCGCGGCTCCTATCTGTTCGCTACCGTCTCCGAGAAGAACGTGGACGAATGGATCGAGCTGGGGCGTCTCGGCGGCTTCGCGGAGATCCACCTTTGCCCCTGGTGGCGCCGGCTTGGCCACTACGAGCCCAACCCCGGCCTGTACCCGCACGGCTTGGCCGGCCTGAAGCAGGTGACCGACAAGATTCACGCCGCCGGCTTCAAGGTCGGCATGCACACGCTGACGGGCGGCATCCAGGTCGACGACCCGTGGGTGACCCCCATCCCGGACAAACGCCTCACGAAGGACGCGAGTTTCACCCTCGCCGCAGCGGTGGGAGCCGACGACAAGGTGATCCCCACGACCGAGCGCCCCGAAGGCCTCGAGACGTTTTGGGGCGACATGAGCACCGGCAACACCCTCCAGATCGGCGACGAGATCGTCGCCTACACAGGCATTTCCCGAGAGCCCCCGTACGGGTTCACCGGATGCACGCGAGGGCAATGGGGCACCAAACGGTCGGCTCACGACAAAGGCGCCACGGCTCAACATCTGGTCGCGACTTACTGCACGTACATCCCCGACGAGAACAGCACGTTGGTGGACGAACTCGCCGAGTGCATTGCCAAGACCTTCAACACCTGCCGCTGTGACATGATCTACCTCGACGGCTCCGAGGGGATGAGAACTTCGCACGCCGTGGCGACGATGAAACGGGCGATTTTCACCAGGCTCAAGGGGCGGGTGCTGGTCGAGTCCAGCTCCGGATCGTGGGGCGCCTGGCCGTATCACTCGCGCGTCGGCACCTGGGATCATCCGCTGTATGGCTTCAACCGGTTCACCGATTTGCACTGCGCGGAGCTCGAGCGCTACAGCGCCAACGAGCTTCTGGTCGGCCACATGGGCTGGTGGGTCATCACCGGGCCCTCCGCCGACCACGCCGGCATGTTCCCGGAGGACATGGAGTACTTCGCCGGCAAGTGCCTCGGCTGGGACTGGTCGATGTCGATCGAGGGCGTCACGGCCGGCCCGACCCCGCCCAACGCGCGGCAGAACGAGTACCTCGCCTTGTTGGGCCGCTATGAGCGGCTGCGCCTGGCTCGGCACTTCCCCGAGAGCGTCAAAGCCAGGCTGCGCACCCCGAAGGAGCAGTTCCGATTGGCCCGGGATGACAAGGGCAACTGGCAACTCAGGCCTACCGACTACCTCCCGCACAAGGTGACCTCTCTGGCCGACGACACCAGTGCCTGGACCGTCCGGAACCGGTACGCGTCCCAGCCTGCGAAGCTGCGCGTCGAGGCGCTCTATGCCTGCAAGCCCTACGCTGCGCCGGAGGACGTCCTCGTGACGGATTTCGCCAAGCCCCAAGACTTCAGCGTGCGGGCAGCCGCCGCGGGCGTCGCGCACGGCCTTGCTGCATCCGACGAACAGGTCAAGGCCGGGACCAACAGCGCGTCGTTCACCGCGACCAGCGCCAACGCAACCCCGCGCGGGGCCTGGGCGAAAATCGGCCAGGTCTTCACGCCGCCCCTCGACATGAGCAAGTGCGACGCCCTGGGGGTCTGGATCTACGGCGACGGCAAAGGGGAGCTGCTGAACTTCCAGCTCAACAACAGCCGAGAGTACTACACGGCCTGGGACGACCACTACGTGGATGTGAACTTCACCGGCTGGCGTTACTGCGAGTTGCTGTTGCGCGAGCGTGACGCTCAGCGCCACCAGGACTACGTCTGGCCCTACGGTGGGGCATGCGAGGTTGGCCGAAGCCCCATCCTGCGCAATCGGGTCGGGAGCTTCAACGTGTACTATAACAGTCTGCCCCCGAACGAGGACGTGAAGTGTTCGATCGGCCCGGTCAAGGCGCTGCCCGTGGTCAAGGTGAAGCTCCGCAACCCGACCGTGGCGATCGGCGGCAATCGCATCGTATTCCCGGTGACTCTTGAGAGCGGGCAGTTCATCGAGTACGAAGGCCCCGCGGATTGCCGCTTGCACGATGAGCGAGGGGCGATCCTTCAGCGGATCACGCCGCAGGGAGACGTGCCCAAGCTCGCGCCGGGAGAGAATCCCGTCCGTTTCACCTGTGATGGGCCCGCGGGGTACAACACCCGTGCCAACGTCACGGCGATCACCCAGGGACCGCCTTTGTATTCGCATCGCCCATAGATCTTGAAACCTGGGCGATGCCAGCGGATCTCCGTAAGGTCTCTTTCGGTCGGGCAAGACCCGCGACGCGATAGGTTGTGGCGATCACTGCACCGTGTATGATCCACGACGGCGGTAGGCGGCAGGCAGCACCCTACCG
>Ga0172371_10004073_pt1 | contig 22331 bp, 17 predicted proteins | sample Lak12m_FD_114543 | JGI IMG/M metagenome (GOLD analysis project Ga0172371, IMG submission 114543) | Freshwater microbial communities from Kabuno Bay, South-Kivu, Congo - kab_022012_12m | ecosystem: Environmental > Aquatic > Freshwater > Lake | place: Democratic Republic of the Congo: South-Kivu...
AAAATCAGGGGAAAGACTATCCCCACTTTTAAAGTGACCGGCACAGATACTTATAGCCTGAATCCGTTGACTACCAAGATCTTATGCCTGATAACCACCAAAAACTGGGGATACTCCTAATATCAGGCATCGTGAATGAAAGAAAAGATATGTAACCACTGATCCCGACTCTCCGAGAGGTCGGGACGGATGAACACTGATGAAGAGCGAAAAGAGAAGAAGGCCGGGCTCGGCTTGCTCACAGGTTCTCCATTCCTGGTAGGGCCAGTTGTTCCCAACTGGCCATCTTCCCGACGCATTAGTATAGATATCCAGCTGACGCAACTGGATCTACTTTGCGAAAGCCAGACCCCGAAGAAACTTCCGAGGAAACCAGGTTACTTTTTTTCAGGCTTTTCGATCAGCTTGAGAATAAAACTGGCCGGCACACAGCATTTTACAACCATCTGCAGATTGTCGTGTTTGCCCTTCTCCTCATTGTAATAGATGGACTGTGTCGATGCCACCATTCCTACAACACTGCCATTCATGTTCAGGATCGGTGCGCCGCTTGACCCCTTGGCATAATCAGCCGTGATGGACATCCAGTTGCCCCTGCCTCCATTACGTTTCTTTCCGCCGCCTTCGCAGACTGATGTATAGTACCGCGATATGTCGCCCTGGGTCATAACGTAGTACATATTGTCAGGATTGCTCATGACAACCACCTTGTTGCCGACCGGCTCATCAGGAGTGACTGCAAATGGATCAAACGATGCACCTTCAACCCTGGCAATGCAAATGTCGTTGTCCTTGTCGTACGCAAGAAACTCAGTAACGGGATACATTCTGCCGTCGCAGTCGGAAACGGCATGATAGGCCACTTCCTTGTCTTTAATCGCGTGGTAGTTGAAGACGATCACATCCTTTGTGATTGCGTAAGTTGTCGAGCAGCCGATATGGAACTTGCTGCACTTTCCGCACATATTACCGGAACAGTGCACAAGGACTTTTTTCTTCAGTGTGTCATACATCATTGACTGGTCTATCTTCGGGCCAGGCTGTATCGTAATATCCAGTTTTGCTTTCTTGCTATTGCATGCAGCGAGCATGTCCTTTCCGACCTTGAGTTTTCCGTCATCCTTAAGCTTCGTAAAGGTTGCCGTTAAAGATTTCAGGAAAGCAGAATCGTCGATATACTTCACTTCGGCTGCATTAAGACTCACACCCGCAACCAGCGCGGCCGTGAATACTGCCAGTGTTCTCATGTTTCTCCTTGGTTTATGCCCGTTATATGCGGCCGGATGAACACTATTTCAGTTCGGTGATGAAGATGTTGCGGAAAAGGCACTGTCCGCCGCCGGGGACTTCGGCCTGCAGGGCGATGAACCCCTCTTTGGGGCCTTCGAGGCCTTCGGCCTTCCATGCGGGCTTGCCGTTCATTTCCATTTCGGCTTTTGTGCCGCGTACGGTCAGCTTAAACGAGTTCCATTCGCCATTTTTAAAGAGTCCCTTGCTTCCGGCATTTTTCAGGCCGCCAACGTTGCCTTCGTCGCCTTTTCTCATGTTGGCCTGGTAGCGGTCAGGCCAGGCCCGTTTTTCCGGAATGGATTCATAACGGAAATAAACGCCGCTGTCCCATTTGTCCTCTTTCAGGGATTTCCATTCGAACGCCAGGATGAAATCTGTGTATTTCTTTTTGCTCGGGACCACGCCGTTTCCGGATTTGATCAGGAGTGATCCGCTGTCGATGACGGCTTCGCATTTCAGCAGGTCCCACGAGTCGAGGTTTTTGCCGTCGAACAGTGCAACACGCGGGGCGGCTGCCTGCGAAGCGGCAGAAAGAATCATCGAAAATGCGCAGATGGCTGTGACTACGGCTGAAGTACAGAGGAGTTTTGTTTTCATAACAGGAGGTGGTAATGGAGAGTTAGGCCTGATTGCAAGAGTAATCCGTCGTCCTGCCGGTGTCGAACAGGATAAACAATTCCTGGTAGAGCCAGTTGTTCCAACTGGCTTGTCTTCCCGGCGCATTCTTGCAGAAGTCCAGTTGACACAACTGGACTTACCAGGCAAGACCTCTGGAACCCTACGATGGTGCTGTTGCTGTTAAGGAATGACAGGGAGGTTGTCCAACTTTGGGATAGGCCAAACAATTGAAATTTCAGCGTCGCGAGGAACGGACCCGGTAAAGACGCTCGGTAAAGCCGCCTTCAGATTCGAATGATTTTGCAAGCGAAGCAAGCTGGCGGTCGAGCAGGCTGCAGGCAACGGCCAGTAATACCAGCGCGGCATTGGCAGCAAACTCGGGGAAGGAGGAGGTGGACGTTGTGGACGGAGTGGGCGAGGTGGACGACGATTTGCGTCTACAGGGTCCACCCTGTCCATCTTGTCCACTGTCATGCAGTTCTTTGACCCAGGCTGCAACCTCGTCGGCAGTTTTGCATCGGCGATTGATCAAGGCCTGCCTGCGTGGATCTTCGCGAGTCCACTGAGGCAGTGAATGCTGACGCAGGTAATCCTCGTAGTCGAGACGCAGTTCTTCAAGACTTGCGCGTGCGACATTCGTGAGCTTGATCTCCGTCTTTTTGGAAGTTCCGGATGCCTGGCTGCCTTCTGCTATGTTCTGAACACCGCTGCGAGCCGCCTGAACCATCTGGTCGTGTGTTCTGCTTCGTTTTTCGATGTAACGGTCACAAAAACGGACAGTTACATCAAACACCAGTTGTGCCACCTGAAAACTCTTGAGTTTTCGATAACCGCCATGGAGCGGGATGAGAGTCTCTTTCATTGCGATCTAATTCCTAATTCTTAATTGATTAGATGAACAGCGTTGTCCCGGACTGGGAGGATTCTTCGAGGAAGGCTGCGACGCCGCCGAACTCGATGCCGTCAATAAGTTCTTCCTTTTTGATGCCCATGACGTCCATGGACATTGTGCAGGCAACTAGTTTGGCGCCGCCTTTGCGTGCCGATGCGAGAAGTTCCGGAAGGCTGGTCACGTTCTTGTTCTTCATCACCTGCTTCATCATTGCCGTTCCGGTGCCGAGCATGTTCATCTTGGAGAGCGTCATGGCGTCCGGCCCTTTCGGCATCATCCATCCGAACATTTTATCTATAAAACCCTTGCCGGCCGCCTGCGGACCCTGTTTCCTGAGGGTGTTAAGGCCCCAGAATGTGAAGAACATCGTAACCTTGCTGCCCATTGAGATCGCGCCATTGGCAATCACGAAAGCGGCAAGCACCTTGTCCAGGTCACCGGAGAAGACGACCATTGAAAGCTTGTCACTGTTTGCTTTCGATTCCTGTACTGTCTGCATAAGAGGACTCCCTTTGCGAATATGTGCTTCCAGCCTGGGGCCGCTGTATTTTATGTCAAGAAGGGCATGGCCGTTCTTCCGGCACCAGGCGGCTGCATCCGCCGCAAATCCTGGATCTGTCGCGCAGACAACAAGTTCGTCGCCGACTGATGCGGAATCAACTGCTTCCTTGAGCTTGCGGATCGGACCGGGGCACTGGAGGCCGCAGCAGTCCAGCGTGATTGTCCTGCCGCTTGGCGACGGGATCCCTGCCATTTTCTCCTCCGCATAAGCGAGGATTGCCGGTTCCGGCTGCAGGCCGGTTACCGAGTTTGGGTGGTATGCGCAGAATGTCGTCGAGCCGCCCGCGAGGGTGCTGACATTGCTGAAACCGCTCTGTTTCAGGATCCGGTAGGCAAGGTAACTGCGGAATCCAACCTTACAATAGATGTAAACCGGTTTGTCCTTTGGAAGCTGGCTCAGTTGTTTGCGCAGTTTACCCAGTGGAATATTTATTGCGCCGGGTATATGCCACGGCTCAAATTCCGATGGGCCGCGGACGTCCAGTACCAGCCCATTTCCGGTTTTCTCCGGAAAGTCTTCGGCGTACCAGAATTCAACAGTTCCGTTGAGCAGGTTCTCGGCGACAAACCCGGCCATGTTCACCGGGTCCTTCGCTGAACCGTAGGGCGGGGCATATGACAGTTCGAGGTCTTTAAGCTGTTTGACTGTCATTCCTGCCCGGATGGCCGTCGCAAAAACATCAAGCCGCTTGTCAACGCCGTCAAAACCGACAGCCTGCGCCCCGAGGATCGTCCCGCCGTCTGGATCAAAAAGCATTTTGATGCTCATTGGAGCAGTGCCGGGGTAATAGCCGGCATGGCCGGACGGATGGATATAAATCTTCCGGAACTTGCGCCCGCTCCTGGCGAGGGTCTTTTCCGTTGCTCCGGTTACGCCGCCGGTCATCGCAAAAACCTTGACGATTGCCGTTCCCTGCGTTGCCGAGTAAGTTGACTTGTGGCCCATTATGTTTTCGGCGGCAATCCTGCCCTGGCGGTTTGCCGGACCGGCAAGGGGTATCACCGCCGGTGAACCGGTTATGAAGTCACTGACTTCAACAGCGTCCCCGGCGGAGTAGATGTCCGGGTCGGAGGTCTGCATTGATGCGTTGACCTTTATTCCGCCGCGCGGTCCGATTTCAATGCCGGCCTTTCTGGCGAGCTCTGTCTCCGGGCGCACGCCTACGGAGAGGATCGCGAAATCAGCAGTGAGGACTTCGCCGTTCTTGAGTTCGATGGAAAGTTTTCCGCCTGCATCGCGGAACGCTGCCGCGGCCGTGCCGAGGTGCAGCTTAACGCCGTGGCGCGTCATATGATTCTCCAGGCCGCGGGCCATTTCGTGGTCAAGAGGGGGCATGAGCTGGTCCACCATTTCGACAAGGTGGATGTCAATCTTCCTTTCCCGGAGGTTCTCGGCCATTTCCACGCCGATGTAACCGCCGCCAATGACAACAGCGCTTTTTGCGCCAGCATCGATCCTTGCCTTAATGCGGTCCATGTCATCTATGTTGCGGAGTACGAAGATGGAAGGGTGGTCAATGCCGGGAAGCGGCGGCTTGATGGGGCTGGCACCAGGGCAGAGAACCAGTTTGTCGTATGTTTCCACGTATTCACGGCCGGTCTCGATTTCTTTGACCGAAACGGAATGCTTTGCCCTGTCTATGCTGATGACTTCGTGTCCTGTGCGGACGTCAAGATTCAGCGATGCCTTCAGGCTTTGCGGAGTCTGAAGGAGGAGACTTTCCCTGTCTTTTATTACTCCGCCTATGTGGTATGGCAGTCCGCAGTTTGCAAATGAAACATGCTTACCCCGTTCGAGAATTACGATTTCCGCCTGTTCATTAAGTCTTCGTGCCCGCGCGGCGGCCGATGCTCCGCCGGCAACCCCGCCTATAACGACAATTTTCATGTTTCTTCTCCGTTTTCGCAGAGAATACGAGGGAAGCATGAATAAGGCAAAGACTTTAATAATGAGAGAAAGTGCTTGCAGTGTTCAGACTATTTGGCAATATGGCCAAATAAGCAAATATTGGGGGATTGTATATGGATAGGAAAACCAGGATCAAGATGGAGGCCCGGGTAAAGATTATCAAGGCGCTGGCGCATCCGACGCGCCTTTATATTGCCGATCAGGTCTGCTGCCGTGAGAGAACGGTGGGCCAGCTGACGGAAATGATCGGCGTGGACATGTCAACTATATCAAGGCATTTGTCGATCCTTAAACATGCAGGGATAATCAAGGTCCGGAAGGATGGACTCCAGGTTTACTGCAGTCTCGCAATTCCATGCATAATGAATTTCTTCAACTGCGCGGAGGATGCAGTCAGGGAAGTTGACAAGAGTCTTGCGAAAAGCAGCGAGCAAACAAAAAAATAGCACCCTCAAATGCTGTTGATGAGAGTGGCAACAAGGAGAAATAAATTATGAACAATCAGAATAAAGAGCAGGAAAAACCAGTCGACAATATGGCATTACTGAAAGAACAGTCATCCTCGTGCGGCTCCGATTGCGCATGTCATTCCGCGGAGCCAGCAGGGCGGATGCGCTGGGTGCTGGGATTGATCATACTCGTCGCTGCATTTGCGCTTGTGGCGCGGGCTGTGGTGAAGAACAAAGAGGCTTCGCGCGATAAGGCGGCAGCCGGATTCGCGACATTGGCCGTTCCTGGGCAAACACATGTGACCGAAGGAGCGACTGCGCCATCGAACACGGAAGCGATAAAAGAAATCGGGGCTCTTTCCGATCTCAGCGCGGTTGCAGCGGATATGGCCGGGGTTTTCATTTTTGTGCCTGGCAAGGCTGAGGCAACGGATAAGGGGTTGATGGAGCAAATTCTGGCAGCAGCGAAAATCGTCAAACCTTCGAAGAATAGTAAGGTCGGTGTTTTCATCCTTAAGGCAGGGTCACCTGACTATCAAAAAATTTCTGCGCAGAGTACCCTGCCTTGTGTCCTTGCAATGGTCAAAGGTGGCGGGATGGCGCCTGTATCGGGAGATATTAGTGAGACCAGTCTTGTCCAGGCGTTTATTGCCGCATCGGGTTGCGGACCGGGTGGTTGCGGGCCGGGAGGCTGTAAATAGGAGGCTGATATGGCTGAAATACTGCAATGGGTTACTGAGACGTTGAAATCGGCCAGCATGGGACTGACTGCAGTTCCGCTTGCATTTCTCCTCGGGCTGGTGAGCGCTGTAGCCAGTGCCTGCTGTACTTTGCCGGCTATGGGCATGCTCGTTGCCTATTCCGGTACACGCCAGGACGCTGACCGGCGCACGGCCTTTGTGTCGGCAATCTCATTCATGGTTGGAACTACTCTGGCGCTGATCGTGCTGGGTTTTGTTGCCGGAGTGGTGGGACAGGCTGCCCAGGCTGTTCTCGGTAAATACTGGAAGCTTTTTGCGGGCCTTTCGGCTGTAGTGCTCGGCATTGTGGCGCTAAAATTGTTCCCTGTAAAACTGCCGCAGTTTGCTCGAAAGGCTGAAACGCGTTCCGCAGTACGCGGGATGCTCGGGACTGTGACTGTAGGGTTACTGATGGGTGGAGGTGTGGCGGCCAGTTCATTGCCATGCAACCCGGGCATATTTATCGTAATCGGTGCCAGCATGTTGATGGGTCATGTCCTCTGGGGCATGGTTCTCATGGCTGCGTTTGGTGTAGGTTTCAGTCTTCCTCTCGGTGCCATCCTGCTGGGTGTTGCGTTCGGGAAGGCGTCAATCAAGGCGCAGAAAGTGGAGGCGGTAATCAGGAACATTGCCGGTGTTTTGCTTGTCTGCGCTGGATTCTACCTGCTGGCGACGTTTTAATTAAATTAAAGAAAGAAGAGAACTATGAAGAAAATTGAAGTTTACGATCCGCCAATGTGCTGTTCTTCGGGTGTGTGCGGGCCGAACGTGGATAAGAAGCTTGTAGAGTTCAGTGCAGCACTAGAGTGGTTGCGCGGCAAGGGTGCTGATGTGACGCGGTTTAACCCGGCCCAGCAGTACGACGCGTTTGTTGCTAATGCAAAGGTAGTCCAGGCAGTAAACGAGAAAGGCACCGGTTGTTTGCCTCTGATACTTGTTGAAGGTGAAATTGTAAGCCATGGAATCTATCCTTCGAAAGATCAGCTTGCGATTTTGGTTGGGGTTGTGCCTGAGAAATGAAGTGGTAGCGGGATGATAAACTCTGCGAATACCTTTGATTTATTTGTCAAAGCCTCACCGCGTTTTCTTTTTTTCACCGGAAAAGGCGGGGTAGGCAAGACTACTTTGTCATGTGCCACGGCGGTGGCGCTGGCTGAAAGTGGGCACCGCGTGCTGCTGATCAGCACGGATCCTGCGTCGAATCTGAACGAGGTGTTGGGTGCAGAATTAACATCCGTTCCCTTGCAGCTGGAATCGGTGCCAGGACTTTGGGCCTTGAATATTGATCCTGAGGCGGCGGCCCGTGAGTACCGCGAGCGGGTGGTTGCGCCGTATCGAGGCAAAATGCCTTCTGCGATGGTGGCGAGTATCGAGGAGCAGTTGTCAGGCGCATGTACTACGGAAATTGCGGCGTTCAACGAGTTCTCGCGTTATATAGGTCAACCTGAAGCAACGGCGAACTATGATAAGATAGTGTTTGATACAGCGCCTACAGGCCATACCCTGCGTTTGCTGCAACTGCCTGCGGCGTGGAACCAGTTTCTTAATACCAATACAAGCGGCACATCATGCCTGGGGCCGCTTTCGGGACTCCAGTCGCAACACGCTTTGTATGCCAGGACGCTTGAATGCATGGCTGATGCGTCCCGGACTCAGGTTGCTCTGGTCAGCCGGCCTGAGCGTACTGCTCTGGCTGAGGCAGAGCGCAGTCGAGGGGAACTCGGTGCACTGGGTTTGAAGAATATCCGTCTTTTGTTGAATGGGCTGTTTGACGCCGTTGATGGGGATCCTATGGCGCGTGCCATGGCTGATCGCCAACGAGAGGCGCTTGCTAATGTACCTGCAGGATTACAGGTGTTGTCTCGTATAGAGATACCGCTTAAGGCATTTAATGTTACAGGCATGGCTGCCATTAGGGCAGTGCTATCCGGTGACCGAATGGGTGCCAGACCGGAGCAGGCGGTATCTTTGTCGCCACAGTCCAACGACATAAAATGGCCTGAACTTTCCAGTTTGATCCGTGAGGTTGAGGTGCAGGGGCACGGCGTTGTTTTAACCATGGGAAAAGGAGGGGTTGGGAAGACAACGATGGCAGCGGCCATCGCGGTCGAATTGGCGTCACGTGGACACCGAGTGCATCTTACAACAACCGATCCGGCGGCGCATATCAGCCAGGCTGTGGGTGAAGTCGTCCCTAATCTGTCAGTCAGTCGTATTGATCCTGTGGCGGAGACGGCGTCGTATGCCAAAGAATCCATGGCAGTTGCTGGAGCAGATTTGGATGAAGCAGGCCGGAAGTTGCTGGAAGAGGATTTGCGTTCGCCGTGTACCGAAGAAATCGCAGTTTTCAGGGCGTTTGCCTCCAAGGTGGAAATGGGGCAGGACGGTTTTGTTGTTCTGGATACTGCGCCGACTGGCCATACATTGTTACTGCTTGATGCCACGGAAGCGTATCACCGCCAGGTGTCGCGAACGCAGAGTGATCTGCCCGAGGAAGTTCGTAATCTGTTGCCACGTTTGCGTGATCCAGCATTCAGCAAAGTTATTATTGTCACCCTGCCGGAAGCGACGCCCGTTCATGAAGCCGCGCAATTACAGGATGACTTGAAGCGTGCCGGGATAAACCCTTTTGCCTGGATCATTAACCAGAGCCTTTCGCCTCTGAAATTGAGTAACGATCTTCTTCTGGCCAGGCAGAGGAATGAACACCGCTACATCGAAGAGGTTCAAAAACTTTCCAATCGTTTCGCAGTGGCTTCCTGGCTCGAACGGGAGCCCACAGGGGTGGACGGGTTAAGGCAGTTGACATCTGAATCATTGAAGAGATTAAAGGTTCTTTTTTTATGCACGGGCAACTCGTGCCGGAGTCAGATGGCCGAGGGCTGGGCCCGGCATCTCAAAGGAAATATTATCGAGGCATATTCCGCTGGTATTGAGAAACACGGGTTAAATCCGAATGCGGTCAAAGTAATGGCCGAAGAGGGTGTGGATATCTCGCGGCACAAGTCCAAGCTTCTGGATGATCTGCAGGGCATTGACTTTGATTACGTTGTTACGGTTTGTGACAATGCGCACGAATCATGTCCGCTTTTCCCTGGCAGGTCGAAGGTGGTTCATGTTGGCTTTGATGATCCGCCCCGATTGGCACGTAAGGCCAAGACGGAAGAAGAATCACTTGGGTGTTACCGTCGCGTAAGGGATGAAATTCGAACGTTTATTGAAAAACTGCCAGAAGTTTTAAAGGACAAAAAATAAAGGAAAGGCATATATCTAATTATGAGTAACGAAATAGCGCCCGCTAACGAACGCAAGCTGACCAATGTGTTTGAGCGTTATCTTACACTCTGGGTTGCGGCATGCATGGCGGTAGGGGTGGTTCTCGGCAAGATGGCGCCTGGTTTTGTTGGGGCCGTACGGTCAATTGAGTTCGGCAGTAACAGCCAGATCAATCTCCCGATCGCGGTACTGATCTGGCTCATGATCTATCCCATGATGCTTAAAATTGATTTCACGAGTATCCTCGGGGTTAGGAAAAGGCCGAAGGGACTGTTGATTACCATCTTCGTCAACTGGATCATTAAACCACTCTCGATGACACTGCTTGGATGGATATTCTTCAAGCACTTATTCCTGCCCATAATAGGTCCTGACCTTGCCGATCAGTATCTGGCCGGGTGCATAATACTGGCCGCCGCACCATGTACTGCCATGGTGTTCGTGTGGTCGTACCTCACGGAAGGGGATCCTGCTTACACCCTTGTGCAGGTTGCGATTAACGACCTGATAATGCTTTTCGCGTTTGTTCCGATTGTCGGCCTGCTGGTGAGTGGTGCTAGTAATCTCACTGTTCCTTATCCTGTACTCTTCTACAGCGTTGTCGCGTTCATTGTGATTCCGTTGGCGCTGGGCAGCCTGAGCCGGATCCTGCTGTTGAAGTTCAAGGGGACGGACTGGTTCGAGCAGAAATATCTGCCGTTTTTTCATCCGATCACAATTATCGCGTTACTGGCGACGCTGGTGATGATATTTGCGTTCCAGGCCGACAACATCACACGAACATGGACGCATGTTCTTCTTATAGCGATCCCGATCACGATTCAGGTGTATTTCAACTCGTCGCTGACTTATGGCTTGATGAAGTGGTTTCGCGTGCCGCACAATATAGCTTCACCCGGTGCGTTGATCGGCGCGAGCAATTTCTTCGAGTTGGCGGTTGCGGTTGCTATAACGCTGTTTGGGGCGGAATCGGGAGCGGCGCTGGCTACTGTCGTCGGTGTTCTGGTGGAAGTGCCTGTGATGCTTTCCGTCTGTAATGTGTGCAATCGAACGCGTCATTGGTTCGCAGCTGGTCTGGAGCCACAGGTTTAGAATGATTCAGCAACGACATTGGATTATTGGTTCCTGCATGACCCAAGTCGGGGAAGTTCCGGCTGCATCAACTACGCTTTCCCCTGCGGATATCATGGGAGCCATAAGAGTTCGTCTGAGTATAAACAGGATGGATTACACTGTTGAGCCGGGTCTGTATGCGGTTGGCAAGCCTGGCGAATCATCACCGGTTCTTGTGTCGGCCAACTATAAGCTCTCGTTCGACTGGCTCAGGAAGGAGCTTGGCGGGATTGACGCATGGATACTGGTTCTTGACACAAAGGGAGTCAATGTCTGGTGCGCGGCCGGAAAAGGAACTTTCGGAACGGATGAGGTTGTCAACCGCGTCCGGGCAGTGAACCTTGACAGGGTAGTGTCACACCGCCGGCTGATTCTTCCGCAGCTGGGTGCTGTTGGTGTTGCCGCGCATGCAGTGAAGAAGGCCTGCGGCTTTACGGTTGTATATGGGCCGGTACGGGCGTGCGACATAAAGGCTTTCCTTCAGGCAGGTATGAATGCGACACCGGAAATGAGGATGGTCAGATTTGATATGACTGATCGTATTGTCGTCATACCTGTGGAGCTGATTCAGTGGTTTATATGGATCATGGGGCTTTCTTTTCTAATGCTTGCGGTTTCGGGAATAGGACTTAAAGGACATAATTATGCCTTTGTTTGTTCCAGGGGACTTCCTGCCGTGGCAATAATAATGACAGCCTACCTGGTTGGGGGTATTATTACTCCAATCCTGCTCCCATGGTTGCCAGGGAGGGCCTTTTCCATGAAAGGGATATGGGTTGGCCTGGCTATGTGGGTGTTATTGCTGGTTAGTGGATGTGCGTTAGTGTCGGGAGTGACTACCGTGGCTTTTCTGTTTATCACTGGTGCGATCACTTCTTTCATGGCGATGAATTATACTGGTACGTCGACATTCACATCCCAGTCTGGAGTCCGGCGCGAAATGCGGATATTTGTTCCGCTGCAGATTACAGCGCTGGTTGTGGGGATTGTGCTGTGGGTCGTTTCGGGAGTCATCAATTCATGAAATATTTAAAAGATGTTGCGACATTGAAGCTGGATGAGCAGAAGTGCATTGGGTGTGGCATGTGTGCCGTTGTCTGTCCTCATGCTGTTTTCCTTGTCGACGGAGGGAAAGCTGTTGTTTCCGACCGAGATTCCTGCATGGAATGCGGGGCCTGCGCACTTAATTGTCCTGCCAGCGCAATATCCGTAGATAGCGGCGTAGGTTGTGCCACGGGCATCATCGCATCGGCGTTTCCTTCAATGGCTGCATGTTGCGGCGGTGATGCTTGTTGTTGTGCTCCTAAGAATGATGGCAAGTCTCCTGAAAAACCGGCAGACGGTAATGTTTCCTCTTGACTGGCATCATGCGTGCCTGTAGATGTTAAGTGATGATTTCATACTTGCGCAGAAGAAGTTCATATCGCTGGGTTGGCCTGCTTGTCGTTGCCGTCGCGGGGCTGTTCTGCCTTTCAATCACCGGCCTGGAAATGTTGCATGACTCTGATTGTCATTCTCACGCATCTTCTTCCGACTGTTTCTGCATGTGCCACGGTGTTGCGGCAGATGCGGTGCTAAGCGCGGGATTCTGCCTGCCGCAGAGACTCGAGTCGGCGTTTCGCTGCAGCTTGTCTGAATATTCACTCCTTCTGGTTTCTTCTATAGATCGTCCGCCGACCGCCTGATTGACCTGGCGGCTGGTTCCTATGCTTCTGATCACGTGATCGGTTGTCTCTCTTGCTTACAAGTCCAGTCGTCTTCTTATCGTTCCAGTTCGAACCCTGCTTTGCGCGCACAGTGTTCGAGTATTCGGTAGATGCGTGCCATGGAGAAGTTAATAACTATGCAAATCTATTTGAAGATGTGTTCAATGTTAATGCCGGCAATATTCCTTGCCGTGCTCTCGCGCGCCGAAGGTGAAATGGCGGTTGCGGAGCTGTTCGGCGATATTACGCTGGAACAGGTTCTTAAACTGGCGGATGAATCAAATCCAGGAATTCTCGCCGCAAGATTCGAACTTCAGGCGGCAGAAGGCCGTAAATTGCAGGCTGGTGTAAGGCCGAATCCAGATCTTTCTTTTGAGGCCGAGAATGTCCTTGGCCGTAACGAAATGAAAGGTTTCGACAGCGCTGAGTACACCGTCCAGCTGGAGCAGCAGGTAGAGATTGTTGGAAAACGGTCGGGCCGGGTAAAGAAGGCCGAACTCGAGCGCCAGTTAAGCGCATTTGACCTGGCGGCTCTCCATCTTGATACCGAAGCAGAAACAACCCGTAGATTTACAGCAGTGCAGGGCGCGCAGGAGCAGGTAGCCCTGTCGAAAGAAATTCTGGCGCTGGCAGAAGAATTCCAGAAAGCCGTGTCAGCACGGGTCAAGGCAGGAAAGGTGTCTCCGCTTGAAGAGGAGAAGGCGGTGATTCTTCTGGCCCGCCAGAAGGCTGAATTGTTCCAGGCAGAAAAGGAACTGGCCGGTGCGCGAGTCAAGCTGGCGGCGATGTGGGGAAGCGCGAATACAAAGTTCGACCGGGCCACTGGAGAATTCTTTGCAGTGCCATCATCCGTAGACGTCGTTGCGCTGACTGCATCGTTAAAGGAAAGTCCGGATGTGGCCAGGTGGAAGACAGAAGTTGAGCAGAAGAGGGTTGCCCTGAAGGTTGAGAAGGTATCGCGCATTCCTGACCTGACTGTTGCAGGCGGGATTCGTCGTTTCAACGAATCAGGCGATGATGCGTACGTGCTGGGGGTATCGATTCCGTTTCCTCTGTTTGACCGCAACCAGGGCAATGTGAAGGAGAGCGCAGCGCTGCTCTCTGCGGCTGAGAAGCAGAAGCTGTCAGCCGAAGTATTAGCCGGTGCGGAACTGGCCGAAGCCGCCGGGGCATTCGCAGCGGCAACCAACAAGGTGACAGTATTGCAGGCGGAAATAATACCAAGGGCCAGGTCTGTATACGATTCAATCAAGTCCGGTTACCAGCAGGGAAAGTTCACATATCTCGAAGTCCTTGATGCGCAGTCGGCTTTTTGCGAGGCGAAGAAGGAATATATCGATGTGATGGTCCTCTGTCATAAGACCACCGCAGATATCAGGAGAATTGCAGGCATAAGCAGGTTAAATAAAAAGGGGAATAACAATGTTCAATAAAGCACGTGAAGTAATGATGATTCTGCTGGCAATGTCTATTGCGGCCGCTGGCTGCGGCAGGAAATCCGGCGATGCCGTGGAAAAGAAAGGCGAAGAGGAATCCGCAGGCGTGGTGGGGGCAATGACGCCCGAACAGGTGATGTCGGCGAGGTGCAGCCATGGCCTTACGTATGAATGTGCCGAATGCCGTTACGAGGTCGGCGTGGTCAAGGTCGACAAGGGAATAATGAAGGCTGAATCGGGTTCGAAGACGGGTCTGGTTCAGACCATACAGGCCGGGAAGAAGAAAGTAACGACTGTCATCAATATTTCCGGCGAAGTCAGGCTGAATGAAAACAGCGAGGTGCATATAAGCCCGGTTATAGCAGGTGTTTTCCATGCGATGAACGTTGGTCTCGGCTCAAGGGTAAAGAAGGGGGACGAGCTTTTTTCGGTGAACAGCAGTGAGCTGGGCACGCTCCTTTGCGAATACGGCAAGAGCCTGGTGATGAAGGAAGTCACGGCAAAGAATTTCCAGCGGGAGAAGAGCCTCTATGAACAGAAAATAGGTTCGGAGCTGGAGATGGGCGAAGCAGAGATGAAGTTCAAGGAGTGCGAAGCCGGATTAAGGGCGGCTGAACAGAAACTTCATGTGATGGGAATGACGGACCAGGACATTGCCAGTGCATGTTCAAACAGGGAAAGCGCCCAGGTTCAGGGCGTGCTTTCCGTGCGTTCGCCAATTGACGGGAGCGTGATCGAGAAGCATGGCGTCAAGGGTGAGATGGCTGAACCCGGGAAAGATGTGATCGTCGTGGCCGATCTCGGTACGGTCTGGATGTGGGGCACATTGTATGAACGTGACCTGGCGATCGTGCTGAAACATGTTTCCGCCGGTCCGGTTCCGGTGGAGGTTTCTGTTCCTGCTTTTCCGGAAAAGATCTTCCGGGGCAACGTGGATCACGTGGCCGCAACAATGGATGAATCAACGCGGACGGTGAAGATCCGGGTTACCCTTGACAACAGGGAAGGCCTGTTGAGGCCGGGAATGTTCTGCGAGGGGAAGATCATTCTTGCTGCTGACGAAGAGGTTTTTGCCGTGCCGGCGTCAGCAGTTCTTTCTGATGAGGGCGTGGATTTTGTGTTCAGGCACATGAAGGATGATTATTTCCTGAGGCAGAATGTCAAGAAGGGCAGGGAGTTTGCCGGAGATGTCGAAATCCTCGCGGGCTTGGAGGCGGGACAGACGATAGTGTCCGAGGGATCATTTCTTCTCAAGTCCGATGTCCTGCGTTCGAAAATGGGCGCCGGCTGTGCGGACTAGATGAATTCTTTGCGGGGGAAAACCAGATGCTTAACAAATTTGTGGAATTTATACTGAAACAGAAAATGCTTGTTTCGGTCGTGTTTATAACCCTTTCCGTGATGGGGGTAATCGCATGGAAGGCCCTGCCTATTGATGCTTTTCCAGATGTCACGAACGTCCAGGTAATGGTGCTGGCGGAAGCGCCTGGACTGGCTGCGGTTGACGTGGAGCAGCGCGTGACGTTTCCGATTGAACTGTCAATGCAGGGGCTGCCCAGGGTGCTTCAGGTCAGGTCTATCTCGAAATCCGGGCTGGCGCAGATCGTTGTGGTATTTGACGATGATGTGGATATTTATTTTGCGAGGCAGCTTGTGTTTGAAAGGCTGCAGGCCGCCGGCGGGGAACTGCCTCCCGGCGTTGAGACAGAAATGGGGCCTATCAGCACAGGCCTTGGCGAGATATATCAGTATACCCTGGAGAGTGACAGCCATTCGCCCATGGAGCTGAGAACCATCCAGGACTGGATTGTCTCGCCGCAGCTGCGTTCGATTGCCGGCGTCACAGAAGTGAACAGCTTCGGTGGCTTCCTGAAGCAGTACCACGTGGTTGTCGATCCGAACCGGCTGCTCAAGTACAAGCTGGCCCTGCAGGATGTCCTTGAGGCCCTCGAGAAGAACAATGCCAACGCCGGCGGCAATATCATTACCCGGGGCTGGGAGCAGGCGTACGTCCGGAGTGTCGGCATGATCCAGGGTATCCCGGATATCGAAAACATTGTTCTTCATGCCAGCGACGGCACTCCCGTGTTCCTGAAAGACGTGGCGGATGTCAGGATAGGCTCACAGCCGCGGCAGGGCGCCGTGACAAAGGACGGCAGGGGCGAGACTGTTGCGGGAATGGTCATCATGCTTCGCGGTTCAAATTCAAAAATCGTGGTGGATGAGGTAAAGAAGGCTATTCCTCGTGTCCAGGCCAGTCTGCCGAAGGGTGTGAAAATCGAATGTTTTTATGACCGCACCGCGCTGATCCAGGCGTGCATTAAAACCGTTGCCGACGCCCTCAGGGATGGAGCGGTCTTCGTGATCCTGGTGCTGTTTCTTCTCCTCGGGAATTTCCGGGGTGCCGTGATCGTGGCTCTTTCGCTGCCGTTTACGGCATTCATTACGTTTATCCTGATGGGATGGAGCGGTGTTACTGCCAACCTGATGAGCCTTGGGGGCCTTGCGATTGCGATAGGAATGGTTGTTGATGCTTCCATCGTTGTTGCTGAAAACATTGCGCGTCACCTGACGGAGAAAAAGAATTCCGGGACGCACAAGTCGGAGATAGTGTTCGGGGCCGTTGCGGAGGTTGTCCGTCCTGTAATTTTTGCAATACTCATCATAATCATAGTGTTTATTCCGCTTTTCACGCTTGAGCAGATGGAAGGCAAGATGTTCAAGCCGCTGACAACAACCATGTGTTTCGCCCTGCTGGGGTCCCTTGTCGTTGCGCTTACGATCATACCTGTGCTGTGCTCGATCTTTCTTCACGGTCACAGGACAACGGAGGATAATGCAAGCATAAGGATACTTAAGCGGGGATACCTGCCCATGCTGTCGTGGGTTCTTGATCACAGGAGGAAAACTGTTGCTGCCGCGGTTCTTGTTTTCGTGGCGGTAATGTCGCTTGTTCCCAGGCTTGGCACTGAGTTCCTGCCCCAGCTCGACGAAGGCGCGATAGCCGTGAACTGCGTGCGGCTGCCGTCGGCCTCGCTTGAAGGATCGGTTGCTGTAGGAACAGCCATTGAGCAGAGATTGAGGAAATTCCCTGAGGTTAAGACGGTCGTGACAAAAACCGGCCGCGCGGAGATTTCCGAGGATCCCATGGGGCCGGAACAGAACGACGTTGTAATAATGCTTTACCCCGAAAAGGAGTGGAAAACCGGGCGGACAAAGGAACAGCTGGTCGCGGCAATAAAAGATGAGATGAGCGTCGTGCCGGGCTTGAGGCTGTCATTTTCCCAGCCAATAGCCCTGAGGGTGAACGAGCTGATTTCAGGCGTTAAGAGCGACCTGGCAGTCAAGCTGTTTGGTCCGGATCTCGACGTTATCAAGCCAAGTGCAGACCAGATTGCTTCCGTGCTTGGCGGTATTCGCGGGGCTGAGGATGCAAAGGTTGAACAGGTGTCAGGTTCCGCGCAGATCGAAGTCGTTGTGGACCGCCAGGCTGTTGCGCGGTACAAGATAAGTCTCTCTGATATTAATGAACTTATCGAGACGGCCGTGGGCGGAAAGGTCGCCACCACGGTTATTGAAGGCCAGATGCGGTTTGCAGTAGTGGTGAGGTATCCCGAAAAGGACCGCGCAGACCTTGCGGCCCTAGGAAGAATGCTTGTGACATCGCCGGAGGGCGTGCAGGTGCCGCTTGGCCAGCTGGCGAAGATCCGAGAGGTTGAGGGCCCGGCGCAGATAAGCCGCGAAAAGGGGATGAGGCGGGTTGTTGTTGAGTGCAATATCAGGGGCCGGGACATGGGAACATTCGTTAACGAGGTCAGGCGCAAGATAGCCCCGCTTGAGGCTAAACTCCCGCCGGGATATTTTATACAGTATGGCGGCCAGTTTGAAAATCAGCAGCGGGCGATGGGGCGGCTGGCTGTCGTTGTCCCGATCTGCATTACGCTTATCTTCTTTATGCTTTTCTCCGGCCTGGGTTCCCTGAGGAGTGCATTGATGGTGTTTGCCAACCTGCCGTTTGCACTTGTCGGCGGGGTCCTTACCGTGTTTCTCTTCAAGATAAACATTAGCGTTCCGGCTGTAATCGGGTTCATTGCCCTGTTCGGCACGGCGGTTGGCAACGGCATCGTGCTTGTGGCCTTTTTTAACCAGCTTCGTCAGCAGGGGCTTTCCGTGATTGAAGCAGTGAGGAAGGGGTGCGATTTACGCTTCCGGCCTCTGCTTATGACTGCCCTTGCGATGCTGCTTGGACTGGTTCCGATGATATATGCCACAGGCAACGGGTCTGAGATCCAGAGACCGCTTGCTTCGGTAGTGCTTGGAGGGCTTGTGTCGTCACTTTTCCTGACGCTGCTGGTATTGCCGGCTCTTTACGTAACAGTCGAGACCTGGAAAGAAAGACAGAAGTCTCAGCCGGATGAAGTAATCATTGATTAGCAGTTCGGAAGTCTGCTAAACCTGAAAAGACGGCCCGGAAGGTCGTAGTATTGAAAGGATACCGTGCAGGGCGGGGACATAACAAATTACAAGCACCATCATGTCTTCCATAACAGCAGCCATCACATTGAAGTGAAGACGATGCGTGTTGTGCTGTTGACCTTTTCGATGATGGTCGTAGAGGTTGTCGCCGGCTGGATATTCGGGTCCATGGCGCTGTTTGCCGACGGCTGGCACATGAGTACTCATGCAGCGGCGCTTGCAATCTCGTGGGGCGCGTTTGTGCTGGCGCGCCGCCATACAATGGACTCGCGGTTTGCGTTCGGTACCTGGAAAGTTGAGGTCCTTGGCGGGTTCGTCAGCGGTATTTTCCTGGGGTTGATTGGCCTTTTTATGGCGGTTATTTCTGGTCACCGTCTGTTTCATCCCGTGACAATCCGTTTTGACCAGGCGATCATGGTCACGTGCGTTGGTCTTGCTGTGAACCTTCTCAGTATTTTCATGCTGAGAGGAAAACATGGCAGTCACCATGATCACGATCACGGCCACGGGCATCATCACCATCATGACAGTGTTAAGGACAATCTCAACCTCCGTGCGGCATACCTGCACGTAATCGCAGATGCAATGACTTCTATTCTCGCAATAGTAGCCCTGCTTGGAGCCAAGTACCTTGAATGGAACTGGCTGGATCCGGTTATGGGAATTGTTGGCGCTGTTTTAATAGTTCGATGGACGTACCAGATCCTCAGGGAGACCGGGAGTATCCTGCTGGACCGTGAAGCAGACAGTGAGCTTGCCGATCAAATCAGGTCTGAGGTTGAAAGTGACAAGGATGCCCGGGTGTGCGATCTGCATTTATGGAAGGTGGGCCAGGATAAATACGCCTGTATCATTGCCCTTGTTGCGGACAGTCCGCGGTCGACGCAGGAGTACAGGAAAAGGTTGATCCGTTTTGAATCGCTGGTGCATGTGACGATTGAAGCCAGCATGCTTTCCGATCAGCCTGCCTTGTCCCGGTGACAATCTTTTTGCCGCAGTCTTTCCAGAAGAATCAGGAGTATCCCCAGTTTTTGATGGTTATCAGGCATAAGCTCTTGGTAGTCAACGGATTCAGGCTATAAGCATCTGTGCCGGTCACTTTAAAAGTGGGGATAGTCTTTCCCCTGATTTTGAAACAGAAAGACATATTCTACCACTAAGGTAGGTAGAACAAGGTAATATTAACCCATTCAATGCCCCTGCAGGTAGAAGGCTGTCTACAGGGGCATTGCAATCTTCTCTGTACTTGTGTTTCCCTTCGGGTACTTGAGGCCCGGGCGGGCCGGGTGGTGAATAATGCTTATTCTTTTTCTGAAAAAATGGGGAAAGTCCACCCAGAAGAATAGGTTGAACAATAATCTTGAGCCCATTATAATTCGGCTGTTGACGTCTTTCTGTTTATTGGCGGGGTTTGTAATTTGAACAATATAAGTTTTCTTCAGGATCTTGCGGTAGTGATGATGGCGGCCGGCGTTGCGGCGCTGGTCTGCCAGTGGCTGAAACAGCCCAAGATTATCGGCTACGTTATCGCCGGTCTTCTCGTCGGTCCTCATACACCGCCGTTTTCTTTTGTCTCGAATGAACTGTCTGTTCGCACGCTTGCAGATATTGGCGTGATATTCCTTATGTTCTGCATGGGCTTTGACTTCAATTTCCGGAGGCTGACTTCAGTCGGGATTCCGGCATTTATTACAGCATGCATAGATGTCACTTTCACTTTCTGGCTCGGTTTTATGGTTGGAAGGATTCTCGGCTGGGGTACCATTGAGAGTTTGTTTCTTGGAGCGATAATATGTGATTCTTCCACGACAATAGTGCTGCAGGTGCTCAATGAGCTTGGTCAGTCGAAAACGCGATATGCCGCAATGATAATGGGTTCGACGATTGTCGAGGACCTTGCCGCCATTGTGCTCATTGCCTTCCTGTCTGGTATCGGGATGACTGGAGCAGTTCAAGCCCAGGATGTAATGCTGCGTGTGGGCGAATTGATGGCGTTCCTTGCTGTCACAGTGCTGGCAGGTTTCTTTATTGTGCGACCTGTGATTAATTTCATTTCCAGGTATAAGAATGACGAGCTGCTTCTTATGATTCCGCTTGCAATCTGTTTCACTGTATCACTTATCGCCGTCAAACTTGAGTTCAGCCTTGCGCTGGGAGCTTTCATCGTCGGTGCCGTTATCGCGGAAACCCGTCCGGCGGACCGCATTGTGATTTTCAGCCAGCCGATCAAGGATATTTTTGCCCCTATGTTCTTTCTGTCCATAGGGATGCTCCTTGACCCTGTAGAGATTGTGAAAAATGGAGGTATTATTGCGCTTATCACTTTCGTGGTAATCGCTGGAAAAATGCTTGGAAGTTCGATTGGTGCATTTGCAAGCGGCAATGACAGGGAGACTTCATTTCGAGTGGGGGCCGGTATGGCTCAGATATGCGAATTTGCTTTGATCATTGCAGCCGTTGGAAAGTCCCTGCACGTAACCAGTGATTCTGTTTTTGCAATTGCCGTGACAGCGTCAGTTGCCACTATATTCATAAATCCTTACATATTGAGGCATGCCGGCTCCATATACGCGTTTATTGATCGGAAAACACCCCATCGGATTGCCGGGGCAATGTCTGCCTATACCCATTGGCTCCAGAATGTTGCTCCGCACAGGGTTCCGGAACCTGTCAGGAAGATAATGAAACGGTCGCTGATTACAATAGCCGTCAACCTTGTCCTTATAACGACGGTGTTTATCACGGTCAAGGTGTTGTCCCGTCATGAAACAGCAATTCCGTTAAGTGTTCCGGCCTATCTTGGAGGTACTAGCGCCTTTTTGTGGCTTTTGGGAGTTCTGATTTCGATTCCTCTTTATGTTGCAACAGTGCGCAAGTGGCAGGCCGTGAGCATGGTGGTGGCCGAAATGCGTTTCCCGATCGACAAGGGGGCTGCTCAGACCTCCATCGCACGCACGCTCTCTGAAAGGGTCCTGGTTTTTGCTGGTCTTGCATTCCTGGCAATCTACACCATTATGTTGAGTTCTGCCCTGTTGCCGTCCCTTCACGTCCTGGTTATCATGCTGCTGATTATTGGCGCCATAACGGCCCTGCTGTGGAAGTTCCAGATCAAGCTATATTCGAAGGCACAGAACCTGGTGATAAAAACCTTTTCCGGCCAGCAAGCGCCTCTTTATGTAGATCCGCTTGCCGCGATACCGTATCTTTTTCGCGATGCAATGCTGCTTTCGGTAGAGATAGCGGGCACAATGCCGGTTGCCGGAAAGACAGTCCGGCAGATTGGTGTCAGATCGCGTACCGGCGCGACAATTATCGGGATACAGAGGGGCGAGGAGATGATCACTAACCCTCCACTTAACGAAGTTCTCGGCGTGGGTGACAAGATACTGTTGCTTGGTCTCGGTCCACAGCTTGAGAAGGCGAAACAACTGCTTGAAGGCCTGCCAGTCGCAAAGGAGTAACCTTTTACCCGAGGAGTTTCTTCAGTTCCTCTTTCAGTTTATTCCTGGCAGGTTCAGCCTGCTCATATATGTCATCAACCTTGAAGAATTCCAGTATCTCCACGCCGGTTATATCAGGCTTGATATATATGTCAGGCGGACTGTGTTTCAGCTTCTCCCTGATAATTGATTTCTGCATGATGTCGAACATGCCCAGCATGGCGTTGAACATTGTCGGAACTTCAGTGGCGCTGGCGCCTGGATCTCCCATGACGTCGATTGCGATGACGATGTCGCAGTCACCCAGCAGGTCATGCGGCACAGGATTGACGCCTCCGCCATCGATCAGTACTCGATTGTCAATTGTCATCGGCGTGAACACGCCGGGCAAACCCATGCTGGCCCTTATTGCCGGCAGTAATGGC
>Ga0172371_10004074_pt1 | contig 22328 bp, 19 predicted proteins | sample Lak12m_FD_114543 | JGI IMG/M metagenome (GOLD analysis project Ga0172371, IMG submission 114543) | Freshwater microbial communities from Kabuno Bay, South-Kivu, Congo - kab_022012_12m | ecosystem: Environmental > Aquatic > Freshwater > Lake | place: Democratic Republic of the Congo: South-Kivu...
TATGCCTAATCTTCATGTTGTTCTTTTAGGAGTAAATAGCTTCTTAAGCAGATTTGTTCTGAAGATAGATTATCCCCAAAAGTTTTTTTCTATAAGATTTCCTTAAAATTGAATACAAACATAAAGGAAACATGCAGCCTTAATCGGATTATCAGCGGGTTAACAGCCAATCACCATTCCTCCCCATTCTGTTAAAATAGTGACACATGGACATTAAACTCCCAGAAGGTTTTGACAGCAAAGAAGAGGCGATGGCGGCATTGATTAAAAAAGAAATCGATGCCGCCGAGTCTGAGCTGTCTTTGATAAAGCATGATATCGAAAAATTTCTCATAGAGAAAAAAGGCTATGCCGTAAGCGAGATAGAAAAGGATAAGGAATTTGAAGTCCCTATCGGAAATGAAAAATGCAAATCAAGGGCTGATATTGTAGCAAGCATTAACGGAAAAAAGCTTATGCTGATTAAGTGTTCTGTCGGCGCTCTTGTCTCAAGGGAAAGGCAGGCGGTGGCGTGTGCCCGCGTGCTTGATTCGTATCAGATACCTTTTGCGGTTGTGACAGACGCGGATGACGCGATAGTTCTTGATGCAGTGACAGGCAAGGTTATACGCGAGGGATTAGCGTCTATCCCTTCGAGAAATGAGCTGGCTGAACTCGCGGGCGAAATCGAATTTAAAACCCTTCCTTCTGAAAGGGCAGAAAAAGAAAAAAGAATCCTCATTGCCTTTGATTCCATTAAATGTACGGCCAATTACGGAGAGTAATCAGAACAAATCCTTTTGCTTTTCGCTTATTTTAAGCGTGTTCCTTTCATACCTCTCGGCAATCCTGAAAAGTCTTTCCTTCAGGGTTTCATCACTTATAAGTCCAATCCTGAAATCGGATATGGCTATATAGAAAGCTTCGACAAGCTCCTCGTTCAATAATGTTTTTATTTCGCTCATAGCTCTGTCATTTGTTATGGCGCTTCAGTTGCAAAAAGTCCTGTGCTTAAGTAGCGATCTCCCCTGTCAGGCAATATGACAACAACCTTTTTTCCTTTGCCAAGTTTTTTTGCGACTTTTAGGGTTGCCCACATTGCGGCGCCTGATGATATGCCGCAGAGAAGCCCTTCTTTCAGAGATAATTGTCTTGTTGTTTCCGCAGCCTCAGAATCGGTAACCTGAATCACTTCATCATAAATTTTTGTATTCAGAACTCCGGGGAGGAACCCTGCTCCTATACCCGCGATTTTGTGGGGCCCCGGATTCCCTCCTGAAAGGACCGGCGATGTTGAGGGCTCTATTGCGGCTATCCATACATCAGGTTTTTTATCCCTCAGTGCTTCTCCAACACCTGTAATTGTTCCCCCTGTGCCAACGCCTGCGACAAAACCGTCAGGCACAGTCCCAAGGTCTTCAAGTATCTCGACCGCGGTTGTTTTTCTGTGTATCTCAGGGTTAGCAGGGTTTTCAAATTGCTGGGGAATGAAATAGTCCGGGTTATTTTTATGAATCTCTTCTGCTTTTTCAACTGCTCCCATCATTCCCTTCTTTCCTTCTGTCAAAACAAGCTCTGCGCCGTAGGCCTGAAGAAGCTGTCTCCTTTCCAATGACATTGTATCAGGCATCGTAAGAATCAATCTATACCCCTTCACAGCAGCGACCATCGCAAGCCCTATCCCGGTGTTGCCGCTTGTAGGCTCTATTATTATTCCGCCCGGCTTGAGCCTTCGGTCTTTTTCCGCTGTCTCTATCATTGAAATGGCGATCCGGTCTTTTACAGAGCCTCCGATATTATGCCCTTCGAGTTTTGCCCAGATTTCCGCATTATCTGCAGGGCAGAGGTTATTGATTTTTACTAAAGGAGTTTTTCCAATCAGGGTCAGTATGTTTTTATTCAGCTTCATGATCACCTCCGGGAATCTGATATTCAGTCGCTAACCTTTAAGAGTTCGCTGTTTTCTTTTGTCTGTTCGATGGCGGCGATATCAAAACCTTTATCTTTAAGATATTCTCTTTCTATGGTCTCGATATAGAACCTGTCCATCCCGCTGTTTTTAAGGAAATCTTCTCTCAGTTTCATATCTTTTTTCTCTATGATTGACGGCAGAAGATGATTGAGATAGAAGGATTCTTTTTTGAGGTCTAACAGCGCTTTTTCGAATAATTTCTGGGGCACTTTTCTTGCGAACCCCTTTTCAGTAAGTTCCCTCTCGATGTCCGCCCGTATTTCGTCCTTTCCGTCTTTTGTATTAAGCCGGGGATAGAAACTCCGCATTCTTTCTTTAAGCGCATCATGAACGTGGTGATAAAGCCTTTCCTCGTCTCTAAGCATCTTGAATTCAGCGACAACGTCCCTAAGGGATGCATCTCCCGCAGAGACTTTTGCAACCCCCTTTGCTATTACATTAATCTTTTTTCTGCCGTAGGTTGTTATATACTTGTTGCTGAAAAGTTCTTCTATAAAGACTTCATCGAAAAATGTTTTCTCGAGCTTATCGAATTCATTTTTGTTGCCTATAAGGCTCCTGAGCGAGTCTTCGCTCAAATCCACATTCTCCATAAATGCTATCTGGCTCAGCAAGGAATGGACATTGTCGTATCTGTCGAAGTATGTGACTATAGAGCTGAATTCTTCGAGGATGCTGAAATCATTTGTCTCCCGCGCAATCTCATCACATGCCTTGCCTGTGTCGAGGAGTATCTGTTCGAAGCCCATATCGCTCTGCGAGTGCGCCCTGTCTTTGGCCCTTACCAGCCGCGCTATGTCTTCGTTTATTATGTGCTCTTTGAGAGCCACATTTTTGAAAAAAAGATTTTCGAGTATTGACCGCGCCTCTTTAAGATATTCAGGCTCTTTTATCTCCTGCAGTTTTTTGCCCTTAAGCAGGAATTCGTCAAGCGTGTCAAAAAGGACGCTCGGGATATTATTCCTGATGCTCAGGGTTCTGAGCCTTCGCAGCCTTGCGATATCCGAACGTTCGAGGCTGTCATTAAAGATGTTGTTAAGGAGGATATCCCTGTACTCATCGACAACGCGTTTGTTTTCGGGATGTTTATACATAATATCTATCTTCATTCTCTCCTGCTGATAATGGTCTATTTTATATCTAACCGCTATATCTTCCATATATAGATCTTCCTGGGGAGTCAGCATTTTTTCGGAAGAATAAAAGTTTTCAAACGCCCTGTAAAATTCCTCGTTCTCTTTATGGATCAGCTTGAAAATGAAGACAGTTGACTTATGCTCGCCGAATTCACGCATGAAATTGTTCATAAGCTCAGCGTCGTTATCTTTGCTGATGAGTTCTGTTCTCTTCAGGAATTTGCCCACAGACCCCAGTATCTGTTTCTGCCTTTTTCTGGGCTCGCCCCTGTAGTCCGAAGAAGCAAAGAAATAGTAGTTTTTTACTGCGTTGCCCTGAAGGAAAAGCCGGTAGAACGACTCTCTCCCTTCCGTATCGTTTGTGAATACAACCTTTTCATCCTTGTCAAGAAATGCGCCGAACATGATTAGCCTGTTTGAAATATCCCCCTTTATCATGTCCTTCAGATGTTTCTCAACGCCGAACATATATTCGCAAAAACTTCCACCCGTGCCTTTGTGGTGAATGCCGTCTTCAAAGATCGTGAACTCATTGCCCTTTGAAAAAAATCTTATTTGGGACTTTGTCTCTTCATAAAAGTAGGTATTTTCTACGCTGGCTCCCCCGACAAACGCGAAGAACTCGACAGGTCCAAGGGTTCCATGAAACCGGAGGTCTGTAATCATATTAAAATATACCACAGGCCCCGTAAAATATTCTATTTATCTTATTGCCGAAAGATGCCGTATTTGGTTATCATATTTTATGAAGGAAATAATTCTCTTTGCGGCATTGCTCCTCCCTTTTTTAAGTTTTGCTTCTGACGAAACAATAGGCCCCGTTAGAGATTTATCTCCAAGCGGGGTAGACGGGAAACACCTTTTTTTAAAGGCTAAAAATGATATGGATGCCGGGCGATATGCCGAGGCGGTTATCGGACTGTCAGAGGCATATAAAAAACTTCCGGTTGTCGGAGATTATATCCTTTTGTATCTGTCAAGGGCGCATAGCGAACTGGGCAATCTTGATGAGTCGAATTCCCTTATAAAAGAAATCTTAAAAAATTATCCGGACTCGCTGTTAAGGAAAAAGGCCCGGTCTATGGAGATCAAAAATATTATTTCTTCCGGCAGCTCTCAGGGTTTAGAGATTTTTGAGTCTTATGTTAAAGACTATCCTGCAGATAATGAGATGAAGTTCTTGTTTGCTCAGGCCCTGAAAAACAGGGGAGAAGATGATAAGGCAAAGAAGATATTCAAGAGCCTGTATGTCGGCAGTAACGGAATGCTTTCGAAAATAGCATATAGCGAGTTTGCGCCCTCTGATATAACAGTATCCGACCTTATTGAAAAAGCAGCGAACCTTATGAATGTTATGAAATTCAAGGAGGCTGAGTCGGTGCTGCGAGAGGCGCTTATCAGGGACGACGGGCAGCACAAATCCGCGATTCTTAGAAAATTGGGACATTCGCTTTTCAGGCAGAAAAAATATAAGGAATCGGCAGAGATCTTCGAAATGGCCGGCGAATATTATTTGAGGGCGAGAGCGCTTTACAGAGGAGGGGAGAGAACTGCATTTGACCTTTTAGTGAAGGAACTGGTTTCGAGAGGGGATAAAAGGGCAGGCGCGCTTTTGATGATGTCTGCTTCTGAAAAAATCAGGAATGGCGAGATTGACGAGGCATTGAAGTTATATAAAAATATAGCGGCAAAATATCCTTCGGAGGCTGAAGATGCATTGTGGAGCAGCGGCTGGGCTTATTACCGCAGCGGCTACTATCAGAAAGCCCTCAATGCATTCACAGAGCTTTATAGCCTTTACGGCAGTTCAAAATATCGTTACTGGCAGGCGCGGTCTCTTGATGGTCTGGGAAAAGAAACAGAACAAATTTATAGACAGCTTGCTAAGAAAGAAAAAAATTTTTACGGTGTGCTTGCACATTTGAGAAAGGAAACAGAAGTTGAAAACCGGGTGGTAGAAATTAACGCCGATCCCCAAACCCCGATACTCAAACCCTATTCGTCGGAGAGGATCGATATACTGACTGAACTCGGGATGAAAAAAGAGGCTGCAGCAGAACTGATTAACATAGCCAGAAAGGCGGATAGTTTTAATAAGCTCGTTTCTGTTTCTTTGAAATTGCAGGAAATCGGGGAGTATAAACCGGCAATAAATCTGATAGCAAAAATGTCTTACGGCGAATCAGCGCGCAATATCCTTTATCCGCTTGCCTATTGGAATATTGTCAAAGAGGCATCAGAAAAACACGGGGTTGATCCATTTATTGTCCTTTCTGTTATGAGAGAGGAGAGCCGTTTCGATCCCGCAGCGTGCTCTCAGATAGGCGCTCTCGGGTTGATGCAGATGATGCCGTATACAGCTTATGCGATAGACAGAAAGATTAACCTGAATATAACGTCAGAGGAACAGATATACGATGTCAAAATAAATATAGCTCTTGGCTCGTATTATATAAACTTTTTGATAAAAGAGTTCGGTTCTCTTCCCGTTGCTGTTGCGGCTTATAATGCCGGAGATCACATTGTGAGAAAATGGCAGAAGGCAGGGAATTATAAAGCGCTGGATGAATTTATAGAGGATATTCCTTATGGAGAGACAAAGAATTTTACCAAGCGTGTTATGACAAGTTATTTTGAGTATCTGAAACATTCCGGCGAAAAAGAGCTGCCTAAAATACTCTGAGATAAGAAAAGAGGCGATGGGATTTGTTTCGAGCGGCTTTGAATTCTGCCAGCCTTTACGCGGGACAGAATTCACCTCGGAGGCCGAAGGCCGAGAATGAGCGAGAGACTAATCCCATCGCCTCTGATTGCGTTGCCGGCGGTATCTATAGTTCTGCTTGCAATACACTATGACATCTGGTATCTTAAAAATCATGGATCGGAGTAAAAGTCTGTTTGATGATAATCCTCCTCCTTCATCATCTGCCCTTGCTAAGGGGGGACAGAAGGGAATCACGGATAAGACAAAACGGGAGAGGGTCAACAGCAAAAAGGAGGTCACGCCATTGGATAGGCTTAAAAATCTTGAAGACAAGATAGCTGGAGCAATAGAAAAGGTAAAGACATTAAAAGAGGATAAGGCAGGCCTTGAACGAAGGATAAAAGAGCTCGAGACAAAACTTGAGGAGAAGGGTCATGAGATAGAAAGGCTGCAGACAGAAAAAACAGCGATAAAGAGTCAGGTTGAGGGTCTTCTTAACGAGCTTGATGCGTTAGAGGTTGTGTGACGTGGGGAGCGTAGAGGTCTATATTCTCGGACAGAAATATACGGTGAAGGGGAATGCCCCTGAAGAATATATACAAAGGGTTGCTGCTTTTGTTGATGCAAAAATAAAAGAGGTTCACAGCAGCGCTCCGAATATTACCCCTCTGAAAGCGTCTATCCTTGCGGCGTTGAATATTGCTGACGAACTCCACAGGCTGAAAACGGATCAGGAAGATATAACAAGGCATATAGAAGAGAGGGCAGATGTCCTGAGCGGCTTATTTGAGAAATGAGCCGATTGTTTTTACTCTGTTAGCAGCGGAAGGTCTTCTTGCGGGCTTTATGTCAGCATCCCGTATTTTTTCATCTTATTGAAAAGGCTTTTTCTGCTGATGCCCAGCAGGGTTGCCGCATCTGTTTTTTTCCATTTTGTTTCTGTAAGGGCATCCATGATAAGTTTTCTTTCCTCTTCTGATTTTATTGCGTCTATTTTTTTTTTCGCGTTCATCTGCCCGATCTCTATTTTACCGTCGCTGCCTGATATGAGAGAAGAGACCGTCTCCCCTGTGATGGTATCGCTGTCTTCGAGGATTATAGCTTTTTGAATGAGGTTCTCCATCTCTCTTACATTTCCGGGCCAGTTATAATTCAGAAAAAACCTTATAGCAGAGGCAGAAATGCTTTTGAATTTTTTCCCGATGGCTCTGCTATATTTCTTAAAGAAATAGTCGGCTAACAGAGGGATGTCGTCTTTTCTTTCTCTGAGAGGAGGGACATTAATCTCGAATACCTTTACCCTGTAGAGGAGATCATCCCTGAATCTGCCGTCAGCTACAGACTCATTCAGGTCTTTATTTGTCGCAGAGATAAGCCTGAGATCGACTTTTATTGATTTTGTGCTCCCAAGCCGTTCTATCTCTTTCTCCTGAAGAACCCGCAGAAGTTTTGCCTGCAATCCTAATGAAAGATCTCCAATCTCGTCGAGGAACATAGTGCCTCCGGAGGCCCTTTCAAATTTCCCTGTATGCTGTTTGGATGCTCCTGTAAATGCGCCTTTCTCATAACCGAACAGTTCTGATTCAAGCAGTGTCTCAGGGATCGCCGCACAATTTACGCTTATGAACTGCGTGTCCCTTCTGTCGCTGAGTTTGTGTATGGTTTTTGCGATGAGTTCTTTGCCTGAACCGCTTTCGCCGGTTATTAAAACAGTAACATCTGTTGCCGCAACTTTTTTTGCAAGCTCTACAGCATGTTTCATCTCCTTGCTTTCTGCTATGATCTCGTCTTTGACGGCCTTTTCGATATTTTCTGCTTTAAGGATTTGAAGCTCTCTCTGCAATTCATATTTTTCTACCGCCCGGCTTATCACTGTTCTCAGTATCTCTATATCGACAGGTTTGGTAAAGAAATCGTATGCCCCATGCCTGATCGCTCTCATTGCAAGTTCTTTCGAGCCGTAGGCAGTTATCATTATTACAGGCACGGCATTATCCGAAGCTTTTATTCTCTCAAGGACTTCAATGCCGCTCATCCCCGGCATTTTTTCATCAAGGAGCACAAGGCTGTACCCGTTGTTTTTCAGGAGGTCCAGGGCTTCAATGCCCGTGGCCGCAATGTCTGACTGAAGCCCTTCTTTTTTGAGGAATTCCCCAAGAAAGAACTGGATGCTCTGGTCGTCATCCGCAATCAGAATCCTGTGTTTGCTCGGGATAAATGTCATTGTAATACTCCTTAAGCCTGCTTAATATCTTAGCACAGACAATAAGAGAGGAGTTGACAGAAGTTGTTATTTACGCAATGATTCTATTATGCAGGGCAACGGAAATCCGCCTGAGGCGGACACGTTTATCAAATCTGAAATAGAAAGATTGTATGATGCTGCCTTTGCCGATGGGAACAATGTGCGGCTTATGTGGAAGAGCAGGGAGTTGTTCACTGCGATATTCGATTCAATCGCAAAGGCAAAGCAATCTATCTGCCTGGAGTTTTATATATTCCGCAATGATGAAACAGGCGCTGAGCTTGCGGAGTTACTGAAAAAAAAGGCTGCCCAAGGAATTGCTATATATGTTATTTATGATCATTTCGGTTCTTTTGGAACCCCGGGGAAATTTTGGGAAGAGCTAAAAAAAGCAGGGATAAATATCAGAGCGTCGCGGCCGTTTAAATGGACGTCCCCACTCAGATATGCTTATCGTGATCATAAGAAGCTCATTGTCATTGACGGCGAAAGAGCATTCATAGGCGGATTGAATATCGCAAACGAATATAGAGGATATTATTTCAAGCGGCATAAGGAAGGATGGAGAGACACAGGGATAATGATTGAGGGCCCTGCAGCGGGGGCTTTGTTTGCTATGTTCGGGAAAAGCTGGGTTGTATGGGGCGGAGCGCCGATTTCTAACCCCCAATCCTCATCCACTGCTGTTCAAGGCAGAGGCCTGCCTGTAATGCCGATATTCGCAAGTTCGGCAAGAGGGAGGAGAAAGCTAAGAAGACTGTTATATTACAGCATCAACCATGCGAAGGAAAACATATTTCTCACAACTGCGTATTTTACCCCGAGCAGGCACATGATTGATATGCTCTCCGAGGCTGTCGGAAGAGGAGTAAATGTAAAGCTGCTTCTGCCTTTGGAAAGCGATATATCCGCCGCGCATTATGCGGGGCGGGCATCATTTGTGAAAATTCTGAAAGCAGGCATTGAGATATATAACTATCGGGGGAGGATACTTCATGCTAAGACTGCGGTGTTTGACAGGAACTGGAGTATTATAGGCTCTGCAAATCTTGACTTTCAATCGCTGCGGAGGAATGACGAAGGGAATGTCGGGATACTCGATGAAGGATTCGGGCATCAGATGATAGAGGTTTTCTATGAAGATCTCAAACATTCCGTAAAAATTGAACTAGAGCAATGGATAAAACGGGCTTTCTCTGAAAAGGTCAAGGAAAGGTTTTTTTCTCTGATCAGAAGAAGGCTGTAAATCTATGCCGGCGGAAGATATATAACAAACTTTGTTTTACCTTCAGCAGGCTCTATATTTATATTGCCGCCGATGCTTTTTATAGCATCTCTTGCGATTTTCAAACCCATTCCGTGGCCTTTGCCCTTAGTGGTGACATCCGGCTCAAATATCTTATCTGAGTCTATGCCGGGGCTTAATTCCGAGTCGCTGCAGATCTCTATTGTTATCCTGTTGCCTGCTGCCGTTGCCCTTATGCTTATTTCTCCGTCTTCCCTGACAGCTTCATACGCATTCAAGACTATGTTATAAATCGCGTGGAAAATTGCTTCTTCTTTTATCAGTGTGTTAGCCGCTGTCTCATCATATTCCTCTATGATTTTTGGGGTTTTGCCTTTCACTGTCATGCTGCACAGAAGCGCGACCCTGTGTATTATTTCCCTGAGATTAGTCTCAACAGGCAGAGAGGTCTTTTTTTCAAAGAGCGTGTCTACAACCCTGTTTAACCGGTCTGTTTCTTTTAGTATCGTGTCTACATAGCGTTTTTTTTCGTCGCCATTTTTCAGATCTTCGCCGATAAGCTGTGCCAGCCCCCTAATCGAGGCGAGAGGATTTCTAACCTCGTGCGCAACCTCCATTGCCAATGTCCCTATGCTTGCTAATTTTTCCGCTTTTTGCACATCACTATACATCTTTTTTATTTTTGTAGTATCCATAAAACTAAGTACGGCCCCGTCTATTGTAAATCTGCCTTTTATCGGAGAGAGGGTATAATCTACTGTCCGCATTTTTTCATTTACCTTTACATTTAACTCGGAAGTCACTGTTTCTCCTCTCATGGCAGTCTCAAAATCCCTTTCTATATTAAATAAGGCTTTGATATTCTTTCCTACGATGTCCGATTCCGAGCGTCCGAGGATATAACATGTATGCGGGTTTGCCATTGTTATCTCGCCTTTTTTGTTTACTGTCATTATGCCTCCTGCCATGCTTTCGATTAAATAGGCATATTTCCTGAAAGACTCTGCTATCTCCGTGAACTCTCTGCCGAGCGAGCCGAACTCTGCTATATCTTCAGTATCTTCTTTAAGCAGCCTTCTTGCAGGTTTTATAATTCCGTATGCAACCAGTAAGCCGGCAATAAACGCTGCGCCCGCAAAGATATAGGTCCACTGCTCCGCAGCTTTATATAAAGAGACAAGCTCGGTTACGTAAACGATTTTGCGTTTAAGGATAGTGTTGAAGTTCGTTAAAAAGATAAGGGGCGCGGCTAATGCAAACACGGAAAAAAACAGGGGCAAAAAAACAAAGAGCCCGAGATAGAACCGCTTTTTTAAGAGGGCGGATATTATCTTTTTAAAACGCTCATCATGTCCCATATAGGAAGGAATATCCCGAGCGCGAGAAAAAGTATTACGCCTGCCAGCAAAAATAGCAGTACCGGCTCGAGGGTGGTTGCTAAATTTTTAATTGCATACTCTACTTCAAGGTCATAATAGTTAGATACTTTTGTAAGCATGTCATCGAGAGCCCCTGTCTCTTCCCCGACAGCAACCATCTGCGTAACCATAGGCGGGAAGACCAGCGTGCCTGCCATCGGCTGGGCAAGCCCTTTGCCTTCGCGCACGCTCTCCTTAATCACCTCGACTGCCCTTGAGATAATGACATTCCCGAGAGTCCCTGCGACAATGTCGAGGGAGTGAAGCATTGGTATGCCGCTTCGGTACAGCGTTGAAAAAATTCGCGCAAATCTCGACATGACCGATTTTTCTACGACATCCCCTATGATTGGAATCCGGAGTTTCATCTTATCCCAGTTCCATCTGCCTGATGGCGTCCTGATATATCCTCTTATCATGAAAACAATTCCTGCGGCGGCGGCTATCAAGAGAGGCCAATATGTCCTTATTGCCTTGTTTATAAATATGAGTATTCGTGTCGGCAGCGGGAGAATAACCTTTGCCGATTGATAAATTGCCGCAAACTTCGGGACCACAAATGTCGTTAGAACGAAAAATGCTATTGTTATGCTGACGATTACGATGAGCGGATACCGGGTTGCTGCCTTTATCCTCGCCTTTGTTGCTGCCTCGTGTTCCAGCAGAGACGCTAATCTTTCGAGGATGTCGTCAAGCACGCCGCCTTCTTCTCCGACTTTTATCATGCTGACATATAGCGGCGAGAATATTTTGGGAAATCTTGCAAGAGCATCGGAAAAAGAACTGCCTTTTTCTATATCCGCCCTGATGTCTTCTATTGTTTTACGGAGTTTTTTGTTCTTTGTCTGTTCTGCGAGCGTGTCAAGGCTCCTGAGGAACGATATGCCTGCCGTAACAAGAGTTGCAAGCTGCCGGCTGAAAACTATGAGGTCTTCAGCCTTTATATTGCCGAAAAGCTGCCATCCCGCGGCAATAGTAGATTTGGCTTTTTCTCCGGATTCTATCTTTATAGGTATGTATCCTTTTGAAAAAAGCTGCTCTGCAACAGCGTCAGGCGTAGGAGCATCTATAACACCGCTTATGACGTCTCCTGATTGAGTTCTTACCTTATAAGTGTAAGTAGGCACTCTTATTCTGTTTCCTGCGTTACCCTGATTACCTCTTCAAAGGTCGTAAGGCCTTTCACTACTTTTATAAGACCTTCCTGTCTCATAGGGCTAAAGCCTTCCTTTAATGCCTGTGCCTTTATTTCGCTTGCAGGGGCTTTTTCTATGATAAGTTTTTTAATGCTTTCCGTAATCAGTAGAAGCTCAAACAGGCCCTCCCGTCCAAGGTATCCAGTGTGGCGGCATTCATTGCAACCCTTGCCTCTATACAGGAGAATTTTCCCTTTAACGCCGATCTTCCTTAATATCTCTGTTTCGGCTGTGTAACTTTCTTTGCAGTAAGGGCATATCTTTACTATTAGCCTCTGCCCCAGAACTCCGATCAAAGAAGATGTGATAAGGAACGGCTCGACCCCCATGTCTATCAGACGCGCTATTGCTCCGACCGACTCATTTGTGTGCAGGGTGCTTAATACAAGGTGGCCTGTCAGGGCCGCATGCGTTGCGATTGACGCTGTTTCAACGTCTCTTATTTCACCGATCATTATCACATCGGGATCCTGCCTGAGTATTGATCTCAAGCCCGATGCGAATGTGAGCCCTGCCTTTGGATTAACCTGCACCTGGTTTATTTCAGGAAGGTTATATTCTATAGGATCCTCTACGGTTATTATATTTTTTTCCGTGGCGCTTATGTTTCTTAGCGATGAATACATTGTTGTTGTCTTACCGCAGCCTGTAGGCCCTGTGGACAGTATGAAGCCATACGGCATACTGATGAGTTTTTCATAGGAGCGGAGCACATTCTCCGAGAAGCCAAGATCGCTGAGTCTTAATTGGGGAAGCCCTGCGGTTTTCTCAAGGAGCCTCATGACGATTTTTTCGCCGTGAATCGTAGGCAGCGTTGATGCCCTTACGTCGAATTGCCTGTGCTCAACGTTTATAGGAAATCGTCCGTCCTGAGGCACCCTTTTTTCAGCTATGTCCATACCTGAAAGTATCTTAAGCCTTGAGATTATGCCGGCATGGAGGTGTTTGGGAGGTTTCATGACATCGTGCAGCTTCCCGTCTATTCTGAACCTCACTCTCAGGGATTCCTCATAAGGCTCTATATGTATGTCGCTGGCCCTGTCTTTAACAGCCTGCGTAACTACCGTGTTTACCAGTTTTACGATTGGCGTGTCTTCCATCCTAGACTCCGCTGCCTGGACGATCTTTTCCTTTTCAGGGGAATAAACATCAGCGGCTTTCATAACCTCTTGCATCCCCCCCCTGTAATATTTATCAAGCGCCCTCAGTAGTTCTGTCTCTGCCACAACAACGGCATCTACCGGCATTCTTGAAGCCCGGGTTATCTCATCCATCGCAAATACGTCGAGAGGATCTGTCATTGCAATAGTTAGTCTTCCATTATTCATTCCGATAGGCAGCACCCTGTGTTTTCTCGCGAGTAGCTCAGGCACCATGTCTAATGCCGCCGGTTCTATAGTGAGAAACCGCAGCTCTTTGAACTGCATCCCCAGCTGCGCGCTGAGAGCCTTTGCCATAACATCTTCCGTAATATAACCAAGACTGATAAGCGCCTCTCCGAGCCTTTTCCCGAGACGTTTTTGCTCCTGAATGGCTTTGTCGTGCTGTTCTTTGGTTATTACGCCAGCCTCTATAAGCAGTTCTCCCAAAAATTTTTTCTTCAGCACCATAGCTATATCCCCAGCTTATAAGAACCGAGCCCGAGCAGGTTAAAGGTTACGCGAATGCTGTAATCGCTCGGCGTGTTATTCACTTTATCCGGCGGTTTCCTGTTAAAGGCTATTATCATGCCCCAGCATTGCCGCTGATAGTTCATATTGATTTCAACATCCCTCAATTCTCCCTGCCTGTCATCATACCAGAATCTGGTTCCGGCAGACAAGTTCTTTGAGTGTGTATAATTTATTCCGGCATCATAATAGAGGGTATTATTAGCGTCGCTGTATCTCTCGCCTATGGAGACCGCTATCTTATGAAAATTTATGGTCATGCGTGAATTTAGGCTCTCAAGCCGTCCGCTATTTGGGTTATATGAAGCATCGCCTTGCATGCTTAAAGGCCTTGAGAGCGAAGCAGCGATGCTTATCGGAGAAAGCGGCCTGTCTCCGTTATAGGAATTGAACGACTCCGATATGTTTAAGGTAAAAAATTCGCCTTTCTTATCGAGGAAGCGGTTCACGATAGAGAGTCCGATTGTCGACTGTTTCGAGTAAGACTCTGTCGAATCGAATACCGGCACATTAAGGGTGTCTCTTTTAAGCCACGGGACAAAAGTATATCCAAGAGAGGGCTCAACAGCATGGGTAAAAGATGCGTATTGTTTTGTAATCCTGCTGGATGCTGTGATGTTATAATCAAATGTATCTCTTTGAACTAAATCTTTAAAGCCTTCCGCCTCATTTTTTTCTAAGTAATATATTGTTTCCCTTAACCCGAGATACTGCGAGAGGACGACCTTGTCTCCAAATGAATGCGCAAGCTTCGGGTATAAATCAAACCGCTGTCCTGACGTGCCTCTTTCCCTTGAAAATTTTGCCACAGACGACGTAAGAGAAAAGACTGCGGGCCCGATTCTCTGGGGGTTGACGGTAAAGCCGCCTTCAGGCAGCCTCTGGGCAACCTCAGAATTATGGCTTTCCTCTTTAAGGTCAATGAGATACTGCGACATCAGGTATATGCGCGAGTTATTTACGGGCAGGGATATCTCAGCTGTTGATTCAAGGAATCTCGTTATTCTCTCATCGCGGTGTATGCTGTATATTCTATAGAAATTCTCATCATTTACGAGATTCAGATTCATATAAGCCGAAAGATTATCTTTGGTCCTTTTTTCGTTTGCGGCTTTTATTTCATAGATACTCCTGTGTATTTTTCTGTCATAAAGGTGATATAACCAATTTTTCCCTTCAACACCGCCCAGCCCTACATACCGGTATTCAACCCCCTCTCCAAAACCTCTTTTGCCGTACCAGTCAAGGTTAAATGTCGCGTCCTTGTCTTCATCGATTGCCCAGAAGAATGGCTGCCTGTAAAATAAACCGCTTAATCTGGAATAACCGAGCACAGGCGGAAGAAATCCGGTCTTTCTTTCTGTCTTCACAGGCGCCCAGAGATATGGAGTGTATAAAACAGGCAATCCCTTGATATTGAAGGTGGTGTTTCTCGACGTAAGCCTATCGCCGATAATTATGTCGACCTTGCTTCCTTTAAAGCACCATGCAGGGGAAGGGCCGTCGCATGTTGTGGCTGTGGCCTTTTCAAGAAAGTATTCTTTTTCTCCCCTCTTTTCCATTACAGGGCCTGAGACGTGAAAGTTGTCATGCTTTGAAAACACTTCGGCATTATAAAATTTTCCTGTTTTTGCATTCATATTATACTCAGCTCTTTCTGCCTTGATGAAAACGTCAGGGGTGTCATATCTTACATCGCCTTCGGCAAAGACATCAGAGGTTTTTTCATTATATTTCATCTCTATCGCCTCTATTGTTACGACGCCTTGCTGGACCTTTACAGAACCTTTTGCTATGTATGTTGATGTCTCTTTGTCGTAGTCCAAGGAGTCCGAAATTATAGTGGTTGGGAGTTCTTCAGCAAAGCAGGTTGCAGTGAACAGCAAAAATAGCGCAGAAGCGCAGCAGAACAGCAATGCGAATCGGTGAATCGGTGAATCGGTGAATCGGTGAATCGGCTGACAGCTAATAGCTGATAACTGATAGCTTCTCATAGCTTTTCCCTCAGCCCCGAAAGAATGCCTTTTGCTCCAAGCGCCTCTTTTGCCTCTCCTATTGTATAAAAAGAACCGGCAATTAAAATAAGCGGATGGGTGAATGGGTGAATGGGCGAATAGACTGACAGGTGAAAAGGTGAATGGGTTAATAGGTTAATAGGCGCAACTGGATTTTTCTTTTTCCGATTCATCGATTCACCGATTGACCGATTCACCATCTTTTTATTTACCGATTCACCCGATAGCGATTCACCGAGTTTTATTGCCATTTCAATAGCCTCGATAACAGTCTCTGCGGTGTGCACGTTAGAGAAACCCAGCGCCGATGCATATTTTGCAAGCTCTGAAGGCCTGGCAGACCGTTCGTACCCTGGCGCGGTTAGGATGATTTCTGATGCCAGCGGCAGCAGCGGCCTCATAATTCCCTTTATATCCTTATCAGACATAATCCCAAGTATGATAATCAGTTTGTCATATTTTGCAAGGAAATTTTTTCTGAGCGCGCCTGCTAATGCTGCCGATGCCGCTGCATTATGCGCCCCGTCTATTATTATCGGAGGATTATTAGAAATAAACTCAAGCCTGCCCTGCCATATGGCATTTTTAAGTCCAGCTCTAACAGCCTGTGGCGTAAAGGGAGACTGATGGGGTAAAGATTTTTTGGAGATAATTTCTATTGTCTTTAATGCCAGAGCCGCGTTTAATATCTGATGTTCCCCTGAAAGAGGCACTTCAAGGCCTTCGATATTCTCAGCGCCAGAGTAGTCAAACACGCTGCCGTTAATATCTCCCGCGGTTAGCGATGCCGAAAAGTCTTTCCCGTATTCAAATACCTTAGAATCCTTCTTTTCGGAGGTTTTCCTGATTACATCTATTACTTCAGGCTCCTGCATTGCAGTGACAACAGGCGTGCTGCTTTTTATTATCCCTGCTTTTTCTCCTGCGATTGCTGAAATTGTATCTCCGAGAAACTCACTGTGGTCATAACTTATGCTTGTTAGAACCGATACCTCGGGGATGATCACGTTTGTCGCATCGAGCCTTCCGCCCATGCCCGTTTCGATAACTGCCCATTCGATATTATTTCTTTTAAAATAAAGGAATGCCATTGCAGTGACAACCTCAAAGAAAGTGGGGTTAAATGCTTGATGCACGATGCATGATTCATGATTCATGATTTTTTTATCTTGCATCTTGCATCCTGTATCATGTATCACGTTTTTTATCTCCTCCGCAAGCTCGACAACTGCGTTTTCTGTTATATGCTCATTGTTAATCCTTATTCTTTCTGTAAAACTCACGAGATGCGGAGATGTGAATAACCCTGTTTTAAACCCCGATGCCTGCAATATAGATGCAATCATTGCCGATGTGGAGCCCTTCCCGTTTGTTCCTGCAATGTGGATGGACCTGAAGGAGTTTTGTGGATTACCAAAAGAAGAAAGCAATTTTCTGATATTATCAAGCCCGAGCTTGATGCCGTATTTCTGAAGGCTGTAAAGATAATTAACAGTATTTTCATAACTCATAAAGAGACCTCATTGTCAGTTTCAGGTGAATAAACGCTATATTTTACATTAAACGCGGAGGAAATAAGAAGCAGAACTCTTTAATGCAGGTTTTTGGTTATGGGCGGGTTGAAATATAAGTTTTTCTCTTTAGATAATTTCAGGGAAGCCCGCTCAGAGTTTTAACTTTCGCAAGCGCACCCTTGAGTTCCCCTGTAAGTCTTTCGCTTTCCTCCTCCGCTGCTTTTCTCTGTCTTATCTCTTCTTTCAGCGCTTCGGTGGCTGAACGGAGTTCGGCTGTTTTCTCGAAAACCTTAAGCTCCAGTTCCTCGTATGACTTTTTCAGGGCCTCATCCGCATTCCTGCGGTCATGCCTTGTTGCCGCATCCCTGAGTTCCCTTTCAATGGCAGGCGCAAGCCTGGACAGATTGTCCTTCAAAATATAATCATGCGCGCCGGCCTTCATGGCCATGGCAGCTACATCTTCGCCAATCTTGCCTGATACGATTATGAACGGAATATCTAAACCGCTTTTCTGAAGAATTTTTAAAGCCTCAAGCCCGCTGAACCGGGGCATGACATAATCTGAAAGAACAACGTCCCATTGCCGCATCTGAATGGCCGCTTCCATATCTTCGGGTGTTTCGACACGTTTAAATACAGGGTCATATCCTCCACGGCGGAGTTCACGCATCTCCAGCAGGAGATCGTCTTCCGAATCCTCGACTGCCAATATATAAAGCTGTATAGACATAATATTGTTTTCCCTGTCCGTATAGCGGCATCCCGCTAAATAATAGTTTTTTCTTTAATTGTAGCAAAGTTTGTGATTATAGCAAGTTTGCGGGAGGGGGCGGAAATTTTTATTTACGAAAGGAGTTCTATGATTTTCGTTATGGTTTTTTTCATCTCTTCCCTGCTTACAACCATGTCTATGAATCCGTGTTCGAGAAGAAACTCTGCTCTCTGAAAATTGTCGGGGAGTTGCTGCTTAATTGTCTGTTCGATGAGGCGGGGGCCTGCAAATCCTATCAGGCTTCTCGGCTCTGCGATTATTATATCTCCCAGCATTGCAAAGCTTGCGGCAACGCCTCCGAATGTGGGGTCTGCGAGCACTGATATATACGGGATTCCGTTATCTTTGAGTTTCCCTAATGCCGCGGAAACCTTTGCCATCTGCATCAGGGATAAAATCCCTTCCTGCATCCTGGCGCCTCCGGATAACGCGAAAATTATCAGTGGCGTTTGTTTTTCGATCGCTGTTTCAACTGCCCTTGAAATCTTTTCTCCTACGGCAGAGCCCATGCTTCCACCCATGAACGAAAAATCCATTACGGCAAGGACAACAGGGTATCCGTTTATAGACGCCTCGCCGGATACTACGGCTTCCTGCAGGCCGCTCTTTTTCCTGTTCTCCTGTATCCTTTCGGGATAGGGCATAGAATCTTTAAAGCTTAGCGGGTCCGCAGAACTTATGTCTGCATCAAACTCCATAAAACTCCCGCCGTCTATAAGAAGTTCAATCCGTTCCTTGGCGTTTATCCTGAAGTGGTAATTGCATTTCGGACAGACCTTGCAGTTTTTGTCTATTTCTTTTTTGTAAACTATCTCTTTGCAGTTGTAGCATTTCACCCATAGGCCCTCGGGGATCTTGACCTTCTTCTGCAATTTTGGTTCTTTTGTCTTTTTAAACCACATCAAACAGTTATTACCTCTCCGTCTTTCAGTATCCTGACATTAGGCATTCTTAATTTTTTGATTTCGGACGCAATAGCCTTAAGGTGCTGGGGTTTGGGATGAGTTATCATTATTCTGTCAGGCATTATCTTTATCTTCCCGATCTCTTTTTTAAGAAGCCCTGCCGTTAAATGGCCTGTCGCTACGGACATTTCTGTCATCTTGTCCGGGAAAGAAACCTCTATGATGGCGCAGTGTATCTTTTTTTTCCCTGCCTCTTTCCAGATGGCTCCGGTCGGGCCTGTGTCGCCCGTGTAAAGAAGCCTTCTGCCTTTTTTGTCTTCGATTATATAGCCTGCCGCGGGGACAGAATGATTAACTTTGTAAGCTGCTATTTTATAACTATTAATCATTATATGTTTTCCCGGTTTTATCTCGAGAAATTTAATTACTGCTTTTTCGGGATGAGGCAGCATAGTGAAATCAGGCCATATCTTATTATTTAAAAGACTGTTCTTGAGCGTTCTTAGCACAGGCGCAATGCCGATAACTATTACGGCATGTTTCTTGTTCTTTATAATTATATTGTCTGCAAGAAACGGGATCCCCTTTATGTGATCGAGATGGGCGTGAGATATGAGGATATGCCGTATCTTCCACTGAGCATTCTCGGATAAGGAGGCGCCGATCGTGCCTGCATCCAGCAATATTTTTTCATCGATCAGAAAACCCGGAGGATTGTGTCCCGGGAACTCCGCCCCTGAGCAGCCGAGAATTTTTATTTTCATATCATTATCTCCATTTCCTGCCATGCCTTTGAAAACGCCTCAATGGCCAAGGGATCGAACTGTTTGCCGGAATGTTTTTTTAATTCATCAAATGCCGCGTCCGCGCTTAGGGCCTTTCTATACGGCCTGTTTGTTGTCATGGCGTCAAATGCATCGGCAACTGCAATGACCCTTGCCGTGATAGGTATCTTATCACCTTTTAAGCCGTCAGGGTAGCCTGTGCCGTCATATTTTTCATGATGGCTTCTCATTCCAGGGATAACCTCTTTCAGCCTTTTTACATGGCTTAATATATCGTAACCGTATTTAGGATGCATGTTCATCGCCTCGAGCTCTGCCTGATCCAGACGCCCTTCTTTCAGGAGGACACTGTCTCTTACGCCTATTTTCCCTACATCATGGAGTATTGCGGAAAGTTTTAAGTTTTCAAGCTCTCCCCTGTTGAGCCCCATCATCCGTCCTATCGCAAGGCTGTAGTTCATAACTCTTTTTGTGTGTCCGCCTGTGTACGGGTCTCTCTTCTCTATTGTCTCCGCGAGCGCCTGAGCTGTCCCGTAAAACGTCTCCTTAAGCTCCTGATAAAGATTCGCATTTTCTATCGCAACAGCCACCTGATTGGCAAGCGCGCAGAGTATCTCCATGTCATCGCTGCTAAAGGCGCCGGATTTTTTGTTTATTGTCTGAAGCACGCCTGCGACCTTATCCTTTGATTTTACTGGCACGCATATCATATCCGTTGTGACAAACTGACTTATGTTGTCAACGCCTCTAAAGAACCTCGGATCCGACTGGACATCGTGTATTATAACCGGCTCTCCTTTTCCGGCAACCCATCCCGCTATGCCTTCGCTTTTTTTTATGCGTATCTCTTTAATTTTTTCTCCTTTATCTCCGAGCGCTACCTCAAAAAAAAGCTCTTCCGCATTGTTGTCTATCAAAAGGAGGCTCCCTGCTTCTGCATCAGCGAGCCTTGTGGCCGCTTCAATCGCGCGCTTTCTTATTTCTCCTGTTTCAAGCGTGGAATTAATCAATGCGGTTAATTCTATCAGGGTGTTAAGCTGGTTCAGCTTTTTGTCCGTTATGCCGTTCATTTTATAGCTGCTCTCAATTTGAGAAGGAAATCCCTGAACTCTTCATTCGAGGTTCCCTGTTCGCCTCCTGTAATCTCTGACACTTTCCTGACTATCGCGCTTCCAACGATTACCCCGTCAGAGATGCCCGATACTGTTTCAGCCTCGCCTGGAGTTGAAACGCCAAATCCGACCGCGACAGGCTTATCGGTAATCTTGCGTATGCCGGCTATTGATCTTTCAATCGAGCCGTCAAACAAAAGCTGCGCGCCTGTAATTCCAGTCATCGAAACATAATATATAAAGCCTCTTGAAGCGCCCGCAACTTTTTTAATCCTATCATCGGTTGATGTCGGAGCAAGCAGAAATATTACTGCGATGTTTGACTTTTTTGACAGCTTTATTAGTTCTCCTGCCTCGTCAGGCGGAAGGTCCGGGATTATGACCCCGTCAACGCCTGAGTCTTTTGCGTCTTTGATAAATTTCTCTTCGCCGTATTTAAAGACAGGATTATAATATGTCATTAATACCAGAGGAATCTTTGTTTTTTGTCTTAAACACTTTACTAAAGCTATTACCTTTTTTAAAGTAACCCCTTCCTTATGCGCTCTCTCGGCCGCCCTCTGAATTGTCGGCCCGTCTGCGACGGGATCCGTGAACGGCACGCCTAATTCGATGATATCCGCCCCGCATTCTTCCAACATGAGGGCTATCTCTTCGGTCTTAGCAAGGGAAGGGTCCCCTGCCATTATGTACGGGATGAAGGCTTTCTTATTTTCGGCTTTTAGTTTTCTGAATATCTTTTCTATTCTGTTCACAGGGCTATACCTTTAATCTTTGCCACGTGCTGCACGTCTTTATCCCCCCGGCCTGAGAGGTTCACAATGATAATCTTATCTTTAGAGAGCGTCGGCGCAATTTTTATCGTCTCTGCGAGCGCATGCGCAGATTCAAGCGCCGGGATTATCCCCTCTGTTTTTGACAGGAGTTCAAATGCGGACAGGGCTTCATCATCCGTTGCATAAGTATATTGAACCTTTCCAATATCTCTGAGATATGGATGCTCCGGGCCGATTGCCGCATAATCCAGTCCTGCAGAGACAGAATGTGTGTCGAGGATGTTTCCGTCATCGTCCTGAAGCAGGTAGGTCTTGCATCCCTGAAGCACCCCGAGAGAGCCTCCTGCAAATCGAGCCGCGTGTTCTCCTGTCTCGATTCCCTTTCCTCCTGCCTCAACTCCAATCATTTTTATATCATTATTCAAAAACTCATAGAACAATCCTATGGCATTGCTTCCGCCTCCGATACACGCGATAAGGCAATCGGGCAGTTTTCCTTCAGCCTGAAGTATCTGTTTTTTAGCCTCCTTGCCGATCACGGATTGAAAATCCCTTACCATTGATGGAAACGGATGCGGGCCGAATACCGTGCCCAAAACATAATGAGTTGTCCTTACATTCGTTGTCCAGTCTCTCAATGCTTCGTTTATCGCGTCCTTCAGCGTCTTTGACCCCACAGGCACTTCCGTGACAGTTGCTCCGAGCAGCCGCATCCTGAAGACATTTAATGCCTGCCTTTGCATATCAACAGAGCCCATGTATATCTCGCATTCAAGCCCGACAAGAGCAGCGCCTGTTGCCGTTGCAACGCCGTGCTGGCCTGCTCCTGTCTCTGCGATAATGCGTTTTTTGCCTATTTTTTTTGCAAGAAGAGACTGCCCCA
>Ga0172371_10004075_pt1 | contig 22322 bp, 11 predicted proteins | sample Lak12m_FD_114543 | JGI IMG/M metagenome (GOLD analysis project Ga0172371, IMG submission 114543) | Freshwater microbial communities from Kabuno Bay, South-Kivu, Congo - kab_022012_12m | ecosystem: Environmental > Aquatic > Freshwater > Lake | place: Democratic Republic of the Congo: South-Kivu...
CCGGCGGTCGATGAACTGCTCGATCTTGCCGTCCGAATCGCAGGTGATGTCGCCCAGCACGGCCGGCCGTGTCGGCCGCTCGCCCAGGCGATGGATCGGCATGATCGGGAACAACTGCTTGATCGCCCAACTGTCCGGCATCGATTGGAACAGCGAGAAATTGCAGAAGTAGGTGTCCGACAGCATCCGGTCCAGCCCGTGCAGTTCCTCGGGCACGTCGTCCATCTGCTCGGTCAACCGGCGGATCTTGCGGCAGATCGCAAAGAAGTAGCTTTCGGCCAGGCAGCGCTGGTCCAGCGGCAGGTAGCCGGCGCTGAACAGGTTCATGGCCACTTCCAACGCCTGCAGCGCGTCGTGATAGCCCTCGAGCACGTTCCGGATGCTCAATTCCTGCAGGGTCAGCCGCAGGTCGTGCAGCGGCTGTTCGTACTCGTCAGGCAATTCCGCCGGCAGCTTGTCCTCCGTCGCCTGGACGCCGACGCCCAGCACGCCGAACACCAGCACGCTGTGGAACGCCGCCACCGCCCGCCCGCTTTCCGAGATGATCGTGGGGTGCGGAATGTTCGCTTCCTCGCAAACGGTCTGGACGTGGTACACCACGTCGTTGGCATACTCCTGCAGCGTGTAATTGATACTGGATTCAAAGTTCGTCTGCGAACCGTCGTAGTCGATGCCCAATCCGCCGCCGATATCCAGGTACTTCAGCCCGGCGTCCCGCTTGACCAGGTCCGCATACACGCGGGCGGCTTCGATCAGAGCCGTCTTGACGTGCCGGATGTTCGTGATCTGGCTGCCCAGGTGAAAATGCAGCAAATGGAAGCAGTCCTGCAGGCCGCGCTGCTTGAGTTCCTCCAGGCCGCGGAGCAATTCGCCGACCGACAGGCCGAACTTCGAGCGGTACCCGCCGGACGATTGCCAACGGCCGGAACCTTTCGAGGCCAGCTTGACGCGCATCCCCAACATCGGCCGGATCCCGATCTTCTCGGCGTACTTCAAAATCAGTTCCAGTTCGCTGTACCGCTCGACCACCGGAATCACTTGCCGGCCGATCTTCTGCGCCAGCAGCGCCATTTCGATGAACTCGGCGTCCTTGAAACCGTTGCAGATCACGGGGGTCTGGGGGCCCGTCATCGCCACGACGGCCAGCAGTTCCGGCTTGCTGCCCGCCTCCAGCCCGAACCCGCTGGGGCTGCCGTGCTTCAGGACTTCCTCGACCACATGCCGCTGCTGGTTCACCTTGATCGGGTACACACAGCAGTACTGGCCCTGGTACTTGTGGTCGGCGATCGCCTGGTCGAACACCTCGCGAATCTCCCGCAAGCGGTTGCGCAGAATGCCGTTGAACCGCAACAGGATAGGCAGGTTCAGCCCGCGCATCTGCAGCCGATCGACCAGTTTCTTCAAGTCGATGGAACGTTTGGGGTCCTTGTCCGGATGGACATGCACGTGGCCGTCAGGCTGGACGGAGAAATAGCCGTTGCCCCAGCGGGGGACATGGTACAGTTCGCTGGCATCGTTCAGCGTCCAGACGCTGTCGGGTTCATCGACCATCGGTTACCCTCATGCCCCAGGTTGCGCAACCTGAGAGGAAAGGAGAGGAAAGAAGGAGCCCCACCAAAGCAAAAATTCTAGATCGTTCGTCCCCGCCTGCAAAGGGGCGGTGCGGAGCGGCGGTGCGGCGCGGCCCGGGACCGCTCGGCTCGGTGCGTTTCGCGACTCGCCAGCCGTCCCCTGTATGCCCGCAGCGTCGCCCCTTCCTGGCTCCCCGCGTCTCGCCTGACAAAACAAGGTCATTCCGGACGGCAAGATCGCTGGGACGTGAGCCCACGTTTTTCGAATCTCCATGTTTCTTCTGGCATACTTGCCCAAAAGACCGTATTTTGGCATACTTGTGCGTTTTGGAGGTTCGACCTCATCAGCCGTGGCGGCGACAAGGTCGTTTCTTCTCGGCAAGAGTGTCGGTTCTGAGGATTCCGCATGGAAATCTGGCCCGCCATCGATCTCCGCGGCGGCAAGTGCGTGCGTCTGCTGCAGGGCGACTATAAACGCGAGACGGTGTTTGGCGACGATCCGGCCGCCATGGCCCGCCGCTGGGTGGCCGAAGGTGCCCCGTGCTTGCATTTGGTGGACTTGGACGGTGCCCGCGATGGCCGCAGCGGCAATCGAGCCGCCATCGCAGCGATCGTCCAGGCGGTGCAGATCCCCTGCGAACTCGGGGGCGGCATCCGCGACCGCCAGACGATTCGGGAGATGCTGGACCTGGGCTTGGCACGGCTGGTGATCGGGACCAAGGCCCTGAAGGATCCGGCCTGGTTTCGCGACATGTGCCGCGAGTTTCCCGGGCGTTTAGCCGTGGGCGTCGACGCCCGCGACGGCCGTGTGGCGACGGACGGCTGGTTGAGCACCAGCGAAGTGGCGGCGGTGGACTTGGCGCGGGAGATCTCCCGCGAGCCGATCGCGGCGATCATCTACACGGACATCGCCCGCGATGGGATGCTGAACGGCCCGAACCTGGCGGCCATGGAGGAAATGCGGCGCGCGGTCGAAGTTCCGGTCATCGCCTCGGGGGGCGTGACGACCGCGGCCGATGTGCGGCAGCTGGCCCAGCGCGGCTTGGCGGGCTGTATCATCGGGCGGACGCTGTACGAAGGAAGACTGTCGCTGGCGGAAGCCTTGGCAGCGGCCAGGGGGGACACCGGCAGAATCATCTGATCGTTGTAAAGGAAATCGGCATGGCGAACGTGAAAATCGAAGACATCCGCAACATCGCATTGTGTGGGCACGGTTCCTCGGGAAAGACGACGCTGATCGACAAGCTGCTGGTCAAGACGGGTGCCGTCAACGCCAATCCCAGTGTCGATGACGGATCCAGCATCTGCGACTTTGATCCGGAAGAGAAGCAGCACAAATATACGATCGAGGCCAAGCTGGTTCACTTTAGCCATGCCGGCAAACAGTTCAGCGCCCTGGACACGCCGGGCTATCCCGACTACATCGGCCAGACGATCTGCGCCCTCCGCGGTGTCGACACGGCTTTGATCGTGATCAACGCCCAGTCGGGCATCGAGGTCAACACGCGGCGGGTGTTCACGGAAGCCGGCAAGGCGGGCCTCGGCCGGATGATCGTCCTGAACAAGCTGGACGGCGACAACATCGACTTTTCGGCGTTGGTCGACGCGATCCGCGAAATGTGGGGCAACCGGTGTGTTCTGTTGAACGTCCCCCTGGGCCAGGGCGCCAATTTCCACGGCGTGGCCAGCACCTTGACCGTCCCCGCGGACACAAGCGGCGCTTTGCTCGATCCGAACGAGATTCACGACCCGTTGATCGAATCGATCATCGAGGTCGACGAAGAAGTCATGATGAAGTACCTGGAAGGCGAGCCGCCGACCGCGGAAGAATTGTCGCGGCTGATCGTACGGGCGGTCCGCGCAGGCACCCTGATCCCGATCGTCTGCTGTTCCGGCAAGACCGGCGTGGGGCTGACCGAACTGCTGGACGCCGTCGCGCTGTGCGGCCTGTCGCCCGCCGACCTGCCGCGGCAGGCCAGCCACGACGGCGCGGAAATTACGGTGGAACCGAAGGCCGACGGCCCGCTGGTTGCCCAGGTGTTCAAGACCCGCATCGACCCGTTCGTCCAGAAGCTCAGCTTCATCCGGATCTTCTCCGGCTCGCTGAAGCGGGACCAGAACGTGACGGCCTCCAGCGCTCGCAAGGGCCTGCGGATGGGGCAACTGCTCCGCGTCCAAGCCGGCGAGACGTCTCCCGTCGAGGAAGCCGGACCGGGCGATATCGTGGCGGTCGCCAAGACGGAAGAACTGCACACCGGGACCACGCTGGGCGATTACCGGCTGGCCGAGATGAAGTTCCCCACACCGATGGTCGGGCTGGCCGTGTCGCCCAAGAGCCGCGGCGACGAAACCAAGTTGTCGGGCGCTCTGGCTAAGATCGCCGAAGAGGATCCGACCATCCGCATCGACCGCGACGCGCAGACCAAAGAGCTGGTGATGACGGGGATGAGCGAACTGCACCTGCTGATCATCCGCGAACGGCTGCATCGCCGCGACAAGCTGGACGTGGAAACCAAGGAGCCCAAGATCCCCTTCCGCGAGACGATCCAGTCGCCGGCCGAGGGCATGTATCGCCACAAAAAGCAGACGGGCGGCCGCGGGCAGTTCGGCGAAGTCCATATCCGCATGTTCCCGCTGCCGCGGGGGACGGTCATCGAGGAATTCGCCACCAAGGACCGGTTCGCTTCGATGAAAGAGTACCACTACGACGAAACGCACAACTTCCTGTGGGTGAATTCGATCGTCGGCGGTGTGATCCCCGGCAACTTCCTGCCGGCCATCGAGAAAGGCTTCAAGGAACGGCTCGAAGGCGGCGTGATCGCCGGCTATACGGTCGAGAACCTGGCCATCGAAGTGCACTTCGGCAAGTACCACGAAGTGGACAGTTCAGAAACCGCCTTCCGCACGGCGGCTCGCATGGCGTTCAAGCAGGTCTTTGAAAAAGCCCGGCCGTGCCTGCTGGAGCCGGTGGTCAAGATGGAAATCACGGTTCCGGAAAGCAAAGTCGGTGACGTGTACAGCGATATGTCGAGCCGTGGTGGACGCCTGCAGGGCAGCGATACGGCCGGCGGCAATCTGCAAACGGTCAAGGCCGAAGTGCCGTTGCGCGAGGTGACCACCTACGCCCGCACGTTGTCCAGCATGACCGGCGGCCAGGGCAGCTATACGATGGAGTTCAGCCACTACGACGTGATGCCCGCCAACATCCAGCAAGAGATCATGGCCAAGGCCAAGCTGCACGAGGAAGAGGAGGACTGATTGGCGGTATCGGTTCACCACCCGCGACGGCCGCCAGTCCGGGTGGAGCGCCGTCCGCAAGGTCATTGTTCCCGCGGATGCGCGCGAGTTGCCCATGCCGACGCGGGCCGAACAGCGGCAGCGGATTCCCGGCGGGCATCCGCGGCTGTTCCTGCGGCCGGAGGACCTGCCGCGTCTGCGCGAGCTGGCGCAGGGCAAATTGGCTGATGAATACGGCAAGCTGCGGGCCGAGGCGGACCGGATCCTGCGGGCCGGCCCGACGCCGGAACCCGTGCATCGAGGCTCGGCGCGGGACAAGGACGATCAGGAGGCGATCAAGTACTGGTGGCCCAATCGCGAGCAGACCGAGCGGGCCTGCAAGGAAGCCGAAACGCTGGCCTTTGTGTACCTGCTCTCGCAGGACCGTCAGTACGGCGAAGCCGCGCTGCCGCTGGGTGCTGCATCTGGCCTCGTGGGATCCCGACGGGCCGACCAACTTTCGCTTGAATTGCGAAGCCGGCAAGGTGATGCTGTACCGCCCCGCGCGGGCCTACGACATGTTCACGCCGGCCGAGCGGGAGCAGATCGGTGCCAGCACGCTGCGCCGCGTCAGCGACGCCTGGACCAGCGGCGAGATCGCCCGCGGCACGGGGCACTTGAATTCTCCCTACAGCAGCCACGGCAATCGCATCTGGCACAAGGTCGGCGAGGCCGGGATCGCTTTTCTGGGTGAGATCCCCGAGGCCGAGACGTGGCTGGATTACGCGGTGAACAAGTTCTACGGCTGTTATCCCGTCTGGGCCGATGACGACGGCGGCTGGCACGAGGGCGTCAGCTACTGGAGCGGCTATATGAGCAAAGCCGTGTGGTGGCTGCAGGTCGCCCAATCCGCCTTGGCCATCGACGGCCTGCAGAAGCCGTTCTTTGCCCAGGTGGGCGACTATCCGCTGTACATCACCCCGCCCGGATCGCCCAACAGCGGGTTCGGCGATCTGTCCTACCGGCCGCCGTCCAGCGGCATCGGCGGCTTCATGGAGTATCACATCCGCGTCAAAGGCAGCCAGCCGGACGGCCAGCACGCCGCGTATTGGCGGTGGTGGACGGAACGCTGGGGCATGAAGGGCGAAGGCGGCATCCTGGGATTCCTGTACGCTGCCAACCTGCCGCCGCTGCCAGCCGCCAAGCCGCCGACGGATCTGCCGCCGTCCAAGGTCTTTCGCGGCATCGGCGTCGCCAGCTTGCATACGACCTTGCTGGACAGCCGCGACGACGTCCATTTCCTGTTCAAGTCCAGCCCGTTCGGCACGCAGAGCCACGGCCACAACCCGCACAACACGTTCCAGCTGAACGCCTACGGCGACGCCCTGTTGACCACCTGCGTCTATCGCGACCTGCACGGCAGCAAGTTCCACTACGAGTGGGCCCACAGCACGATCGCACAGAATGGGGTCCTGGTCGACGGCCAGGGCCAGATCAAGCACACGCCCGCTCCGCACGGCCGGATCGTGGATTTCCGATTGACGCCCGAGTGGGACTACGTCGTGGGCGACGCCACGGCGGCCTACGGCGACCGCTTGGCGCGATACCAACGGCACGTGGTCTTCGTCAAAGACTCGCCGTCCGAGCCGCGGACCGCCCCGTACATCGTGCTGTACGACGACCTGGAGGCCCGCTCGCCGGCGACGTTCCAGTTCCTGCTGCACGCCCTGCGGGCCTTCGACGTGGATGAAGCCAAGCAACGGCTGTCCGTCCAGCAGCCGCATGCGGGTGTCGACGTTCAATACTTGGCGCCGCAGTCGCTGGCGTTTCGCCAGTGGGACGGCTTCTCGCCGCCGCCCACCAAGGAGTTCCCGAACCAATGGCATGTCGAGGCCGGGACGCGGGAGCCGAGCCAGCGCGTCGGCATGCTGACGGTCCTGGTGCCCTACCGCGCCGGCCAGCGGCCCGCGTGGACCGCTCAGCGAGTCGAAACGAACGGCGAATTGGCGGTCCGCTTCACCTGTGGCGGGCAAGTCCAGACCGTGGCTTTCGCCCCGCCTGGCGCGGCTGATCCCGTTCGCGTGGAACTGGGCCGCGCCGATTAAGGGTGGTGGTGCCCGGGACGAGACAAGCGGTCGCTGCGCCAGCGGACCGAGGGAAACGGCGAATACCCGCGCGGTCCGCAAGCGGTCGAACGCCCTGATTTGCTCCCGCTTTTCATTCGCGGTCAAAGGAACAGGCTGTGGTGGGATTCCGGCCACCGTCGCGTGGCTGCCAGCACGGGTTGCGCACCGCTGCGTCTTGGCGTACAATGCAGGTTGTCAGGGCTCGTGGAGATCATCCCCAACGGCGCTGCGTCACCACATCAGATGAATGGGAAGGACAGGCCATGCCGATGCACAACTGGGCAGGCGTCAAGTCGGGGATTTACCACAACTTCCATTTTCGCTGGATCGCGGCCATCATGGACCGGCTGAATGCCGGGTTGCTGCCGGCGGGTTATTTCGCGATGGCCGAGCAGATCATCGGACAGCCGGAGACCGACGTGGTGGCACTCGAGACGTTTTCCGCTGGGCCGCCGCGCCGGGGAGGTGAGGGGGGCGTGGCGACGGTGCCCATTCGCTCGCGAACGCGATTCGTCGTCCAGTATCCGCCCGAAACGCAACGCTACGCTCGCAAGACGCATCGCGTGGTCGTGCGGCACGACTTGGGAAAAGTGGTAGCCGTTGTCGAGGTCGTATCGCCCGGAAACAAAGACCGGCAGCACTCGCTGCGGACGTTCGTCGACAAGTGCGTCGATCTCCTCGACCAACAGGTGAACTTGCTGATCGTCGACCCGTTCCCGCCCGGCGTTCACGACGTAGGCGGCATTCATCGGGCCATCTCGGCCGTCTATTCCGACGAACCGTTCGAGTTGCCGGTCGACAAGCCTCTGACCTTCGTCGCCTATCAAGTTTCGCCGCTGTTGACCGCCTATGTGGAGCCGATTGCGGTGGGCGATCCGCTGCCCGACATGCCCCTGTTCCTCTGTGACGACCAGGGCACCAACGTCCCGCTGGAAGAAACGTATCAAGCCACGTGGCGCGTGCTGCCCCGCGAAATTCGCCGCTTGCTGGAGCCCGCCGATTGATCAACTCGCGACCCCCAGGCACGTCCCAGATTACCGCGCATCCCAGCGGGCCTGAGCGCCGGCTGTGAACGCCGCGTACTGGGCTCGCAACTGCTCGACGTCCACCTCGCCGCGGTGCAGCCACAGCCGGTACGGCAAGCGGTGCGGTTGGCCGGGTTCATACTGGCGGGCGTGGACGCCCGGCCAGCCGACGCACAGCGGGCCGTAGTGCCGCGTCAGCCAGGTCGGCGGAAAGTTCGGATGCTGCGGATGCACGAACACCGCGCCGCCGCTGCGGTGCGGAGCCCCGGTGATCTGCGTGGTCAGGTCGGCCCATTCCAGTGGCGTCTCGTACAGGTCTTCCGTCGTCTTGCCGGCCGGGACCGTGATCGCGGCATCCGCCTCGCGCTGCACGGCAAACCGCACCGTCAGCCCGCCATAGCTCTTGCCTCCCGCTCCCTGCAGCGACAGCGGCACGAGCGGGACCAGGTAGATTTCCAGGTCCAGCGACCGCTCGCCCTCGCCCGCGCGAAAAGCCCGCATCCAGACTCGCTCGGTGGCCACCTGGCGGTCGCCGACAAACCAGCCGTTTTCGACGCCGATCACCGCGGCCACCGGACCGGCCTGCTGGTGCAGCCAGCGGACGAACCGCTGCTCAATGCCCGCGTTGGTCCACAGGTCGTACTCCTTGCCGTCGATCAGGACGTGCGGCCAAGCCCAGAACGCCCCGTGATGATGGTAATGGTCCTTGGGAAAATCGTCCGTCAGGATTTCCCCGTCCAGGCCCCACAGCGGATGCAGATAGCAGCCGCGGGTGCGCCGCGGGTCGCTCGCCGGGACGTTCTGCCCGGTGATCGTCCCGTAATTGTACGCCAGCACCGGCTTGTCCTGGTCGGTGACTTGCAGCGTCCTGTCGTTCATCGTCACGAACTGAAAGCGACTGACCGCACCGTCGCCGGCGGCCGCGGTACGCTCCAGCCGGAACTGCCGCTGGGCTGGCGGCTCGGCAACCGGCGGAATCACGGCCAGCACCTGCCCGCCGCCTGCCGCGATGGTCCCATCTGCGGCGACGCGCGGCGCGAGCTGGACGGGCACACGGACCTCCGAGTTCACTTCCGCCAACTCCCGACCCGCGGCTGGCTCAGCCGCCGACTCGGGCAAATCGACCGCCACGGCCACGGGTAACTTCGCGCCAGGCAGGCTCAACACGGGGCCTTCGCCTGCCTGAGCAGTTGCCGCCAGCATCGCCAGGCCGAGCACCGCAGCCAGGGGCACCCGCAGCTGCGGCAGACGTGTGAAGGACAGAAACCGTACGCACCGCAGACATTCGCTAGCGTGATTCAAGTTGCTTCTCCTACATCGATGGTGACCAACGCAAGGTGAACAAGTCTCGCTTTCGCAGCGTGAGCGCAGAGCACCGTAGTCCCCTAATCTTTCACGTAATCTTTCACGTAATCTACCGCAAGCAGGACGCTTACGCCACGTGTCTCTCCACCCCCGCCTACCGCGGCGCGGCCGGCCCGAAGACCTGCAGTTCCCACAGGGAGAAGCCGTGCGGGGTGGCGCGGCGGTCGCCGCGAAAACGCACATAGCGGGCCGTGACGGGAGCAAAGCGGATCGGCTCGTCGCCGCCCTGGCCGGCTTCCGTCCGCCAGACTTCGGTCCACTGCGTGCCGTCGGTCGAGACCTCGATCGCGTAGGCCAGGCCGTGTGCTTGCTCCCAGGCGAGCGTCACGCGGGCCACGGGACGCGGCTGGCCCAGGTCGACTTCGAGCCACTGGTTGTCGGCGAAATCGGAGGACCAGCGCGTGTCGTTGCGCCCGTCGACCGCCAGCGGAGCAGGAAAGTAACCTTGGGCGTTCCGGACCTGCGACGACGCTTTCACCGGCCGGTCCAGGGCCAGGTTGACGGGGATTTCCGCACCGCGGATGTCGCGCCAGCTGCGGACCGGCGCTTGGTCCGGGCCGGCCAGTTCCGCCACCAGCTGCAGGGCCGTCTCCTGGTCCGGAACCGGCACCTCGAACTCGACTCCGGCCACTTGCTGCGGCGCGGCGCGGACGGACTGTGTCTGCTCCCAGACCACTTGGCCGTCGCGGAGCAAGCGCAGCGCGACCGGGCCCTGCCAGGCGGCGTGCAGATCGTTCACCACGCCGACGGGCACCCGGGCCACGGTGCCCTTGGCCACGCGTTGTTCCCAGAAATCGATCACCACGCCGACGGGCGCAAACGCGTCGCGGACGTATTGGAAGAACTGCGGTTCGTAGGTCAGGCTCCGCACGTCGACGAAATTGTCGCTGGTCTGGCCGTCCGAGCGGGAGTAACCCAAGCCGCAGAAATGCAGCACGCCGGCGCACCGGCGGCGAACCCGCCAGAACTCGGTCATCGCCGCCAGCGTGCGGGCGTAGTACAATCGCCGCTCGTCGATCGAGGCGCTCTCGCCCACCAGGCGTTTGTACACATCGACCGTCAGCGTCGGCAGAGAACCATCGCGATTGATCCACAGCCAGCCGTACTCGTTGATCAGGTACGGCGGCCCCGCGCCCTGCCGTGGACCGTTGTTCGGAATCCCGTCCTCGCGAAGGAAATCGGCCAAACGGAAGCCGGGGCGGTTCGCCCGATAGGGATGGCCCTCCGAAATATCGCCGGGCCGCTGCGGGGTGCCCCAGCCGTTGTCCCAGGGCCGGCGCGACAGGTCCTGGTCGCGGACTAGGCCGATCGCCTGGGCGATGACGCGGTCGTTGGCTGTCTCGTTCTGGGCGTCCCAGATCACCACGCAGGGATGATTCCAGCGTTCCCGCATCCACTCGGTATACTCGACTGCCAGGTCGGCTGGCGTGATGGCGGCGGGCCAGCCGTCTTTGGCCCGGCTGTACCAGATGGGGAACTCGTCCTGGATCAGGATGCCCTCTTCATCGGCGATCTCGTACCACATCTCCGGCGGAAAGCCGATGCAGTACCGCAGGCTGTTCCAATGCATTTCCTTGAAGCGGCGGTGCAGGTTGCGGACCCACTCCCGGTCCCAGGGCAGTTCCTTCCGCTCGGCGTCCTCGAAGAACCGGTAGATGCAGACGTTCGAGCCGCGCAGGTAGTACGGGCGGCCGTTCAGCAGCGCGCGGCCCGTGTCCGGATCGGTGCTGAACGTGCGCAGGCCGAAGCGAGTGCGGGAGACATCGCCGCCGGTGTCCACCTCCAGCTCGTACAGAAACGGATCTTCCGGCGTCCAGCAGTGGGCCTGGGGGATGGGGATCGTCAGTTCGACGGTCGCGTCGGCGGCGTTGGCCGGCAGGGCGGCGTCCGTGGCCGCGTCGCTCACGGTTCGGCCGGACTTGGCCTCGCGAACCAGCCCCTTGACGCGCAGCGGACTGGCCGCCGACTGCCCCCGGGCCAATTCGATCACCGCCGTGACCGACTGACGCTGGACATCCGGCACCGTCTGCACGTTGACGACGTGCGGCGCGCCGCACAGGATCAGTTCCACCGAGTCGTAGATCCCCGGGATGTAGCGGCTCTTTTCGTTGTCCCAGCCATCGGTCAGCTGAGGCGGCACTTGAGCCAGCGACGCGCCCACGCGGATCAACAGCTCGTTGTCTTGGCCCGCCGGCTTGAGACAGGCTCGCACGTCGAACCAGCCGGGTGTGAAGCAGGGGGCGTGTTCGCCGGCCAGTTGGCCGTTGACCCAGACCTGGGTGCCGTAGCGGGCCTTGTGCACCTTGAGCATGGCCACCGCCGGGACGGGCTGGTCAAGTTGGAACGTGCGGCGATACCAGAACGCTTCGCGGCGGGGATCCGCCGGCCGCAGCCAGGGACTGCCGCGATCGGCCAGCGAAACGCTCGAGCCGGGGGATTCGAAGGGCGGCGAGGCCATGTCGGCCAGCCCCGGCACAGGGACCGTGTGCGTGAATTCCGCAGGCGGCTGGGATAACGAGCCCTCGGCGATCTGCCACGCGCCGTCCAGGCACAACGTGGTTCGTTCACCGCCGCGGGCCGGACCGGCGACCGCGGCCAGGACGACGCCCAGGGCGAGCAACGCCCGACCTCGGGAGACGGGGAGACATGCAACGGAACGGGATAACGACATTGTCAGCAAGCCTTTCGCGGAGAGTGAAGACCGTGCCTGGCAGCGAGTTTCTAACCGCCGGCGCTGTCGCCTATCATGCCGCCTTGGACGGCCTGCTGCAACTGGCGAAGGCTGGTTTCCAGGGACGCGGCCTGGTCGTCGGGCAACGAGCCGCCGCCGAAGCGGACCAGGTAATACGCCTGGACGATCTCGCGGGCCCACTGTGGGATCCGCCGATCGCCGCGGGCGGCGGCCAGCCGGCCGGCAGCTTGCTCGGCAAACTCACACGGCGTCTGGGACGGCGGGCGCGGCTGGGTCCAGCCGGCCAGCAGACTCTCGAAGCGGAGATAGAACGCGACCGACGCCGTCCCGCTGGCATCAGCGAACGAGGCGGCACCGCGGAGCCGACGCTCCGCCCCAGGCCCCGACCGGCGCCAGGACACCCACAGCATCCCCGCGCCGGCGATCGCGAGCACGGCCACCACGCCCGCGGCCAAGGTTCCCAACACGCCGCGGATCCGCGACGTCGAATCGGCGTCCTCCCAGCGGCTGGGATCGGACAGCTCGACGACCGCTTGGCGTACCCGACTGACCAGCGGCCGGTACAGCACCTCGCGCTGCCGCGTTCCACTCATCGACAACACGTGATCGCGCCAGAACGAGTGCAGCAGGCTGAGCCAGTCCTGGACGTGGGACACGACGCCGCTGGACGCCGCGGACGAGGCCGGTGTCGGGTCCAGACGCAGCCAGGCGCCGTGCGACCAATCGGAGATGCCGTCCTCGCGAACGGCGCCGGTCGGCAGGCGATCGGCGGGGATGTAGGCTTCGACCCACGCGTGAGCGTGCGTCTGCCGCACGCGATACGTCTGGCTGGATTGGCTGAAATTGTCCGCTCGGAAGCCGACGACCAGCCGCGACGGGATGCCTTGACTGCGAAGCATCAGTGCCAAGGCGCTGGCGAAGTACTCGCAGTTGCCTTCCGGATGCAGCGTGACGAAATCCTCCATCGGGTCGGCCGCCGTGCCCCGCGACGACTCGTCGTAGGCGTAGCGGAAGCGGCCGGATTCGAGGAACTGGCGCGTCAGCCAGCGGGCGCGGGCGGTCGGATCGGTCGCCGGAATCTGCGATTCACTGAGCCACGTCTGCGCCAACCTTGCCAAACCCGGCAAGGCTTCTTGCGGCCAGTTCAAGTACACCGCGTGGTCCAGCGGATGCTCGCTGGGCGTCCACGGGGATTGAGCGCCGTCTTGAAAAGCCGTGGTCACGACCTCGAACGTGAAACTGCGGCCCAGCAAGTCGCGCGGCCGGCGGAGGCGTTCCGAGCGCGAGTCGAACCGCACGGGCGGATCTTGGCCGATCAGCAGGAACGGCCAGACACAGAACAACTCCGGCCGATCCGAGGGCTCGACGGTCACCCGCTGCTGGACCAGCATGTTCACGTCCAAGGGCCGTTCCGAGTCGAGATCCCGCAGTCGGCCGATCGGCCCGCCCGGCAGGAATTCCCAGTCGCCCTGGCGATAGTCCGTCAGCAGCGAGCCACGCAGGTAAATGCTGCCGCGGGGGCGATAAGGCCGCTGGCCGCTGGCGTCGGTCAACGAGAACTCGAAGACCATCCGCTGGTCTTCCGACAGCGTCCCCAATTCACCCAGCCGGACGCGATCGGTAAAACCGACCATTCGCATCGGCGGGGTGCGGACGGGCCGCCAGGGAAGGTCGCTCAGCGGCGGCAGCTCGAATTCCACTCGGCCGAACCGCGGGGCCAGGCAGAACAGGATGACCGCCATCAGCAACGCGCCGACCGTCATCCGCCCCATCCGCGACCAGAACGGCCAGCCCAGCGCCGCCGCCTCCGACAGCCCCGACGGAGCGGCTTGCCAACGAGACGGCTCGGCGGCCCTCTTCCTGAGGGCCGCCCTCCGCTCGGGAAACCGCAGGAACAAGGCCATGGGACCCACCAGCAACGTCGAGACGGCGATGCCCAGCAGCCGCCACCAGCTGCCGCGCACTCGGCCGGCCCCGCCAGCGGATGGCTCGCCGGCCTCGAGCCCGCCGCTGACCAGCCGTTCACTCTCCAGGCAGATCAGGGCCAGCGTGGAAAAGCCGAGCAGGCAGTAGCCGGCCAAGCCCACGGCAAACACGGGCGACTGGACCAGCGCGGTGGACAGGAACACCGTCAAGAGGCTCAGGCTGAGCAAATCCCAGCGTCTGCGGGCGGTCCGCGACTCGAACCACAGCACCGCCTGCAGCCCGCCGAAGGCATGACTGAGCACGATGACTTCGCCCGTACCGTAAGCGTACGCGTACCGCCAAGCGCTGGCGATGGCGATCACGAAAATCAGGCCGTTCACGGCCCACGTCGGCAGCACGAACCGCGGGCGGCCGGCCACCTGCCAAGTCGCCAGGCCGGCGGCCAGCAGCAGGCCCAGCGGCAACAACGGCGAGGATTCCCCCAAGCCGAACAGCACGCCGCCCAAAATCGAGAGGGCGGCGATCTGGAGTTCGATCCTCCGCCCCAGACTCATGGCCCCGCCTCCGCCGGATGGACTGATGCAAGGCGGCCCGCCGCACACGCCTCGTCAGCACTGCCGTTGATACGCCGCTTCCCACACTGCACTCCCGGATCCACGCAACGTATTCTACCACGCCTTGCCGGCAGGGCCAGATCCCCAGGCGTCCAACTTACTTCCCGCCCTTCCCCTTCCCGGGCGCCGGGACGAGCCGAAGCCAATCCGTGCCGACCAGGTCCGGCCCCAGGGCTTCGCCGCCCGCGATCTCGGCCGTCAGAGTCAGGATCTGCGAATCGACGATGGCCGGATTGAGGACCCCTCGATCTCGGATGTCGGACATGGCGAACTGCAGCATCAGGTCAACGCGCCCGTCGCCATCGAGGTCCCCCCAGGCTACGTGCCGCGGGTCCAGATGCTTGCCGTTCAGGCGGATCGAGTCGAGGTCGATCCGGCGGGCATCGAAGGCGTCGCTGCCGCGGGAATAGACCGCGATCGGGAGCATTCCGTTGGCACCGAGGTTGATCGGGTCGATCTCGTCTCCATTCCTCGGCTTGATGTCGATCGCTGCATCGATGACCGGGTTGACGATGATGATCAACACCTGCGGCTCGGAAGTATTCCAACCGCCGTTGTCGACGCCGCCGTCGTCGCGAAGCACGACCGTGACGATCGCGCCGCCATAGGCGTTCGGGGCCGGAGTGTAGGTCAGTGTTCCGCTCGATGACACTTCAGGCTGCTGGCTGAACAGCCCTGGATTGTCGCTGGTCACGACGAACCACACCGCTTGCGCCGCTTCATTCGCCGGTCCGGGACGGATGCCGGCAGCCCAATTGGCCACGCTCTGCGGCCCGGCGTCTTCATCCACGACTTGGTCATTGCCGGGAAGGAAGACGGGCAGATCGTTGACCGGCTGCACCAGGATCTCTACGTTCGCCGCAGCGCACAGCCCGCCCGGGTCGCAGGCCTGATAAGTGAACGTGTCCGAGCCGAAATAGTCCGGCTCCGGGGTGTACGTGAGGGTTCCGTCTTCGTGAGGCACCACGATCCCGTGAAGCGGGGCGGACTCACCGCCCGCCAACTTGACCACCAGCGGATCGCCATCCGGGTCGCTGTCGTTGTCGAGCACCGCGATCCGGGCGGCGGTGTCTTCGGCGGTCGTCGCGACATCTGCCTTGGCCACCGGCGGGCGGTTCAACGCCTCCCAGGCCCCGACATCGACGCGGCCGCCGACAACTCGCGGAAAGCCGGCGCCGCGCTGATCGAACTCCAGCGGCATTCCGTGGACATCGACCGCCAACTCGTTCTGCCCCGCGTTCAGGGCCGGACTGCCGGGCAGCAAGGCGATGGTCGGCGTCGAGCCGCCGCGGTCCTGCAAGCCGGCGGGGTCGAGCAGCGCGGCGACGCCGACTTGATTGCCGTCTACACCGGCGACGATGCCGCTGTTCGTGCCGTCCTGGATGACGTTGTGGTCGGCGACGATCTCGCCCATGTTCAGGATGTCAGGTCCGAACAACCCGACATTGGCTGCGACCAGAGTGTTGGCGATGGTCAGGCGGCCGGCGTTGAGCATCCCGCCGCCCCACCCAGCCATTGCCGAATTGCCGGCCAACGTGCTGTTGATGACGGTCAGCGTGCCAGCGTTGACGAGCCCGCCGCCGTATCCGGCCGAATTGCCCGTGAGCGTGCTGTTGGTGACCGTCAGCGTGCCGCCATTGGAGACTCCGCCGCCGCCGTCCCCGGCGAAGTTGCCGGCGAGCACGCTGTCGATGATGTCTAGCGTGCCGTCATTGTGGATCCCGCCCCCATTCGGAGCCCCGTTGCCCACCAGGACACAGCCGCTGATCGTGAGTTCCTCGGCGTTGTAAACCGCTCCACCCGCACCAAGAAGCTCCTGACCGTTGACCAACGTGAGCCCACGGATGCTGACGGCGACCTTGGTCGTCTCCAAGAAGTCGTCGACGCTGAACAGCCGGCTCGCGCCATTGCCGCGGATCGTCAACCGATCGGCGCCTGGGCCCAGGATCGTCAGGCCGTCCGTGATCGACAAGGGGCCGGAGGTGAGCGAGACGGTCATCCCGGCAAGCCCCGCAGCGAACTCGATCGTGTCGGCTCCCGGATTCGCATTCGCCCATTCAATCGCCGCACGTAGCGTCCCCTGCCCGGCATCCGCCGGACTGGAGACGATGGCGGCCAGCAGGCTTCGCTCCTCCAATCGCTCGAGAAGGAGCCGGCGGGCTGGCGTGCGGAAACGCCCCCTTGCCCTGCGTTCGACTTGGACGTGACCCCGGATGCGGCCGTTGAACAGTCTGTCGAGTAGCATGATCCTGACCTTTCTGCACTAGAACGCAAATCGCCAGGGTTCCGTGATGAGCCGCAACCTAACGCGCCGCGAGCGGGCGGTGAATCCGCAATAGGCCTGAGGCGCCCGTGGAAAACGACCTGAGTTCGGAACGGTAAGGTCTCGGCTCGTCGTGCGTCAGTAGTCGCGACGTGACCTTCAGGGCCCCGTTTCCGCCGCCGGCTGGTCCCAGACAAAGTACGGCCGTAGCGCCGCTTCGTCGTCGATGACGATCAGACGCGGGGGAATCCGCCGGCCGGCGGCGGGCCGGCCCGCCGCCGCCAACGCTGCCAGTTCCGCCGCGGCGTCGGCTCGCGTACTGACCACCAGCAATTCGACGTCGGGTCCGATTTGCCGGATCGCGTCGTCTCGCAGCGACGCCACCAGGCTCGCCGGGGACGACACGGGCTCGGCCAACGCGAGGGCCTCGAACGCATGCCGCAAGAACGGTCCCGCCCCGCGGCCGGCCAAGCAGATGTTCTGGGCGGCGGCGATCGTCAGCAGCGCCGGACTCCGGCGGCGGCAGGAATCGGCGACCAGCGTGGCGGCGAAACTCACCGCCAGTTCGACCCGCTGCAGCAGTTCCGGCCGCGCGTGCTCCGGCGCCCAGAGGTCGACCAGCAACGCCAACGGCCGCTCGCCCGGTTGCTCGAACTGCCGCACCACCAGCTCGCGGTGCCGGGCCGTGCTCCGCCAATGCACCCAGCGGACGCTGTCGCCGGACTGCCACTCGCGGACGGCGAAGAAATCGCCGGGCACATAGCCCGGTCGCCGCGCGCCGTGCACGCCGTGCGGCGCCGGCGGGCAGTGCCGCAGCCAGTTCGGCTGCAACTGGCCCAACCGCGGCAGGACCAGCAATTCCGCGCCGCTGTCAAACCAGACTGTCCGCCGGATCAGGCCAAAAGGAAACCGCGTGGAGACGCGCAACGGCCCCAAGTCGTGGCGGCCGCGGCGGGGCAAGCACAGCCGGTACGACTGACGCACACGCTGGCCGGCAGCAACAAACGGGAACACCAGCCGCGGCCGCACCGGCCGCTCTCGGGCCGGCGCCCCCCGCCGGACGACGCAGTCCTCGACCGCGACCGCCCAACTGGCGAGCCGGCGGCGCGGATTGAAAACCTCGATCTCGACCGCGATCCAATCCCCCGCGTGCCCTTGAGCCACGATCCGCCGCCGGACCTCCAGACGCCGCAATGTGCCCCGCGACATCCGCCCATCGATCAGCAGCATGCCGCACAGGACGCCGGACACCAGCAGCAGGAGGTTGTTCTCGCGCAACACCGCCCAAGCCAGCACGACCGCCAACAGCAGCAGCAGATACCAGCCCTCGCGGCACAGCGACGTTCGATGACGAGCGGGCATGGCCGGCTTCCTCATTTCGCCAGCGGCAGCCGAACCTGAAACACACTGCCCTTGCCCAATTCGCTGCGGACGCCGACCTGCCCGCCAAATGCCTGCGTCAAGTGCTTGACAATCGCCAGCCCCAAGCCGGTTCCGCCCAACTCGCGCGAGCGGGCCTTGTCGACGCGGTAGAAACGCTCGAAGATCCGCGTCTGGTCCGCCGGCGAAATGCCCACGCCGGTGTCCTCGACCTCGAGCACCCCGCTCGCGCCCTCGGCCCGGCAGCGAATCACGACCCGGCCGCCCGCCGGCGTGTATTGAAGCGCATTGCCGACCAGGTTGTCGAGGATCGTGGCCAAGGCGCCTTCGTCGCCGCGAATCACAACGTCGGCTTCGCTCAGTTCGGCGGCCAGCGTCAGCTGCCTGGTCTGAGCCCGTTCGTGATAGGTCGGCAGACTGTCTTCCACCACGCCGGCCAACGACACGTCGCAAATGTCGAAAGCCTCGCGTCCGGATTCCACCCGGGCCAGGTGCAACAGGTCCTGGATCAACTGATGCAGGCGGTCCGCCTGCTCCTCGATCCGCGCCACGAACAACTCGTTGTGCTCCGTGTCGTGAATGGCGCCCATGCGGAGCGTTTCCGCATACGCCTTGATCGACGCCAGCGGCGTCTTCAGCTCATGCGATACATTCGCCACAAACTCGCGACGGATGTTCTCCAAGCGGCGCAAGTCGCTGATGTCGTGCAGCACCACGACGACGCCCGGGCACGGCTCGCCCGGCAGACGCGCGGCCCGGACGGCCAGGAACCGGCGGTTCAGGCCACTGACCTCGAACTCGAATTCGTACGGCTCGTCCAGCCGAAACGCTTCCTCGACCGCTTCGCGAACGACGCGGTTCCGGGTGACCTCCAACAGCGGCCGCCCGCTCACCTCCCGCGTCTCGATCTCCAACAAGCTGCGGCTGGCCGCGTTGGCGAATACCACGCGCTGGTTGGCATCCACCGCCAGCACGCCTTCCAACATGCTGCTCAAGACGGTCTCCAGCAGTTCCGAATTCTCGCGGAGTTCGGTCACTTGGCGGGTCAGCCCCTGCCGCATGTGATCCACCGCCCGGGCCAAAATGCCGACCTCGTCTCCGCTGCCGACCGGGATCCGCCGCTGATAGTCGCCGGCGGCCACGGCTTCCGCGGCGTCGGTCAAGCGATACAGCGGGTGCATGATCCGCCCGGCAATCAGGTAGGTTAGCGCCAAGGCCAGGACGCCGACGACGGCTGCCGAAATCCAGAGATAGCGGTGCAAGGCGGAGACTTGGGCGTCGATCGATTCCAAAGGCAGGGCCACGCGCAGGAACGCGATCGGTTGGCCGTTGCGGTTCAGCCGCAGCGCCAGGTACGACATCCGCAGCCGCAACGTCGTGCTCAGCCGCACCGCGGTTCCGACGCCGTGCTCGGCCGCCTCCCGAACCTCGGGACGCTGCCGATGGTTTTGCATCGAGGCCGGATGCTCGTTCGAGTCGGCCAGCACCACGCCTGCGGGATCGATCACGGTGACCCGCATTCCGGAGGAACTCGACAGTTCCACGGCGACGTGTTGCAGGCGGTCTTGGTCGCCGGCCGCAAGCAATTCCGCGACCTGCCCCTGCAGGGCCAGCGCTGTATCCCGCAGTCGCAATTCGACCTGTTCTTCGATCAACCGCTTCTGCCAGCCGGCGACGAGCGAGACATAAGCCACCGCGAGCCCGAAGTTCAAGGCCGCGTAGACGAGGAATAACTTGATGGATAGCTTGGAAAACCACATGCTATCAGAGAAGGGATTCCAGGCCCGTTGTCAACGGGCCTGCGTCAGCTAGGCACCCGCGCAGAAACAAGTTGAACAACCAGCCGTAAGACGGATTGGTAATCCGTCCCTGTTTTTTCGGACGGATTACCAATCCGTCCTACAGGGAATTGCCCTCGCTATCCCTCCGCGGACGCTAGGCTGCGTCAACCGGCCTGCATCCGGGCTTCGAGCCGCCGCAGCACCTCGCGGACATCGCAATCAGCAGCTCCCAGCTGGACTTTGCCGCCGTCCGCCAGCCAATGGTCCACCTTGTTCTGCGCCGAGATCACCGTGCTGTGGCTCCGCCGCCCGAAGTACTCGCCGATCTCGGCAAAGGGGGCCCGGGTGAACTTGCGCGCCAGCCACATGGCCAGCATGCGGGGCTGGGCGAGCGTCTTCGATTTCTTGGCGGACTGCAGGCTGCGCGCGTCGATCCCGAACACGTCGCAGATGGCGGTTTCAATGTCCGGCAGCCGGACAATCCGCGTCGAGGCGCGGAAGACATCCTCCAAGGCGTTCTCGGCCAGCGACCGCGTCACGCTCTGGCCCAAGGCGGCGGACATGGCCTCCAGTCGATTCAGCGCCCCGCTCAACTGCCGCACGTCGCCATGGATCCGGCTGGCCAGCAGCTGCAGCACATCCTCGGGGATCGCCAGCCCTTGCTGCTGCGCCAGACGCTGGACCACCAGCAGCCGCGTCTCCTCTTCCGGAGGCTCCAGGCCGCAAACCAGACCGCCGGAGATCCGCGCGGTCAATTCCGGGCCCAGACCGTGGATTTCCGACAACGGGCGATCCGCAGCCAAGACCAGTTGCCGCCCGTCGCGGAGCATCGAATCGATCGTGTGCTTCAATTCCACGATCGTCGCCCGCTTGCCGCTGAAGAACTGCAGATCGTCGATCGCCAGCAAGTCGACATCGCGATACTTGCGGCGGAAACTCGGCAGACCGCTGCCCCGCAAGGCTTCCAGGAACGACGTGGTGAACTGCTCCGACGACATCAACACGGCGCGTTTGACCGAGCGCGTCCGCCGGGCGGCTTGCGTGATGCCCTCCAGCAAGTGCGTCTTGCCCGTCCCCGTCGGCCCGTAGACGAACAACGGGGACAGTCTGCCCAACCGCTGCAAGGCCCGCTGGGCCGCGGTGAACGCGACACAGTTGCTGGGGCCAAGCACGAAATCATCCAGCGTGGCCAGCCTCCGGCGAGCGCTGTGGTGAGCCGTCGGCCGGGAATCCGGGGCGGTTTCGCCCGACGCTTCGAGCGACCGGTGGCCGCCGCCGGACTTCGGGACCTGCGGTTTCGCGGCCGCCGCCTGGTCGACTTCAAACTCCAGTGGAATCGGGGCCCCAAAAACCGCCTGGGCCACCGCCTCCACATCGCGGCGAAACTGGTTCCGCACCCGGTCCAGGAGAAACTGGTCGGGGGCCAAGATCTGTACCCGGCGGCCGTTGGCCTGCACGCGAACCTTCGTGCCAAACCAAACGTCAAACCGCTCCCGACCGATTCGCTCGGCCAGGGCAGTTCGCAACGCCAGCACGATTTCCTTATCGTTGTGGTTCACGGTCCGGACGCTTCCTTTGCGCATGCCGCGGTCACCGTTGCTCGGCTAGAAGCACACCTGCGAGTCAACAAGACTCGAACGCTTCGTGACTTGTCGGCTCGCGTTCCTGGCTACCGGTGACGGCAGCGCGATTCCTTCGTGGACGCCCCGCCGACAACCGCCGGCTGAACGAGCTTGGTCGCACATCGAGAGGCCAGATTCTAACCCTGCTAGCACTGATGTCAAACCTCTCGACAAGCGGCCGGGAAGTTTTCTTCACGCACTGCGAAAATCACCGCCTAATCTTCGACAAATCTTAACCGATCGGCCAGCGACTGACAGCCGACACGCGGCGAAAATCATTTCCCCCGGGGCGTGCAAAAGTTGTCAAAGCCGGAGGCCATTCTGCCGCTCCGCCACTAAGCGGCGCGTCGTAACCCGCGATGCGGGAACAAGTAACAGACCGTCCCCGTCAGGCGACCTGCGCGACCACGTAAGGTCCCTTCGGAATCACCGCGATTTTGGCCCCGGGACCGTACTCGGCCAACGCCTCGGCGACCGCCGCTTCCACGCTCGGAGCACTGCGTACGAACAGCCGATCCAGCGTCTCCGCCGGCAACCCGTCGCTGACCACCCGCACCTTGGCTTTGCGGCAGACCTGGCCCATCTTTTCGAGTTGCCATTGATCCATGACGAAATAATCGCCCAGGATCCTCTCCATGAACTCGGGCAGGCTGGCGTGCTCCTGGAACAAGCTGCGGAACTGCGGACTGCCAATTCCCTCGCTCATGCTCGCCGCCAAGATAATGGTCCCGCCTTCCTTGA
>Ga0172371_10004076_pt1 | contig 22322 bp, 17 predicted proteins | sample Lak12m_FD_114543 | JGI IMG/M metagenome (GOLD analysis project Ga0172371, IMG submission 114543) | Freshwater microbial communities from Kabuno Bay, South-Kivu, Congo - kab_022012_12m | ecosystem: Environmental > Aquatic > Freshwater > Lake | place: Democratic Republic of the Congo: South-Kivu...
CTGATAAGCCTGTGGCAAACTCCAAACTACTTGTTCCATGGGGTATCTCCTTTCTTTTTCGGTCTCGTTAACCGGGAGATACCCCTTCTTCTATACCTGACACAAGATCTGATACATCACCTTTGAGGATTAACTCTTGACAAACGCTGATTTTTACTTAAGGATGTCCGCCAATCAAAGCCGCCATGGGTTGTGAAATGATATCGTTGTCAGCACCACTGATCCGGCTTAGCAAAAAACATGGCTGAAAAATCGGTAACAGATCATATCGGCAGGATGATTGAGGTCGTTTTGAAGGCGGCCCGCGGGGATTATTCGGGCCGGATTGATTCCACGGGCAGAAACGACGATCTCGATACCCTCGCCGAGGCAATCAACGGCATGATCGGCGACGTTCGTGAACAAATGACCGAGTGCCGGACGATGGAGAATGCCTGCCGGGAGATCTCGGAGAAGTACCGGCGTTTTCAAGCGAATATACCCGGCATGGTCTACCTGTTCGCCCTGCATCCGGACGGAAGCCATTCTTTCCCGTACGTGAACTCCGCAGCGAAGCAGCTGTTCGGTCTGGAACCGGACGCCCTCATGCACGAGGGTTCGCTTTTGTTCGACCTGATCCATCCCGACGACAAGGTGAGATACAAGAATTCGCTGCGGCGATCCGCGGAAGCGCTCCAACCCTGGAGGGAGGAATTGCGCGGCATCGTCAACGGAGAAGTGCGCTGGTACGAAGGGATTGCCCGCCCGGAACCGCAGATCAACGGCGATATCCTCTGGGATGGGATCGTGCTGGAGATATCGGAGCGAAAGAGGGCGGAGGAGGCGCTCAGGGAAAGCGAGGCGAAGTACCGCCGACTGCATGAGACCATGATGGACGCCTTTGTCCGTATCGACATGTCCGGTCGTATCCGGGAGGCGAACCGTGCCTATCAGGCCCTGCTGGGCTATTCGGAGGAAGAGCTTCTCCAGCGGACCCATGGAGACCTGACCCCTGAGAAATGGCATGCCCTGGAAGCGCGCATGGTTGAGAATCAGGTTCTGGTCAATGGTCACTCCCAGGTTTATGAAAAGGAGTATCGGCGGAAAGACGGGACCGTCTTCCCTGTGGAATTGAGGACTTTTTTGCTGCGGGATGACGCAGACAGGCCCGTCGGGATGTGGGCCATCGTCCGTGATATCACCGAGCGCAAGCGGGCTGAGGATGAGAGGGCAAGGCTGGAATCACAGCTGCGCCAGGCGCAGAAAATGGAATCCGTCGGCCGTCTGGCCGGAGGAGTGGCGCACGATTTCAACAATATGCTGAGCGTTATCCTCGGGTACGCGGAGCTGATCAAGACGCGATTGCCCGGCGACGATCCCCACTTGAAGAATGTCATGGCGATCGAAAAGGCGGCCGGCCACTCGCGGGACATCACCCGTCAGCTCCTGGCGTTTTCACGGAAGCAGATCATCGAGCCCAGGCTGATGAATCTCAACGACCAGATTGCGTCTTCCCAAAGTACGCTTTCACGGCTCATCGGCGAAGACATCGACCTGCGTTTCTACCCTGGAGGGGACCTGCGACAGATCCATTTTGATCCGACGCAGGTGGATCAGATCCTCGTCAATCTGGTCGTCAATGCCCGCGACGCCATGCCCCGCGGCGGCAGGGTGACGATTGAAACCACCAATGTCTGCCTCGATGACGCCTATTGCATGAGACACCTCGGATTCAAGGCCGGGGACTACACCCTTTTGGAAGTGAGCGACGACGGGGTGGGGATGGATAAAGAGCTCCAGTCCCATCTGTTCGAACCCTTTTTCACGACCAAGGAGGTGGGCGAAGGCACGGGACTCGGTCTTGCCACTGTGTACGGGATGGTCAAGCAGAATGCAGGGTTCATCAATGTTTACAGCGAACCGGGACGGGGAAGCACCTTCAAGATCTACATCCCCAGTGTCACACGGGAACAGATAAAAACGGAAGAGGGCGAGGAAGGTCAGGTAGCCCATGGCTCCGGAAGGGTGCTGCTTGTGGAGGACGAAGAGATGGTCCGCGAGATCGCCAGGGAGATCCTCGAGGAGATCGGCTACACGGTTCTGGTGGCGGAAAGCCCGCAGGAGGCTGTATCCCTGTGCGAAAACAAAGAGCTGCACATCGATCTTCTGCTGACCGATGTGGTGATGCCGGGGATGAGCGGTGTGGAGTTAAAAAAGAAGGTTGACGTCATAAGGCCCGGAACGAAGGTGCTCTTCATGTCCGGATATACATCGAACGTTATCGCCAATCGCGGGGTGCTGGAGAAAGGTGTGCATTTCATCCAGAAACCCTTTCGTATGAAGGATCTGGCCCGGAAGGTTCGCGAAGCGATCGGAGAGAAGTGATCCGACGGTCCGATCCGACTCCCCTCTTGTCTCCTCCGTTCTCTGTTTCCCCCTGGGAAGGCTCTCTTTTCCTTATACGGCTGCACAGGCCTTTGCGACGGAGGTCCAGTAGGGAGACATGTTCCGCAGCCGTTCGATGATCGGGGGAAGCTTCTCGATCACAAAGTCGATCTCCTCTTCGGTGGTGTAAATGCTCAGGCTGAACCGGATGGAGCCGTGGGCCATGGTGAAGGGGACACCCATGGCCCGCAGCACATGGGAAGGCTGCAATGAGCCGGAGGTGCACGCCGAACCGGAGGACGCGCAGATGTCGTATTCGTTCATCAGCAGGAGAATCCCTTCCCCTTCGACATATTCAAAGCTGATGTTGGTCGTGTTGGGAAGGCGCTGCCTGAGGTCCCCGTTGACCCGGCTCTGCGGGATGCGGGCCAGAAGCTCCGACTCCAGTTTGTCGCGCAGCCGTTTTACCTCGGTGTTTTCCCTCTCCAGGTGACGGGCCGCCAGTTCGCACGCCTTTCCCAGTCCGATGATGCTGGGGGTGTTCTCCGTCCCGCCCCGTCGTCCCCTCTCCTGATGCCCTCCGATCAGAAACGGGGAGAATTTCGTCCCCTTGCGGACATAGAGGATGCCGATCCCTTTGGGGGCATGGAGCTTGTGTCCGGAGATGGAGATCATGTCGATCTTGTTTCGCTTCATGTCGATCGGGATCTTCCCGGCGGACTGAACCGCATCGGTATGGAAGAGGATGCCCCGTTCGTGGGCCAGTTCCGCTGCCTTCTCCACAGGGAAGATCACGCCTGTTTCGTTGTTCGCCCACATGAGGCTGACCACCGCCGTGTCCGGCGTCAGGCTCTCGACCAGCTGCTCCATATCCAGAAGGCCGTTCTTGTCCACAGGCAGCTCCGTCACCCGGTAGCCCTGGGAGGCGAGATGAGCGCACAGGACCTTGATCGCCGGGTGTTCGACCCGGCTGGTCACGATATGGCGCCGCTCGGGATGGGTCGCCAGGGCCGAGCGGATCGCGGCGTTGTCGCTTTCCGTGCCGCAGCTTGTGAAGATGATCTCGTCGGGAGAGGCGCCGATGAGCGCCGCTGCCTGTTCCCTGGCCTCGCGGAGCTTCTGGGCGACCTGGCCGCCGAAGGAATGCATGCTGGAGGGATTGCCGTACAGGTCGTGGAAATAGGGAAGCATCGCTTCAAGGACCTCGGGGGCGACCTGTGAAGTGGCGTTGTTGTCCAGATAGACGGTCTTCATGGGGCCACCTCCTCGATGATCAGATCCGGAGAAACCAGATCCCGGAGCTTCACCTCGACGAACTGCTTGAGTGTGATGTCGGACGCCTTGCAGGAGGCGCAGGCCCCCCGCACGGCGACCAGGACGCGGTTGCCGACGACATCGATCAGCTCGATGTCACCGCCGTCCTGTTTCAGGGACGGGCGGATCTCCCTTTCGAGGGCCTCTTCGATCATCTTGATCTTCTGGAGGGTGGTCAGTTTCGGCCGCACCGCCGGTTTGGCTTCCGCCCGCACCCGATCGATGATCTGCTGGATGGCGTCATGGCAGTTGCCGCAGCCGCCGCCCGCCTTGGTATAGTTGGTCACTTCCTCGACCGACGTGAGGTTGTTCTCCCGGACGGCCCGCTCGATCTCCCGGTCCGTCACGCCGAAGCACTCGCAGACAATCTGCGCCCCTGGTTCTTTGGCAGGCGCCCCCTGGTAATTTTCGATCGCCTTTTCGAGCGCCTCCTTGCCCATGACGCTGCAGTGCATCTTTTCCTGGGGCAGGCCGCCGAGGAACGCGGCAATGTCCTGGTTGGTCACCTTCTTGGCCTCCTCCAGCGTCATCCCCTTGATCATTTCGGTGAGGGCCGACGAGGAAGCAATGGCGCTGGCGCAGCCGAAGGTCTTGAATTTCGCCTCTTTGATCCGATTGTTTTCATCCAGCTTGAAGGAGAGTTTCAACGCGTCCCCGCAGGCGATGGAGCCGACTTCCGCCACGCCGTCCGGATTGTCCACCTCCCCGACATTCCGGGGGTTGAGGAAATGCTCCCTGACCTTGTCCGTGTATTCCCACATAAATGACTCCTTGGCTGTATTCTTTGCTGAAGCTGTTGACGCTTATCAAGGTGATGCCGAGAGCCGAAAACGTCATCCCTCCACGCTTCTGTCTCAGGGCGCTATTTTAAGTCTGACGGACCGGATTGTCAACGTATTATGCCGAGGAGCAGTGACTCATTTCGACCGCAAAGATATGCCTCGCCGGCGCTCATACCTCTTTTTCGACCCTGCGGCGTCTCGCTCCGCTGCAACGGCAAAACTCGCGCCCGCGGCACTCAGACAGTTGCCGTTGCGGTCGCTGCGCTTCGACGGCAGGGTGCCCGAAAAACCTGTAAATCGCGCTCTCTGAGGCATCCTCACGGCCAAACTGAGTCACTGCCTGCCGAGGCATCGTGACGAAGCAGGGAGGGAGAAACCCTCCGGAGTGTGGGCTCATCGGCAGGGCCGAAAAGCCCTGCCGATGGGCTGGAAACAACAAGGTTCGGGCTCAGGTCCCTGGCGCGGTGCTACTTAGGCGGGAAATTGTCCGGATTGATGACAAACCACACATTGTTTACCGCTTGTCCTGTTGTGTCGCCGGGCTGCTTGTCGTTCACCCAGTAATAGAGCGGGTACCCCCTGAAGGTTGTCTGTTTCTTCCCATCCTCCCGGGTGATCGTCCCGAAATCCTCTTGCTTTGTCTCTTTGGGGGCTGCAACCGTTTCCCGATAGTAGAGAGGCCATTTTTCCAGGCAGGGACCCGAGCAGGCGCTTTTTCCGGAAGCGTCCTTTTTAAACCAGTAGAGTGCCTTGCCTTCCGTATCGGTCAGATATTTTCCGACTCCCTCCTTCTGTTGAATCGTGACGGCATGATGCATCCCCGTCGCTGTACCAATCCCTAAGGCCATCATTGCGATGACGACCCATGCCATTGTCAATCTCTTCATTTTCATCCTCCTTTAGAAATGGGTCAGCCCTTCCACAGTAAATGGAGGTTGCAATATTCCCGCGCCGTGATTGCATCGGCTTTTATGGAAAAGACGGCTTCCGGCGTCTGACCGGGCTTGAGAAACTGTCGGCAGGACCGGCCGTCGGCAATCACCTCGATCCATTCGATATAGTGTTTCTCCTCCATGGGGTGGGGTACGCTTCCCACCTTCACCTTCACCCCGTCCGGGGTCTTCTCGATAACGGGGACGTGCTTCTCGCGCGAGGCATCCGTGGTATTTTCCGTTAACAGCTGCATCGGCTCGCCGCAGCATACCAGATCCCCGTTGCCGGGGTGAACCACCTCTACAATATTCCCGCAAGCCGGGCATTTATAGATTCCTGTCCGTTGGGTCATCGTCTTCTCCTTTCTGGTGCGTCAAATAAAGATCTCTTATTGCGGTGATGACAAGTCATATGCCATGCACCCCTGTTTTTTGCCCCGCCCGATGAGTTGTCTTCGTTCGGACGACGGGGAGCAGGACCCCTGAGAGCGATCGGATCATTGTCTATCCTGTTTATATCCGGCAGGCCTCAGGTCTGATCAGAAGCACGGGAACAGGGGACTGATTCAGGACGCCGGATGCCACACTCCCCAACATCAGCTTCTTGAGTCCGGTATACCCGTGTGTCGCCATGATGATCAGTTCAATGCCGTTTTTTTGCGCATACTCCGTGATCGCATCAGCGGGCCTGTAGGCCTCCAGAGACTCTGTCTTTACCCTGATCCCTTGCGAACTCAGCCGGGATTCCATTTCTGAAAGATATTTCCTGGAGGAAGCAAATACCTGCTCTCTGAGTGCGTTGAGATCGAAATGCCCGCTGTCTATATCTCGCCATGGGATAGGAATCTCAACGATATTGAGGAGGATCGTTTCTCCCACGGAGCCGTCCTTGATAAGGGATTTGAGGTGTGACAGCGTGCACTCGGCCAAACCTGAACCATCCAGCGGTACCAAAGTCTTCTTATACATTTTATGCCTCCTTATCTTGTTTATTCGTTCTTCTATGACCACGCCTTTCGGTAGAAACAGGCGACACCCCTTCCTAAAGCTGCTCAGGCAGATAGTTCGTAAATCATGGGAGGACGGCGACAGGATGACCCTGCCCGGCGTGTCAGGGGCGCTCCACCGTTCAGCTCCTCGTAGACATGGATATATTCGTCGATCATCCGTTCAGGATCGTATCTCTGCCTGGTTTCTCTCATGATCCGCTTGATTTGCCTTTCCCGGGTCTCCGGAGAACGCCGGTGAAACTGGACTGTCTTGGATAGCCCGTACCACAGCCCTCCTGTGTCATAATCCCGGAAAAGAAAGCCGTTGCCGGAGTCTTCGGATGCGCCATCGCTTGTAAGGGCCATCTCCCGGATCTTGTCATGGTAGCCTCCTGTGTCACGGTTTGTGGCTGTTGCCCCGAAGAGGTTTCCGATCTGATCGATCTGGCCGCAGGGTTCATACAGGGAGGCGCCGAACACATCGCTGGCCGCGGCAAATCCCAGCATCGACAGGGGTTCGCTGAAGCGCTGGTAGGTGATCTTGCCGCCGGAGGCGCAGGCGATTCTTCCACAGATCTCCTCGTGGGTCCGATCGTTGCTCACGCCGTTGCCGACAATGGCGATTTGCGTATCTCCATGGGCGTTGACGAACGCTTGGGCGATCGCCTCGATCAGTTCGATCCCTTTTTGGGAGGGATCCAGGCGGGACGGCCAATATAAAAGGATGGCTTCGGGATTCACTGTGAGCCCTGTCCTTTTCTGAAACTCCACAAGGTTTTCCCGCTTGGCGGCGATGACTTCATCCTCCGGACCATATTTTCGCATCAGATGTTCGCCCTGTTCGGGGTGCATCGTCAGGGAGGGGGCGTTGATGATCGTGCGGGTGGCGCCGTAATCGTACTTCACCTTGACTTCCCGCCGGACGCTTTGGGGAATGATGGGTCGGTCGGCAAATTGATCGTCGATGGTCTCTTTGAGAAAGCGGGCCCCCACAAAGTTGACCAGGGTGGCATTCTTGATCGCCGTGGCTTGGGAATCGATGGATGCCTTTCCCTGGTCTTCGGAGCGGTAAAGGTGGTCCGATATCTTTTTTATGTCTATGCCTACCAGAAGGTCCAGGGGGATATGGGCCGTGTGAACGTTGTGGAGTGTATGAAGCACCGGGCATCCTCTCAGTTTGGCATCCGCGGTGATGACGCCGCCCGCCATCCAGTCATGGCTGTGAATGATGAGGCGCCCTCCGTTTTTTGCGCGGATGTCTGTAATGATTTGATTGACGAGGGTTTTTTGGAACTCGGCGGCGTTGAGAACGGCATTGCCGGCATAGGCATCGGAAAGATGGTCGAATACGGCGGAGTTCACCAGGTGGATATGCGCCGGGTCGATGGTGTGGATCATCTTGTCCCATTGATCGTCATTCAGATTGTTCTCCTGCTGGAAGCGTCTGGTCAAGTTCAGCGTGGCCAGATGGCAATCGACTCCCCGCTGGGTCAACCCTTCGCAAAGGGTTGAGATGACATCGCCCATGCCGCCGCTCTTGCCGGAGATGAACCTGGCAAGGGGCCCCATTCCATTGGGTAGACGGCCCGTCTCGGGTGCAATCAGGAGAACCGCCGTTTTTGCATGATCACGATCCGGTAATACAGGTGACATGACTCGTTTTTGTCCTCGAATGGGTTTCGACTTGCACATACCTTAGTCAGCCGGGGGGTGGAAAACAATGAGGATCGAATAGAGGGCTAATGGTAGGGAAAATCTCCCAGTTATGAGAGGGAGGAAAGAAAAGCCATCAGGTTGGTCTTTTTGTTTTTGATGCCGAATTTGGAGCGGAGGTTCTTCCTGTGAAAGTCGACGGCCGTTGCCGATATGTTGAGAATCTCGGTCATCTCCTTGGTGGTTTTTCCCTCTTTGACTAGGTTGGCCACCTGGATCTCTCTGGGAGTCAGGCCCAGATAGCTCGATCCCAGATTGCGCAAAAATGGAGAAACGATCTTCTTCAGATTCTCTTTGGCCATGTTGAGCTGGGCGGCTTGATTTTCATTCAAGTTGAGATGTTTCAGGTTTTCCAGATACGGCAGAACCAGTTTTCGAACATTGGTCAACACCTGCTCTTCAAGGGCGGCCTTGTCTTCGTCGCGGTGTTGCAGCAGGACCTTCAACGCCGTATTGGCATCCTCGAGGCTTTGAGACTTCAACTCCAGGGCCTTTTCCCTTTTTTTGAGCTCCTCTTCCGCCACTCTCCGTTCTTTTCGCTCCCTCACTTCTTGAAACGCGCGGGAGACCGCCGGGCCCAGGCGGGACAGTCGGCTCTTGAGCACATAATCCGTCGCCCCCTGTTTCAGCAGTTCAATGGCCGTTTCCTCACCCAGGGCCCCGGAAACGAAAATGAAGGGAGTATCCGGGCATTTTTTAACGGCAAGCTTCAGGGCCGACAGCCCGTCAAAGGACGGCAGGGAGTAATCCGATAGAATCATATCGGGCAGGAATTCATCCAGGGACTTGAGATAGGCCCCCTTGTCTTTCACGCAAACCGATGTAAAGACTGTGCCGGCCTGTTTCAGTTCATCCTTTATCAGCTCCGCGTCGGTGGCTACATCTTCCAGAATCAATATCCGTAATTCTCTTTGGTCCATGGTTCAACACCCATCCTTTCCCTGCGAATGGAATGATCGCATGACGCCCCTATGCCTCCTGATAGGGGGTCCTGTTCATCTTGAGCCAGTAAGAGGCGATGCCGAGGACACAACGCGAAAAACAATCCGCGTCCAATGGTTTAACGATATAACTGTTCACCCCCAGCAGGTAGCTTTCGATTCGGTCTTTGGCTTCATTGGATGAAGAAAATACGATGACGGGGATGTCCTTGGTCCGCTCATCGGATTTCAGCCGTTTCAGGACCTCCAGGCCGCCGACCTTGGGGAGCTTCAAATCGAGCAGGACGAATCGGGGATAACATTGATCCGCCCTCCAAAGGCAGCCCAGAGGGCCAAAAAAATAATCCAATGCTTCTTCCCCGTCGTGAATGACATGGATCTTGTCAAGGATGTTTTGCTCACGGAAGGCATCCAGTATCATCACCTCGTCATGGTGATTGTCTTCAATGATCAGGATCTCGTTGCTATTCATCAAGAGAGGTCGCTCCTTTTCTTCAGGGAAAAATAGAAGGTTGCGCCTTGGTTCGGTTTACCTTCCGCCCATACCCGTCCGCCGTGACGATGGACGATGCGCTGGACTATCGCCAGGCCGACGCCCGTCCCTTCGAATTTGCTGCTGCTGTGCAGGCGCTGAAACACGCCGAACATCTTATCGTGGTATGTCATATCGAAGCCGATCCCGTTATCGGTGATATAATAGACAAGCTGATCGCCTTCTGCGTACCCTCCTGCTTCGATTTTCGCGTGATTACGATATGTTGTAAATTTGATGGCATTGGAAAGGAGATTGAGAAGCACCTGCTTGATGAGGGTCCTGTCTCCAAAAGCGGCAGGCATCTTTCGGGCATCCAGGGTCATTTTCCTCTCCGGATGGATCATCCGCAGTTCTTTCCATGCGTCATTGAGAAGGGCGTCCATATCCAGTTTTGAGGGAACGATTTCCTGCCTGCCCAGGCGTGAAAAGGCGAGGAGATCGTTGATGAGCTGCCCCATCATCTGGGCGTTGCTCCGGATCGTGCCGAATTTTTCTTTCGTCTGCTCGTCGAAGCGATCCATATGATCCCTGAGGATCATGCGCGCATATCCGTCGATGGCGCGTAGAGGGGCCTGAAGGTCGTGGGAAACGGAATAGCTGAAACTTTCCAGTTCCTTGTTGGCGGCCTCCAGTTCGGCGGTCCGCTCCTCCACTCGGCGCTCCAGTTCCGCATGGGATTTCTGCAAGGCCCTCTGTATCGCTCGAAGTTCGGTGATGTCGCGAGCGGCGGCAAAGATCCCCTGCACGTTGCCCGCCCCATCCCTGTAATCCGTGGCGTTGTAGAGAACCTCCGTCGTCCGGCCGGAGACATGGCGGATCTCCAGGGGATAATCCCTGACAAAGCCCTGCGAAAAAACCGTTTGGTATCCTTCCCTGGCCTTCTGCGGGTCGGTGAAGTAATCGGAGAAATCGCTCCCGATGAGCTGTTCCCTGGGTATCCCTGTGACGATTTCCGTCGCCCGGTTGACATCCATGATCTTTCCCTCGGCGTTGATGGTGACCAGGGGATCGAGACTCGCTTCAATCAGATTTCGGGAATACAGGGATGAATCGCGGAGCTCTTTTTCCTTCCGCTTGAGTTCGGTAATATCGCGATTGATTTCAGAAAAGGCAATGGGGGCCCCTGTGTCGTTGCGCTGCAGTGTCCAGCGGCTGAGCACGATCACCTTTGTGCCGTCTTTTTTGGTATGGGCGATTTCACCTTCCCAGTAGCCGTCACGGAAAAACACCTCTTTGGCGTCTTCGAGCTGCTTATCAAATCCCGTCTGCAAAAGGGTCTGGATATTCCGGCCGATCGCCTCGTTTCTCGACCAGCCGTACAGATCCTCCGCTCCTTTGTTCCAGTAGATGATCCTCCCCTCGAGATCGCAGACCATGATGGTATCGTTGGCCAGATCCAGTAATTTTGCGTGTTTCCGGACCTCTTCCTCGGCCAGCCTTCCTTTCGTCACATCGTTCAGGGAGTAAACGAGGAAATCGATCTGACCTGCATCGTCCAGGATGGGAACAAGCGTCCAGTCCCAGTAGGTCACCCCCCACTCCGGGTGATCCGGGAAGGTAAAGGGCCTGGCGAACGTCTGGTAGCCTTTTTTTGTTTGAACGACCTGACGGAATATCTCCTCCGCATCGGACGGATAGAATTCAAAGTGGTTGTGACCTGGGAATTCGGATGCTGCCCGCCCGCAGACCCTGGCATAGGCGTCGTTGACTTTGACGAAATTGAAGTCTTTGTCGAAAAAGACGATGGGCGTCAGTGAATGCTTGAAAAAGGCTTCCAATTGCCGTGATTGTTCCGCCAGATCCTCCTGGGCCTTTGTCCTTTCTTCGATCTCGTGTGAGAGGCACCTGATGGCCGTATCGAGTTCACGCGTCCGCTCCCGGACCCGCTGTTCCAGGTCCTCATGGATCTTCCGCAGTGTTTCTTCCACCTGCCTGCGTTTGGTGATATCCAGTCCGTAGATTCGGATCCGTTCGATTTCATGGACATAATACATTGTCTGGTTGAACCATTTTTCGCCGACCGCGACCTCCCTCTCCCCTTCCCTATTTTTTTCACTGAAAAAACCGTTGACCCATGCTTTCCAATCCTTGAGCCATGGATGCGCCGGGCCCAGCTCGGGAAGGTCGGGAAATAAACGTTCGGCAGCGGGATTGAGAAAAGAGACATTCCCCAAAAGATCCACTTCAACAACGGGATTGGGGTTGAACTTGGGGAAGGTGGCCAGCTTCCTGCTCTCCTCTTCGGCCTTTTTCCATTCGGTAATGTCCTCTCCGGCGCTCAGTGTGCCGGTGATCCGGCCGTGTTCGTCCCTCAAGAGGCTGTTACGCCACCGGATCAACCGCTCTTGGCCGGTGATGGACAGGATCGGGTTTTCATAAAGGCCGGCTCCGTCAAGAGTGCCGGTGATCAGTTTTGAAAACACGGCCTTTGCTTCATTCCTGATCCTTTCCGGAATAAACGTGTCGAACCAGTTTTTGCCGATCGCCTCTTCTTCTGCGTACCCCAGAAGGCGGGAGCCCGATTTATTGAGCAGTGCGATGGTTTGATCCGTGTTGAGAACGACGATGATCCCCGCCACGTCGAGATAGTCTTGCGCCTTTTTTTTCTCTTCCTGGAGCGCCGTCCTTTGCAGGATGAGATCCCTGAACAGCAGATCGTAGGGCTTGATGAAAGCCGTTTTGATGACGGCCTTGTATATCAGGTAGAAGGCGATGATCTTGAAGAAATGGCCGAGCAGGTTGGAAATATCGTAAACGCCGATGTAAAAGGTGAAAGCCAGCTCGGACAGGATGGTTGCGATGATCGAGATGCCGATCCACCGCAGTACTGAGGCGTCGAAATGGGCCCTGTTCTTATAAAGAAGAATCAGGGCCCCCAGGAGGATCGAAGAGATAACATACTCCCCGGCAATTTTAAAGGGCGTTAAACCCGTCTCCTCGCTGTAGCAGGCAGGAAAGAAATTCCATAGATAAACGGAACCCAGGATCAGAGCGGTAAGCGCGGTGAAAAGAAACAAGGTGAATCCGCCGGACAATCTGCGTTTCAAAAAAAAGGGAGCGGCAAGCAGAGAGGCGGCCTGGAAGAACCGGGCCGCAATCCATAGCCGGGTCGGAGTATCGGCGGCGTCGATCGGAAATACGCCCATCCCTTTGTAGCTCAGGGTATGAAAGGTATCCAGGGTGGCGACAAACAGGTAGGCGATGCCGACAAACAGGATATAATGGTTGGTTATCGTATGCCGTAAATTCCAGGCAACGATGAAAAGGGACACGGCAATGACGATACTGAACAGTTCAACAAGGACATGAAACAAAAGATAGTTGTAATGGCTGATGACGTACAGGGCGACGAGCGCCGAAATCCCCGACAAAATCTCAAGAGTTCTGCCGGTTGTAAACGGCCCCGATTTTAAAGCAGATTTCAATCCGTTGAAAAATCCGATCATCGCTTTATCCGCGGAGGGCCTCAGTCGCTTTTTCCACCCTGAGAGGGCGCCCTTTTTCCGGCCTTGTCAGGCCCCGCACCCCCTTGAGGGACTCGGGATGCCGGCCGGGCTCCTTATTATGCCGACGATATCGTATTTGAAATGTAATATTATAACGATAAACGCCCTCGGCGGCCAGAGAAATATGGCCTTTTTCGTTTACCGATACCGCCGGCCCTCAGACGGCTATTTTCTGAAATTCTTTTTTGCGGTACTTGGGCGGCATCTCCAACTGATGGACGATGAAGCGCGGCTTGTATTCGATACTCTTGATATCGCTTCTGAGGGCCTGTCCGAAAAATCCCTGGATGTGGGTCTGAAGCTGCTGCCATCCTTTTTCCTGTGACGTCTGATCCATGTCGATTTCCTCCGTTTTCTGATGATGATCGGCCATTGATCCCCAGCCGGGTTGCCGGCAGCGATGACCATTGAGCGAATCCTGCCATGGTTTGAATCTCAGCTTCTGCCGTAGGATCGAAAATAGGTTGACCCTGGAGAAAACACAATGAGGATCGGTGGTAAGCCAATTGGTAGGCAATACCTACCATTGCAATACAGCGACACCCTTGAGCACCTCTTCAAATCGGCGGGCTATGTAGTCAGGGGTTGCATTCTCATGGTGCTTATCGCCCTGGTTCGAGTCCACGAAGATGGTCTTGATGCCGAGCCGGGCTGCCCCGTAAATGTCCCGATACATGTCGTTACCCACGCTGATGACTTCGGTCGGGGTGAGTTTCATGGTGTCGAGGGCCATTTCGTTCAGCCTCCTGTCGGGCTTCCTGAATCCGTAATGGGCGGAGATGATGACGGGATCGAAGTACCCATCCAGCCCCATTGCCTTCATCTCCGGCAGGGCGTAGCAGGGCTGGGCGTCGGAAACAAGGCCCATGCGGTAGTTCGGGCGCAGGCTGTCAAGCACCTCCTTCACCCCCGGGTAAAGCTGGAGACGTTTCCGGGAGATGCCCCGGTAGATATGGGCAAGGGTCAGGGCCAGCCTCTGCCGTGCCGGGGCCGCCTTGACGCCTTCCTGCCGCAGGAAGGCATTCCAGATCGCCTCAACGTCTATCTCCGGGCATTCCTCGCCGCATAGCTCTTTTTGCTGTTTCATGATCCGGTAATAGCGGTCCCGCACCTCCCAGCGATGGACATATACCCCCTGGTAGATCAGATAATGGGCGATCCCGCGGTAGATCTCTTCCAGGGACTCGTCGGTCTCGATGTCGATCAATGTCCCGTAAAGATCAAATAAGATTCCCTTGATTGCCATGGCGTCTTTACCTCAATGTGTTTTTTGCCTCGTCGAGCAACTGTCGGCGGTAATGATTGGTGATCCATGAGTTGCGGGCGATGCGCAGCAGGGTCATCCCCATGTGGAACGGAATGCGGCGGGTGATCGACCGAAAGGCGCTGTCCCGGTCCGGGAAGTGGGTGGCATACTCCCAGAGGAAATGGCCGATAAAGGGCTCGGCCGGCCACTTGTCGCCCGTGTGCTGCATGAAGAAATGCTTGATCTCGGCGGCCACCCGCCCCAGGTCGAAGACCCTATCCGCCGGTTTCATCCGCTCCAGGTCGATCGCGATCACCCAGGGGTCGTCGCCGAAGAGGATATTGGTAGGGGTCATGTCCCCGTGGACAAGGACCTGGTTGTCCTCCCACATAAACCCCTTTTCCCGCCACTGCTCCTTGAACCGGTGAAACTCCTCGGCCTCAGCCCATCCGATGTGCCCCCACGCCTTGAGTTGATCCATGACCCGATTGAAGTAGATGCAATCCTGGTTCACGTCCACCCTCTGCCCGGCAGCCGTCCTGTTGTGCAGGGCGGCCAGAAAAGAGGCAAGGCTGGTGAGTTTCTGGAAGAGAGCTTCTCTTTCGCCTTCCCGGATCGCCTTCACGATAAAAGTGTCGAGGGGCGTTCCGTAGCAGAACTCCTCGACCAGAACGCAGCCGAGGCCGGCGTTGCGGCCCAGAGGGCGGGCGATGTAATGGGGGTAGCCGGCAAAGCCGATGCCGCGCAGATGAAGGAGGTTATTGAACTCCTTCTCCATGCGGCGGCAGGCGCTCTCCGGCGATCGTCCCGGGACATTGGAAAAAAACTTCCCCACCAGGCGAGTCCGGGTGGTTGTGTCTTCATAAAGGTAAACATGGTTGGATGCCTGAATCCCGTATACCCGGAAATCAGGGACAAGGCCCCCGATGCCGAGCTCACGAAGGATGTCGTCTCGCAGATACCCGTATAGGGAGTCATTGGGGGAAAGATGTCCGAGGTATTTCATGAGGGCTTCTCGAGATCCGTTTGCGGGCTATACTTTTGACGCACGCTGGAAAATTATCATCAAACCGCTTGGATGGCAAGGGCAATGCTTCCTAAAATCATTGACAAAATGGCCGAATAGTGGTTCCTTGTCCGTGTAAAGATCCTTTCCGAACGCTTCACAAGATCATAAGATTCAGGAATGACCCGTCACAACGGGTGGCTGATGACCCCTTTCATTTGCCCGGATGAGTGATCGCGGATCATGTGCAGGATGGTATAAGAAATCATGCCCGAGAATCTGATAGAGCGTTACCTGACCGACATTGGAGAGATCCGAGGCACAGGCTCCAACGTGGCCGAGACTTCGTTCTATCCGGCGTTGGAACGGCTCCTTTCGGATATCGGGAGGGGGTTTTCCCCCAAGGTCCGCTGCGTCATCAACCTTGCCAACCGCGGCGCCGGACTCCCCGACGGCGGCCTGTTCTCCGCGGATCAGTTCCGCCGCAAGGAGGTTCACGCAGACGCCAAAGAGAATCCCTTTCTGATTCAGAATCCTTCACGAGGGGTCATAGAAGCCAAACCTCCCTCCGAAGACATCAGCCGGGTTGCAGGGACGGAGCAGATCGAGCGATACTGGAAGCGGTACGGCATGGTGCTCGTGACCAACTTTCGCGCCTTCGCCCTCATCGGCAAAGACCTTGCCGGACAGCCGCGTATTCTGGAATCCTTCACGCTGGCGGAGTCCGAGCGTGAATTCTGGCGCCTGATCGCCCATCCGCGCCGGGCGGACTCAGGCCACGGCGAACGCATGCTGGAGCATCTCAAACGTGTGCTGCTCCATAATGCGCCGCTGGCCGCTCCGCGGGATGTGGCCGGTATTCTCGCCTCTTATGCGCACGACGCACGCCTGCGCATTGAACGGGCAGATATTCCGGCCCTGACCGGTCTGCGGCAGGCCCTCGAAGACTCCCTCGGCCTGCGGTTCGAGGGTGAGAAAGGCGAGCACTTTTTCCGTTCGACGCTCGTTCAAACCCTTTTCTACGGCGTTTTCTCCGCCTGGGTCCTCTGGGCGCGCAGGCGGGATGCAAAGAGCGGCAGAAAAGTCGGCTTTGCCCAGTCCCTGCACGAGGCCAAGGCGCCGTACGCCGTCGCCGGTGATTTTGACTGGCGATCCGCCCACCACCTTTTGCGCGTGCCCATGCTCCGCGCCCTCTTCATGCAGGTTTCCGACCCCGGCCGTCTGGGCGCCCTGGGCCTGATCGAAGTCCTCGACTGGACCGCCGCTACCCTGAACCGGGTGGACCGCAAGGAATTCTTCCGCTCCTTCGATGAGGGACACGCCGTCCAGTACTTCTATGAACCCTTCCTCCATGCCTTCGATCCCGCACTGCGCAAGGAACTGGGTGTCTGGTACACCCCCGAGGAGATTGTCCGCTACCAGGTGGAGCGGGTGGACGCGGTCCTCCGCTCGGAACTCGACCTCGCCGACGGACTCGCGGACCCGAGGGTGGTCGTCCTCGACCCCTGCTGCGGCACCGGCGCCTATCTGCGGGCCGTTCTGCGCCGCATCGCCGCCACCCTGCACGACAAGGGCGGCGACGCCCTGGTCGCGAACGACCTCAAGAAGGCCACGATCGAGCGCGTCTTCGGGTTCGAGATCCTGCCCGCGCCCTTCGTCATCGCCCATCTCCAGCTCGGCCTGGAGCTCGAAACCCTGGGCGCGCCGCTCAGCGACCGTGGCGATCCGCCCGAACGGGCCGGGATCTATCTGACCAACGCCCTCACCGGCTGGGAGCCGCCCAAGGAAAAACCGAAACAAATCGCCTTCCCCGGGTTCGACGACGAACGCGACGCCGCCGGTCGGGTGAAGCAGGAAAAACCCATCCTCGTCATCCTCGGCAACCCGCCCTACAACGGATACGCGGGGATGGCCGTGGACGAGGAGCGGGACCTTTCAACGGCCTACCGAACGGCGAAGAAGGTTACTGCGCCGCAGGGCCAGGGCCTGAACGATCTCTATATTCGGTTCTTCCGCATGGCCGAACGCCGGATAGTGGAGAAGAACGGCCAAGGCGTAGTCTGCTTCATCTCGAACTATTCCTGGCTAGACGGTTTGTCCTTCACCGGCATGCGCGAGCGGTACGTTGAGGTATTCGACAAGATCAACATCGACTGCCTGAACGGAGACAAGTACAAGACCGGCAAACTGACACCCGAAGGAGCGCCAGATCCCAGCGTCTTCTCGACCGAATTCAATCATGAAGGCATTCAGGTCGGTACCGCCGTCACCACGCTCGTGCGCAAGAAGAAGCATGCCGGCGCAAGGACCGTGCAGTTCCGACACTTCTGGGGAAAAGACAAGCGAACGAAACTGTTTAACGATGAAGGGGACTATCAGGAGGTGGGGCCGGCAGTCGAGATGGGGCTCTCCTTCATGCCCGGCCAAATGGTCTCGGCATACGGTACATGGCCGCAGTTGCCGGATCTGTTTCCGGTTTCGTTCCCCGGCGTCAAGACCAGCCGTGACGATTTCGTTGTAACCATCGACCGCGCCGAGCTGGAACGTCGCCTGGCCGACTATTTCAATCCTGCCCTCGGCCATGAGGAGATCGCTCGGCGCTATCCCGGCGTGATGGCGGACAGCGCCCGGTTTCAGGCGCGGACTGTGCGGGAGCACTTGCTGAAGCGAGGCGGGCCGCTGACAGACAAGATTGTCCGCTTCTGCTATCGCCCCTTTGATACCCGCTGGCTTTATTGGGAGCCCGAGACCGATTTGCTCGACAGGAAGCGTATCGACTACTTCCCGCAGGTGTTCGCCGCGAACGTGTTCCTCTGCGCGGTGCAGCACAACCGAAAGGAATTCGACCCGCCGGTTGTAACCGCGTTGCTCGCCTGCCTTCATACCATCGAGCGCGGCGCCAACCTGTTTCCTCTTTATCTGAAGCCCGCAGACAAAGAGCATGACCTCTTCGCCGCGGCTTCTGCTACCCCCGCAGACCCCCGGCCGAATCTGACGCCCGAGGCTGAAACGTACTTGCAGACCCTCGGCCTCGAAGCGGAGACGCTGTTCTACCATGCCGTCGCGATGCTCCATGCCCCCGGCTTTGGGCAGGAGAATGCCGGCGCTCTGCGCCAGGACTGGCCGCGGATTCCGCTGCCGCAGGCGAAGGATTCGCTCATCGCCTCCGCTGCCCTGGGAAGGCAGGTGGCGGCGTTGCTGGATACGGAAGCGCCGGTTCCGGGCGTGACTGCCGGAAAGATTCGGGACGAGCTCAAACCCATCGCCCTTTTTCAACGCGTGGACGGAAAACCGGCGCAGCCCGAGGCGGGCGATCTGGACCTGACCGCCGGTTGGGGCCATGCAGGCAAGGGCGGCGTGACCATGCCGGGCAAGGGGAAATTAGTGCAGCGGGACGACGGCGCTTTCGATGTCTTTCTCAACGACGACGCGTGCTGGCGGAATGTTCCTCAACCTGTTTGGGACTACACGATCGGCGGCTACCAGGTCATCAAGAAGTGGCTTTCGTATCGCGAAAAGCCGCTCCTCGGCCGGGGCCTCACTTCCGATGAAGTGCGATACGTGATGCAAATGGCCCGCCGCCTCGCGGCCCTGATTGCGTTGCAGCCGTCGCTGGACGACAACTACAGAAACGTGATCAGGACGACCTATCCGTGGAGGAACTCCGTTTAAAAGGGCAGTTGATTATTTAGAAAAGGAGCAAGGTCATGACAATGTATCGAGGCGCCTGTCATACTTTAAGGTTGCTCGGTGTTGTGTTTTTGGTTCTTCTGGCGACGGGCTGCGATTCCGGGAAAAATCCAGGCTTCAGTGTCGATCAATCGCGAGGCTGGATCGTCGGTGCGTCCGTCGGTGACGGGTACGGCGTCGTTCTGCATACCGTCAACGGCGGGAAGACCTGGCTCCGTCAGGGCGGTCCCGGGATGATTCCTGATGCGGACTTATCGGATATTCGGGCGATTGACGCCGATAATGCCTGGGCCGTAGGGGCGAAAAGCGGCGGTTACGGTGTGATTCTGCGGACAGGGAACGGGGGGAATACTTGGGAGCGACAGGGCGACGGCACGATGATTCCCGATGTTGATTTGTACGGAATCGGTGTCGTGAATCAAACGACGGCGTGGGTGGTTGGAGAGAAGGGCACCATTCTTCTCACAGGTGATGGCGGCCGCACCTGGACCGTTCAACAGGCGCCCGGCGTTCTCACGACGGCCAGCCTGTATGTGGTCTCTCCCGTGGATAAAAATACCGCTTGGATCATCGGAGACAACGACGGTGGATATGCGACGATATTCCATACATCCGATGGCGGCGCGCACTGGGATCGACAGGGCACCGCCGCGACGGTAAAGGCGCAAGGATTGATCGACGTCAGCGCGGTTGACAAGCAAACGGCATGGGCCGTCGGCATCGATGAAACGATCATCAAAACGATCGATGGAGGCCTGAACTGGAACGCCCAGCAGACATCGGTTCCCCAGGCAGGACCTCATGTGAACGGGATCTGCGCCCTTGATGCGAATCATGCCTGGGCGGCGGTGGACCACGATGTCATGGAATATACGACGGACGGCGTTCACTGGAATACCATGAGAATTCCTTGGGAGGTGGCCAACGGCTTCCATCTGATCGACGTCAGCGCCCTAGACATGAAGACTCTCTGGGTGACGGGGGTCAATTTTACAGGCCGTTCTCCCTTCGGCGAGATCCTGTTCACCAAAGACGGAGGCGATACGTGGGAGCAGCAGACCTGCCCCGTCGACAGCATGTTGCGCAGGGTCTCGTTCGTGGGTTCGCCCAAGTAGACAAAATCGCGTACCCCGGTGGGATATGCGATGGAAACGGGAGTTTCCTATTGACATGTCCGCAAGAACCGGGCGATGAAAAAATAGGTTTGATCGTCTTGCTAAGATTTCGATAAGGAGGCTCTATGATGTTGCCGTCCGTTGCGCAGATGATCCCGGTGCTTCAGACAGCGATCGGTCCGATGATCCTGATCTCCGGCCTTGGTTTGATCCTGCTGACCACGACGAACCGTCTGGGCAGGACCATCGACCGGGTGAGAATCCTGACCGCGGAACTTCCGACCGCCCCGGAGAGTAAACGCCCCAAGATCGCGGCGCAGCTCGCCATCCTCTGGCGGCGCGCCCGCCTCATCCGGATGGCGATCCTGCTTTCTTCGCTGAGCGCGCTTGCCGCCGCGATCCTGATCATCATGATCTTCCTGACGGCCCTGTGGCAGCTGGAGGCGGCATGGCTGATCGGCTCGCTCTTCATCCTCTGCATGTGCTGCGTGATCGGGGCTTTGATCTTCGTGATCCTGGACATCAACCAGTCGCTGGCGGCCTTGAAGCTGGAAATGGTCGTGGATTTGTGATCGCAGGTCGCTGAGGAAAGCGGTAATGGGGAGGGCTTTTTGATAACCGGCCCTCCCCATCTTTTATGGAATGAAAGGATCTTACTTTTTCTTGAAGATGCTCTTGTATTTTTCGTCCATGGCGGCTGTTGTCTCTTTTGTATGACAGTAGAGCATGCACGAATTGGGCATCTTGGGCTTGCCGCTCTTTTCATCCACCCCGTACTGAAGGGTCTTTGAAGGCGGAATCGCTTCAAAGGTATGATTCGGGACCGCTCCCGCCGTTATGGTGTGGGGCAGATGGCACGAGGCGCAGGAGGCGACTTCATACCGATGACCGGAATGTTTCTTGGAATCGGCGACGATGTCTTCGTGGCATTTGCCGCACAATAGGCGTTCGTTGCCCTTTAATTGGCCTGACCGGAAGGAGAGGCTCCCCTTATGGGGGTCATGGCAGGTGACGCAGCTGAGGTCCGGTACGCCGTTGTGGCGACTCTTGGTCCATTCCAGATACTGCTGCCGGTGGCGGTTGGCGTTCTTCTGATCCGGGAAGAATGAGCCTGCCGCGGTATAGGGCTCCGGATCCAGGTCCTTCATCAGGGTCTCGGGCTTGTTGAGTTCATAGTTCACCGGATAGTTGAATTTCTTCAGGTCTCCCTTCATCCGGGCCCGGATGTGGCAGCGGCCGCAGTTCTCGGTGTTCCTGTCGATGACGGCCTTGACCTTCTTGGGGCTCTTGGCGTGGTCCGCGGAAGGGCCGTGGCAGGCCTCGCAGCCGATGTTGAATTCCACAAAGGTGCGTTCCTTGTAGTTTGCGCCCGTGGCGTGGCAGTTTCCGCACTCATTGAACCAATCGAGCCTTGCTAGGGAGCCGTCCTTGTTTTTGCGCAGGGAAAAATGTTTCCTGGGCCGTGTATATTCAAACTCCCCGTCAATGATGTTTCCTTTCTCGTCCCAGAACGTGTATCGTTCCTCCTTGTACCAGCCGCCGATGACGTACGCCCAGTCATACTGATCGGGTTTGGGGGCGCCCTCCAGGGTGAGGTCGGCCTTGGCGTTCTTCAAATCTCCCTTGGCGATCGGCCGGACCATCCAGGCGTGAATGGTATTCTTCCAGTCATCGTATTTCGCCTTGTGACAAGCCTTGCACTTCTCCGAACCCGCATAGGCCTTCCCGGTGATCGGATCTTTGGAAGGACCCGGCCCCATTTTTGCGAAGACCATGCCTGTCGAAGCCATAAGAAAAAAAACAACCATGCCGCTGACAATCCATTTCTTCATACGCAAATTCTCCTTTCCTGTGAACCATGTGTCCTCAAAATCTCCCCTCTTTTTCTTTGGGCCACATGTCCAAAGACGGTCGTCTTCGGGCGTTTTACGCTGTCTGTACTGGGCGGATTCTGTTTGTTGATATTTATGGATCATGGGTAATGACTTGTAAGGCATCCACGTTCATGATAAATGTGACAAGAACATACCATTGTGATATATCCATTGTCAATATCTAATTCAGATAATGTCAGTGACACATGATATGTCCGGTTTAGTAGCACATCATCTGTCCGGTTTTTATAAGGTCACCGTTGGAGGTGACCGATGGGACGGACAGGATTGCTACAGGAGATCCGGAGGATGCGA
>Ga0172371_10004078_pt1 | contig 22302 bp, 22 predicted proteins | sample Lak12m_FD_114543 | JGI IMG/M metagenome (GOLD analysis project Ga0172371, IMG submission 114543) | Freshwater microbial communities from Kabuno Bay, South-Kivu, Congo - kab_022012_12m | ecosystem: Environmental > Aquatic > Freshwater > Lake | place: Democratic Republic of the Congo: South-Kivu...
CGTCCCCACCCCCCGACGGTGATACTCCGGCAGGACGGCCATCACGTGGATCTCGGCCGCGTACCGGTTCTCCTCGCGGACCGTCAGGAAGCCGACGAGCGTGTCGTCGACGGCGGCGGTGAACGTCGGCAGCCGGCCGGCGTCCTCCGCGTAGCGGCCGATCCACTCCTCGATGCCGAACCACTGCGGCAGCACCCGCAGGATCTGCTCGCACGCCTCCGGGGAGCCGGACACCGGCCCCTGCACGCTCGGTCGGCCGTCGCGTCTGCCGTCGCCCATCGCCCTCCGTCCCGCAGGCCGCCCAGAGTCATCCGACACCGGCACCCGCGTCACTCCGCCCGCGCCGCCCGCTGCACCAGCACGTTCACCGGCAGGTCGAGCAGCTCGGCGATGCGGGCCTTGCTCTCCAGCGGGCTGGGGTCGAACGGGTGCGGCGTCTCCGCCTCGAAGTAGCGGCCCAGGCCGAGCTCGCCGCGCAGTTCCTGCATGGCGGCGGTGTCGGCCAGGTCGAGCGGGGCCACGCCGAGCCTGTCGGCCACGTACTGCTTGGCCTCCGCCAACCGCATGCCGCGCCCCATCTCCAGGCGGGCCACCAGATCTCCGGCGGCGCGCAGGCCGTTGAGGCCCGAGGCGACGGCATGGGCGATCGGCATGCCGAACAGATCGCCCGAGCCCGCCTACAATCCGTCGCACTTCAGGATGTCGACCATCGCGCGCGAACAGCGCGACACCGCGTCGATGGGCGGGAAGCCCGACATCGGCACGCCGCCGACACCCATGCCGACGTTCGGGTGCACGGGGATCTTCGCCTCGGCCATGCACGGTTTGATGAACGTGAGCGCGCGGGCCGTGTTCCAGGCGACGGTCTTGCTGGTGTTCACGTTCACGGCCGGGCCGAAGATGGTGCCCCCGGCCTCCTCGACGACCTTCCGCTGGCCCTCCGGCTTGAGACCGGCGAGCCGCGTGCCCTTGTACTCCAGCTGGCCGTGCAGCCCCAGCACGATCTCGTTGGCCATGCCGACCATGATGCCCATGTCGGGGTGGCGAGCGCGCAGCTTCTCGACGGCGCGCAGCGTGGCCAGCAGGTCGGCGTCGCCGGCGGCGCCGGCGGTATCGATGTTGATGCCGTCGGCGCCGGCCTCCCACATCGCCTCGGCCACGTGGACGATGTCGTCGATGGCCATCTCGAGCGCCTGCTCCTGCGACGTCCGCGCCTCGTCGATGCGCATCTGCGGCAGCAGCTCGCTCCAGTTGGGACAGGGCCCATCGGGGTGCGAATAGCGCCCCAGGTCCGGCTGGGCGCCGTAGTGCACCGGGATGACCAGCCGCTCCTGGGCGACCTTCATCGCCTGCTGCTCGGCGGGTACGATCGTCTTCACGGCCGGGTACGAGTAGTCGACGTGGTAGAGCTCGCAGCTGTCGGCCGAGAGGTACTGCTGGTAGATCTCGAGGCCTTCGATGCGCGAGCCGATCTGCGGGTCGCCGGTACCGTCGTAGGTGAGCACCACTTCGTCGCCGATCGGCACGCCGATGACGCGGGCATCGCTGGCGAACAGGTCGACGAGGTGCTCTATCTCGGCCTCCTCGAGCAGCGGCGCCTTGGAGCGCTTGGCACCCTGCGCCGTGCCGTCCTCGATCTCGGCCCGTATCTGGCTGCGGGTGAGGGCGACCAGCGAGCCGTCGCCCATGCGGGTGGTGATGGCGGATTCCAAGCGGACCTCCTTCGGCGTGGCCGCGCGCCGCGCGGCCACGGGGTTCACCGTGTGGGGATGGCCGCGACGCTAGCACGAGGAAAGGCGCCGGGAACGTCCGGCAAGGCAAGTTCGCGCAAGTTCGAGTACTGCGCCGTGCGCGCCGTCCCGCTTGGAGCGCCGCTCAGCCTGAGCCGGCAGGAGATCGGGCCCAGCGCCCGGCGACGCTCATTCGAGGCAAGAGTCCAACGTCCGGTACTCACCGCTCCGCACGATCGCCCTCGCGGCGTCGGTGTGGAAGTACTCCAGCGCCGGCTCTGTGCCGACGCGCGGCAGGTCGAGACGATCGGCGTCCCAGCAGAGCGCCACCTCGCGTGACGGCGGCGCATTGCTGCTGGTGTGGAAACGGCAGGCGAACGCCAGCTCGCCGAGCACATCCGCGGCCACCTCCGCGCCGACGTCCGCCCAGTGACGCTCGATGCAGTCGGCGGCCCGCGGACCGTGCCCCGGATCGGACCCGTCGTTCTCGCGCAGGAAGTCGTGCAGATAGGCAAAGAGCACGACGGTGAGGGGATCGCAGCCCTCCCGGACCGCCAGCAGCCTGCCGTACCGCTCGACCCGTCGCCAGTGCGACAGACCGTGGATCGAGCTCACGTCGGCGGTGGCGTGGGCGAGGACGTGGTCGAGGACCCGGTCTCGCGCCGCGTCCACGCTCATCGCACGGAAGTCACGGTCGTTCGCCACTCGAGCGTCAGGCGGCCCGGCCCTGCGTGTAGGTGGCGGCGTCCACCTCTTCGAGCCAGGTGACGCGCGGCTTGCCGATGACGCCGCCCCGCTGCTGGGCTTCGGCCAGCGACGGATCGCGGGTGAGCTCCTCGGCCCGTTCGCGTGACCGGCAGTCCAGCACGACGGTCACATCGTTGGGCTTGTCCGCGTCCCGGTACAAGGTGTGACCCACGATGCCGTACTTGGCGCGGAAGTCGGCGTGCTCATCGAACACGGTCTTCCAGAGGTCGAAGTCGCGGACGGAATGCTGCAGGAGAAGATACATGGTCGCCGTCCTCAGGAGGCACCGGGCACCGCCCGCCGCGCGGGTTCGTCGCGTCCGGCATGAGGTAAGTCTACCCGGCACCCTCCACAAGGAACCGTGCCTCTTTGGCGCCGAGTCGCACCGTCACTCGAGCAGCATGCGGTCGACGGCGAACGCCTCGCCGGCGACCTGGTGGAACTTGTCGATGAGGTCCTGTACCGAGAGCCGGCTCTTCTGCTCGCGGTCGATGTCGAGGACCACGTGCCCGGCGTGCATCATGATCAGCCGGTCGCCGTAGCGCAGCGCCAGCTCCATGTTGTGGGTGACCATGAGCGTGGTGAGGTGGTGCTCTTCGACCAGCTCGCCGGTGAGCTGCATGATGGTCGCCGCCACCTTGGGGTCGAGCGCCGCCGTGTGCTCGTCGAGCAGCAGCAGGCTGGGCTCCACGATGGTCGCCATGAGCAGCGACATCGCCTGACGCTGACCGCCGGAGAGCTTGTTGACCTCGGCGCTCAGCCGGTCCTCGAGGCCCATGTTGAGACGCTCGAGCTGGGTGCGCATGGTCTCGCGGCGCTTCCTGGTCACACCGCGGCGCAGGCCGCTGCGCGTGGAGCGCATCAGCGAGATGGCCAGGTTCTCCTCGATGCTCATCGACGGCGCGGTGCCGGCGCGCGGGTCCTGGAAGACCCGCCCGACCATGCGGCTGCGGACGTGCTCGGGCAGCTTGGTGATGTCGCGGCCGCCGAGCGTGATGGTGCCGCAGGTGACCGGGAAGTGACCGGCGACCAGGTTGAGCAGCGTCGACTTGCCCGAGCCGTTGGAGCCGATGATGGTGACGAACTGACCGGCCGGCACGTCGAGGTCGATGCCCACGACCGCCTTGACCTCGTTGGCGGTGCCGGGGAAGAACGTCTTGCCGCAGCTCTGCAGCAGAAGCTCGGCCGGGGCGCTCATCGCCGCGCCTCCGCGGGCGGTCGTGCTCCGCTGCCGCGCCTCACGACCGCACCACCTTCTTGCGCACGGTCGGGAAGGCCAGCGCCGCCACGACCAGCACGGCGGTGAGCAGCTTGAGGTCCTGCGGCGCGATGCCCAGACTCAGGCTGCCGGCGATCAGCAGCCGGTACACGATCGAGCCGCCGATGACGCTGAACAGCACCCAGCCGATGCTGCGGATGCCGAAGATGACCTCGCCCATGATGACGCCGGCCAGGCCGGCGACGATGGTGCCGATGCCCATGCCCACATCGGCGAAGCCCTGCTGCTGGGCCACGAGCGCGCCGGTGAGCGCCACCAGCCCGTTGGCCAGGCCAAGCCCGACGACGCGAGTGAAGTTCGTGTTGGTGCCCATGGAGCGGATCATCTGTTCGTTGTCGCCGGTGGCCTGCAGCGTGAGGCCGAACTCGGTGTGCAGGAACCAGTCGAGGATGTACTTGACGATGACTGCCATGATGGCCAGGAAGAGGATGAGATACCAGCCGTTCATGCTGATGCCGAACCAGTCGCCGATCTTCTCGAAGACGCCGTCGACGCCCAGCAGCGGCGTGTTGCTGCGCCCCATCACCCGCAGGTTGACGGTGTAGAGGGCGGTCATGGTGAGGATGCCGGCCAGCAGCTTGGGGCCGTAGTTGGTGGCATCGCCCTGGCCCTTGAGGATGATGTGCAGTCCGCCGGTGACGCAGCCGGCCGCCATGCCGGCGGCGACGGCGGCCAGGGTGGCCAGCCACGGCGACTGGCCGTTGACCAGCAGCAGCGCGGCCACGGAGGCGCCGAGCGGCAGGCTGCCGTCGACCGTCAGATCGGGGAAGTCGAGGACGCGGAAGGTGATGAACACGCCCAGCACCATGAACGCGTAGATGAGGCCCTGTTCGAGTCCGCTGCTGAAGATGGCTTCCACGTCGTCTCTCTTCTACATCAGGGAGCCGGGGCCAACGTGGCCCCGGCTCCCGTGAGTCTATCGCGCCCGGCTCAGTCTCGCCTCCGGCGAGGTCGCCGACCGCGCGTCGACCACTGCGAGCATATCGTCCGGCGCGGTGGCCGTCCGGCGCTCACGATCGCCGCGTCCGCGCTCGGCTCAGTAGGTCTCCTGGGCCTGGTCGAGCAGCTCCTGCGGCAGGGTGACGCCCATCTTCTCGGCCGAGGCCGGATTGACGGCCAGGATGAGATTGCTGGCGAACTCCACCGGCACGTCGGCGACCGGCGTGCCGTTGAGGATCTGCGCCGCCTGAGCGCCGGCCTGACGGCCGAGGTCCTCGTAGTTGAAGCCGAAGCCGGCGGCGGCGCCGCGCTTGACGCTGTCGGTGTCGCCGGCCAACAGGAGGATACCGTTCTCCTGGCAGACCTTGACGATGGCCTCGAGTCCCGACACGGCGGTGTTGTCGCCGATCACCATGATGGCCTGGACGCGTCCGACCAGCGACTCGGCGGCCGCCTTGACCTCGGCCGTGGTACCGGCCGTGGCCTCGACGAACCCGTAACCGGCTGCCCCGGCGTCGGCCTTGGCCTGCTCGGCGAGGAACACCGAGTTCGACTCGCCGGCGTTGTAGATCATGCCCACGTCCTTGGCGCCGGGCACGAGCTGCACGAGCTCGAGGATCGGCTCCACCGGCTGCATGTCGCTGACGCCGGTGACGTTGGCGCCGGGCGCGTCGGGATCCTCGACCAGGCCCGAGCCGACCGGATCGGTGACGGCGCAGAAGACGATCGGGATGGTGTCGCTGGCCTTGGCCATCGCCTGGCTCGTCGGCGTGGCGACGCTGAACACCAGGTCGAGGTCCTCAGCCGCGAACTTGTCGGCGATGCTGGTGGCCGTGGCCATGTCGCCCTGGGCGTTCTGGAGGTCGTACGAGATGTTGTCGCCGTCCGTGAAGCCCTCTTCGGCCAGGACGTCCTGGAAGCCCTTGACGGTGGCGTCCAGGGCCGGATGGCTCACGATCTGCGTGATGCCGACCTTGTAGTCCTGCTTCTCGGCGGCCGTGGTCTCCCCATCGGCCGGCTCCTCATCGCCCCCACAGGCGACGAGGCCAAAGCCCAGCGCGCTCGCCAGAACGAGCATCGCAAGGACCGCCATCAACTTGTGTGCGAGACGCATTTTTCTCCTTTCCCCCTTCGTGCGGTGAGGCATTCTACGCTGGCGCGGGCGGAGAGACAAACGCGACCGCTGATACTATTCAGTCATCGGTGCGTACTTTGGCGCCGCCTCCCGGATCCGGTCTGGAGAGCCCGGTGCTCGCCGGGCCGCCCGACTGGACCGGACTCGTCTTGTTCAGGCGGCCCATCGGTCGAGAGGATCGAGCGCGGCTGAGCCACGCGCGCGGACTCTGATGATCAGTCGAGCGATCGAAGGACGAGGCCGGGTGGCGCCTCGCTGCTCATGCTTGCCATCTGCCGCCGCCGCTGCGCCGCCTCGGGGGAGCCCGACCCGGGGAGAGGGATCGCGCGTCCGGCCGCCGCGGCAGCCCGACCCGGAGTGAGGGATCGCGCGTCCGGCCGCCGCGGCAGCCCGACCCGGAGAGAGGGGTCGCGCGTCCGGCCGCTCCGGGATGTGTGGACATCTCCACACCCCTGGGATGTCCACGATCCCCGAGCTTCGGGAGCCCGACCCGGGGAGAGCGGTCGCGCGTCCGGCCGCCGCGGGAGCCCGACCCGGAGTGAGGGGTCGCGCGTCCGGCCGCTCCGGGATGTGTGGACATCTCCACACCCCTGGGATGTCCACGATCCCCGAGCTTCGGGAGCCCGACCCGGGGAGGGGCGTCGCGCGTCCGGCCGCCGCGGCAGCGCGACCCGGACTGAGGGGTCGCGCGTCCGGCCGCTCCGGGATGTGTGGACATCTCCACACCCCTGGGATGTCCACACATCCCGGAGCGACTCGACAGAATACGGGGCCCCGGTTTGCAGCGCGACCACCCCGGTACCGCCCCGAGCCGCCCGGTCCGCCGGCGCCGCGACGGCCGACCGTCACGCCTCACGTAAGTAAGCGATGGAGTTCGAGGACCGTTGACGTTGCCGGCACAGGGAGACGCCGTTCCGTGGCGGCGGCGACCGACCGACCGGGGACCTTTGCGCACGGGACCGGACGGACGACGAGCCGGCGGCGGAGGCTCTCCTCCGCCGCCGGCTCGATCATCACTGCTCAGGACCGCCGCGAAGCCCCGTACCCCTGGACCGCCGGCGTCTGAATCCCGCGCGTCGCCGGACCGGTCCGGCGGTCGGGCGTCAGAGTCCGACGCGCGCCGGAGACCCGTGGACCGTCGGCGTCAGAGTCCGACGCGGGCCTCGGACCAACGGACCGTCGGCGTCAGAGTCCGACGCGTGCCGTGGACCGGTGGACCGCTGGCGTCTGAGAGCTGCACGGCCCGTCAATCGGCGGACCGTCGGCGTCAGAGCCCGACGCGGGCCTTGAACCGCTCCACAGAGTTGATCGGGATGCCGAGCGTCTTCGCGATGTTGAACTTGGCCTCGATCATGCCCGGCTCGTCCGGGTGGACCGAGCTGGTGAACGCCAGCGTGCCGAGGCCCTTCTCCAGCCTGATCTGTTCCATGGCGGTGGGATCGGAGAGCTCCAGCTGCGAGCAGCCGAGCTTCTCCGCCACGTAGGCCTTGGCCTCCGCCAGACGCATCCTCCTGGCCATCTGCATCCGCGCCACCAGATCTCCGGCGGCGCGCATCCCGCCCATGCCCGAGGCTTGCGTGTGGGCGACCTCCATGCCGAGGGGGTCGCCGGTACCGATCTAGTAGCCGTCGACCTTGAGGATCTCGACGAAGGCCTTGGAGGCTCGCGAGGTGGCGTCGGCCGGAGGATAGACGCAGGTCGGCACGCCGCCGACGCCCATGCCTACGTTGACGTGCACCGGGATCTCGGCGACCTCCATCGCCGGCTTGATCATGGCGACGGCGCGGGCGATGTTCCAGGCGGTCGACTTGCCGGTGTTGATGTTGACGGCCGGGCCGTAGATGGAGGCGCCGGCCTGCTGGACCATGCGTACCTGGTCTTTGGGCCACATGCCGGCCAGGCGCTCGCCGTCGAACTCCAGCTCGCCGTGCATACCGAGCACGAACTCGGCCGCCATGCCGATCTCGAGCCCCAGCCACGGGTACTTCTCGCGCAGCCTGCGACAGGCGGTCAGAGCGGCCAGGAAGTCGGCGTCGCCGGAGGCGCCGGTGGTGTCCATGTCGATGCCGTCGGTGCCGGCCGAGACCATGTGGTCGGCGACGTACATGATGTCCTCGACGAGCATCGCCATGGCCTCGGTCTGGGCCACGCGGGCCTCGTCGATGCGGCCCAGCGGCAGCAGCTCCGACCAGTTGGGGATCGGCCCGTCGGGCCTGGAGTAGCGGCCCAGGTCGGGCATCGCCCCGTACTGCACCGGGTTGGTGAGCAGCATCTGGGCGATCTTCATCGACTGGCATTCGTGCGCGATGTTGGGCTTGATCGCCTTGTAGGAGTAGTCGATCTGCCAGAGCTCGACGATGTCGACGCCGAGCAGCGCCTCGTAGGACTGCAGGTCCTGCACGCGGTTGCCGATGTGCTTGGTCCCGGTGCCGTCGTTGGTCATCACGACCTCGTCGCCGAGGTCGACGGCGGTGAAGCGCGCCGGCGAGGCGTAGATGTCGAGCAGGTGGTCGAGCTCGTCGTCGGTGAGAGCCGGCACCTTGGCGCGCTTCATGGCGACCGCCATGCCGGCCTCGAGGTCGGCCCTGATCTCGCTGCGGGTCATCTCGGTGAGCGACCCGTCACCCATGCGGGTCGGGATCTTGGATTCCACCAGGTCCACCCTCCCTTACCTTCGGTTCTGAGACATCGTACTCGGGAAGACGAGCGTGCCGGCTCCGATGTCCGGACCCGCTCAGACACTTGTGAACCGTATCACAGACTACGGCGAATTATCACCGCCGAGGACGTGGCTCGCCCCGCCCGGAAGACCGCTGCCCCGGCACGTTCTCACGACCTCTGACCCGCCATCCTTCCGGTGTCAGCGGCGCTCGCCGCACGCGGACGCGTGCGGCTACCCGACGCGGCACGGCTGCTGCACATCCACAGGCACGACGCATCCCTCGAGCCGGCCGGCGCCATGCGGCTCCGCCGCGACGACGTACTGACTCTCGTCGCGAACGAGTCGGCGCTCGGGCAGATACCTCGCCTGCCGGGCCTTCAACGACGACCCGGAACGCCTCGGGCCTGCCGCCGCGCGAACGACCATCGCCCCGACGCAGTCCACACCAGACCGTGGCGAGAGGTCCCACGGGGTCTTGCGTCCGTCACTTCCTCCGGGGTACGATGTGACTCGTGGGAGTGATGCCCTGTGGCGGCGGAGGGGCACTGGAGCGCGGTCGCAGGGCCGGACCAGGGGGACCTCATGGGCACGTACTCGATCGGATCTCGCCTGCGGCCGCTCTTGGGAGCGGCGATCCTTGTGGCGGTGCTGCTGGCCGGTGTGCTCGCGGCTGCCCGAGCCGCCGCCGACGACGCGACGCCGGCGGCCGGCGACACGGCATCGCCGGCCGCCGAGAAGCTCATCCTGCGCGGCGGCTGGACCAACGACCCGGACAACCTCAATCCGTTCATCGGCTACGAATCGTCGTCCTACGAGATCTGGCGCCTCAACTACAACCTCCTCACCGGCTGGGATGCCGCCACGCTCGAGCCGAAGGGCGAGCTCGCCGAGAGCTGGACCGTCTCGGACGACGGCAAGGTCTGGGACTTCACGATCCGCGAGGGCGTCACGTGGCACGACGGTGAGCCGCTCACGGCCAAGGACGTCGCCTTCACGTTCAACTACATCATCGAGAACGAGATGAGCGCCTTCACGCTGTACACCGAGTTCATCGACCGCGTCGAGACGCCGGATGACTACACCGCCCGCTTCATCTGCAGTCAGCCGAAATCGAACATGCTGGGCCTCTGGGTCTTCATCCTGCCCGAACACATCTGGAGCAAGGTGAGCGGCGAGGACGCCGGCTCGACCTACGTCAACGAGCCGCCGATCGTGGGCAGCGGGCCCTTCCAGGTCGTCGAGTACAAGAAGGGCGACTACACACGGCTGGTGGCCAACAAAGACTACTGGGGCGGCGCGCCGACCATCGACGAAGTGGTCTTCGAGACTTACCAGAGCGCCGACACGCTGGCCCAGGACGTGCGCTCCGGCCGCATCGACATGGCCTGGAATCTGCCGACGGCCCAGCTGGAGAGCCTGGACGAACTCCCGGACGTCGTGGCCCACTCGTACATCTCGACCGTCCTCGACGAGCTCGGGTTCAACTGCTACGAGGGCACAGCGTCGCTGGGGCACCCGGTGCTGCTCGACCCCGCTTTCCGGCGGGCGCTCAACTACGCCGTGGACAACGACAAGATCCAGCAGATCGCCTACAGCGGCAACGCCATCGCCGGCTCCACCATCCTCCTGCCGGACTACTACACCGACCCAGACTGGCACTGGCAGCCGCCAGAGCCGTACACGTTCGACCTCGAGAAGGCCGGGACCGAGCTCGACGCCGCCGGCTACGCGGACGGCGACGGTGACGGCCTCCGCGAGTACAAGGGCGAGCCGATCGAACTGCGGCTGTGGGCGCGAGCCGAATCGGACGTGCAGCAGCGGGCCGCCAAGCTGATCGCCGGCTGGTTCCAGCAGATCGGCCTCAAGATCAAGCTGGAGGTCATGGACGACGGCGTCATGTCCGACCGCATGTACAACTACGACGACGACGAGAACTTCGCCCCCGACTTCGACATGTTCCTCTGGGGCTGGGGCATCGACATCGATCCCAACTTCGTCCTCTCGATCTTCACCAGCGGCCAGATCGAGAGCTGGAGCGACTGCAACTGGAGCAGCGAAGAGTACGACGAGCTGTTCGAGGAACAGGGGCGGACGATCGATCCCGACGAGCGCAAGGCGATCATCGACCGCATGCAGCAGATCCTCTACGAGGAGAGCCCGTACATCGTGACCGTCTACCCAGCCGACACCGAGGCGTACAACGTCGGGAAGTGGGACGGCTGGGTGCGCGCGCCGGCCAAGACCGGGGGTGTCTGGTACAGCGGTACCATCGTCGATTCCTACCTGAACCTGAAGCCGAAAGTGGCCGCGCAGACCGACGTCGGCGGCAGCAACACGGGCCTCATCGTCGGCATCGTGGTCGCGGCGGTCGTCGTGGTCGGGATCGTCGTCTGGATCGTGCTGCGGCGGCGGCCGAAGGCGGCCGAGGAGGAGTGAGCGGCGCGGTCGCACCACGCGGCCGCGCGGCGCGGCTGAAGGGCGCACGGCGCGCCCGGCAGCTCAACGGGCGGCGAACACCTCGAGCTCGAGGTGCCGCTCCGCTTCCGTCACCAGCGGACCGCGTACGGCGAAGCCGACCCCGAGACCGCTGCCGCGCACCACGAGCAGGCGGTCACCGGGCGTGGCGCCGTAACGCGCCAGCGCCACAGCGCCGGGCGCGATGCAGCCGTCGCGCAAGGTGACGCGGCAGTGCAGGCGGCCGCGGTGCACGGCCTCGGTCCCGTCCGCCAGATCGGGCGCGGCCAGCTCCGGCCGCGCCCGCAGCACCTCGCCCAGCGGCGAATCCGCCAACGACTCGAGCGGGACGATACTGAAGCCACCGCTCGTGCTGCTGCCCGGGATCAGCATCGCCGGCCGCCCTTCCGTGAGTCCGTACTCAGCCAGGGCGGCCGGCGGCACCGTCACCTCACCGGCCGGCCCCACGATCGACCACCCGAAGACGTGCTTGCCGCCCTTCGCCAGCTGCGGCACGAGGCACCCGCCTCAGGTGCCCACGAAGACGGTCTTGCGCGTGGGCCGTGGCGCCTTGACCACCATGAAGCGCACCGGGGCGTCGCTCTCGTTGTACCAGCAGTGCACGATATCCCGCGGGCTCTCGACCAGAGCTCCCTCCGAGACCTCCTGTCGCTCGTCGCCGATCTCCACGATCCCCGTGCCGGAGATCACGTAGAACGCTACGTCGACCGGCGTGATGTGTCGCTTGAGCGCCTGCCCGGGCTGCAGCGTGATCACCGTGATCACCGCATCCGCGGTGTCGTACAGGTTGCGCGCATCCACGTTGTGCGCGGTCGCCATGACCTCGACCTCGGCCAGCCTTCTGATGACCATCCATGACTCCCATCTGTCGTACTTCGTCACCCGACCGGCGGCCGTCACGACGGCGCCGCCTTCGCCGGCCTGCGCCCACCTGCGCCCGGCTGCGTCGGCCCGCGTCGGTCTGCAGGACGGCGTCAGCTTGCCGGCGAAGCCGGTCCTGCCCGCACACTGCACCGCCGCCTCAGCTTGCCCAGCGCGCCGCCTCAGCCTACCCGCGACGCGACACGCGCATGCCCGCGAGGTGTAGTGTGTCGGCGCAGAGCCTTCACACCCGCCGGGTCGCGCCGCGACCCGGCGGCGACACGACCGGAGCAGCGGAGAAGCCATGGAACGTCACCACGACACAGTCTCTTCTTCGGCCGGCCACGACCGGCGGCGGGCCCGTGACGCCGGCGACGCCGAGCTGCCGGCCAGCGTGGACGGCGTCCTCTGTGACGCCCGCACCGCCAGCGTGCCCCTCTACGACGACGGTCTGCTGCGCGGCGACGGTGCGTTCGAGTTCATCCGCTGCTACGCCGGCCGCCCGTTCGCGCTCGACGAGCATCTCGACCGGCTGGAGCGTACCTGCCGGACCATCCGGCTCGACTGTCCGCGCCGGTCGCTCGAACGCGAGATCGGCTCGCTGCTCGACTGGAGCGGCCCGATCCACACGGACATGCGTATAGTGCTCACCCGCGGCGGACGCCGCATCGTGATACTGGAGCCCTGGCCAGAGTGGCCACCGGCCCGCCTGGCCTTCGTTGCCGACTCCCCGCGAGCCATCCTCTCCGGGGCCAAGAGCCTGTCCTACGCCGGTAACATGCTGGCCCGGAGGGTGGCCACCGAGCGCGGCTTCCACGAGGCGCTGCTGGTGACGGCAGAGGGTCACGTGATGGAGGTGCAGCAGGCGGCGTTCTTCTGGGTGGCGCCGGGTGGAGCCCTGTGCACGCCGCCGCTCGCCGAAGGTATCCTCGACTCGATCACCCGGCGGGTCGTGCTCAAGCATCTGTCGGTGGAGGAACGCGTCTGCCGTACCGGCGACGCGCTCCGCGCCGCTGAAGCGTTCCTGGCGGGCACGGCGCGCGAGATCCAGGGTGTAGGCGTCATAGAAGACCGCGTCTTCGCCGATGTGCCCGGCCCCGTGACCCGCGCCGCATCTGAGGCCTACCGTCGCGAGGTCCAGGACCGCCTCGGCCTCGACGCCTCCGAATCGACGCCCGCGCCCGCCACGGACGACTGATCACGAGCGACGAGGCGGTGGCCGCGAGGGCCCAAGCGGCGGCCGGGCCTCCCCCTGTAGCCGCACGGGCGTCGACCGGGAGCGACCCGCGGCCGCCACCCGTCGACCGCCCTGGCTCTCGGAGCGCCGTCGTCAGATCCCGGCGGACGTCCTCAGATCCCGGCGCGCTCCCTGAACTTCTGCACGCAGTTGATCGGGACGTCGAGTATCTCGCTGATGCGGAACTTGGCCTCCATCGCCAGCGGCTCGGCGGCGAACACGGTGTCCTGATCCGGATAGCGCCCCAGACCCAGCTGGGCGCGGATGTCCCACATCGCCACCGGGTCGGAGAGATCGCGCAGAGAGCAGCCGAGCTTCTCGGCCACGTACTCCTTGGCCGGCGCGAGCCTCATGCCACGGGTCATCTGCATGCGTGCCACCAGATCTCCGGCGGCCCGCGTACCGCCCATGCCCGAGGCGAGGCAGTGCGACGCACCCATGCCGACCGCGTCGCCGAGGCCCACCTACAACCCGTCCACACCGAGCACCTCGACACAGGAGCGCCCGGCGCGGCAGACCATATCGACCGGCGGCCGCAGGTTCATCGGCACCGCCCCCACGCCCATGCCGACGTTCATGTGCACCGGGATCTCGGCGATCTCCAGGGCCGGCTTGACCATCGCGATCGCGCGGGCGATGTTCCAGGCGCAGCTCTTACCGGTGTTGACGTTCACGGCCGGGCCCCAGATGGTCGCCCCGGCCTTCTGCACCACCTCGAGCTGCTGCTTCGGCCACATGCCGGCCAAGCGTTTGCCGTCGTACTCGAGCTCGCCGTGCATGCCGAGCACGAACTCGCCCGCCATGCCGACCTCGATGCTCATGTCGGGGTGCATGGCGCGGAGCGTCTCGACGGCCTTGAGGGTGGCGAGGAAGTCGGCGTCGCCGGAGGCGGCCGCCGTGTCGAAGTCGGAGCCGTCCGAGCCGGCCGCCCACATGCCGTCGCAGACATAGACCATGTCGCGGGCGGCCAGCTCGACGGCCTCCTCCTGGGCGGCACGAGCCTCGTCGATCTTCCCCAGCGGCAGCAGGTCGGCCCAGTTGGGCAGCGGCCCGTCCGGCTGGGTGTAGTCGCCCAGATCGGGCATGGCGCCGTAGTGCACCGGCGCCGTGAGCTGCTGCTGCGCCGTCCGCATGAGACCCTGCTCGGGAGGGACGATCGCCTTCACGGCCTTGTAGGAGTAGTCGATGTTCCAGAGCTCGACGATGTCGGCGCCCAGCATCTGCTCGTAGATGCGCAGGTCGTCGACGCGGCTGCCGATCTGCTGCGTGCCGGTGCCGTCGAACGACAGGACGACCTCGTGCCCGATGTCGACGCCGGTGAATCGCGACGACGACGCGTAGATATCGGTGAGGTGCTCGACCTCTGCCTCGGTCAGCGGCGGCACCTTGGCGCGTTTGACCGCGACCGCCACGCCGGCTTCGATGTCGGCGCGGATCTCAGCGCGCGTCATCTCGACGAAGCTGCCGTCGCCCATCCGTGTCAGGATCTTCCCGTCCAAGAGCTTCTCCTCCCCCTCGAGCCCCGGTGTCCGCCGCCGGTCCATCGACGCCGGTCGATGGCGTGGCGTCCGGCGATCGAAGCGCGACGTGCCGGCCGCGGCCGGTGGCGCCGCAGCTCCAGCGCGATGCACACCACCCGTGCCGCACGACGCTTGCGCCGCATTATGTCAGTCGGTTAGCTGAATGTGGAGTGATCCGCGTCCCAAGTGTCCCGGAATCGAACGCGAGGTGTGCCACACATGCTGCACGCTGGGGGACCGGCGAGACCTGGCCTCGAGACGAACGGGCTGGAGCCGGCGGACGGATTCGAACCGTCGACCTGCCGCTTACAAGGCGGCTGCTCTGCCAGCTGAGCTACGCCGGCCGGGTTGCCAGTCTACCGCGTGCACGCCGCCGGCGCCCTTGCAGCGCCCTGCCGTCACCGCGTCGCCAGCAGCACGGCGACGACGACGAGCGCCATGACCACATCGATCGCCACGACCGCCAGGATGATACGCAGACGGCGTTGCGCGTCGGCGGAGCGGCCCACCTTATGGCCGCAATGGGGGCACTCAGCGGCATCGGCATTCAGCAAGTGGCCACATTCGGGACAGTACTTGAACTCCGGCATGCCGCCTCCCCGACCGCTCTCCGTCCGTGAACCCAGCCTACCTCAGCGCGATCCTCTCTGGACAGCCGCCGGCCGGGCACGATGAGCCGGGAGGCCGTCCGCCGGGTCGAGAGACACTCCGATCAGCGCCGGGGACCCCCCTGCGGCCGGACTGCCGGCGCTCATCCGCGCGTTGCGGCGCCGCAGCGGCGCAGCCGGCAAGCTGCAGGGCATCCGGGCAAGAAAAAAGCCCCGAGGGGAGCGGGGCTCTCTTCCAGGACACTGGCGTGTCCTTCGTGGGGTCGTCTCGCTTCGACCTTACAGCAAAGGGGGCATGCTCATTGTGCGCAACCTGTATTAAGACCATGTTGAGTTGCGCGAACATGTGATTAAGCAGCGCTTTTGCTTTCTTAACCACCTGGGTGAAGGAAGAGCGGACGACAATGGCGAAGAGATTCAGGTTACCCATCCATCGCCGCTGGGATCGAAGAGCCCTCGCTCATGGAGCCTCCGCTCGGGGAGCGCCTCCTCAGACGTCCTCCCGCGCCGGCGCCTCGCCGGCCTCGGCACGCGCGATGAGCTCGATGGCGTCCCGCTCGTCCAGGACCCCGACGCCGGCCTTCTGCGCCTTCCCCAGCTTGGAGCCGGGGTCGGCGCCGGCCACCAGGTAGCTGGTGCTCCTGCTCACCGAATCGGTGACGCGGGCGCCGAGGGCCTGCAGGCGGGCGCCCGCCTCGCCCCGCGTCATCGACTCGAGCCGGCCGGTCAGCACGAACGTGAGACCGCTCAGCGGGCCGGCCGGCCGCTCCGGCGCCTGCTCGACGAACCGCAGTCCGTGGTCGCGCAGCTTGGCGATCGTCTCCAGGTTGTGGGCCTCCTCGAAATACGCCCGCACGGCGTCGGCGACCACCAGGCCGACCCCGTCCGCCTCGGCCATCTGCTCGCGATCGGCAGCCATCAGCTCGTCGAGGCTCGGGAATCGTTCGACCAGAGCGCGCGCGGTCACAGCTCCCACATGGCGGATGCCGAGGGCGTACAGCACGCGCGCGTACGGTCGTTCCTTCGACGCCTCGATGCCGGCCAGCAGCCGCTCGGCGACCTTGCTCGGCACGCGGATCTCCGTGCCGTCGGGCGCCGTGCCCTTGCGCGTGAGCACGTCGGCTTCGGCCAGGCGACTCAGGATGAGGTCGTAGAGGTCGGCGACGTTCTCGGTGAGCCCGGCCTCGTGCAGCTGGCCGACCAGCTCCTCGCCGAGGCCGTCGATGTCCATCGCATCCTTGCTCACGAAGTGCAGGATGCTCTCGCGGATCTGCGCCGGACACGAGCGGTTGGGACAGCGCACCGCGACCTCGCCCTCTTCACGGACCGCGGCGCTGCCGCAGGACGGGCACTGCCGCGGCATCCGCCACTCCGTCGCCGTGTCGTCGCGCTTCTGCAGCAGCGGCCCGACGACCTGCGGGATCACGTCGCCGGCCCGCTGCACGATCACCGTGTCACCCTCGCGGATGTCCTTGCGATGGATGTCGTCCTCGTTGTGCAGGCTCGCGTGCGTGACCGTGACGCCGCCGACGAAGACCGGCTCGAGCACGGCGAACGGCGTCAGCACACCGGTGCGGCCCACGTTGACGTCGATCGACAGCAGCCTTGTGGTGGCGGTCGTGGGAGCGAACTTGTAGGCGATCGCCCAGCGCGGATCGTGCGACACGGCGCCGAGCGCCTCCTGCAGATCGAACGAGTCGACCTTGACCACCACCCCGTCGATGTCGAAGCCGATCTCGGCGCGCCGTGCCTCCCAGACGTCGCAGCGCTCGGCGGCCTGCTCGATGGTCTCGTGCCGGCAGACGTCGGGGTGCACGCGGAAGCCTCGCTGACGCAGCCAGGCGAGGACGTCCCAGTGAGAGGTCACCGGACGGCCGTCGTTCAGCGTCAGGACGGCGGCGGCCGCCTCTGTGACGCGCTCGGCGGCCGCTGCCGCAGCCCCGCCGGCGTCCCGAAGGCCGACATCCAAGCCAAGCTGACGATCGCCGGCCGCACCGCCGGGAGCGTCGGGCCTCTGCCCGGTGCCGGTCTGCCCGGCGGCGGTCTGCCCGGCGGTGGCACGCTCGGTATCCTGCGCGGCGGCCTGCCCGGCGACGGTCTGCCCGGCGGCCTCCGGTGCGGCCTCGACGTACCCGATCGCGTAGCACCACACGTCGAGCGGCCGCGCCGCGGCGACCCGCGGGTCGAGCTGGCGGATCGAGCCGGCGGCAGCGTTGCGCGGATTCACGAACGCCGGCTGACCGGCGGCCGTGCGCTCCTCATTGAGTCGTGCGAAGGCCGCCAGCGGCAGGTAGGCCTCGCCGCGCACCTCGACCAGCACCGGCGGACGCTCCCCGCGCAGGCGCAGCGGTATGGACTTGATGGTGCGCAGGTTCTGCGTCACGTCTTCGCCGACCGTGCCGTCGCCGCGCGTGGCGCCGGTCACCAGGACGCCGTCGCGGTAGGTCAGTGAGATCGCCAGGCCGTCGATCTTGGGCTCGGTGACGTAGCCACACGGGGTGGCAGCCAGGCCGGCCGCCTCGAGGATGCGGGCGTTGCGCTGCTCCCACGCCCGCAGCTCGCCGGCACCGCGCGCGTTGGCCAGCGACAGCATCGGCTGCAGGTGGCGTCTCGGGCCGAACCCTTCGAGGACCTCGCCGCCGACCCGCTGGGTCGGCGAATCGGGCGTCAGCAGCTCGGGGTCACGAGCCTCCAGCTCCTCGAGCTCGCGATAGAGGGCATCGTACTCGTCGTCGCCGATCTCCGGTGCATCGAGCACGTAGTACAGATGGGCGTGGTGTGCCAGCAGACGGCGCAGCTCGGCGGCGCGGTCCTCTGCTTCCCGGGGGACGCTCATCGACGGGCGGGTCTGGCTGACGTCATCGCCCGCGTACTCTAGCACCAGCCGGACCGGGCCGAGCCGGGTGCGGGGAGACGGAAGGAAGCCTGGCGGACGACCACGACCGACCATGGCCGGCCGATCGCGGACGGGGCGATGAGCGGCGGCCGAGCGACGCGCGAGATGACGGAAGGAGACGGGCGGGCGGCGCCGGTGAGCCGGCGACGCGTGGGCGGCGCGACCGGGGACCGTACGCCCGTGTCAGCCGGAGGCGACCGCCCGCAGCCGGCGCTCGCCGGCGGCGCCGCGCCGCCGGCCGTCCCGGCTGAGACCGAGCGAGTGGCCGGTGACCAGGTTGCGACCGGCCTGCTTGCTCACGTAGAGGGCCGCATCGGCCTGCTCCACCAGCTCGGCCTCGTCGGCGGCGCCGTCCGGGTAGCACGCCACGCCGGCGCTCACGCTCACGTACGCCTCTTCCCCGTCGACGGGTATGCGCATCGTCACGACAGCGGCGCGGATACGCTCGGCCAGCAGCACCCCGTCGAGCTCGTCGCCGCGGATCGCCACCGCCAGCTCCTCGCCGCCGTAGCGGGCGGCGATGTCGGCGTCGCGCACCAGCCCCCGCAGCAGCTCGCCGAGCGATCGCAGCAGCAGGTTGCCGGCCTCGTGACCGTAGCGGTCGTTGAAGCGCTTGAAGCGGTCGAGGTCGAGCATGATGAGCGTCACTCGGCCCCCGTAGCGGTCGGCGCGACTGACCTCGCGATGAAGCAGGTCGGCGAAGGTGCCGTAGTTGTAGAGCCCCGTCAGCCGGTCGTGCAGGGCGCCGGCCACCAGCTGCTCTTCTCGCCGCCGCTGCCGCCGCAGCACGCGCCCCAGCAGCAGGCCGCAGCCGGTGAACAGCCCCAGCGCGATCAGTCCGTCCCACAGCACGGCGCTCGTCAGGCTGCCGTCGATGAGCACACGGGCAAACAGGGAGAGGCCCGCCGCACCGCCGGCGACCACCGCGCCGAGCTCGAAGAAGCCGAGCGTGCCCACCAGCAGAGGTACCAGGAAGACCGCCCACACCGAGGGACGGCCGACGGCCACGGTCACGGCCGTGCAGAGGGCGACCAAGAGAAGGAAGACGCGGAAGCGGCGGAGCACCACCTGGCGCTCGCGCCGGGACTCACACCGGATCCTGGGCTGGCTCGTTGCGCTCACGTCGACTCTGCGACTCCATTCGTCGCACCGGACGGGATCCCTGCAGCGCCGGCGCCGGCCGGGCCTGCGATATGATCGCGGCGTGCTGCGCATCCTCCTCACCAACGACGACGGCATCGACTCCCCAGGCATCGCGGTCCTGCGCCATGCCCTGGACGGGCTCGGCGACGTCGTCGCCATGGCGCCCGACCACAACGCCAGCGCCCTGGCCCGCAGCATCACCGTCGCCCGCGCGCTGCGCGTGCGGCGGGCGCCGTTCGGCGCCGGCTTCGACGGCCTGGCCGTCGACGGCACGCCGGTCGACTGCGTCCGCATCGCTCTGCTCGGCGTCCTGGGCCCGGCGCCCGGCCTGGTCGTCTCCGGCGTCAACCTGGGCGCCAACATGGGCAACGACGTGACCTACTCCGGCACCGTCGGGGCGGCGCTCGAGGCGGCCCTGCACGGCATCTGCGGCATCGCCTTCTCTGTCGAGTCGCGCGAGCCTCGTCACCTCGAGTCGACGATCCCGCTGATGCGCCGCATCGTCGAGCAGGTGATCGCGGCGCCGCTGGCGATCGGTACCACGCTCAACGTCAACCTGCCCGACCGGCCGGCCGACGACATCGCCGGCCTCCGCGTCACCAGCCTCGGCGGCACCAGCCGCTACGACCGTGTGCTGCTGGCCGGCGGCGACCTCAACGCCTCCGGCGAGCACTTCCTGGAGGCGGAGCGGGCGCCGCTCGAGCCGTGGACCACCAGCGACTTCGAAGCCGTCGAGCAGGGCTTCGTCTCGCTGACGCCGATCCACTACGAGCTCACCAGCCGTGAGGGCCTGACGCAGATCGCCGGCTGGCCGCTCGAGACGCTCGCCGCCGCCGTCACGGAGGCCGGCTCCTGAATCCACCGGCCCGGCAGAGCGGCTACGACCCGGTGCTCTTCGACCTCGACGGGACCATCGTCGACACCGTCGAGCTCATCACCGCCTCGTTCCGTCACGCCACGCGCACCGTCCTCGGGAAGACTCTGCCCGACGCGGAGATCATGCGCTACGTCGGCCAGCCGCTCATGGCTCAGATGCGGCAACTCTCCGAGGAGCACGCCCAGGAGCTCTGCGACGTCTATCGCGAGCACAACCACCGCGTCCACGACGAGCTCATCCGTGGCTACGACGGCGTCGAAGAGATGCTGACGGCGCTGCACCGGCAAGGGCGGCGGCTGGGACTGGTGACTTCCAAGAGTGCCAAGCCGACCGCGATGGCCTTCCGGTCGCTCGACCTGGAACACCATTTCGACGTGGTGATCACCGCCGACGACACCACGCGGCACAAGCCGGCACCCGAGCCGCTGCTGCTGTGCCTGGAGCGACTGGCACGGCTGGGCTCGCCCGACGACCCGGCACACGCCATCTACGTCGGCGACAGCCCCTTCGACATCCAGGCCGGGCACGCCGCCGGCATGGCCACCGCGGCCGTCACGTGGGGGATCTTCTCGCGCGCCGCCCTGGAGGCCGCGCAGCCGACCTACGTCCTTGAACGACCGGGCGATGTGGTCCGCGTGTGTGTGGAGGGTGTTGTGGACGTTCCTGCCGGTGAGTCGGAACTGCCGTCCGGCCGGCGGCCGGCCGACGACACCGCCGGCCGCGCCTGACGAGCGGGGCGCTCTACTTCTTGCTCGACGAAGCGGTCCCGCTGGCCGCGGCCCGCTTCTCGGCCCGCTTCTGCCGGTTCTCCGACTTGGCTTTCTCGCTCATGCGGAGCTCGCTGGTGCCGCTGTCGCCGGAGCCGCCGCCTGAGCTCCCGCTGCCGTCTCCACCCGTGCCGTCCCCACCCTTGGCGTCGGCGCCCTTGGCGTCGCTCTTTGCCTCGCAACTGGGGCTGGAGACGGACTTGCGGGCGTAGTCGGTGGTGTAGAAGCCGGTGCCCTTGAAGTGGATGGCGACCGGATGGAGCACCTTGCGTACCGAGCCGCCGCAGAGCTCGCACGTCTCGACAGGCTCGTCGCTGAACTTCTGCAACACCTCGAAGGTGTTACCGCAGGTATCGCAGCGATACTCGTAGATCGGCACAGCGGCCTCCGCAGATCACAGCCGGGATGATTGAGTGTAGCACACGCGTGCTCGGCACTCTCCGTCACCGAGTGCCGGGGCCGGCGGCGCCGAACGAGCGACGGGGCGGCTGACCGGGGCATGGCAAGCGACCGGACGGCGGACCGGCGCCTCGATCAAGGGTGTCGTCGGCCACCGGCTCACTCCGGACGGAAAGGCGGCAGGTGCCCGGGTACGATGAGCGCCGGTCGCAGTGCGCGGAGCGCGCGCCACGCGGAGACGATGCTCTCGCCGCCGGGACCGGGGAACGGCGCTTCCATGGCGGCGAACGTCTCGGGCAAGGGTCCCACCGTGTCGCCGGCCAGGACGATGAGGCCGTCGGCGGTCTCGACCAGGAAGCACACGCTGCCGGCGCTGTGGCCCGGCGTATGAAGCCAGCGCACGCCGGGAGCCAGATCGCCCTGTCCGCCCCGCAGCGGCCGCAGAGGCCGACCGCTCATGAGGCCGGAGGCGGCCGGCCACAGCGGGTCGTCCATCTCCGCCTCGTGCACGGCCACCGGCACGGCGCGGTCGAGGTCGGCGAGAGCGCCGACGTGATCGCTGTGAGCGTGCGTGAGTGCCACGAGATCGAGGTCGGCCGCAGCCAGCCCCCGCTCCTCCAGGGCTGCCAGAAGCGGCTCGTTTTGCAGGTCCATGCCGGGATCGACGAGGATGGTGCGCGGACCACGCAGCAGGATCGTGTTGGGGAACGTCGTCATGCCGACGACGCCCCCGCCCCGCTGCATCTCGCGGTAACGGCGAAATGCCTCCGGAGAGCGGTGCTCCGGGTCGACCTCGACAGAGTTGTCGCGCACGGCGAACACGAAGCGCGCCGTCGGTATCACGATCTCGACGACGTACTCGCTCCGGCCCACGACCGGCCCGTCACTCATCGCTCACGCCTTTGCGCGGTCGACGATGCGAGCGGGGCAGCGCAGCGGCACCGCTCACAGCTCACCGTCCGCACCCTCGCGAGCCGGATCATGCTCCGGCCGGGCGAGCTGGGAGCACGGCGTGCCGGCGAACTGC
>Ga0172371_10004079_pt1 | contig 22302 bp, 25 predicted proteins | sample Lak12m_FD_114543 | JGI IMG/M metagenome (GOLD analysis project Ga0172371, IMG submission 114543) | Freshwater microbial communities from Kabuno Bay, South-Kivu, Congo - kab_022012_12m | ecosystem: Environmental > Aquatic > Freshwater > Lake | place: Democratic Republic of the Congo: South-Kivu...
GCCAACTTACAGTATGAGAGCTCTTCCGAAATTCGTCCATACCGTAAAGTTAGAACTTTTATAGAAACTAAAGTAGCCGCAATAAATTGCGGGGATTTAACCCATTTTTGAAACATTAAAAAATTGAGAATTCCTAATATTTTTATATCTGCTTCTCAATAACAACGAGCATCCGAAATGCTAACCATTTGCCTATAAAAGGAATTAACATTTCTTCAACTCTTAAAAGTGGCTGAATTAAAAATTTTGGAAGTAAATTCCAGGACTTGAATCCACCCGACAACGGGTACGCAAACAATGATTGGTAGGTTACTTGAATTACTTTTAGTTTTGGGAATCTCTCAGCAAAGATTTCCGGTGTTTTGATAAATATTAGTGTCGGAATCGCCTGATTGGCATCAAAAGGAGACCTGTGTGGATCTGTGGGGATATCGTGATAAGGATCTTGGCACATATCAACAGGTTCCTCATGAAATAGTTTGTACGCGATTTTGCTTATTGGTGTTATTGAGGGTTCTAATAAAACCAACCGGCCAAAATCTGTTAATACGCGACTGGCTTCATCAAAAAACCGAGTTGGGTTCTCAATGTGATGAAGTACATCAATCATTACGATATTATTGAAAGTATGGTCATTATATGGTAAAGATTGTGCATCTGCAACTGCATCTAACCAGGGAGCCGGTTGGATATCAACTGATACTACATTTGGATTGGTTTCTTTCAAATTACCAGTCCCTCCTCCTATTTCCAGAATTGAGCCTTTTGTGCAAGACTTTAATATTATTTCATAATAGTGGTTATAAACAGCCCTAAGGACAGGTTTTGATTTCCAACGATTGCGATATTCCGATAACTCCATTAACTAAAAAGCCTTCAATTTTCTATAAGCAAAGCCAACCATCCTCATTAAGTACAATCCATGCCGGAAGCGCGAAATTTGAGTACTTCCATACTCACGAGCACGATAGCGGATAGGAATTTCAATGATTTTTAGATTTTGTTTAAAGGCTCCAAAAATAAGATAGAAATCCCCAAAAGGATCAAACTTTTCAAGATACTTGCATTCGCTATCTAATTTTAACCAATGGACTTTTGTTAAAACCTTTGTCCCGCATAGTGTATCAGTAAATTGTTCATTTAAAAGCCAAGAAAACAGTATTGAGAAAAAACTATTCGCATACCGATTGAGCGTCTGCATGGCTGCTTTTTCTTGTGGATAAACCATACGAGTTCCATGGATAAACTCACCTTTCCCTAATTTAATAGCATTGTAAAACTTTGATAACTCTTCCGGAGGCATAGTCAAGTCTGCATCGAGGATCATTAAAATTTCCATCTTAGCATGGGCAAATCCCTCTTTTACTGCATCCCATTTCCCTTTGCCCCTTTGAGGAACGAACTTTATATTTTTTTCGGGATAAGCAGATATTACCCGATGAATTTCTTGTACAGTATTATCACTACTGCCTCCTTCAATAAAAAGGATTTCCAATTCCGTAAAAATGGCAGGTATACGCTTAACGGCCTGTTCGATGTTTCCGGCTTCATTTTTACAGGGAACAACAACAGATACTGATGGATTTGATAATCCCTGGTATAGGGATGATCTTGCCACAACATAGTTCATCAAACATAGACGTCTTATAAAAGGAAGAGGTGCAATGTACCTATTAATAAGGGGACCAAGGCCTAAAAGCCGAAAAGGTATTAATTGTCGCAATTCGCTTTTGACAGTATCATAATCTGCCAAGTGTAAAATAGCCCTGATTGATTTTGTAGAAAGCCAGTTCAGTGGAATTTGAGGCATTTTAAGTCTTAGCTTTTCTCCAATTGATAAAACGGGATCCCATAACCAGGAATAATAACTAATAATTATCCTTGTGTTCTGATCACATACATGATGAAGTTGTTCAAATAAATGTTGACAATCTTTGATGTAACTGACTGTATTTGAAAGCACTATGTAATCAAAGGTACCTTCTAATCCTAAAAGAACCTCAGGATTTTCTATATCACCATGAATCCAGTTCAGTTTTGGGTACTTTGTGCGAGCAATGTCAACCATTTTCGCACTTATATCAACTCCAACCCCATAAGAAGGTTTTAACTCAAACAATAATTGACCTGTACTTGAACCCAAAACAAGAACGCGTTTTCTTTCAGATATTAAAAACCTAAGATATTTGTAATGTTCCTTATAATAATAATAGTTCCTCTTTTTCCATTTATCGCGGTTTTCTGCAACACTATCGAAGAACCTTTTAACATCGTCATTTCTATTTAAAAAATTTGGCAAACCGATACTTGCTTCATTTCCCATTTAAGTTTTCATCATTTAATTATCTCCTCTTTGATTTTTATTTCCCATTTTGAAATTAACCTCGGCCTCTCCATTCAATTAATTTCAATAGTCCCTCCTTTAATGAATAGTTAAATAAAAATCCAAGTTCAGCCTCAGCTTTTTTCCTTGAGCCAATCCTGTTTTGCACAAATTGACGTGCATCATCTGCTGAATATGGTTTATACGTTACTTCCAGTTTTGATTTTGTCAGGTTAAGTATTAAATCGCAAAGCTCTCTTATAGTCGTTTGCACTTCACTGCCAACATTGTAGAATCCTATCTGAACATCCGACTCCAATGCTGCAATGTTCGCCCTTGCTACATCCTCAACGTAGATAAAATCATAAGCCTGGGATCCATCTCCATTGATAACTGGTGGCTCATTTGCTTCAATTTTATTCAACATGATCGGAATGACTCCAGTATAGGCGGCATGTTGATCCTGGTGCGGGCCATAAACATTCATGTAACGTAATCCAATCACTTCCAGTCCATACCGGTCATGATAAGCTGTGCACATTGCCTCACCTGCAATTTTTGTTGCACCATAAAAATTTTTGTTGTTGAAAGGGTGGTTTTCGGTCATTGGTATTTCGACAGCATCACCATAAACTGAAGCAGATGAAGAATAAATTAGTTTTTTCACACTATTATTTACACATGCTTCAAGAACATTAAAAGTTCCTTCAATATTCACATGGAACGCGGTGCGTGGAAAATCCTTGCAGTGCAAAAGCCACATTGCCGCAAGATGGAAGACATAATCCACTCCAACCATGGCTTGGTTAAGGATATCTATATCCCTGATATCGCCTCCCAGGGGATAAACTGAACACCTGGAATCTTTCAGGGATTCGCTCAGATATTCAATTTTTCCTCTGGCAAAATTGTCATATATAACTACCTTCTTAGGATCACTCTTAAGAAGTTCTGTAACGAGATGACTGCCAATAAATCCAGCACCTCCAATAACAAGAATTTTAGATTGCTCAATTTTCATTTTTTAACGTTTAATCAAAGGTTATTAAAATACCACCTTGCTGCCATTTCCAATCCCTTTTTAGCATTAATCTCTGGGCAATAATTCAGGACGATTTCAGCTTTTTTGATACTTGCAAGTGAATGGGGAATATCGCCAGACCGTTGAGGTCCATAAACCGGTTCAATTTCAGCTATTCCAGGGTCAAACCTGGAAAGCTGATCTCTTAGTGTATTAAATAACTCCGTAAGGCTAGTATTTCCTCCACAAGCGATGTTGAATATCCGATCAACAGTTTTGTCAATTTGAAAATCAGTATAATACTTTTTTAGCTCTTCCTGAATGCCAGCCCAGGGAAGGACTGCTGCCAAGTTGTTTGCCTGGATGACGTTATCGATATATGTAAAATCACGGCTGTAACTCCCATCCCCATTAATGACAGGAGGCTCATAGAGCATTAACTTTTTTACCCATAAAGGAATTACCGCAGCATAAGCTCCATCAGGGCTTTGACGTCTGCCGAAAACATTAAAGTACCGAAGACCAATGGTTTCCAGGCCGTACAATTCGGTGAAAATATGGGCATACAATTCATTGACATATTTAGTGACCGCATACGGGGATAATGGTCTCCCAATATTGTGCTCTATTTTTGGGAGCTCTTTTGAATCGCCATAAGTAGAAGATGATGCAGCATATACAAACCTTTTTATTTTTTCATCCCTGGATGCAACCAGGACATTCAGAAATCCATCAATATTGGTGGCATTCGTTGAAACAGGATCGTTGATACTTCTGGGGACACTCCCGAGCGCAGCCTGATGAAACACATAATCACATCCTTTTACAGCATCACGACAAGTTTCCAGATCACGAATATCTCCTTCGATAAACTTGAAGGCTGGATGGCCAATGAATTCTTCAACATTTTTGTAAAATCCCGTGCTCAGGTTATCTAAGCAAACAACTTTGTTATTTGGCAAGAAATGTTCAATAAGGTTACTACCGATAAAGCCGGCACCCCCTGTCACTAATATACATTTATTAATTAATGAAGAATTGACAGACATAGATGGTTTATAATTCACGTTTCTTTACTTCTTGTTTCAATCTTGATATGTGACCCCTACCAAGTGCTTTCACCTCACATCCAAGTTCAAAATATCGCTTGATCTGATCGTCATGGAGAATTCCAAAGGCATCAATCACTGCAATGGTTCCACCAGCCCAGTTAACAATATCATCAGGGTTCAGGTCCAGGTATTGTTTGTGAGGAACAGCGAGGATCAATGCTTCCACACCTTTTAAGGACCTTTCCAGGTCCTTTTCCACAACTGTTCCTTTTAGTCCCTCCTGGTTGCGGAAAAAGCGTTTCCAGCTGTGCCCGGGAGCAGGATAGTTATCCTGGTCTTCTAGTTCGTACCAGTGGTCCACATAGGGATCATGTATCCTGATCTCAGCACTCATTTCTGTAAGCTTGCGAATCACCAGCTCACTCCCGCTGTAGCGTGTATCCCCCACATCCTGACGGTAACTGGCTCCACAGAGCAGCACTTTTGAGCCTGCAATGTACCGACCCATATTCCTTAACGCATCGCGCGTAAGCTCGGCCACATGCAGGGCTCGTGTATCATTGATGTCAATAGCCGTAGGAGTGATCCGGAAAAGTTTATCCCCATCTTCGAATCCCAGGATGTGCTTATATGCCCAATATCCTAATCCACCATCCTTGGGCAGACAGTACCCCCCAATACCAGGTCCCGGGAAAATCATGTTGCTATGGGTAGGGCGCATTTTGATGGCATTGATCACTTTGATGAGGTCGACTCCATTGCGTTCGGCAAAGAGGCTCCATTCATTCAGGTAGGCAAGGATTGTTGCACGGTATGAGTTTTCAACGATCTTTGTGGTTTCCGATTCGATGGGCCGATCCATCACGGTAAGAGGGAATTCCTTTGTGTTAAGAACTTCGTGCAGGAACTTCTCAACCCGGTCCCGGGCCTCTTTGGTACAACCTGCACATACCCGCCAAAAGTCCCGGATGCTGGCTACGTATTCTTTGCCCGGCATCACCCGCTCAAAACTGTGTGCAAGCAACGGGACCTCTTCTATCCCCCGTTTGGCAAAGGCCTTCTTCAGGATGGGCCATGCGACGAATTCAGTGGTGCCGGGAGCTACGGTGGTCTCAATAAGCACCAGGCAAGTGGGTTGGATTTTTTCTCCAATGGTTCGCATGGTATCTTCGAGAGCGGCCATATCGGCTTCCCCGCTTTTCATATTGCCTAATTCCTTTTTGGCAAAGTCGCATTGGACATCCACCACCACACAATCGGCAAATTGCAGGCAGTCGCTGTTGTATGTCGCAACCAGGGTCTTATCCTTTAAAACGCAACGTTCAATCAGGATATCCACTTCGGGGTCTTCCGCTTTTACAGGTGCTTCCCCCCTGTTGATCAGTGGGATCTTCCAGTAAGAACGGGCGGAGGGTCGCTGACACCCGATCACAAGTTTGGAGTTCTTCCCTCCGGGATCTTTGGTATCGGCCACAATTGCCGCCATCACTGCCCCAACGAAGCCAAGACCCATTACGACGACGATCTCTTTGTTTTCTTTCTTTGCCTGGGCAACAAGTTTTTCAAGTCGCCTTTGTTCATCCGCGTAATCAGATTCGAGAGGGAGGAGGAATTTTTCTCCATTGGGGGAGAGGGAAAAGGAGGTTTCAGGTTTATTCATAAAATTATTTATTTTCAGTGGTATTCATGAATGCTTCGCATTTCATGTTCCAGGTTGTTGATGATTCACGCATATACAGGTCTTCCTTTTGGTTCGGGAATTTCTTGTCCGGTCAGTCTCGATGTTTCGATCCATTCGCCGATTACAATAAGAACGATCTCAATGGCTTCATTGTAATCTTTTCCATCAGCCATGCAACCTGGTAATTCCGGTACTTCCGCTACCAAACATTCATCGTCGCTGCTCCAATAAATGATAATTTCGATTTGCTATTCATCACGCCTCTATTTTCAGTTTATTTTTGATGTGATCTGAGATCCCCCGTCACCAGAATTGGATACCACCGGAACATTGCCCAGCGAACCGGAGGTTCCTATGTCAGCAGGAAGCGAATATCCCTTCGCACCCATGCCTCCGGAAGATAAAAACCGATGGCCGGAGGATAACTCAATGGACTGGGCTGTCCACATCTGGTTGTTGCCTACATCCGTGATAAATGCCCTGGCAGCATTCGAATGCCGTGACAGGGCATGAATGAACACATTCGGATTGATCTCCTTGATACCGGTTAACTCCCTGGTATAGGGATGCACTTCTTTTGCATATATATTTCGCCAAACCATCGATCCGGTCTGACGGGTTGCTTTATTCCCTTTCAGTTCGTCTACATTCACCTGGCCGGTTATTAACATTGCCGGTACTGAATCGAAAAACAGCCTCCGATGCCCGTGATCAGGTTGGTCGCTTCCGGTCCGCTTATACCAAAACCACACCGGGTTTCCCGGTAATCCGCACATAGGCATCAGCCGAAAAAGCAGCCGCCTGCTCAAGGTGCATGCTCACTATATTTAAACCGCCCAATTTGTACAATTCATCCAGTATCCTTGTAATTATCCCTCCCTGGAGCTCACATACCGTGTTCATTCCTTTGGATCGGAGAAACCGGGTTCTGTATGCGGGAACAGTCATCAGTCGAAGTTTATACGTTCTTTCTCCACCACCAGCGGTCGTTCTTTATGCTGGATCTGGGTGAGGATCGATCCGATGTACTCGCCTATGATGCCGATAAAGATCAGCTGAACGGAAGAGAAAAAGAACAAACCGATCACAAGGGGTGCAAGTCCAAGGTCAAACTGGTCCCAGAAGACCAGCTTATATACCAGGTAAACCAGGGCAACGATAAGGCTTACGATGGCAATGGAGAAGCCGACAAAACTGGCCATACGCAGGGGGATCTTCGAATAGTTGACAAATCCCAGCATTGCCGTATCGTAAAGCGTGATGAAGTTGTTGGCTGATCTCCCTTTGTTCCGTCTTGGCTGCACAAACTCTATCTCATACCGTTGCATTCCAAACTCCGGGATCAGTCCGCGGAAGTATGGATAGGGGTCGTTGGCTTTTTTGACCAGATCGATAAAACTCCTGTCATACAATCCAAAACCGGTGAAATTATTGATCAGTTCAATCTCTGAAAACCTGTTCAGTGTTTTATAAAATAGTTTCCTCAGGAAAAACATCACCATGTTCTCCTTGCTCTTGCTTTTGACGCCGATCACGATTTTATAGCCTTCTTCCCATTTTTTTAAGAAATCGACGATCATTTCGGGAGGGTCCTGAAAATCGGCTACCATAGTGATGACTGCATCGCCGGCTGCCTGGTAGATGGCATGAAGGGGAGAACGGATATGGCCGAAGTTCCTGGTGTTGAAAATGACTTTCACGTTTTTATCCCTTGTTGCAATCCCCCGTAAAATTTCCCTGGAGCGGTCCCGGGAATCGTTGTCAATGAAAATATGCTCGTAGCGGTATCCCGGCAACCCATCGAAGATATCCCTGACCCGCTGCCAGAGCAGTTCGATATTGCCCTCTTCGTTATAACAGGGCGTGACAACGCTGATTAATTTCATTGTGATTCCATTGGGATAAAGTGATTAAGTGTTAAGTTTTAAGTGAAAACTTAACCACTTAAAACTTAATCCTACTAGATATTTCTTTGGTCATTCCTCACAGGTCATCCTGAATACCATTGTTTTCATCAGGATATAAGAGATTGCCGCCCCCGGTAGCAACCAAACCGCTCCGGCCAGGTAATTGCTTATTCCGAATTGGTTTGTTATATAGAGGTACAACAATCCGACCAGGTAGGTGATGCCGTAAACCAGGAAAAAACGGAAGATCAGCCTGTTGTTGTGGTTCCGGAAGACGATCACCCCGGTGGTCTTGAAATTGAATAAAATACCGAGAAAGGTGGAGATCAGCGCCGCCAGCGAATAGTGCACGTTAAGATAGATCATCAGGGCAAAGACACCGTACCCAAACCCGGTGTTGACAGCGCCCACGATCAGGAAAAGGATAAACCTGAGAGGCAGACGGCTGGAAATTTTACTCCACAACCCGGAATTTACTCGTTTCCGGGCATAGTCCTCACGGTTTACCTTATTTTCTAACAGGTCACCATTCATCAATATGGATCTTACCAGGGGCAATGTTCTTTTCCAATAGGGTGTGTTTCACTGTTTCAATCATTGCCGGAGGACCGGAGATGTAGTAATTTGCACCATCCCGATTTTCTCTCAACACTTGCTCCATATCAATCATCCCACTTCGTTTGAAGGGAGCCGGCTCCTGAATATCACCTTCGCAAAAAACAGTAACCCGGAACCGGGATAATGATTTACGGCAGGTTTCAAGAAGGGGGCCGAAAATCAGGTACTTCTCTTCACGCACCCCGTAAAAGAGGTTGGTCTCCGGGGCTTCATGGTTTAAAAGGGAAGCTTCCAGGAAGCTGATGTAGGGGGTGATCCCTGTACCTCCTGCCAGGAGGACTATAGGGGTACCGTTGGAACCAAAAGTAAAATTCCCATATGGAAGTTTCAGCCATGCTTCAGATCCCTCAGCCACCTCAGCGGCCATCCTGGCTGTGAACTTCCCTTTTACTGCGATGACAATCCTGATGGTATCAGTTCCGGGGGCGCTCGCGATGGAAAATACCCTGGATTCGGGCCAAGGCAGGGCAGGATCGTAGGGATCGAGGGCCAGGTGAAGGAACTGCCCCGGTTTGAACGACGGGATCCTTCCTTCCGGTTTGAACAGGTATTCAACAACCGAATCAGAATGGTGAAATGCCTTCAGGACGGTGGCTTTTATTTTTTTGGGCGATGCCATAGATAGCGGTTATCTGCGCATGTTAAAAAATTCATGGATCGAGTCTATCATGTAGGCAATCATTTCATCGGTCAGGCCCGGATAGTTCCCCACGAAAAAGGTGTTGCTCATGATCAGATCGGTATTGGCGAGGGACCCTGCGACCCTGTGTTCTATATCCGTAAAAGCGGGATGCCGCAGGAGGTTGCCGGCGAACAGGTTCCGTGTTTCGATGTTCCGCTGGTTCAGAAACCCAACCAGATCATTTCGCGTGTAGCCTTTGTTCTCCCGCACTGTAAGGATAAAGCAGAACCAGGATGGGTCAGACTTATCAGTGGCTTGCGGAAGGATCAGGAATTCTTCAAGATCCTTTAATCCGTGATAAAGTTTTTCGAAATTGGTCTTCCTGGCCTTAATAAAACCTGGAAGCTTATCCATCTGTGCCGAACCGATGCCAGCCTGCATATCAGTCATCTTCAGGTTGTAGCCGATCTCGGAATAGACGTATTTATGGTCATACCCGGCCGGAAGCGTTCCGAATTGCTGGCTAAACCGTTTCCCGCAGGTATTGTTCTCGCCTCCTTCGCAGTAGCAGTCGCGGCCCCAGTCGCGGAACGACCGGATGATCTGTCCCAGCAGGTCATCATTGGTCGCCACACAGCCTCCCTCCCCTGTGGTGATATGGTGCGCGGGATAAAAAGAACCCGTGGCGATGTGGCCGAATGTACCTGTCAGTTTTCCGTTGTACCTTGCCCCCAGGGCATCGCAGTTGTCCTCGATCAGCCAAAGATCATGATCGTGTACTACTTCCATCACTGCATCCAGGTTAAACGGATTACCCAGGGTGTGGGCCAGCATCACGGCCTTTGTTTTGGGTGAGACGGCTTTTTTAAGATGGGTTATATCGATGTTGTAGGTACCCGGCTCAATATCCAGGAACACCGGGACCATCCGGTTCTGGATGATGGGGGATATGGTGGAAGGGAATCCCCCGGCAACGGTGATCACCTCATCTCCGGGGAGAAGCCGTTTGTCTCCCAGTTTCTTTGAAGTCAACGCACTCAACGCAAGCAGGTTGGCAGATGACCCCGAGTTGGTCAGGATGATATCTGACAGACCATAAAAATCTTCCAGTTTCTCTGTGAACTCCTGGGAAAACCGACCTGCCGTGAGCCAGAAATCCAATGAGGAGTCCACCAGGTTGATCAGTTCCTTTTCATCAAAGACACGGCCGGCATAATTAATTCTGGAGGTTCCCGGGATAAAGGGCTGTGCGGCGAACCTGGTATGGAAATAATCAGCGGTAAGTCTGATTATTTCATTGCGAATGTCAGCTTCAGTTCTCATCTGTACCCTCCACCATGTTTTCCAATAACTCCTTCCGGTCCAGAAATGGATACATATCTTCCAGTGGCTTGGAAATGATTCTTCCATCCGGCTTTCTCTCTGAAGATGTTTTGGGAGCAAAAATATATTTATCCGTCAGCCTGACATGACAAACAACCGGACCTTCAGTATGTAATACAGATCCAAGCTTTTGTTCTAACTGATCATGCGTATCGATGACAACAACCGGTAAACCATATGCTTCTGCTATCTTTCCATAATCGGGAAATGAAATCCCACTGGTCGAATCAGTACCCACAAAATTACCGTTGAACAGGGATGACTGAGTCTGTCGTATCGAAATATAACACTGATTATCAAGAACAAATAATTTAATCGGGAGGTGATGATGTACGATTGTCTGAAGTTCCTGAATATTCATTTGCAAACTGCCATCGCCTTCCAGGCAAATTACAGTCCTGCTTTTCGCAGAACCAAATGCAGCGCCGATGGCAGCGGGTAATCCGTACCCCATGGCGGCGCAACCCGAATTCCAAAGGACACGTTGCCCAGGCCTGACGATCCCCAGCTGATGGTAGGCGATGCTTGGGGTAGCATTGGAGGTGACGACAATATCCTGTTCATTCAGTAACCGGGTGAGTGTATGGATAAAATGATAGGGATGGACTTTTTCAGGTAAAAATTCATACTCAGGCAAATAGGCAGGATATTTGTTTTTTCGTTCCAGGTTCCACTGACGCCATAGGGACCAATCAGGTAACGATACTTCTGATAATCCTTTCGTCAATTGAACAACAAAGAGCTTTGCATCGGCGCATATTCCTATGTCGGGTGTAAAGGTCGGTTTTTTCAGCTCCTCCTCATCAATATCGACAATCACTTTAGTGGCATTCCGGGCAAAATCATTCCAATTATAACTGGTTTGCCTGATGTTGTTACGCGAACCAATGGCAAGGACCAGATCGGCGTTCTGGATCGCAAAATTGCCCGGCCGGTTGCCAATGGTTCCGATCCGTCCGATAAAACAGGGATGACCGGTAGGGATCAGATCAAAACCCAAAAAAGATGTCACGACCGGAATCTTTGTTTTATCAACCAGCTGCAGGAAGTCATCGATCGCATTGGCACTTCGAATGCCATGCCCGGCAATGATCACCGGTCTTTTTGATTTTTCCAACAATAAGATTACCTGTTCTGCGTGAATATCGTGAGTAGCGTGAATATCGTGAATGCCGGAATCATTTGTTTTATTCAATAAAGTATGACTGGAAAGTGAATGTTCTTCCACCAGGGTCCCCTGCACATTCAGTGGGATGTCGATCCAGACAGGTCCCTTTCGACCCTCTGTTGCCGTTTGGATCGCGTTAGTCAAAGTCTCTTTCACGGCAAATGGATCGGTCAGCATGGTTGCAAATTTTGTAACCGGTTTGACTATATCCACGATGTTAATTTCCTGATCCCCCAACTGCCGTAAATGTATTCGGGGACAGGATGCGATGGTAGTTTCAAATTTGACCTGTCCCGACAAGTACAACACGGGTACCGAATCCAGCCATTGACCAATGACACCCGTCAGGGTGTTGGTCCCGCCCGGGCCGGAGGTCACCACCACTACGGCCAGTTTCCCGGTGATCCGGGAATATCCCTCTGCCCCGATGGCAGAGGCTTGTTCGTGATGATTGCAGATGTAATTGATTTGCGGATGACGGCCAAACGCATCATTTAAGTGCATGGCTCCGCCTCCCGATATCATAAATACATCTTTGATCCCGTAAGCCACCAGGTGGTTCACTATATAATCGGCTACCCTGATCATCTTAGATCCCCCTGTTGTAGATCTGTTGCTTCAACTCCTCATTATACGAATAGGGACTGTCGATCATATCAATCAGGATGGGTTCATCTTTTTTTACCTCTTTTAACAGTATTTCTCCCGACATCAGCTCCCTGCAGGAAATCTGTCCTTTTTGCAGCGGGATGGCCATGTAGATATCGTTCTGTACATTTTTGTGGCGGATGATGTATCCTTCAGGCAGGTCTCTTTTGGCATACACACCCCGTACCAGTGCATCCAGGTACTTTATTTCCTCCTTATCAGGTATTCTTTTTGAATGGCCATTGCTTCCGCACATCTCCTTCACTTTGCCATAAGCCCTGAACCAGGCATCGACCTGGTGCGGCAACGAACAATAGGGTGATACCTTGATGCCATCTCCGTCAATGTCGACATGTCGTTCAAAGGTTCTTGCCCCTTTTGCATAGGCGATCATGAGGGAATAATCCCAGGAATGGTATTCGTGAGTGGAAAACCCAATGGCATGGTTGGGATACCTGTTTTTCAAGAAGTCGATCTGGTTGATCTCCAGCTGATCATCTTCGGAAGGGTAAAGTGAAACGCAATGATTGATGGCCAACGGAATATTCCTGTTTTCAAAAAATGTGACCAGGTCATCCACATCTTTCAGTGTGGATCCTCCTGTAGAGATGATCGTTGGTTTTTTAGTCGAAGCAATCTTTTCGATCAGGGGCCAGTCGTTGATGTCGGAGCTGCCAATTTTCAATATCTGAACGCCCAATTCAATGGCCAGGTCTACGGATTCTTCATCAAACGCAGTAGTCATGGGAATGCATCCTCCTTTTCGTATCGCTGTGACTAATGTGTACAGATCTGCTTTGGATAAACGTGTATCCATTGTCTTTTTGATATACCGGATATCGGTGCGGTCCCTGAAATCTTTGTGGATAAACCTATCCACATCCCTGAATTGCAATTTTAAACCCGCCCTTACGTTGTTGAACCTCACCAGTTGAGTATAGGCACTGATGATTTTTAATCCCCGGTCGACGCTCCCCAGATGATTATTTGCCATCTCCAGAACAAACAGATCCTCAAAAATATCTCGATTCATATTACATTAATTTAGATTCGTGAATAAAAAATCAGATAATCCTGCTACAATTTAAATCCAAGATTACATCACTGCACATGTGATCCTACTTGTAAAATTGTATCGTCCGCTCAAGTGATTCATGAAGCGTGATGGGTTTTTGCAACATAAAGGTATTCATTGATTTTTGAATGTCAGGAACATAGTGTTGATTCCTGTCGGTCGGATGAACCTCGTTCCTGACCTGCACCTCCAATCCCGGAAAAAATGATGCGACCATACATGCCAGTTCCCTGATTGATACTATCTCATCAGAGCCAACATTGTATGCGTCTCCTGACTTGCCCAGCAAAAGAATGTGTAAGAGCCAGATGACCAGGTCGGCTGCATACATATAGGATCGTAAGGGTTTACCATCCCCATTGATGACGATATTTTCTCCCTTCAGACCATTCCGGATAAAATTTCCTATGGCAAAATGTGCATCCAACTCCATATAGGGCCCTACAAAGGCAAAGCACCTTGCGACCGGGATTTCAATCTTATGTTCGACACCATAACAAGCACATAAAAGTTCTGCCATCCTTTTAGCTTCAGCATAAGCGGACGAAGGCACCAATGGATCCGGCCCTCCTATGAAATCTTCACTGAAACCCTTTTGATCCTCCGGCAGAATTCCGTAAACGGCTCCGCTGCTGATGAACAACATCCGTTCAACCTGTTGCCTCCGCGCAAACTCCAGCACATTGCGAGTCCCGTCTACTATAGTATTTATCATTATCAGCGGTCGTTCATGATTCAGCCTGGCGCTGGCTTCTGTCGCTGCATGAATAATATAATCCGCTTCAATCCCTGTGAAGGTAAAATCAGTGATATCTCCTTTTAAGAACGTAAAGTTTCTGTTTTGATAAAGATGCGGGCATGTCGTTTTAAACTTCTCCGGATTGCGTGATAAAATATAAACATGCATAGTATTTGGTATCTCCTTGAGAACAGCAGAAAAAGTCTCCAATAACCATTTTCCAAAAAAGCCAGTTCCGCCAGTCAATAATATCCTTTTACCGTTAAGATCCCGAAAAACATCTTTTGTACTCTTGACAATAAAAAGCAAATCATCTGTCAACAGACCGGTCATTCGTTTCCTCTATTGAATGCAATACAACACTGTATCGAATAAATTATTTCCGTGAGACCGTAAAAAAAACTTATATCCTAATTCCCAATTATTCAATAACAATTGGATTTCAAAAAGATGGCCCGGTGCATGATAGATGCTGATGGCAAGAGAAGGCCGATGCGTTGCAATCGTGCGTTTAGCTCCCATTAATGCTTTCATCTCAGCCCCTTCCACATCCATTTTGATATATCCTGGAACAACGCCTTTCATCACTCCGTCAATTGAAACAGCAAGGATTACGCTATTTCCACAGTCAGAGATGGCGCTTCCTTCTCCGTTTCCTGCAGAAAAATGCACCATTCGCGTATCTGACCATACCCCGCAAGGGAAAATAATCGCCTCTTCCGAGACGCCGGTCCAGTCAATCATGCTGTCGATTTTTGAAACATTTGCCAGATCGGGTTCAAATGCGATGACTTTCGATAACACCCCAAACCGATGAGCTGCATCAATGATGGTCTGACCATCATAACTCCCGGCATCAACAAATGCCCCGGAACCATCCCACACGGTAAGGTCCTCAGGAAAATACTGATGATCGTAATCGGGTTCAGGTAACATATGAGGATCAAAGGAACCCAGAAAGTCAATCATCTGATGATACAGCAGCCGGCTTTTTGGTTCTTCAAACAAGGAGAGACAATCTGTAAACTTCGACTGGTTCTCCCGATAGTAGAAGGGTTTCGTCAGCCAGAAATGATCTCCCAGTTCATTCGCAAACATGGCATGAAATTCAAAGTAGGTGATGATCTGTGTAAAGCCTTTTTGTTCAAGCGTTGAAATGATGGAAGATATGGTTGAATTCTTTTCCCGGTTAAATACCGCAATGATCACAGGGAGATTCTTATTTTCTATCAGTGCTGTCTTTTCTAATGGTACTACCGGAGGGCCAGAAAACTTTTCCTTCACATTGGTTTTGTCAGTGACAAGAAAACAGAGTGCTTTTTTCCCGATGCTATCTAATACGGCATTGACCTTTCTTCCTGTAGTTCCGGCTCCAAAAATGATAAATACATCATGAGATATGAATTGACCTTTTTTAATCACCCTATTTCAGGATATATGTTGTGAGCTTACTGTTCAGTGAATTAACTGTCTTTTCGATCTCTTTTGCATGCAATGCAGAACAAATTACAACAATGGAATCGTTATTTCTGATAAATTCAGGGGAGTGCACAAGCACCCCTGCTAATGTTCGTCCCTGTTTGTTAGAGTCGGAATCGATAAAAGCTTGGATATTGCATTGGCTCAAGGAGGAGTTTGCCAATAATCTTAACGTAAATTGCCCTGCTCCCCAGATGACGATAGGGTGCTGTGTTCTTACCAATTGCTGTATAACTTTATCATTCTCACAATGAAGTTTCGATTGATCAAGGAAGAGTACGAAGCTATTTTTAGCCTGATCTGAAAATTTGATTCTGCCTGTTTTTCTTTCACTCCTCTTTTGAAAAACCCCATAAACAGCAGGGTATCGTTTTGTTTCGGCAATGCTGAATGAAATGTTCCGGATTTCAGGAAGGGAAAAATTCCTGGAAACAAAAAGATTCTCAAGTGAATTTGCATCAAAATGATTTATGTGCTCACAATCAATGTAATAGTACGGCACCGTGTAAAACTCAGCATAGCGGGATGCATCCGGAACCTCGATATACAAGATCCCATTCTCCTTCAGTGTCGCTGAAATTCGTTCCACGGCGTTTTTTAAGTCATAAATATGCTCCATTACATGGGTCAGTGTGATGCAATCAAATTTCTCTTTTACCTGGTCAAATGAAGAAGAGAAAATATCACCGGCGACGCATCTGATCCCAAGCGTCTGAACATGGCGCACACAGGCAGCCGAAGGATCTATCCCCATCAGACTGGTATATCCTTTCTTACCAAGTGTTCTCAACAGCCCTCCGTTTGCACACCCAACATCAAGAACAGATGACGAAGCATCCGGCAGAAACCGTTGAATCACGGTTGCCACTGCCTCCAACCTTTCCATGTCGAGTCGACTGGTCCCGCTGCCTGTAGCTAGTTCCAAGTCTTCATAATTTGATAACCACCGGTAATATTCATTGTATATATTCTGCTTTGCAGGCGTATCGGCGAACACGAATCCGCAATCAGTACACAATACAACATTATATCTGGCAGGTAACCGGGAATGTTCGGGAAGGACAAAAGATTGGGAGTGCAGTATTTCACCCCGTGTATTTCCGCAGATTGGACAATGCCGGATCAGATGAATTGGCTCCAAGGATGATTACTCAAATATGGACATGAGGTTATTTTGTCCGGCTTTTCGAAGGTACTGTAAAATTTGTCCTACACGGCTGGCATAGATATCATTGTCCTGCCAGAGTTCATCGAGATATCCCTGAGTGGTCAATTTGCATGTTTCATCAAAATCCAAAACCGGTTTCCATTTAAGCAAGGCATTTGCTTTTGAGATGTCGAGCTTCAACAACCGGGCTTCATGCGGGGCATTCTCAGTTACAGGCGCTTCATATCCTCCTGTACCCGAGATCTGCATGATCGATTCAATCAATTCCCTCACGGTAGCATGGTTTGTTTCCACAGGTCCGAAGTTCCAGCCTCCGGAGAAAGCTATCCCATCGGTCCAGAGTTTCGAAGCCAGCAACAGGTATCCGCCAAGAGGCTCCAGTACGTGTTGCCAGGGACGAACAGCTTCAGGATTCCGGATCATTAGTTTTTTATTCTCTTTTAACGCCCTGAAAAAATCAGGCACAATCCGGTAGGGAGCCCAGTCGCCTCCACCGATCACATTGCCTGCCCGTGCAGAGGCAACCTTACATCCTTCCCCTGAAGAGAAAAAAGAACGGATATAGGATTGGGTGATCAGTTCTGAACACCCCTTGGAAGCGCTGTACGGATCATTGCCCCCCATAGGGTCACTCTCCCTGTACCCCCATACCCATTCGTTGTTCTGATAACACTTGTCACTGGTGATGTTGACGGCTACTTTTACGGAAGGTGTTTTTCTCACGGCTTCGAAAAAATTGACCACCCCCATCGTGTTCGTTTCAAATGTATAATGCGGATTCCCGTAGGATTCCAGAACGATTGGTTGTGCTGCAAGATGAAAGGCGATATCAGGCTGTATCTTCTGAAAAAATCCGAGAACCATATCCTGATCACGGATATCTCCATCCTGGTGGCGGATTCGTTCACGCAGTCCGCACCTGGAATAATTCTCCGAATCAGATCTTGGCGGCAAAGCATAGCCGTGAACCTCTGCACCCAGTTCAAGCAACCATATCGCCAGCCACGAGCCTTTGAACCCGGTGTCGCCGGTGATCAATACGCGTCTGCCTTTAAATACTCCGGAAAAAAGTTTATCCTGATCTATTTCCATAGTTTCCATGCTGCTTTTCCGGTTTTCCACAACTCTTCCAGTTCGATCTTGTCACGCAGGGTATCCATCGGCTTCCAGAATCCCCTGTGCCTGTATGCCACAAGTTCTCCACCGGAAGCCAACCGCTCCAGGGGTTGCCGTTCCCAGGTCGTGGAGTCCCCTTCGATGTAATCAAAGACGGCCGGCTCACAAACGAAAAATCCGCCATTCACCCAGCCGCCATCACCTTCCGGCTTTTCCTGGAAAGCGAATACATTTACCTCATCCTTGTCGTCAAACCGGATGGATCCAAACCGGCCGACAGGTTGGACGACGGTCACCGTTGCCAATTTCTTTTGCACGCTGTGAAATTCGATCAAGGAAGGAATATCCACGTTCCCCAGGCCATCTCCATAGGTCAGAAGGAAGGTTCCATCCAGGTAATTATGTACCCGTTTGATGCGTCCTCCTGTCATGGTCTGCAATCCGGTATCCACCAGGGTGATTTTCCAGGGTTCGGCAGTCGACTTATGGATCTCAATTTTATTCGCAGCCAGGTCGATCGTTACATCCGACTGGTGCAGGAAATAATTGACAAAATATTCTTTAATCAGGTATTGTTTGTATCCGCCGCAAATGATGAAATCGTTGAAGCCATAGTGGGAATAGAGCTTCATGATATGCCACAGGATTGGCTTTCCTCCTATTTCGATCATGGGTTTTGGCTTCAGGTCAGTCTCTTCACTGAGCCGTGTGCCGAGTCCGCCGGCTAAAATGACAACTTTCATACCTATACTGTTTCGGGTTTTGGGTTGTATCGTTTTAAGCGTTGTTTCCGGCAAAGTTTTTCATGTAAAACTTCCTTCCAAACACAATCCCAACCCCGGTAATCACTCCGAGAAACAGCATGATCAGAGGGATCTTCATTGGGTTGCTGACGTTCACAAGGGTCGCGCCGGTTGCAGGTTCCAGGATGGTGATTGCAGGTTGCTGCCGTCCGGCTGCCAGCCTGATCTGTTCAATTTGCCTGGCTGCATTGATTTTCGTCTCTTCAAGCTGCTTCTGGGCGTCGAGTTTCGCCTGCTCTGCCTTTTCCTTTGCGAATATTTTTGCATGCTCCAGTTGCTGGTAAAACTCACTGTATACAGTATACCTCATTTTTATATCCTCATTGAGGCGCTTTACCTCAAGACTGTCGATGGATCCGGGATTTCCTGCATGGGTGGTATAGTATTCAGCCAGGGTTTGCCTGGATTGGAGATAAAGAGACTCAGCTCTGGTAAATACTTCAGTCAAAGTTTGAATGTTCTTTCGACTCTCTTTTTCCTGGTACAGTAACTGCCTGGAGAGTTCATCGGTTTTCGTCCGAAGGTCCCGTATGGAATCCTCTACAAGGGTTTGCTGAGCCATTGCCATTCTGTTCCATTGAGATTCCCGAAGAAATTGAAACAGCTTTTGCACAATACTATCCGCCAGCCGGGTGGATACATCCGGTTGCTGCATCTTCACAGAGATCGCCAGGGTCCCTGCATCTCCTTTTGTAGCCGTGACCCGGCTCATCAGGGTGGCGATGGTTCCGGCAGGCGGTGTTTGCCGTTCGAGTACCTGTTGTACACTCAGAGGTCCATCCGGTTGCGATCCTGCCAGTTCCGTTTGAAGCAAATCAGAGAAAAACGGAGGGTAACTGAAGACCTTCAGGAGGGAATCAGATGTAGGAGTTTCAACAAACAGTGTCACCTGGCTCTGGTATTCCTTCACCGTCTTCATCGATTGGTAAACGGAATACAGGATCCCTCCAACAACAAAAACTACGGTCGTGATCAGGATGATCCACTTCCCGGCCCAGAGCTGGCGAAGCAGGTCGGCCAGGTCGATTTCATCGTCGGGAACAGGGAATGGGGGTTGAGGGTGGGTATCCATATTGTTCAAGGTTCAAGGTTCAACATAGATTCTTGTCATTCGTAATTCCTGTCATTCCTGTCATTGATTCCGGGTTCAGCGTTCGCCTAAGGTTGTTTTTGCATATGCAACCGTCCTGGAAGCGATTTCCAAAAGAACAGGCGCTATTAGCATCACTTCAGCAAATAATCCATTCAACTCTTCCGGAAGGTATTCATGAACGATTTCATTTCTAAGAATCCGGATTTTGACAAGATCTTCAGTATTTTGTACCACATTCCTCTTTTCGGCCCTGTTGATCCGGTCGCGGATGGTTCCCGGTTCTTCCAATTCATATTCATCAAGCGCCCTGAAGGCCTTCTTGATCAACAGATCACTAAGCCTCGAAAATCTGGCAGTAAGAGCCTCAAACTCAGTCAGCTCTTCCGTGGTATATGTTTCCTTAGATCCTATCAGATAGCAATGATCCCATGAGTATTTTAATACTTCAGCGGCATTTCCCAATAACCGGATCTCTTCCAGAAGCAAGGCTTTCAGGTCTGTCATAATTCAATAGCTTTTTGATAAATAACCCGGATAAAAGGTTTGGAGACATCCGGTTCAATAACTATATCCATTTTTTGTTCCTCCATGTAATCGAGGAGCCGCATCTTCAATTCTATCTTCGAATGAAAATCCATGATCTGACTGAGGATCAAAAGATCAATATCTCCTCCTTTTTTTGAATTATCCACCCTGGAACCAAACAGAAACACCCTGGCTTCCGGATCAAAACCAGCAACACATTGTTTGATGTGGATTATTTCAGTGGGAGAGAGGCGCATATTTCGTTCTGCGTTCGGTGTTCTGTTTTCGGCGTTTTACGTGTATTTGTAACCTTAAAGAGAAGAATTCCTGAGATGGTGGATTGTCAATGACTGAAAGCGGAACAATTGAATCTTGACTTGCTTCGTCTCTTCGTTCCTCACAATGACATTCCCTGAACCTAGAACACTTTTCATATCTCCAGCGCCCGGTCAATCAAAAACTCCCTGATTTCCTCTTCCGGAACTGGCTCCCCTACGTATTCAATAGGTTCAGAATAGTCTATGTCTTTATGAAAGGCCAGTTGTTCCCGAAACAATTTTTCAGAAAACTGATTTGTGAAGTTTTTTTCGCCTTCCAGGCAGACTTCCTGAATGGTATAATGGTCCTTCAGGATGAAATAGAGATCCACATAATCTTTCCATTTGGCTCTCCGGCCAAGGGCAAAGGCTTTCATGGAAGCCAGAGTAAGTAATGTGGGAAGGCAGAAAAATTTCTCCAATCTAACCGGATGTTCAATCGGGTAAGGAAAATGGAAAAAGGTAGTCTTTACCCCATGGATAATCAGGTGCAGCTGGTCAACATCTTCGGATAATGGAACCTGTTTAAAGGGTATCTGTTGCAAAACCTTTCTGATCCGGTGCTTGACAAGAGGGGAAGAACGGAACAAGTCAAAATCGATCGAACGGCGATGTCCCAGGTGTAGAGCAATGGCAGTTCCACCCACCAGATAAAATGATTTGTGGAACCCCTTTAACCAGGGTAACAATTCAACCTGCTGTTCATCAAACACCTCAGTGTGCATGTCGTTGAAAGAACAGGGTAAAATAATTGAGTGTCATATCGTGGTAATTGTTTTTTCTCCGTTCACTGAGATTGATTGACCGGAAGAATATTTCCGCTACCTGTTTCATCCCGAGCAAATCAATCAACCGTCTGATACCTTTCATATCTCCGTAATTCAGGATATACTCAACCAGGACCTCCTCGCTGATCTCCTCCTTCTTATCTTCAGGAATGGACCAGAAAAGCGCGCTGTGGGAGCGGATGAAGGCTTTGAGTTCGGGGGAGTGCATGCGTTCAGCGTTCGGGGTTCAGCGTTTAAGTAAATTTGTGGCCTTTGAAGTCTGAGTTTTTTAGATGCTGAATGAGGGTATTTGTTTTTCTTGAGATCTTATCGGTGCGTTCGAGAAGATCTTCCAGGATTTCTTTGCTAATATATTCGGAATCAAATGCCCGGTAGGATTGTGACCTGACTTCTGCACAGGAACCTTTGGCAATAAATAGAAATTGTCCGAATTCCTTATTGCCTCCCCGCTGAAATCCTTCAGCTATATTATCCATAACTGATCCTGCTGATCCTCTAATTTGATCTTTAAATTTATAGTCTTTACAAAACGGCTCTGATGATGTGATTGAAAAAATTATTTTACTCAACTCTCGTGCTTCCTGCCAAATCTCTAAATCCTCGAATCTCTCTATTTTCATAATTTCTCAAACGCTGAACGCTGAACGCTGAACCCCGAACGCTGAACCCCGAACGCTGAACGCTGAACGCTGAACGCTGAACCCCGAACGCCGAACGCTGAACGTTATATTGATTTCCAAATCAAAAACCCCTCCTGCAGTTGTGCCAGGTATAGC
>Ga0172371_10004080_pt1 | contig 22296 bp, 7 predicted proteins | sample Lak12m_FD_114543 | JGI IMG/M metagenome (GOLD analysis project Ga0172371, IMG submission 114543) | Freshwater microbial communities from Kabuno Bay, South-Kivu, Congo - kab_022012_12m | ecosystem: Environmental > Aquatic > Freshwater > Lake | place: Democratic Republic of the Congo: South-Kivu...
AAGCGCTTTATAAAAACGGTAACTCAAGTTATGAAAATGGCGATTATGAAAAGGCTGTTTCTTTTTATGAAGGGCTTGTTAATATAGATAAGGTCAGCCCGGAGGCGTACTATAATCTGGGCAACAGTTATTTTAAATTAAAGAAGATAGGCAAGGCTATTTTGAACTACGAAAAGGCGTTAAGGATGGATCCCCGCGACGCTGATATACGGTTTAATCTAAAACTCGCAAGGGCTATGGCAGTGGATAAGATAAATATATCCGAGAGGGGTTTTATTTTAAGCGCTCTATTTTTCTTATATGACATGGTCAGCGTAAACGAATTGTCTCTTATGTGCTCTTTTGTTTATCTCGCAATAATTTTAATTTTAATACTCTCAATATTTTTTGTTGCTAAAAGGGGTTTTATGTTTTATACTGCTGGCGCATTTGGGGCTGTATTTATTATTCTTTTTATTTTTTTATTTGCAAAAATCAGGAACGAGAATTTTATCAAAACAGGAATTGTTGTGGCTGAAAAGGCTGACACAAGGAGCGGGCCAAAAGAAGATTATCTCCTGCAGTTTACGCTCCATGAGGGCGCGAAAGTCAGCATAGTAAAAGAGGCCCGGGGCTGGTATGAGATTGAGCTTTCAAACGACCTGAAAGGCTGGATTTCCAAAAACAGCGTCGATATCATATAAATACCACATATAGTTATAGTCGATAAAAAATATCAATATGTTGTGGTTTTTTCGCTTGACATATAATCAGCAAGTGCTATACTTTTAAACACAGAAGGCAGATAATATTTAGGGGGTTAATGTGGAATTAAAGACTAAGGTAGAAAAGAAGTTAGGCATATCGGAGAATTGCCTAAAGGTGCTTGAGAAAAGATATCTCATAAAAGACAAAGATGGAAAAGTGATAGAAACGCCTGAAGGCATGTTTAGGAGGATAAGCCGCTATATAGCAAAGGCAGACAAGCTTTACGGCGCAAACAGCCAGGAGATAAAAGGTACAGAAAATAAATTTTATGAAGCCATGTCGAATTTCGAATTTATGCCCAACAGCCCTACGCTTATGAACGCGGGGAAGGATTTGGGTCAGCTGTCTGCGTGTTTTGTCCTTCCGATAGGCGATTCAATGGAATCTATTTTTGACGCGATAAAAAACACGGCTATGATTCATAAATGTTTAACTGCAGATACGTTGGTTAAGACTAATAATGGGATAAAAAGATTGAAAGATATAAAAAGGAATACAAAGATACAAACAGATGAAGGATACTTTCCAGTAAAAGAAGTTTATAATAATGGAAAGCAGATAGTATTTGAAGTCACTACAAATAGGGGATATGCAATAAAAGGAACAGCAGAGCATAAACTTTTAGCTGTAGCTGAAAATGGCGAGCATATTTGGCGCGAGATAGGAGATCTTAAACCTGGTGATTGGGTAGCAATGAAATTATGCGATAATTTAGAAGGCGGAAATAACAAATTACCCTGTTTCAAATACACCTCTAAGCCGATTTCAAATTCAGGTCAATTTAAGGCACAAAAAGTAAATCTTCCCGAGAAATTAACCATAGAATTAGCAGAGCTTATTGGTATTTATGTAGGAGATGGTTCCAATCATAGAGATGGGATTAGATTTTCAGTAGGCAAAGATGATAAAGAAATGGTGGATATAATCAGTCGTTTATCGAAAACCATTTTTAATAAGAAAGCCATTTTTAGCCTGGCTTTAAGTAAAAATTATGAAGTCACAATTTTAAGTACCGTGATTAAACAATGGTTTAAGTTTTTAGGCATAACTAAAAACTCTTCAAGAGATGCGAAAATTCCAAAAATTATTTTTGAGGCAAGTGAAGACGTTATTTATGCTTTTCTAAGAGGTTTATTTTCTACTGATGGCTGTGTTCGTAAGAGCGGGCATATAACTTTAAGCACTAGCTCTACTGCCATTGCTGAAGATATCCAAACCTTAATGTTCTATATAGGAATTCCTACCCGCAAAACTTATTTTAAATCTACCGATAGCTTTCAAATTTCCGTATGCACAAAAAATGGATTTGTAAAATTCAAAGAAAAAATAGGGTTTCTGCTTACAAGGAAGAATGAAAGGTTAAAAAAAGTTGAGGCGTTTTCTATATTTAAACGAGGGGAAACTATACCTAATAAAAGAACTCATATAAAGGAATGGTATGATAATCTTGACAGCGTTTCTGAAAGATATAAAGCTCGTGAATTATTCGATGATATTATAAACAGGCATCAATCAAGAGAGTTGACCCGGCAAAGGATTGTTTCTGTTCTTGAAAATAGCGCAGTTATACCGCAATTTTTTAAGACAATACTGAAAGAAGAATACTTTTTTGTAAAAATTACTAACATTGCGCCTTTAGGTATAATGGATACATACGATCTGACCATACCGCATAAACATAATTATCTGGCAAATGGTTTTATCTCTCATAATTCTGGCGGGGGGACAGGATTCAGTTTTTCAAGGCTCAGGCCGAAGAACAGCGTTGTGAAATCCACAGGAGGCGTTTCAAGCGGGCCTGTATCTTTCATGAAGGTTTTTAACGCCGCCACTCAGGCAGTTAAGCAGGGCGGCACCAGGCGCGGCGCGAATATGGGCATCCTTCGCGTGGATCATCCTGATATACTGGAATTTATCAGGTGCAAGGAGAATGACAAAGAGATAACAAATTTCAACATCTCTATAGCGGTAACTGAAGATTTTATGAATAAGGTTATAGCTGATGAAGAATATTCTTTGATAGACCCGCATAATAAAAAAGAGTTAAAAAAATTAAGGGCCAAAGAGGTTTTTGAACTTATAGTAGAGTTATCCTGGAAAAACGGAGAACCGGGAATTATTTTTATAGACAGGATAAACAAAGACAATCCTACCCCTAAGTTTGGAGAGATTGAAAGCACGAATCCATGCGGAGAGCAGCCGCTTTTGCCGTTTGAAAGTTGTAATTTAGGTTCTATAAATTTATCCAAGACAGTCTGCGGAAATGGGAAAAAACAGGTTGACTGGGATGCGTTAAAAGAACTGGTGCATACCGGAATCCATTTTCTTGACAATGTAATCGATATGAATAAATTCCCACTAGAGGAAATAGAAAAAATGACCAAGGCTAACAGGAAGATAGGTCTTGGGGTAATGGGCTGGGCAGATATGCTTATAAAACTTGAAATACCATATAATAGCGAAGAAGCGGTTCAGCTCGGAGAAAAAATAATGAGATTTATATCTAGCGAAGCCAGGGTTAAATCCCAGGAACTTGCAAAAAAAAGGGAGTCCTTCCCTGCTTTTAAGGAGAGCAGATTTGCTGAAAATGGCATGAAATATTTAAGGAATGCTACGCTTACGACTATCGCTCCCACTGGGACAATCTCTATTATATCAAATGCTTCAAGTGGCATTGAGCCTTTGTTCGCGCTGTCCTATTATAGAAATGTAATGGATAATGATAAACTTATAGAGGTCAACAGCCTATTCGAAGAGGTCGCTAAAAAAGAAGGGTTTTATTCCAGAAAACTTATGGAAGAGATCGCAGAAAAAGGCTCTATCAGGGACATAGAAGAGGTTCCTGAAAAATATAAGAGGATCTTTGTAACTTCTCATGATATAGCGCCTCTCTGGCATATAAGGATGCAGGCGGTATTTCAGAAATACACTGACAACGCTGTCTCCAAGACAGTCAATTTTTCGCATAATGCCGCAAAGGGTGATGTAAAAGAAGTATATATGCTGGCCTTCAAATTAGGGTGTAAGGGCGTAACCATCTATAGGGATAAAAGCAGGGAGGAGCAAGTGTTAAATATCAATTCAAATAATACGAAAAATAATCTAGCGGAGGGCCTGAAACCCTCATCTACAGAGGCTGGAGACAAAAAGGCTGTTGCTCCAAGGCCAAGACCTGTTGTTACTAATGGCACTACTACAAAGGTTACTACAGGATGCGGAAATCTATACATCACGATTAATGTGGATGACAGAAATCTACCCTTTGAGGTTTTTATACAGATGGGTAAGGCTGGCGGATGCGCAGCTAGCCAGCTGGAAGCAATAGGCAGGCTTGTATCCCTTGCGCTTCGTTCCGGAGTGGAAAACAGCAAAATAGTGGAGCAATTAAGAGGTATACGCTGTCCGTCCCCTTCGTGGGAAAAAAGCGGCAGGATTTTTTCTTGTTCTGACGCTATTGCAAGAGTTCTGGAATTAAGGCTTGGCAATGGCAAGATGCATCATCAGGAAGAGGCCCTGGAAAAGCATTCTCCTCATACCATGATAGAGGATAAGCTTGGCACAGTGGTTGGAGTTTGCCCTGACTGCGGGGCAGCATTAAGGCATGAAGAAGGCTGTGTGGTTTGCCGTTCCTGCGGATATTCTAAATGTTAAAATCCGACCTCTGGATTAAGAAAATGGCTTTAGGGTATGAGATGTTGAAGCCGTTTGAATCTCAGCAGATCAAAAAGAATAATATCTCATACGGCCTTTCCAGTTATGGTTATGATATAAGAATTGCAGATGAGTTTAAAATATTCAAAGGCTCTGGCAAACAAGATATCCTAGACCCTAAAAATATCGACCCAGAACTTTTTGAAGATTTTAAAGGTAGTTTTTGCATAATCCCTCCAAATTCTTTTGTCTTAGCCAGATCCCTTGAATATTTTAAGATGCCATCGAATGTGCTTGCTCTTTGCACAGGTAAAAGCACATACGCGAGAATTGGCGTTATAGTGAATGTAACCCCACTTGAGCCTTCATGGGAAGGATATCTTACAATAGCTATAAGCAATACTTCAAATCTCCCAGCCAAGCTTTACTCCAATGAAGGAATTGCGCAGGTAGTTTTTTTTGAATCAGATGAACAGTGTCAGATTACTTATTCTGACCGTAAAGGCAAATATCAATCCCAGCAATCCATAACCCTTTCTAAATCATAGTCTGTTTTTAAAATCTTACTTTACACTCCGACAATGTCGGAGTGTAAAGTAAGATAATAGGCTTCTTACCAAATACATCACAAGTATGCTATAAACTATTTTAAACCCAATATTGACAATAATCTATATTTGATGTATACTTATTATAGACTTTGTAAATAATTTATAAGTATCTGAAGCATAAGGAGTAAATAGCCATGGGAATATCAAGTAAAATAAGCCAGGTAAATATGATTAAAAACCTGGCTTATTTTTATATATGTATGTTATCTGGGGCATTGCCTCTTTTATTTGATCGGGCCTCTCTCCCATGGCAGACCCATCATGCATATAGAGACATGCCCTGGATACTGTGTATGGTATAACTTTACACTCTGACATTGTCAGAGTGTAAAGTTTATAGGAGACAATTCAATGCTTTACTGGCAACAAGGTAAAAACAGAATACTTATAAGGATAACATCCTTTATCTTAATCCAGATATTCCTTCTGACTAATCTAGGCCTGTCTGAGCCTCTATATAATAGAAATATATTTAGCTCATATATAGCTAATAAGGGTCTTAGGGTGCCGGTGGGGTTTGGAGAAACAATGTATGGCTCAGATATGGTCCGCAGGGCTGAATTAGCTGAGTATCAAATAAGAGACTGGCATATTATTTCTAATCGACTTATTTTAGCCGGAATGTCAGAGATATATTCCCCTGCTTCTAGAATTCCGGGTCTTTTATTTTTGATGAATAGCGGGAGTGATTATGCCGGTCGCATTCTGATGGACATCTCAAAAGGTTCTGCTGAATTTGGGGCGCCTTTAAAAGCCACTTGGATATTGTTTGAGCGCTATCCATTCGATATCAATTTAAAAGATAGACTGATAGGGCTTATTAAAGATCGTAATATACATTATGCGTATAAAAAAGAGGTGATTGCCGAGATTCATGCATATTTTTTAAGCAAGCCATCAGATAATACTATAAAAGAAATATTGTTAACGCTGGCAGATGACGACAATGAGGATGTAATAATTTTTGGAGATTTAGCAAAAATATATATAGATAATCCGTCAGATATAGGTTTAGAAAATTTTATCATCAGTAAGCTTAATAGCAAAAATATAGGTTTAGTAGCAGCGGAGGCAATACTAATCTCCTCTAATGATGCTAATAACCGGCGTTTAGCAAAAAATGTTTTAGAAAACTATAGCGCACATATAAGCTATTTTATGCGCAGTAGAGCAGTAGATGGTTATGCAAATATTTTAAAAGCGCGGTTAGAAAAAGGAGAAGTTGAAAAAGAGGCATTTGCTAATTTATTGAGTCTATCGAAAGACGCGGATCCGGATGTTAGATTAAATGTGATGATTAATCTGAGTATTATCATGTTCAATGATGATGCTGTAATAAATATGGTGGAAAGATTTTTTGAGCAGGATATCTCCGTTCTTTTATCTCAATATAAAAATAATAGGGAGATGTTTATAAGATTTTTAGAAGAAATTTTATTACGCGGCTCCAATGGGTTATTCTATAAGGCATTAAATGTATTAGAACAATGTCTGCTCCAGGCCAGAACAGGAGCAGAGAGATTTATAATTAGAGATCTCTTGAAAGAGTTGATAGAGATTTATAGAGATGACCCTGAAAGACAGGGCGCAATAATATCGCTTCTTCTAAAAGGCTTAAAAAGCGATATTTATATGGTTGGCGTTGCTTCTTCAGGAGCGCTGTTATCCTGCGGTTTCTATAAAGAAGAAGCTGTAAATTTCTTAGAAGGCCTATCTAATAACCTTGAGAGATTTAGCGATGATGGGAAGATATCTATAGCCAAGGCCTTGCTTATGGCTGGAGATATACATCAAGAGAAAGGTCTGGAGATCCTGGATGATATCATACAAAAAAATAGGGGAAAGGATATGGAAATATTTGCTAAAGCAACAGGTGTCTTAATAGAAACATACAATAACTATGATATGCCTTGGTTAAAGCGTAGGATTGAGGTGTTGCTTGAAGAGAGAGATTGGAAACTTTGTATAGAAGCAGCGCGTGCTTTACTGGATAAAGATCAACTCAGGCCGAATAGAAAAGCGGTTTCTTATCTCTATACTTTGTTTGACAGTTCTGATACAAATGCCAGGGTTCGCGCGATTGCTGAATTAGCGCGTATTGCGGAAAGATCTCCTATGCGCGAAGGTTTTGGGGACACAGTATCTGGTTTCGAGAAGGCCTTTATGCAAAAAATAGAAGCAGCTATTTCTATTTTTACAGAGAAAGACAGCGCGGATATATTTATCAACAATCATTATAACGAACTTATGCAGCTTTATGTTTTGTTCGGAGAAGATTATACATGGTTATCGCCTGCAATCAATGAGATATTGGAAAAAGGCGGACTTATTAAACTTCACCAGTTTTTGAGTTTTACCCAATTGATTATGTCAAAAGAACATTTGCTTTGGTTTCATGATGTCTTTATGGGAAAAAGATTTTTTGAAAATCCAGCGGATGCGTTAAAAGAATGCAATAGAATAGGTTTTTATCTTTGGGAGGGCCGCAGCAGAGTTGTCCCTGTCTCGCAGGACAAAATTTTGGTCATAAAGTATGCCAAGAAAGCAATAAGACAGGAAGATTCAGAAACAGAGTCAGAAAATCTTGCAAAAGAGATTGATATTAGAAAAAAATTCCTGCCGGATAGTGTTATTTTCAATATTCCTGAATCGGATATGAGTTTGCCAGAGCAAGAAGTGCCTTTTATAGTAGGCAATAGCAGAATAAAATGCGCATTTATGGAAGCGTGGGGGTATTTTGATTACCCTACCAGGAGGTTTACATGGCTGCCATATAATGAAAGAAAAGAGATTATAACGAAACTTGCCAATGATAGCATTGTTCAATTAAAGGATATGCATGCAAAAGGATATGTCCATACTGCAATATTGGAGCTATTCCATAGCGGAGATGGGAGGAGATTCAGGTTAGATTTTTCTATTGCAGGCCAATTGCGGCCAGGCCATATAAACGAAATCTACCATATGATGAGATACCCTAATATCAGATTTATAGATAGCCTGCCGATAGTTGATTATGAGCATTGGAGCGATTACAGAATGATTGACACAGATGGCATAGAGTATTATATCAGGCAGAATATTTTTGAATGGCTCCTTGGCATAGGATTTATATGCCGCATTAATGGGCTATCAGTAGAAGATACTATTAACATATTTGATTTAATTAAAAATTATGATGAGGAGCTAAAATCAGCTTTATCTGCGCATATGTATGCGCTGATAGAAGGGATAGACGAGGGCATAAGGAGAGATGTTATTGGAGGGCTCGTCTCAGTAAATAATTATATTATAGGGATTGCTGAAATTTTAGCGCGTTACAATACTCTCAGAAATAGCATTCGCAGGGACTTAAATTCAGACATTTGATTTATAAAGCGGAGGTAGAAAATTATGTTAAATTGGAACAGGAGTAAAAACAAAATATTTATGAAAATCAAGCTTATTATAATAATCCAAGTTTTTCTTATGGTTAATTCTGGATACCCTGAAGTGCTGGCCGCTAAAAACCTAAGAGTCCCGGTAGAAAAATCCTATAGACGCATTGCAGGCGCAATAAGCAATCATGGCGGCAATCCATTTGAAAGGCTTAAAAGTTTATTATCAGATATTAAACCAGATACTGTTTTTAAGTCTTACTCTCTATGGAATGATGCCGGAGTATTTATGCACCCTATTTATCAAGAAGCTGTTGCTCTGATTGTAAGGTATGAAAGCCCTTCAGAATACGGAGATTATCCTAATGGAGCGTATTTAGTGCTTAATAATTTTAATGATTATACCTATGCCTTAGTTATAAAACCAGACGGGTCAATGCATTGTTTAGAAAAAGATCCATCAATAAATCCGCAAGAATTATTTGAAATATTTTTAGAAAGTATTCAAATTGGCATGTCTGCCAAATCAGCATCCGTTAGATTGTTTCTAGATAAGAATGCACGAGAGGAAAGGATAAACAGGGTCATTCCTTTAGAACGAGACGCTCTTACTAGAGTGGAGTACAGAAAAAGAGAGCAGGTCTTATACTCTCTTGAAGAAGCCAACTCCAATATACCAGGAATACATAAAGACCAGGTTAGTTTAGAATTATTTTTTAAAGTATTTACCTTATTATTTGAAGTATTCAAGCCAGAGGAGCATATATTAGTTAACAGCTTAAAAGACGCGTGCCGTTTCAGCCGATATCCAGAGTCTTTTTATCAGGATGAAAGCATCATAGAAAAAAGAAACGGAGCTGACTTTATTAATGTTGCTAAATATCAAAGGCTACAGGGGAATGATATAGAGTTTGTATATGGCCTAGTGTGTGTTGAATTACAGGCCGATCCAAATGACCCTAATCTTGTTAGGGTTTTTTTGAAACCAAGACATAAATACACCATGGATTTAGCGATATCTATGTGTAACGCATTTAATCTTTTGTTGTCTCGTGGTATCCCCGTATCAATAAGCGCTGAAGATAGCGATGATGTTGATATGTTTAAATTAGATTTTCGGAAGGCCTATATGGGTCATTATAAATCATCAGGTAAAATAATTAACCTTGATATCCTGCATGATTCTACGGCATTTATTATAGATAGCGATTCTATAAGAGATGACCCAGATAAATTTAAAATGCTTATGGATGATTTAGGAAAAAGTAAGATTATAGTTTTTTATAACTAACTCAAAAGAAAGATCATTATCTCTATCCTCATATTTTGAGGAAATTGGGATGGCGCATTTATCAGGTTATATTAAAACCAGCAAGGAACTTGGTTTGGATGACGCTGAATTAGAAGAAGCGAAGTTCCAAATAGTAGATTATATAGGGTCCTATATAGTTCCTCCAACTAATCAAGTGCGGGAAGTATTTCCTGTTTTGGCAAAGGCTATGGATGGCTTGACAGAAGAATTAGCGCAGAGCCTTAGAGCTCATGGAGAAACTTTGAGTAATTTGTAGCGCACGCAGAATTAGATGAAGAATAAAAATAAGTAGTTAATGGAATGTTACTTATGGATAAGAATATTTTAAATTATTAATAGCTGTATCTTATACATTGAGGAGTTTAATAGATAAAATATGATTTACTTTAGTGAAAGCAAAAAAAGAATATTTATAAGCCTAATATTTTTTATAATACTGGAGGCATTTATCATTGTTAGCCTTGCCCATGCGGATATTATATCTATGTGGACTAAGGCCCTGAGGGTGCCGGTGGGAGGGGCATATGAAAGGATAAAAGGTGCTCAATCTGATTTGGCAAAAAGAGTAATGGCCAGAGGAGTAGATGGCAGCCAGATACAAATATATGTAGACAGAGAAGGCGTCATAGAAGAAATAGATAGATTAGGCAAGGAGTATGGATTGATAGTTTATTTTGCAGGAGGCACTGCAAGGAGAATGCTTTTTCACAAGGCGCCTTTCGCTAAATTTTCAGATCTGGATTTAATGGTTCAGATTCAAGGTAAAAAATATAATGAATTTACCGCGCAAGATATAAGGGCTGTGTCAGAGTTTAATCAAGCCCTTAATGAAAGGTACTCTTTTATGGAGATAGATATTATGAATTACACAGAAGATTTTAATAAAGTCGAAAATTTATATGCCACTTCTCAAGATGAAAGATGCGCTACAGTTGACAGAATGCTAATCGCAAGAAATCAAGATGGAGATTGGATTGTTTCGGATGAAACTGAAGGAGACTATATGCATGACGCAAGTGCCAAGGTTATAAAGTTGGTCCTTCCCATAAACAAAGTAGGCAAGCCGGTAAAACTGACTTTTGAAGGCGTTGTTAGATTCTTGCGTTTAATTGCGGAATTCCCGGATGCAATTATTGATAATAGATCTATAGACGAAATAAATGCCTTTGTGGATAAAAATTTCGAAAACTTTATTATGGAGCTAAATAAATTTAAGGAAGCTTACGGGGATATGCTTATGAGAGGTTCTGTCCCGCCATATAAAGCGCTTATCAAGGTATTTACCAATGCGCAGGATTTAGAAAGGACAATAGAGTTATTAAAGTCTACTGGTATGGGCGATCGGAGCTTATATAATCTTTTCAAGGATTACGTTAACTTAGAAAAGATAGCAGAGATCATAGATACCGCAAGAAGCCGTGGCAGAGATATTAATATGCATGATTTTGACTCGGCTTTCTTGGGAATGAGCCCAAAGATGACAAAACTAACGCGTATTTATAGCATAGAGGAATTTATTGATTTCATAAAAGAAGAGTTAAGGGGTTTACCAGCGGTTTCTGAAGATGGCGAAATGTCCAAAATAGCTAATTTTATAGAAATGGAACTTGGCCAATGGATTAACCGGACAACTAATATCGAAATAAGCTTCAGGGCAGTTCATAGATATTGGATTAAGAATGTATTTATAAATCAAATATTAGGCTCGAATTTGGATGTAGAGTGGAGATGGGTTTATAGAGTAAAAGATGTGGTATCCAAGGAATTCTATGCGCATATATTTGAGCATAAATATGAGATATATTCAGCTATAAAATCCGGCACATATAAAAATCTGTTAGATTATTATTTTAAAGTGTATAGGGCTAATGAAGAGGCAAGGGAATCGAATGAATTTTCTTTAACTGGCCCAAATGGATCAAGAGGGTTTTCTTTGGATAGGCTTAGAGGAAAATTGCGGCATATATTCAGATCTTTATGATGCACTGGTTAAGCAATATTGTTAAAAGAGGCTCAGATGTTAAATTGGCAAAGATGTAAAAATAGAATATTTATAAAACCGGCAGTTTTTATCGCGGCGCAGATGTTTTTGGCAACAAGTTTCGGGCATACAGCGCTTATCAATAATAATTCTTATTTAAGAAATTCTTTAGGAATAAATAAAGAAAGATATGAAGCTGTTATAGAAGCAGTGTCAGCCGGTTCTCCTTTAGCAAGAGGCGGAATAAATCTTGCTGGCATTAAAAAGTTTTTTGATAATAAGGATATCGCTAAAATAGCAGGAATACTTAAAGAGGCGGCTGCGATAAGAGCCAATGGCCTTACAGATGATGCCTTTATGTTGCTTGAACAAATGGAAGCCGTTATTGATTTATCAGAGACTTTTCATAATAAGAGGGCAAGAAGGCTTGTATTTTTGCAAGCCTTTCAAAAATTAGAGAATACTGAAAAAGACAAATTAAAGGATTTTATAGCAACTAAAAAAATAGATTTGCAGGAATTATTTGAAATTACAGATACATCCTGGTGGATTGAAAAGAGAGGTGTCGTAAGAGATCCATTGCATAACCAGGAAGAATTAAAAGAATGGTTAGTGATGAGTATATTAAAGTTAGAAGATATATGGCAGGATAATAAGATAGTGGATATAGGAAGTCATAAATATAAACTTTTAACCAGGAAGAACAAAAATGTATATCAGGCCATAGATACAGATACAGGCGATAGAGTAGTTATTAAAGTCAGCGATGAAAGGGAGGAGCTTATTTCAGGGATAGCTCATCATTTAGATTTTGGAGTCAGGGTTATAGGATATGATAGCGTTAATTATTTAATGGTGTTAGAAGATGTTGGGGGCAAGACTTTACAGGAGATATCCGATGAAGGCAGCCTGAATCTTGGAGATGCGCTTAATATTTTATCTAAAGTAGGCGAATATGTAGAATCCTTGCGCCAGAGGGGTATTGCGCATAATGATATTGCGCCTAGGAATATCATAGTATCTAATAAAGGCATATTTTTAATAGATTACAGTCATGCATGGTTTTCTACTAGACTAATAGATTCTACCGATTATTTTAATTTAGAATATTTACTGGAGACATTGCGTTCACCTGGTAGTGAATTATTAAAAGAATTTTTAAATTCAAGAAATACCGCAAATTTATCTGATTATAACGCGCCTATTACAGTTAGGATAATTCTTGAAGAAGCTAAGGAAAGACTTGATGGCAAACTGAATGAACTTGTTGTGAAGTTTTTAGAAGATAAAGGAGTTACAGATGATCAAACAAAAGATTTGAAGCCAATAAGAGCAAAATTAGCTAGCTTGAATACGGATGGCAAGGTAAATTCTCTGCCTTCCAAGGATAAGATAGATGTGACAAGATTTATGATTCGCCTTAGGTTACCCGCAGATAGTTTTACAAAGGCCTTTTCTGGCCTCTATCCTTATTCTGTTTTTCCAGAGGGCAGTTATGAATATATCCGTAAACAAATATATGAATTAGAAGGTTATGAATCAGGAGAGGCATTTGATAAGCTGGCAGATTTTATAACAAGAGAAGCATTAATCTCAAGAGTGGTATTCGCAGAATATCTTAGATGGTATCATGCATTTTGGATATCCAGAGAATTAAAAATTTCAAATGAAGATAATGCTGAAATATGGAAAAAAGCTCTGAAGGTTTATGAAAAATATGGAATATTTGCGACAGTCGGGTTTTTAAAATTTGCGCCATATCTTATAAATAACCATGGTGTACCAGGATTAACAGCTTTTACTGACGCGCTTTTGTATAACAATATAAGATATATGGCTCCGGATGAAGCTATGGTTTCCTATGATCAGTTAAGGCACAGCTTATGGCAGGATAATAAAGTAATGAGAAATTTCAATTACGCTGATCCCTGGATGACATTTTCTATGAATGCCGGGGATGGGATTGAGTATATATATAGCTTTGGAGTAGATAAGGACTCATCTTTGAAAATAGCTGAAATATGGAAGAAAGATGGGGAAATTATTGGATATGGCGGCAATGCATTAGCAAGTTATCATGCTAATCTAACTTTTCGTATCTTTGAAGGCAAGAAGAGCCAAGCACCTGACAGGGTTTTTCTTTATAATGTTAGATTATGGATGATATCTGCAATGTTCCCTAATATAAAAACAGTATTTGTCTCTCCCAGTCAATTTGGAGGAGAAGGTTCTGCGGCAGTTGAATACGCTATGAGAGCAGGTGCCGCTATCTTTTATGTTAAAAAAATAGGCATGTTTCCTGTTTTAGCCAATCTGCCAGAGGAGAAGGCATTACAAATACAAGTTTTACTATTAAAATTAAATAGAGGGCTTAGGCTGTCTATAGGTGATTTACAAATACTTGCAACTGTTCCCATGGGGATAGAATTATCAGATGACTGGAAGTATAGAGTAGGCAGAAAAATAGGAAGAATGTTCTTAGGAGAAACAGATTTTGGAGAATTTGACAGGGAATTATTATCAGTAAATCAAAGGCCTATGTCTTCTGCTATTTAAAATTATAATCCAACTCTAAAGTTGGGTATGCTTGCTATTAAGAGAGGCTCAGATGTTAAAACGGCAAAAAGGTAAAAATAGAATATTCATCCAAATAATAGCCATTGTCACGGCGCAGGTGTTTTTTGTGACGAGCCTTGGATATACATGTCCTCATTATAATGCGCTAAGGGTGCCCATGGACCAGTCTGGCCAGAGGGTTGCCCAGGTTTTGAAACATGCGGAAAGAGATGAAGAAAAAGATCAGTCTGCGTTTCAATCTTATAGAGACGCGGCCTTAGCGGCTTTCTGGGAACAGGCTGTGAAATCCGGCGTGGATGTAAGAGAAGAAGAATATGCTGTTCGTAATCCTGCAATGATATCTCAAATAATAATAAATGGCAAGCCCTATAGATATGTTGTTGATGGCGCGAGATATCTCCTGATTCATAGAGATAAAGATATGGTTACAAAGGCGATTGATTTTAGCTTGCCGAGGGTTAGAGAATTGGCAGACCAGGCCATAGACATCTTTATGAAAGATTTCTTGAGCCAGGATGATATTGGAGACAATGCGTATAATCTAAAACAAGCGCTGAGGAACTATTATAATCAAAGAGGCATATTTGAGCTTTTTAATTTTATGCAAGGCCTTATTAAAACGCCTGATATGACGAGTAATAATATAGAACTTATCAGCATTGCCGCAGATGTCGCGTTAAACATTATGCATAAAGATTCTCCTTTAGGCGATACACTCCCAAGACTCATGGAGCAGGCTAGGATTTTACAAGAATATAGGGAACCGAGCCTTACGAGAGAGAGGATATTACTTGCTTTAGCCAGGGCAAAAGTCCTTAAAATAGATATAGCCCCATTATTAGCCCCTGTCTTGCCGGAGTATAAAGATATAGAGGATCTAAGAAAGGATTTTTTAAATGGTAAAATTGATATAGATACATTGTCTGGAAATTTAGGATTGTCAGCTTACAACCCAGGCCTTAGCGGGAATGGAGAGATAGACAACTTATACGCAGCGCTTATATGGCTTTCAGAATATCCTGATGCTGAAAAGCTCGGGATGGATATCAGGGAGCTTTTTAAAGAGACTGATCTTAAACTTATTAGAGATCTAAATATAGCGGAGCTTCTAGAGAATACAAAAAGCCTTCTTGAAAAAACCGGTCAGATAGGAATAGAACTTTTAGCTTTATTAGACGCGTTATCAGATAATCCCAGAATAGCCGAAGGGCAATATCTTGGATGGCTGTCCAGCATGAGGTCTGATACAGCTATATCCGCATCCTGGAGGAAACAGCGCGAGAAAGCCCTTAATGGGTTAATACTAAAAGAAAATATTACACTGGAAGACGGAGAATACGAAGCAGAATTAGCTGTCCTCAACTTAACAGCCCATACCCCTAAACAAATCATAGAATATATAGATGCTAAAGCCGAAGATAGCGCTGAAAAGAAAAACCTGATGTTTTCAAAAGGTATTATTGTGCATGGTAGAATGGGCGCAGATACTCTGAATCTCCTGCGGTCATTTGAAAGGCAATATGGAGAAAAACCAATCTACTGTGATATAAATGGCAGGCTTGTCCCTGTAGAAATAAATCAAAAACCAAAGCCTAAATCACGTATATGGAATAGTTTCTTAGAATCCAAAGGCCCAAGAAAATTATTATATGGGGCAACAGTTCTCTTGCTTATCCCTATTTTAATCTGGCAATTATCAGGAGCTAGCTTTGAGCCGCAATCAGCGTTATTTGTAGACAATCCGCCCTGGCGTGAAGATAAGGAATCAGGCCAGACAGCAATGGATCCAGGCCATGTCCTAATGTTAGGTTATGAACCAGGAGGCTTTTCTGTGGATTTAAAAAGTTATACGCCTTTTCCTCTTAGCGGCAAGCTGGAATTAGGATACGAAGGCCATCCTGAATGGAATATGGGAGGGGAGATATATCTTGAAGTTCCAGATGAAGCAGGCGGTTATAATTTTACAGCTGAATTTGTGCCAAATGATGGAAGGCTCATAAGCTTGGATAATCAAGGTTTTAATATATTCAAAAAACATGAATATAGATTTAGCGGAAACGGGATATGGCGTATACCTATACCTGCCCATGCTGAAGGATATAATCTAATCATAAAAGCAAAATCTATCTATCAGGTTAAAGACGATATGAAATCGCCAAGAGAACAAAGAATAACATTAGGCTTGTGGGTAGTAGGCCCTCTTACATATGAACTGCCAGAAGGCCAGGATAGGGTTGTATATGGCTTGAAACCAGATGCGGCATCAAGCTCCAGAAATATTGACGCCAAAGGCGAATTTGACAGGCTTGTGAGGCAGGTCAATGAACCGGAGATTGTAAAGAAGACTGACGGTAAAACAGAACCTGGGGTTAAAAAAGACTCTAAGGCAGAATATAAAATGCCCCAGATCGATTCTGATAAGCTTTTATTTATTGCTGATGCTTCAAAATATGAGGCAGGAGAGAGTTTGTTTAATTCTAAGATTGCTGAATTTACAAAAGGCCCGATTCCAAGGCCTGATCAAATGACTGCTGAAGCCTTTCAGGACGCAATGTCTAAACGTATAGCTGATTTTGTGGCTTTAATAAAAATGGCGCAAGAACTTGACTCTGAAGCTGGTAAATTAGAGAGTGAAGCCAATGTCCTTTCTAAGGCCATATCGAAACAAAAACAATCAGAAGTGCAGGTTGCTCTTACTTCTGAGGAAATTACTAAGATGTTGAAAGATATAAAACTTCGCAAAGATCATTTAAAAGACATTCCTTTATTAGTAACAGTCATTGGCTCTTATGATAAATTGGATAGAGGAGCCCTTAGTTTACTGCTGAATTTATTAGGCGGAGAGATAAGGGATCTAAAAGGCTTAGAGGCTCTCGAAAGAGAAATAGGCATGCTTAAGGACAGCCTTGGAAATGCAGGCAGGGTAGTGGAAGCTGATAGTTTAAATAAGGGCCTTACGCCAAAGGCCTCTAAAATAGTTGAGGAAGCTGTTAAAAAGTTTGACGAGCCAGACCCTATTCCTGGCGGCGCAATGCAGCAGGTTAGATTTAACCCTATTCCCTTATCGGATAGTATGTTAACGAGCCCTCCATTCATAGGCCTCGAAAACGCGAAAACCCCGGAGGAATTTTTGCATAGCGCGGGATATTATTTTGGATGGACAAAGACAGCTTTGGAGAAATTAAATAGAACTGTTTTTAATTTTAAAAGTAATGCTGTAGGAAGAGGAGGAGGATTGGGGTCTAAGGATAAAATTGAGGTAGATGGTTTTGAATATGAGGCGTTATTTCATGAGGCAAAACATGATTTTTGGTTTAATCTCCGGGATAATGACAGATATTGCAGGGAGATCTACGGGGTATCTTTTAAAGAATTAAGGATGGATATATATAGGGCAATGTTGGAAACAGCCAGGCATTATAGAAGCGCTGAATTTCCAGAAGGAGACCCTGATTATAAATATCCTGAAGCGGCCAAAAGAAGTTATTTCTCTCTATATGGGAAAAAATATGGTGTGGGAAGTTTTATAGGCTCTCGCGATATTATAAATCCCCTCGATAGCGTTGAGGAAAATCTTAAAAGAATAATGGATAACGAGTCTATTATAGATGTGGCTCACGCATTTCCTTCATTCTGGCCGTTAGATATACAAGAAGACAAACTTCCCCCAGAACTCTGGCGGTTTTTTAAGCCTATATATACAGGAAGCCCCAGGATACGCGAATGGGCGCTGAGCTTAACTCCAGTCCAGCTCGCAGAATATCGTAAGAATGGAACATATTTAGAGAGAGAGGCAATACGCTGGTTTGTAGACTGGAAAGATACAACCCCTGATGCGCCTGCTTTACGCGAGGCGACAGCAGTTATTAAGTCAGATAAAGCTTCTATAGATAATGCTACAGTAAAGGTTGAAGAAGTAAAAAAAGAAACTGAAAAGGCAGTGCAGTTATCTACAGAAGACAGGCTTTTTATTAGAATGGTCAAGATAAGAGGCGCCAGATGGCTGGATAGTTATGTCCGTCAGATTTCGCCTGATGAGCGCAGTCTCTTGGGACCAAAACTTGAAGCGCTTGGCAGAGATGCTGACATAGCAAAGATATGGATGAGTACAGACGGCACAGCTATTCGCCTTCTAATGCATAAGTCTATTCCTGAAGAAATAAAAACCTTAATTCAGCATCAGGTCCCTCCTATGAAATTACTCGTAGAATTAGGCTTTATTCCTGCTAGGGATTACCTGGATAAAAATCCAAACACCTTGCCTGATGATCCAGCCAGGATATGGGATTGGCTGGATAAGGCAGCTAGCGGAGGAATAAATACGCAGTATTGGGTTGATAATATTGATAATTTGAATATACAATCCTATCCTGACACAATGAAATATGATCAGAAACTTCACGATGTTGTCTATGAAACATTAGCGTGGCTGATTAAATATTATCCCAATCAAGGTTTATCTATTTTGCAGAACACTGAGATTAAATTAAGTGATTTGTATATTCATCCTGAGGTGCTTGTTACTATAGCTGAACTTGATCCTGAATTTTTTATGTCACAAGTTTTAAGCCCCAGAGCGTATATGGTTTTCCCTTCATACATTTTTAATCCAATATTAGAAGTTGATAAAGGGCATGATATAGCAGTCAAGATATTTATAGATATGTACAACTTTAAACCTGCAGAAAAAACAGATTACACTGTTACAGGTGCAAGAGAGATTATTATTGCTGGTATTTTCCGCTCTTCTTTTGCTAAAGAAGGGGCATTATCTCTTCATGCAGAATTTTTATATGAACTTGTAAGGCAAAAAGGGAGCGCATGGTTAGAAGGGTTAATGAGTTCTAATAGCATGTTGGAATATATTTATACTTTTAACGCTGAATTTTATAATAACCCAACTAATATTGAAATAACAGCAGCTAAAATAGTCAATGCTTTAAATAATAAATCAGAACGGGATGAATTGGCAAAGGTGATGAATGTTGCCTTAAGATCATGGGGAAGGCCAGAATTAGTAAAGAAAGACAATGGTTTGTGGCAATCCTTAAACAGCGAAACAAAGCCAGTGATGCGCCAACAGATATTTCAGTCTATTCCTGTCGGTACATCAAATTTTACATTTGAATATAGAAAATATGATGAAACTGGCACAGTAGAATTAATCGAAATTCCTAGAGATAGCGGTGACCGTTTTTATCAGCAAAAGCAGGATGGAAGCGGGTTATGGGAATTAAAAGGATTTAGTGAATCATCTAACCATTCTTCATCTATTTGGGGTGATAAATTTAGCAAATCTTATCGCATAATAGACAGGGATCAAAATGGCAGAGATGTGGTTTTGGAAAAATTTAACGCAGCTACCCAATTATGGGATACAGTAGCTAATTTAATTACAGGGCCTGATGTAAAGGTAATATATTGGGTATTTAGAGGCGATGGTAAGGAACTCGCAGTAGGCGTTGCTCCTGTTAATAGTAAAGGCGAGATAAGCCAGAATATTGGGCAGATAAGAGTATATGATTTATCTCAATTTGCAGATCAATTAGAAATACCAGCTGGCGCCTATAAATATAAAGAAGATAAATTCTTTCAATTAGGGTACCCTGATTCTAAGGCAGGGGATTTTTCAGGAAATTGGAGACTTTCTGATAATGGCGCTATATTTGGGAAAACGCAGGCTTTATTTAAAGCAGATAAAGATGCGGCAGGCGTTTCCATTATTGATGATGCTGAAGAAACAGGGATAGATAATTTTGCTGTATCAGATGACGGGGATTTGGTTGCGATAGCTTATAATGACGGAACAATAAAGATAAAATCGTTATCTTCAGGCTGGTCAAAGACAATTAATTCTGGAGCAGAAGTTCCTGTGCGAGTGGTTTCCGCAATTGCTTTTTCTCCCAAAGAAGACACCATAGCTATAAGCTATAAAGATGGTTTTTTGATTGTTTATGATCATTTTATGGATAAATATCTTGCGCCATTATTGCTTAAAGAAGCAATATATGAAATAGATAATATTAGATTTTCTGAAGAAGGCAATATATTAATAGGATCAGATAAAAATGGCAATATATTTGTTGTGAAAAAAAGGAGCGATGGGAAATGGAGCTGGGAAAACCTGAGAATAGTTAGATTAGGCAATGCCTCCGAAGTATCTGAATTAGCAGTTTCTCCGAGCGGATATATACTTGCGGCTTTTGGGGCTGGGAATATAGGGGATGATGTATTTGTAATAGAATATGTGGAAAAGATACGCACTGAAAGGATCCTTGGAAACATGGGTATGGTTAAAGGCGCAGTTTTTATATCAGATAATGAATTGCTTATAGAGGCTGGTTTATTTGGGAGATCTACTTTATGGAGGTTTTTCAGGGATTCAAAAAGCCCTGAATGGCAAAAAGAACAGATAATGAATTTTGAATATCCAAGCTATGAGACTATTTTCCAAAAAGATGGAAAAGGGTTTGCAAGATTGGTTGAGAAGCCTGTTGAAAGGGTTACGGGTAATGTCCCTGGTTTTGAGAGATATTCTTTATCCCAAGAAAATCCAGAAGCCGTTTCTATAAATACCACAAGCTATAAATACCTTGGCGCTATAGCTGATGGAGACAAAGAAATCAATGCTGTGGCTTATTCTCAGGATGGGCGTTGGATGTTGGCTGTTGGAGATCAAGGCATTTATGCGTATAAAGGAGAAAGCAATACAGATAGATTTATCGTGGATGAAACACTTACCGCATATAATAAAAATAAAAGTGATAATTTATTGAGAATGGCAGTATCCGATGGATACATAAAAGCTGATATTACGCACGCAGCCATTAATAAAGACGGCAGTCTAATGGCATTTGCAGATTGGCTTGGAAATCTTGTAATCTACAGGGATGTGAAGTCAGCAAAGGAATTAGGCCTATCCAGAAATTATGATGGGATAAATGCTAACTCTTACAATATTACAAGTCTCAAGTTTTCCAGAGACACACGCGGAGATATATTAGCCATTGGATATGCAAATGGGGATGTGTTGTTTTATAGGTTTAATCCGCTTCCTGAAATATTTGTTCCTGTTGAACATTTTGTAAGTATGGATATAAAAAATCCTGCAGTAGTTTCTATCGAATTTTCTACGGATGGGACAAAGATGGCAGTTTCAAGGAAGGATAATACTATATTCATTTACACTAAAGATGAAAATGGCATATGGGGTAGAAAAGGACAGATGGTTGTGAAAGGCGGGCAGGTTAATTCGTTTATTGCATTTTCTCCAGATAGTATGAAGTTTACAGGGAATTCTATTGAAGGAGGATATATTGATATACACGGGGGCGGTAGTTATCCTAACAAGATATATTCAGGTGTTCCCAGAGGGGCGATGTTTATATCAGATACAGAATTGTTGATAGAGGGCAGAGATATTAATGACAAAGGTCTTCTTGGCGGATCTTATCTATGGAAATTTACATATAATATTGAGCGAGGTAATTGGGAAAAGAAAGAAATTATGTCATTTGATAAGCCTAGCATAAGGACTATATTCAGCAATGGCGGCAGGGACTTTGTCAGGATAATTGAAGTGCCTAGCCAGGAAGGCGGAACTATGCAGGCGATGGAAATATATTCTCTTGAGAATTTTATTCAACCTGCGCAATTGCCAAAGACAAGCAGTTCTTCAAAGCGCGTCCCTGGACTAGCGAGATATATGCCTAAACCTACAATGTCAGATGTGCAAGATAGTCTAATAGAATATGATAAGGTATTGTCTAAGGCTCGTAAAGATGCTATTACTATGCAAAGATTCGCAAATCAGCATAGTAAAGGCATATACGGGCCAGAGCCATTAAATATAGTAGAAGACATGGCAGATGGAGTAAAAGACCTGCTTAATAAGGCAGAATCTATTAGGGAAAATATTATCCCGCCTCTTTTAAGAGAAGTATTATACCGCGCGCTGGAAACATTATATCCTGACAATGAAAAGATGCAGGAGATGAGAGGCGGTATAGAAGCATTAAGCAGCCAGGATAAGGCATACAT
>Ga0172371_10004081_pt1 | contig 22293 bp, 48 predicted proteins | sample Lak12m_FD_114543 | JGI IMG/M metagenome (GOLD analysis project Ga0172371, IMG submission 114543) | Freshwater microbial communities from Kabuno Bay, South-Kivu, Congo - kab_022012_12m | ecosystem: Environmental > Aquatic > Freshwater > Lake | place: Democratic Republic of the Congo: South-Kivu...
AAAAAGTACTGTTAAAATTGTCAAGGTTAGATGATAATAACAAGCTTGATATAATCAGTCAATGAAAAAATAGAGTCTTTAAAAGACGTTTAAAAGACAAAAAACAAGCTTTAAAAATTAGTAAAGAACTATAAATCAGAGTATAAAAAAAAATTGTTAAAAAATTAAAAAGCCAGATTTAAAAAAGTTAAGTTAAAAGTTTAAAAAGCAAGCTTTTTAGTGTTGACAAGTAAGAAAAAATCAGTATACTTTACTATATGGAAGTAAAAAAATTGTAACTGAATTAAAAAAGTTATATTGTAAATATTGACAAAATATAAAAATATGTTATACTCTATATAACAATAAAAAAAGAGGTTAAAATGTATAAAAATTTAGCAGTTAAAAAAGAAAAAATGATTTTGTTAGGTTTTAGACAGTGTAAAGCATGTCATTTATGGCACGATTTAGATTTTATTGATAAGTTCGATTTATGTTATGATGATAAATGTCAAAATATAAAATATTTAGATAATAAAAAATATAGAATTATAATTAAAAAAGGCTTATTTTATATTGAAAAAAGAGGATAAAAAATATGTTTTGGGAATATTTCGGTTATATGTGGACTCGAAATTATAAAGATTAAAAACAAAAACGGAGGTTATTATGAAAAATGTTTCAGTTATTAACTTGGCTATATTACAGCTTAAAAGAGAAGGAAAAGACCCTGAAAAAAATATTGATTTAATAATCGAACGGGCTTTTTCAATAGTAAAATATTTGGATATTCAGGAACGGAATAAAAAAGTTTCGATAAATAGATATAAAAATCTGTTAAGAGTATAAAAAGTATTGCTGGCTTCGTTTATATTGAACGATTAAAGATGAACTGATATACTAAGTCAAATAAAAATGAATACAAAGGAAAATAAAATGATATATTTAAAAACAAAAAAAGATTTTGATTATTATTATTATCAAAATTAAAAAATGGAGGTAATATGAAAGTATTTAAATTGAATGATGTTTATTCTGTAGTATGTGATACAAAAAATACAAGGAACGGATTTAAACACGAAGCCACGCTATTAAAAAATAGTTTTGAAGTATTTAAAACTAAAATAAATTATCTTAATAGAACGTGGGAGCGATTCGAATATGAAAGGATACTCTATAAAATAGTAAACGATTATTTTGATAATAGCGAAAGTATTAAATATAAAGAGATAATAAAACAATTTTAAAAGAAGAATAAAATGTCACTTTTCGCCGATTTAAAAGATATTAAAATCAAAGATAAAAATTGCGAAGCTATTCATATAGACTGTCAAAAGAAAAATGTTTTTTATTCTATCTTAAACGGATATTTTGTTTATTATTGTTTAACTTGTAAAAAATGGATAAATAAAAGCGATTTAAAGTAAGGAGTCAATATGAATTATGGAAAATTAAAGATAGAAGCTTTTAAACTGGCAGGACAATGTAATAATCAATATTACGCTATTATAAATGATTTAATTGACTTTGATATAGCACCGTCAAAATATAAAAATATAGTATTAAAAAGAATTAAACGGGCTTATTATCTAAAAGCTTTTTTTAACGTATAACAAAGGAGGCTATATGATAAAATGTGAAGGCAATCGGGCTTTTTTAGGTGACAGAGAAGTATTGGAAAATGCAGTAAGCTATATAAAAAAGTTTCATGAAAAATATCACTCTAAAATAGTTAAAAAACATTATAAAATTATAGCTTGCATGATAAATTGGGACGTAAACGAAGTAAAAGGCTTCTTTTGGGCTCATGGAATAGATATAAGATAGATAAATTTTGCATGGTAAAAAATTTGTGATATACTTTGATAAACAATTAAAAAGGAGAAAAAAATGGAAGCTATACATACAGAAGACTATAAAGGATATACTATAAATATATATCCTGATGTAGACCCCATCTCGCCCAGAGAAGACCCCTATTTTTCTAAAATAATATGCTGGCATAAGAGATATAATTTGGGCGATAGAAATTTAAAAGACAGTTATTCAGATTTAAAGCATTGTTATTTAAAAGATTTAACGGATTATTGTGATAATTGGGAAGCAGTCGAAAAAGTATTGATAAAAGAATTTAAAGCTTATATAATAATGCCTCTTTTTCTATATGACCACGGCGGAATATCACTGCGAACGTATAGTCACGGTCAATATGCCTGTTGGGACGGCGGATATGTAGGTTTTATTTATGTAACAAAAGAAGACATTTTAAAAGAATACAATGTCAAAACTATATCAAAAAAACTAAAAGAAAAAATTATAAAAAGACTGGAACATGAAGTCGAAGCATATAGCGATTATTTAAACGGAAATGTATATGGCTATAAAATCGTTAAAAGTAAAGTATGTGAACATTGTCAAAGTGAAACAGAAGAAGAATTCAATTCATGCTGGGGATTTATCGGTGACTATGAATACGCTATATCAGAAGCTAAAAGTCAAATTGACTATATAGTAAAAAATCAAAATAAGGAGACAATAACACAATGAAAACATATAGAATAGTACGATTTTTTAAAGATAAAGAGTCCGAAATAATAAAAGAAGGACTTTCCTTAGAAGAAGCAAAGGAACACTGTCAAGACCCCGACACAAAGGGAGAAGGCTGGTTCGACGGATTCGAAGAAGAATAACAAGGAGTAAAATATGTATGATTTACAAGATTATTCTATAAAAGAATTAAAAGAAATAGAAAAAGCTCAAAAAATTTTAAGAAAATACTTGTTAGACAATGAAGATTTGACCTATGAAATAGAAGAAGAATATAAAAAAAGAGGAGTATAAAATATGTATATTCTATATGGATGTAAAATTTGCGGACATAAAGAAGAAATTAGTCTTGACAGTTTAGATTTTGGAATCCCTGTTTGTTTAGTTTGTGGGAATTCTATGCAGGAAGCAGAAGACGAAGATACAGAAGAAGACTTCATTGTTGAAACGATAGAAAAAACAGAAGAAAAAAGCGATAAAATTTTAGTTTTGGAATATATGTATAATCGCTATGGAAATGAATTTACTTGGAATCATATAGAAAGTATAAAAGACTATAAAACAAGGCAAGAATATAGAAAAGTCTTTTTTGCTATGGGAGGAATTGTCCCAGAAAGGTCTATATCTATATGAAAATATCAGATATTAAATTAATAAAAACAAAAGAAGAAGCACGTCAAAAGGCTATTGACTGGCAGTTTTGGCAGAGTAATAAAAGACTAAGCTATCTTGAATTAACAAAATGGCAGATATATTTTTATGAACTTGGACAATATTTTAATTTAATAGAAGAATTCAAAGAAAACGGAATAATATAAATTTTGTTTGGTAGATTAAAAATGATATACTTAATACAAAGGAGATTTAAATATGAAAAAAATTTTTAGTATCGAAGAAGAAAATAAACTTGGAGAAAAAATAGCAGATATACTAATGTTAAGACCAGACCCCGATTTTGCAGACAGATATAAAACAAAATGGGGTAATAAAACTGGAACAGGTATATTTAGGACTGTTATAAGAATAGTAAAGGAGAATAAAATGTATTATAGTGGATATGATTTAGACATAGGAAGTTATTATCATACAGGTAAAAATAGCACCTCAAAAAAACAATGTATCAATGCTATAATAGACTTAATGAGCAATGAATATTCAGAAATAAAAGATAAAAAACATCTTCCTGACCACGAAAGGGAAGAATTTTTATCTTGTGTTTGTAATGTAGAAATACATAAACATAAAAGGAAAATATAATGACAGAACTATTAATTGGAACACTACAAAATATATCAAGAAGTTTTCATGTAATAGCAAAATGGACATTTTCTCGACCAGAAAAATTTGCTTTAATATGGGCGTTATTAACTTGTATTTATATCTATGTATTAATTTTGATAGAAGAACGAAAAGAAAGGAAAATAAAATGATAGCAATGACACTTGTATTACTTGTTTTATTAATATTTGAACTTTGTCATAGTCAAAATAAAGAAGCAGAATATACAGGACAAATAAGCTCATTACAGCTTAAAACAAAAGAACAGGAACAGATTATCATAAATTTAAAAAAAGATATAAGACGAATAGAAAATAAAAACACAGACGTAGAAATCTAAAAAAAGGAAAATAAAATGAAGATTTATCTAAGAAATTTAGCGTCAAATAACTGGGAATTGCATGAAGGCAGTTTACGAATTTATGGAACGCTATCGCATTTGGTAGACAGTACGAAGAATTTGTTATAATATCGGCTAAAATACATATTGACGATATTTTATCAGTACACGAAAAAGTAAGAGTAAAAAAATATAGTAATGTTAAAATAGTAGATATTAATTTATAAAAGTTAGGATTAAATAATATGATATTATTATTATTTTGGTTTTTAATATTAATTACGTTTATATTAGGCTTGAATTTTCTATTTTCTAAAACAGTCGAATTGACATTAGAGAATAGCAAAGATGTCTTAAAAGAAAAGAATTCAGAACAGTTTATCATAAAAACTTCAAGTATAACAGATAAAAATGAAAATCTTGAAACGTATAAATCAAATGCTATTGATATTAAAATTAAAGACAATGATTTAGATACTGCTAGAATAATAGAATATACAGGTGACCAAGTTAAACTATTTCAATGGTATCCTCAAACTTTTAATCAGTTTATAGGGCAAGAAGAGGCAAAAGCACAAGCAAAAACCATAATAGCCAAAATGAATAAGCATATTAAATGTCATGTTTTATTATCTGCAATACAAGGACATGGCAAAAGCAGTTTTGTAAAATTATTGGCGAAGGAACTACACGCTCATTACATAGAACGTATAGGTAAACAAATAAACGAAGACAATATAATAGATATAATAAATGAAATAAACACTTCTTCGGCACAAAATATAGTATTTTTTTTAGATGAAACAGATACTTGTGATTGGAAAATTTTAAAACTATTTAATCCTATACTACAAGATTTTAAAATAAGTAATAAAAAAATTAAGCCTTTCATGTTTTGCGGTGCTACAATAAATAAAGATATTTTAATACAAAAAACTCCAGACCTGTTAGACCGTATTTCTCATCAAATACAATTTAAAAGATATAACGAAGAAGAAATCATTAAAATTTTAACTCAATATCAAAAACAATTATACGAAAATGAAACTATATCACAGAAAATATACGAGACTATATCGAAAAACTGCAAGTTTAATCCTAGATTAAGTATTAATTTGCTGGAGGATTATATTGTAACCGAAAACATTACAAAAACATTAAAAGATAGACGAATAATATATCAAGGATTAACAGATGTAGATATAAAAATATTACAGATTCTTAATAATTCGAAAAAGGCGTTAGGAGCAAATGCTCTTAGTCAGAGAGTAGGATTAAGTCAAAGCCAATATATCAGAGAATATGAGCCTTATTTATGTGAATTTGGCTATATAATAAGAACACCTTCTCGAACTATAACTGAAGTAGGCAAAGAAATATTAAAATCTATATAGGAGGATAATATGAATAAAGACGTATGCTGTTCTATTGATATGTGCGAAAATTTTATAATCAAAAATAAGAAACCTTATTGTATTTATTGTAAAGAATATTTAGAAGGTAACATCATAAAGGCTTATAAATCTTATAAATGTAGAAATAACAAAGGAGTCAACGATGAAAATAACAAATAAAATGAAAGAAGCCAGTGTAGACTATCTTGAAAAGTATATGTCAAAAAAAAGAAAGAATATTCTTTCTGCGAAACATCTGTCAGAAATAAATAATCTTATAACACAAAAAAGAAAACAAAACACTAAACTAGCAACAGAAATATTAAACTCTCCTTTATGTAAAATAGCGATAGCAGATGTAATAAGAGACGGTAAAGAAAATATTGTCAAATATAGAAATCATAATACATACACTTTAAATGCTAACAAAGTAGTAAAAAGAATTTTTGATTTGGCAGTGATTTTAAATAAAGGTAAAAATAAGAAATTTTATAGGGAGTATTTAAATGGATAGTATTTTAGAGCAATATAAAAATTGGTTGACTGTTAATGGTCGGTCAAAATCTACTACTATAAACTATTTACTTCGAATTCAGAAAATATTAAAAAATATATCTATAGATAACCTGTCAGAAGATACTATATCGTCTTATTTATTAAACATTAAAGATAAATATAAACCTTCTACAGTGAACGGATATAGAGATACTTTAGATTCTTTCATTAAGTTTTTAAAAAAAGATATAAAATTGCCAGAACATTTAAAAATACCTCAAATATTACCGAAATATATAGATGAAAAAGATTTTTTAAAAAATATTATACCCGAAATAGATAACGTATTTAGAAATAAACTAAAAATAAAAACTTTATTTTACTTTATGTATTATACAGGAATAAGAGTATCGGAAATAGATTATCTTAAAAGAGATAATTTTAATTTTGAAAATAGAACGGTTAAAATTTTTATACCTAAAACAAATGAGGAAAGAATAGTGATTTACACTGAACTTGTAAGAGATTTTTTAAAGGTATATTTCGGTTCAGAGCCCGAAAGACTCAACGCTTTTAATTTAAGGTCAAGTACAGTTAAAACAGTATTTGCAAGACTAAAAAAACGTATGAATATAGACTTACATCCGCATAGTTTTCGTCACGGATACGCTACAATGTGTCTCAAAAAAGGCATTAACTTAGCCATTATCAGTAAATTATTAGGACATAAGTCTATTACTACTACAATGAGATACTTAGGACTAGACGTAGAAACTCTTATAAAAGCCTATAATCAAAACATAAAATAGGAGATTATATGAAAAAATATAAATGTCCTAATTGTGAAAGCGAAAGAATAGTAGAAGAAAAATATGATGAATATTCGGCTTTAGATAAAGATGATATAGGTACTCTGTTAATGTGTATTGACTGTGGTTATGCTTGGTATTATTTTAAATCAAAAACTATTAATAAAAAAGATAAAATAGAACATGAAAAATTTAAAGTATTAGGACGTATGACAGATAATGATTTATTGGATTTGAAAATAGATTTAGAATTATTTAAAAAACAAAAGGAGTAAACAATGAATAAAATATTTAGAATTTGGAATTGGTTAAGAAGCTATACACTAATAGAATACGTGCTTATTCTATCTGCTATTGTCTGTTTATTTGTTGTGATAGGATTTGGAATATTTCAATGTGTAAAATTTCTCGAAGATTTGACCATAACATATCTGATAGGCATGTAAATATTTCAATAGAAAATTATCAGAGAAAGAGATAATATGAATGATAAAATAGAAAATATATTAAATACCTTAATATCTCAGATTCATTATTCAGAGCATAAATTTCATAATAAACAAATATCACAAGATACACACTACGAAGAACTTAATATTTTTCAAGATTCTACAATTGCAAAAATAAGGTCATTAATTTTGAATATAGTAGGTGATGATGAGAATTATAAAAACAATAATCAAGAAACTTGGATAAAAACGGATATAAGAAACGAACTAAAACATGAAATAAGAAGTCGCATATCAGAAGAAATATAGAATAAATCATTGACTTTTCACTTTGCTATATGCTATATTTGATGTAGATAAAAGGAGACAATATGAGTTGGAATAAGAATACTTTAAATTTTTCTCAGATTGATACTATAATCGAAGTATTGATAACACTCAAAGAAAAATATACACTAATTTCTATCGGTCGAGTGAAAGCCTTTGGATTAAACGATTCTATTTTAGGACTCTATTCGCATTGTCTTAGAAAATTGACATATAAAAATCAAATTATAATAGAACAAATGCAAAGAACTTCTGACTGCGACAGCGACGATTTGATTGTTTCTTTACAATTTACAAAAGAAAAATTGCCAAAAAGAATACCGTTAGAAATTTATCTTGATATGAACGTTGACGAATTGAACTCACATACTGACAAATATTTTACAAAATATAAAGGAAAAAAGAAATGATTAATTTAATCTTTGTGGCTATAATAGCGTTTATATTAGGAATGTTATTTATCTCAATTAAAAATCATATTAAAAATAATGAAGTTTCAGGCGTAACAGAGTATGAACAGTTTAATGTTGTTAAGTTTTTAAAGGGTATGTTTACATGTTTAAATCCTGTATTATGGGCAAAAGATATTGCTTCTATATTTAGTATAAGAAAAATAATCATATATATCGTTATAATAGCAAGTATATTTGGATATGGTTATATCAAAGGTTTACAAAATAAACCTATCAAGGTAGACATAGGCTATAATAAAGAAGCTTATATAAGACTTGATAAGAATTTTTTACATATAACTAAAGACGGAACTGTTCAGTTAGAAGATAAAACAGGCAAAATAATAAAAACTATTACAGCAAAAGATATGCCAGAAATTAGCAAACTATTAGCACCTATATCGTTGCAATTAAAACCTATCGGAATTTTAGGTTATGGAGTAGGTACTAACGGAACTTCAGGAATAGAATTCGGAGCAGGAGTTTCTTTTTTTAGATTTTATAAAGCAAGTCTCGACGCATTTTTAACAAATATGGGAGCATATCTAGGAGTTTCTTATTCTTTAGAAGGTATAGGACTAAAAAATGCTTCAGTAGGATTTGGAGCAGGCAGAGGCTGGAAGTCAAATGATAATAGAGGCATTGTATATATATCAGTTAAATTTTAGTCAAAAAGGAGCATATATGAATAGTGTATTAGAATTTTTAAAAAAATATAGAATAGGAGTTATTTTGATAGGAGGATTTTTAACAGTAATGAGCGGACTGTCTATAATTGTTAATCACCCTATATTGACAATTACGCTCGGCGTCGGAATATCTTTATGTATTTACGGTTATAATCTTTATAAGGAATAAAATGCTGACCAGAACTGAAATAGTCAAGCTGTTACACGATTTAAAAAGAGCGTCTAAAGCAGTAAAACTGATTAGAGATGAAACAAACGAAGAAAAAAGAAAACTTCTGTCAGATTTAATAGCGAACGAGTTAGATAGATTATACGAAGATATGATAGATTTAACGGAGAAAAAATGAAAAATAAAAAAGAAATAATAATGTGGGCGAACGATGATTGGATAAATTTATCTAAAGAACAATTTAAAGATTTAATAACTACTTCTAACTTTATTTTCAATGTTTTTCATAAACTCAAACACAATAGTTACGAAGGACTTGCACGAAAAGTAAAGATAACAATAGAGGAGATATAATGCCTTATATTAAAAAAGACGCAAGAATTAATTATGACAAGACGCTTAATGAAATAAAAGAAATTTCTACCAAGGGAGATTTGGAATATATTATTTTTAAATTAATGAAAATTTATATGTCAAATAAAGAATATAGATATTCTACTTTACATGATTGCGTATACTCGGCAATTCACTGCGGAGACGAGTTTAGACGAAGGTATCTAGACAAAAGAGAAGATTTTGCAAAAGACGAAAACGGAGATGTTGAATAATGTTATATCAAAGAAAGTCAAAATCAGAAGTTAGAAAAATATTAGAAGAATTAGATATGCTTACTGACGAATATTATGATTTTTATATAGACGACAAAGGAATAAACGTTGCTTTAGACGGAGAATTTGGAATAAAAGAATTAGAATTGATAATTAAACTTTTAAAAATTTACGAAAAAAACAAATGACCTACTTATTTTATTGTAAAGATTGTGACATTTATCAATCATATTGTTCTAAAAATAAAGATGATAGTCACTGTATTCACAGTATGCTAAATTATGAACTTCTTAAAGTATCTTTATTGAAATATATCTGGTTAAAGTTGAAAGGAAAGATTTATGAATAAATTTTATCATAACAATAAATTAAGATATATTTTAAATAAAAAATTCTTATATGAACATTATATTTTGCTAGATAAGTCGGCTTGTCAAATCGCAGAAGAAACTAAATGCAGTAGTTCAACTGTCTTATTTTATTTAAAAAAATTCAAATTTAAAATTAAAAAAATAAATGCTTCGATTGTAAAGGAGTTAAGAAATGTCAAATAGAATTCGTTTAACTACATATCTGGCAGGCGGGATTGAACATTGCTCTAACACTGAAATGAAAAGTTGGAGACAAACTATTAGAGAAAAATTAACAAGCAGAGAATTAGGAGTATATGACCCAGTTGAACAAGAATCCTATAAAGTCGGTAAACTCTCTGGAGAACAGGTTCAATACATTACCGGGTTAAAATCTGCGGGTCTTTGGGATAAATTTTTTTCGGAGATGTGGAAGATTTGGTTTGCTAATATTTCGGTAAATAAAGACTTGTTAGATGTTTTTAGAGAACTAAGAACAAGAAAACATATAGACGGAAATAGAACTGAAGAATTTAAAACTTGGGGAGACTATGAAGCAGTGTTAAAATCAGATTTTATAATATGCTATATGCCCAAAGACATTCGAACAATAGGAACTATCTATGAAGTTTTTTTAGCGTCTTTGTTTAGAATACCTATATATTTAATTTTACCTGATTGTAGTAAAAAAGATACTAACAGTTCATTATTATTTGGGATTATGATTTCAGATGGAGAAATATTTTATTCAATTAACGAAGCTTGTAACTATATAATAGATAAATACAAATTAACAAAAAAAAATATAGGAGTCACTTGAAAGTATCTTACTGTGATATATGTAATAATGTAATAAAAGACGCAGATATTAAATTTTTGTTAGGAACACTTCAGATTAAAACTGCAAGAAACTCTCCTTACGATGATACTTATAACGCAGAAGACTTGCAGGCAAGTTTACTGAATAGTACTTCATATAACGACAGTACTAAAATATACGAAGTTTGTACTGAATGTTATGAAGTTTTGAATAAATTATTGACGATTAGAAAAGCAGATTTAGAAGCAATTAAAAACGATTTAAACAAACTTTGGTCAAAAAATAGCAATTGATAAGGAGAGAACAAAATGAAAGAAAAATCGCAGATGAGAAAATTTTCGACAGGTGCTACGAGAAATTTAGAAGAAGGTAAACTTGATTACGAAGGTTTTTATAGCCCTCTTGTTATGGAAAGATATGCTGAATATATGAACAAACATAGACGACAAACAGATGGAAAATTTAGAGATAGTGATAACTGGCAGAAATTATTCGGAGAGAAACATTTAGATGTTTGCATGAAATCAGCTTTTAGGCATTTTATGGATTGGTGGAAACAACACAGAGGCTATAAAGGTCAAGATACTATCGAAGACAGTATTTGTGCATTGCTTTTTAATTTGCAAGCTTATTTATATAAACTTTTAAAGGATAAACAATAATATGGAATTAGAAGATAACATAATAGAGTATTGTATTTACTGTAAAGAAATAATATATAACAATCAGAAATATATCACATGTAAAGAAAACAAATATCATTTAGAGTGTTACAAACTGATAGAAGATGAACTAGAGGAGTCAGATGACGAGCAGTACTAGAATTATAGTCTTAGACTGGAGTATATTTGTGCATAGAGCTATATTTTGCTGGAGAAATACTAAACAGATACCTCCAGAATATACGGCTTTGAACATGATTATATCTGCTCTGATAAAAGTAGGTGCGACTTTAAAAGATAAAATTGTTTTAGCTTGCGATGGTCGAGGAAATTGGAGAAAAGCATACGAGAGCAAATACAAAGCTAATAGAAAAGAATATAGAGAAAGTTTTGAAGATATTGATTGGAATGATATGTGGAAAAGATTTAATGACTTATTATTTAAAATAGATAAAGCGTTACCTTTCTATATAATAAAAATAGATAGAATCGAAGCTGACGATATAGCCAGTTGCATAGTTAGAACATTTAAAGACAATCCTATAGTACTAGTTTCTTATGATAGTGATTGGGAATTGTTATGGCATTATTGTGTTTCGTTAGACACCGAAATACTAACTTTACATGGTTGGAAAAAGTATAACGAACTAAAAAAACAACAGTATGTAGCCACGTATAATTTAAAAAAGGAATGTATAGAATATACTAATCTAACAGCTATAAATATTTTTGATTATGATGGTAAACTATATCATATAAAAAATAAATCTTTAGATATTTTATCTACTCCGAATCATTTAAACATAGTTAAATATAAAACTCATAGAAACAATAAAAGAGCATATATAACTATCAGAACAAAATCAGAAAATCTAAGAAAAAACGATAAAATTTGTGTGCAAGCCAAAAGATTTATTTATGATTCTAAATACTCGATAGGAACTGTTTGGGCGGAACTAATAGGTTGGTTTATAAGCGAGGGATATTTTATTAATAAAGACCAAAAATCTATAATGATAAGTCAGTCTTATAGAGTCAATAAAAATAAAGTTAATAGAATAACTTCTTTATTATTAAAAGCAAAAATTCCTTTTAAAATATATAAACATGATAAAAACATGAGACTGTGGTATATAAATAGATGTGCTTTTGTGGACTGGATTTATAATGTCATACCAAACAAAGAATTAAATGAAAAACTAACTACTTTACCTCCAAAAGAATTAAAATCGTTATTTCGAGGATTAATGCTTGGAGACGAGTCAAAAATGAAAATTTTTGCTCAAAAAAATAAAAATACTATAGATTGGTTTGAAATATTAGCAACGAAATTAGGTTATCATGTGAATACCATTAAATCAAAAAATCAAGATACATATAGAGTTTATTTAACAAAAAAAACACACATAGGATTAAATTATACAAAAATAAATCAAGTTTCTTACAAAGGAAAGGTTTGGTGTCCTTCAACGAAAAACGAGACTTGGATAGCTAGAAGAAATGGAAAAGTTTTTATTACAGGGAATTCTAACGTTAATATTTACAGTCAGTTAGTAAAATATAAAGGAAAAAAAGGAGCATATAAAGTAAAACCTGAGAACTTTAATGCCTATTCTGTTTTAAGCAAGAAAATAAATAAAGAAACAACTGATAATTTAATAGATAAGATTACTAACGTAGAAGAATATGAGAATAGAAAGTTATGTGTTAATTTGATAGAACTGCCAGATTTTGTAGATGACGCTATCAAAGATAGTTTGATAGACCTTGAGGCTTTTGACAAAGAATACGATATAAATTATATGCCATTTCAAACTTTGAAACAGAAATTTCTAGAACTTTTCGACGGAAAATACGAAAGACAGTCGATTACTTATGAAGGCTGTGTGTTGGCAAATAACAAAAAAGAAGATAAAAAAACAAAAAGGAGAAGAAAATGAATGAAGAGAAAGTAAACACTAACGTCAGTCATAAAATTCCTGAGAATTTTTTGAAAGATATTAGTAAACATGCGATAGAAAAAAACAAACTATCCAGAGATTTTTTGCAAATATCAATTAATATAGAAAATGCTCAGGAAGTACGAAGAGATACTTTGACAAAACTCAAAGAATCGGAGAAGAATATTCAAAAACAAATAGAATATGCGTTTAACAAAATGAAACTAGGCAAAGATAAAAACTATAGATGGCAATTCGACGGCAAGGATACCTTTATTGGTATAAGAATAGAAAATAAACAGTAACAAATAGGAGGACTTAAATGAAATTTGATTTTGCTTTTATTAAAAATGGCAATCATCTTATAAAAGCAGAGATGAAAGCTTCGGAAGGATTGAGATGGGCTACTACTTCTGAGCAGGTTTATAATTATGCTAAAGCCAATCTCAAAAAAGGAGAAGAAGTTGATATAACTTTTACAGAAAAAGACGGAAAATATCATATAGACCGAATTACTAAACTTGCAACTTCTAATGTCGAAAAAAAAGTCGAATCTACAGTATCTGAAAGGTCTCATAATATTTCAACTCAAGATTTGATAGTTCGTCAGAGTGTCATGTCTTCTGCATGTAAAGCTATTTCTGTTATGACCGGACAGATTAACGATGTCGAGACTCTTGGTAATATGATAGAAGCTTTATACAATAAATTACATAAAATAGTAAACGAATAAATATGAAAAAAGTAAATAAGAGCGAGAAAAAAGATATTAAAATTGACCAGATATTATTGTTATATCGCAATGTTTTTGTCTATGATACTATAGACGAATCTCTTGCTTTTATTGTTAATAAACAGTTGTTAGCTTTAGACAGACTAAATGACAAGCCTATTTATATGTGGATAAATTCCAGAGGAGGACAAGTCTCCTCTGGACTGTCTATAATAGATACGATGTCTATTATAAAATCTAATATAATAACTATAATATCGGGTACTGCATGTTCTATGGCTGGTATACTGTCTATTAACGGTGACGCTAGGTTGATGACTAAAAATGCAGTGTGGATGGCTCACGACATGACTTCAGGAGACTATGACTACACGACTAAGTTAATGGCAAGAACTGATTATTATAAAGAATTGCAAAAAGATTTATTTAATATTATTCGCAAGAAAACTAAATTATCTGAGATTGAAATTCAAAAGGCTATTCATGAAGAATTATGGTTAAATACTCAAGAATGTTTAAAGAAAGGAATAATAGATAAAATATGGAAAGGCAAGCATGATTAAATTTTTAAAGACCTCTCTTATAGTATTTGTAATTGCAGTTTTTGGTTTAATGTTATATGTTAACACTCAAATGTATCTTAACTTAGCAGATGTGATAATCGAAGTTAATAATTCTTTTGATATATATAAAGAATATCACAAACAGATTCTAAATAAAATGCTAAAATTTTTTGAGAAAAATATAAACAACGAAGTTTTAGATGTAGACAATCTTAAAGAAGCGAACGTGTTCATTATAAACAAAACAGCAGGTTGCTGTGGAGCTGGAACTGTTGTTAAAATTAAAAATAAACGATATGTTTTATCTTGTGCCCATTTATTTAGAAATCTCGACGACAAACTTTATATAATAACAGACGAGGGAGAAGAATTAGAGTTAACTTTATTAAAAATTGATAAAAAAGAAGACCTGTCTCTACTATCATGTTCTACTCTAAAGAGTTCGGCATATGTTAACATAGCAAATTATATTCCTAGATTAGGAACTTCGGTCAGAGTAATAGGAAATCCCGACCTATTGACAGATGTTATCACTGAAGGTATAATATCAAGATACTTAGACGGTGGATACTTGATGACCGCTTTATGTTTTGGCGGTAACAGCGGAGGAGCAGTTATAGATAATAGAACCGGAGAATTGATAGGAGTTTTAACAAATGGTTATATAATGATGAACAAGCAAATATTTGTTGCTTATAGTTGGGCAGTAGATATAAATACTATTAAAACTTTTATACAAGAATATGAGAAATGAGTGATTTATGTTTAAAAATAAATGGCTTCTTTTTTTAACCAACAACGAAGACAAACCTAAAAAAGCGTGGATTAAAGATGAGATACATTTTGATATAATATTTTTCATAGGTCTAGTTGTTAGTATTGTACTAGGTCTTGGCTGTTGGATAGGTGGTATAATTTTGAAATTTGTAGGTCTACTCGAATCAAATGCGATAATGTCAGAAATAGGCTCTATATTGGTCGAAGGAGGTTGGATATTTATAGGACTTATTTTCTTTTTGGAGGCATGGGATTCGATACGACATAATCGAGACGTTTAATGAATAAAATAAAATATTTTTACAATCAGGTAGACTCTATATGCAGTCGATTTAAAATAAAAAAGCCCGTTTATATAGCGGGAGATAAAAGATTACGAGGATATGTCGCATGTATGATTGAATTAATACATAATCAGACGAAGGATAGAGGATATGCTATTAAATATCAGCCAGATAAGATAGTAAAGTTACGAAAATATGAGATAATTCATGTTATTTTACATGAGCTTGGTCACTTTAAAACATCAGGAAGTACCTTGCTTAGAAAAGAATACAACGCTGAAAAATTTGCTTTAAAAATGATAAATAAACACTACAGCAAATATTATAAAAAAGTATTAAAAGATTTAGAATATAGTATAGTATCGAATAGAGAATTATATAGTAAAGTATTTAGTTCTTTAATAACAGAACTGAAAAAATGATATGGAATATTTAAACTGTCAAAATATAATAGGCTGGCTTCTAATTATTACAGGAATACTAGATGCGTACAAGTACATACTACAAGGTCGAAAAATTTCTCGTAACAAGTCAGCAAAAGGCATATCAAGAATGTTTATGAATTATGCCTTGTCTCAGGATATTATAAAATTAATTTATTCTATAATTATTAGAGATTTGTATATTTTTACGATAAGTTTATTATCTTTGGGGTCAATGATATTTATGTGGGAGATGATACGCAAGTACTATCCTTATCGTTGTAGAGGGCTTTGTAATTTCAAAAGACCTAATATTTTTATTTATATTCTAAACTCTTTATTGCCCAATAGAATTAGAAAAAGACTTTGAAATAAAAATAAATGATAAAAACAAATAGATTTTTTTGGATATTTGGTTTAAGTGCTATGACCTATTGTTTACAGGGACTGGAAGGTTTACCCGCTCAAGGCTTTTTTATATATCTTAAAAATACTCTAAATTTCTCTCCTTCTACAGTAATGTATATCGGTTCTATAACAGGTATTGCTTGGTTAATCAAACCTATTCTAGGGTTTTTTATTGATAATTATTTTTCTAAAAAACAATGGTATATATTTGCTTTGTTACTGAGTCTTTTAGTAGTTTTTATAATAGGCTGTAATTTTTATTCTATTATAATACTTATTTTTTTATTGACACTCAAAAGCACTGACGCAAGTATTCGAGATGTAGCAGTTGACGGTATAATGGTTGTCGAAGGACAAAAACATAATCTAGTTGGCAAAATACAATCGGTACAGTGGATAGCGATTACGATTGCTAGTATTATAGTAGGAATAGTAGGAGGTTACATTGCTCAGATAAATAACTATAGATTAGGTTTTTTACTTTTAATACCTATTTACATTGTTACGTTGATTTTTGCTTTAAATTATAAAGAAGAAATACAGGTAAAAACAAAAACTACACTTCTTGAAAATATAAAAAAATATAAGCTATTATTTAAAGATAAACGATACATATATAGTTGTTTATTTTTATTTTTCTACTGTTACTCTCCTTCGTTTGGAACTCCGTTATCTTTTATTCAGCGAGACAATTTCGGCTGGAATGAACAATACATCGGAATATTAGGAACAATATTTTCTGTGTTTGATATACTCGGAGCTATAATATATTATAAATTTTGTTTAAAATTAAATATGAAAAAATGGTTGATAGGTTCGGTTTTTATAGGAGCTATTACTTCTTTATGTTATTTATATTATACTCCTGTTTCTGCTATCATCTATGGCATAATTTTTTCTGTAGTAGGAATGTTTATACATCTAATTCTCATGGGAATAGTAGCGAATAACTGCATTAAAGGACTGGAGTCTAGCAGTTTTGCCTTGCTTTGCTCAATACACAATCTAGCAGGAACATGCTCCAGTCTAACGGGAGCTTGGTTATTTCCTAAAATTGGGCTACCTATTCTAATTATAATATCTGCAATAACGAGTTTTATTTGTTTATTTTGGATTCGTTATCTTAATATAGAATCGTCAAAATCTATATGTTCAATTGATAATTGTAAATGTTAAACTGAAAGCTCTCGACGAGAAAATATTGCATATTGTTGTTTTTTAAACTATTGACTTTTAAGTTCATAATATGTTATACTTGATACTGCAGGAGGCTTTAAATGAAAGATATAAATAAGAATCTATATGTTTCTTTAGAAAAATTTCACAGCGATAATATTTTTTTAGACTCTCGAACTATATATTTTGGCGGAAATTACTCAGAAAATGAAGAGACCGATAGTGTAAATAGTTTCAATGTATCTCAAGCAATTAAGAACATACATATTCTAGATAATATAAATAATAATCCTATTACACTTTTGTTAAATACTCCCGGAGGGTCTTGGTATTCTGGAATGGCTCTTTTCGATAGTATTAAGTTTGCTAGGTCAAAGGTCTATATAGTTGGCATGGGGCAATTATTTTCGATGGGAGCAGTGCTTATGCAGGCAGGACACGAAAGATTACTAATGTCAAATACTAGAGTTATGATACATGACGGAAGCGATGGCTATATAGGAACTTGTAAATCCTTCGAAGCTTGGGCGAAAGATTCTGAAAAAGTTCGTCACATCATGTACAATATTTTTTACGAACGAATGAAAAAAACAAACAAAGATATTACACTAGACGATATAGAAAAGATGTGTTCTCATGATAAAATATTAAATGCTGAAGAAGCCATAATACTAGGACTGGCAGATAGGATTATATGACAAAAAAACAATATCGAAAATTAAAAACTATAACAAAGATAATTAAAAAAACTAAACTAGAATATATTCCTATTATATATGACTGTACTTATCATGATACTAATAACAAGCAAAGAGCTTGTGTCAACTGTCATAACACGAAGTATTATACAGACGGATATTATCTGATAGTTACCGATTGTAAAGGCAATAGAATAGCTTACACAGTAGACAATATTAAATAAAGGAAAATATGCACAAAGAAATTGTTAAATCTCATTTAATAGATTATTTGATTTTTAAAAAGATAGAGTTTAAGAAATCGGGCAGTGTTACCATGATAAAATGTCCGATATGTAATAAACAGCCTATGTCTGCTAATATTATACCTAACACTAATATAATTAATTGTTTTACTTGTAATAAAAAATATGATATAATCGAGCTTTCAAAAATTTTAGACAAAGATACTATAGATGTTTCCAACGAAAGTATTGTAATAGACTATCTGAATAGAATTTTAAACTTAGGATTAAACACAGAAATTCAAAGGCTCGCTCAGTTTAAAATTCTCGAAAAATACGAGCGACTTGGTTTTGACTTAGTGCCTGTAGGACGAATATGTCCTGATTGTAAAGGCAAAGGCTGTTCTAAATGCGAAAACACTGGTAATTATGGTAAAAATCCGATAGAATTAGATTGGACTAATAAATCTCATAAAAATATAGAAGAATGGAAAAACTGGATAGAAGATGAACTAAACATAGGAATAAAAACCGGCAAAATTAGCAATATCACTGTATTAGATATAGACCAAAATACAATTCCTGAAGAATTAAAAAAACTACTCGGAAATACTATGTTTATCAAGACTAACAAAGGTTATCATTATATATATCAATACGAAGATAATCTATCAAAAACTCGTATACAAGAACTAAAACTTGATATAGAAAACAACGGAGGTCAGATAGTTGTTTATCCTTCTAGAGTAATTAATAAATTAAGAGAAGTTCCTACTTTTAATAATATCGAAAAAATGTCAGATGAGTTACTACATTATTTAAATAAATTTATTACGATTCCTTTAAAAACAAATAGCGAAAAAATTAGAGAAGATATAGAACAAGAAACTTTTAAACTAGACTGGGTGCAAGAAGGACAGAGAAATTCTAGTCTGATTCGTCTAGGTGGAATTTTAAGAAAAGAGCTAAACATAAATCAGACAGGATATGTTTTAAGTATATTGAATAAACTATTAAACAATCCTCTTCCTTCTAAAGAAATCAATTCTATGTTAAATCAGTTAGACCGATATGTAAACGTAGACGAAAAAGAATTAGCTCATAAAATAATGGAATATCTAAAAGATGTTGAAGAAGCCACCAGAGGAGAAATAGCATTGGCAGTAACCGCTACAAATAGAGGAGAAGATAAAAAACGAGTTGATAAAGCTCTTAATTATTTATGTAAAGAAGGTTATATTATTAAAAGAGGTAATCGATATATACTGCTCAGAAAAATCGAATGGAAAGAAAGTCTTGTTAATATAGGTAAGCCCGTAAATTTTAAAATGCCTTATTTTGAAGATATTGCTAATTTTAATATAGGAGATTTAATTTTGATAGGCTCTAGACAAAAAATAGGTAAAACGACAATTGCTATAAATATTTTAAAAAGACTTGTTATGCAAGGAGTAAAGCCTTATTATATCAGTTTAGAGCCGGGAAGTCGCTTCGCAAAAACATCAATGCAGTTAGGACTCAAAGAAGGTGATTTTAAATGGACTTTCTGTGCAGACCCTTCGCAGATACAATTAGAAAATAATGCTGTAACTATTATAGATTGGCTTTTAATTTCTGATAAAAGTCAGACCGATATGGTATTTAAACACTTTGTAGAACAGTTGGAGAAAACCAAAGGCTTTTTGATAGTCTTTCAGCAGTTAAAAGATGATGATAGTTGGTTTGCTCCTTCGATGGCAAAACAATTTCCTGCGTTATCTACTCGTTATATTTACGATACAGCAGATAACGGAGAATATGGAAAATTTATTTTAGACCCGATGAGAGACCCAAGACTTAATATAAAAAACTATAACATACCATGTAAATATATATGGGAAACCAAAGAACTAAAAAGGATAGACGAAATTGAAGAACAGTAAATTATTTGGATATTTATTGTTTTGTGTATATCATGGTTATCTGCTCGCATGGATAATTTTTTTAATATTTATTTTTACTTTAGGAGTATAACATGTCTTTTTTGTCACTAGACTTATCTAGTAAATGTACAGGCTGGGCTAAATTTTCTAAAGATGGAAAGCTTTTAGATAAAGGACAGATAGTACCAGATAAAAATATAGATGTTTATTTTAAGATTCATTTTGTCACTGAAAAGGTCAAAGAATTATTTAATAATGTAGACGACTTAATAATCGAAGATATATTTTTAGGTACTTTTGCAGGTAAATATAACGTAGATACTTTAAAATATTTAGCTAGACTATCTGGTGCTATATTATATGCTTGGATAGTAAACAAATATAAAATACCTAAATTTTATATGGCAAGTACGGCAAGAAAGTTAGCAGGAATAAACGGTCATTCTCAAAAGGCAGAAGTGCAGGTTTTTATTTTAGAGAAATATTTTGATATATCAAAAAAAGAATTAGAAAAATATAAAATAGAAATTCAAAACATACAGACTCAATTAAAACAAGAAGAGATAAAAAAATCTACATTCAAAGCTAAGATGAACAAATTAAGTGATATAATTCAAAAAGAAACGAATGTAGGAGAAGATATAGCAGACGCTCTGATATTGGGGTTAGCTTATCTGAAGGAAAAAAATGAACAATAACATTATAGATAGTATATACGTGCAGGTCGAAGCTCTTGCAAAGGGAGGATTTTTCATTATTTTGTTTTGTATTGTTATGCTATTACTTAAAAAATCTATTGACTGTTTGTATTATCAATGTTCTAAATCAAATAAAGTCGATTTAAATAAAAGTATAAGTTTTAAATCTGTCAAAGAAGTTCGAAAGTATTTCAAAGATATGAAAGCAAATTGGACTGTTTTAGATTGGATAGAACATTGGTGGCACATTTATTTTTGGAATCATATAAGATATATTCCTTCGAATATCAAATACTTTATTCAAAGAGGAAAAAGAGGATATTCTGACCAAGATGTTTGGAACTTTAGTGATTATTTATCTGATGTAATTTCTCAAGGAGTTCGTCAGTTAATAAAAGAACAACATGGATATCCAAACAATTTGACAGATAAACAGTGGAAAAGTATATTAAGAAAGATAGCAAAAACATTTGAACTATATGAAATAGGACGCAGACGACAGTTGACAAATAAAGAATGTGAGATATTCGAACGAGGTTGGGAATTATTTAAAGAGTATTTTGAAAGTTTATGGGATTAATATGAAACATCATAATTTGAAATGGTTCACTAATAGAATAGGTAAATGAGATTAAAATGAGTCAGTTAAAAGTAGAGATATGTCGAGTAGATAAAGTTGAGACACACACAAATGCCGATAAACTTGAAATTATTACTATAAAAGGTTGGAAATGTATTGTCGGTAAAGGCAATCATAAAGAAGGAGACCTAGTAGTATATTGCCCTCCCGACTCAATTATCCCTACAAATCTCATAGAAAAATATAAATTAGAATTTTTAAAGAAAAATAATAGAGTAGGAACTATAAAACTTAGAGGAGTTATTAGTCAAGGATTAATACTAAATTGTGAACATGATAACGTATATGAAGGACAAGACGTAACTAAAGAATTAGGAATAACTAAATACGAAGTTCCTGAACCTAGCTATAACGCTTGTTCTTCTAATAAAACTATCAGTAAACGAAAGAAAAACAGTCAGTTTTCAGAATATACAGATATAGACAATATTAAAAACTAT
>Ga0172371_10004082_pt1 | contig 22290 bp, 8 predicted proteins | sample Lak12m_FD_114543 | JGI IMG/M metagenome (GOLD analysis project Ga0172371, IMG submission 114543) | Freshwater microbial communities from Kabuno Bay, South-Kivu, Congo - kab_022012_12m | ecosystem: Environmental > Aquatic > Freshwater > Lake | place: Democratic Republic of the Congo: South-Kivu...
TCTCTCGTCGGGACATGAGTGAAGAAGAATTGATTGATGATCCGGAGTGCATCGGCGGCATGACATTCGACAGAATACTTCCCAATCGCTCAGATCGTGGCAGGGATGTGTGGGTGTATCGTTTTCCTGAGCAGGAGTTCAAGCTGAAGGAAGGGGACGACTGTGTCCAGACTGATACCTCATTGGCCGTAGGAAAACTCTTCAAAATTGATGAGGATGCAAGAGTGGTCCAGATCGAGCCTGCCCGAGGCTTCACCCCGCCCCGACGTATGTCAATCTCCGGTGGGCTTCCGATCAACAGTAACAACCTTCAGAGAGCCGTCTTCAGATTTAGCGACAGCGTTATCACTGGAGATTCGAGATATAGAGCGACCGAGGCAATACTGAGGCGTTCGGGACCCATTATTAGAGGCCACGTTCCTGACCATCCTATCTTGAGCCCTGGAAGAGCCCAGGTCCCCGAGATCATTGAGGCCGCTGCCAATCTTGAGGACAGCTATCTGTTCATTCAGGGCCCGCCGGGTTCCGGAAAAACATACACTGGATCCTTGATCATTGCCGAATTGCTCAGGCGAGGTTTCAGAATCGGGGTTTCATCCAACAGTCATAAGGCGATACACAACCTTTTGAGGCATGTTGAGCTGAGAGCAAAAGAGACGGGTCTGACATTCCGCGGGCTCAAAAAGTCAACGCGAGATGAGGCCACTCATTTTGGTGGAACATTCATTGAAGATGTCTTTTCCAATAAGGACATCTACCACTCCGACGCTCCACTGGTTGCTGGCACCGCATGGCTTTTCGCTGGAATGGATCAGGAACTCGACTACCTGTTTGTGGATGAGGCCGGGCAAGTTTCTTTGGCAAACCTTGTTGCGATGGGCGGAGCGGCCCGAAACATTGTGTTGTTGGGAGATCAGATGCAGCTTGGGCAGCCCATACAGGGGGTTCATCCCGGCAGATCAGGCGAATCGACCCTGGAATATCTCCTTGATGGCGAGGCAACGATCAGTCCGGAGAGAGGAGTGTTTCTTGAGACGACCTGGCGGATGCACGAGGACGTGTGCCGCCTCATTTCAGACGCTGTATATGAATCCCGGCTCCGGCCTGAGGAACACAATCAGAATCAGCGGCTTCTCCTAGCACACAAAGGCGATCAACGTATTAAACCAACAGGGGTTTGTTTTGTGCCCACTGATCATGATGGCTGCGCCCAGCGGAGTGAAGAAGAGGCTCGCATCATCAAACAGATTCTGTCAGATGCTCTCAAGTGTGCATATACTGACAGGTTCGGCCAGACCCGGCGTATGACCTTGGAGAACGTGATGGTCGTAGCTCCGTACAACATGCAGGTGAATCTGCTCAAGCGGATGCTTCCCAAAGGAGCACGAGTCGGAACGGTGGATAAATTTCAAGGGCAGGAAGCCGAGGTAGTCATTGTCTCCATGACAACGTCCAGTGGAGATTACTTGCCAAGGAGAATCGAGTTCTTGTACAGCAAGAACCGACTGAACGTGGCTATTTCTCGGGCTCGGATTCTAGCGATCCTGATTTCCAATCCCCTTCTGCTCAGCATCAAGTGCAGGACGGTGGACCAGGTCGAGTTGGTAAATACGCTGTGCTGGGTGCGGGATTACGCTGTTGGCGCTGTAACGGAGTCTTGAAGTGTGGTCCACTTTTTACTTGCCGAAAACATGCTACCACCGGCAGTGCTACGACGGCCTTGACAGAAGGACTCCCGATGAGGTCTTCTTTGGTACACTGTGCCAGGCTTCGATCCCAGCATGAAGCAGCAGCGTACACTATTTGTTCTTGTGCGGTTGCTTTAGCAACCTAGTCCGCTGCCCAGTTCAAAACAATAAGGGGTTCTCATGGCAATAAAGAAGAGCGAACTATACAGCCACCTCTGGAAAAGTTGTGACGAACTGCGAGGCGGTATGGATGCCTCCCAGTACAAAGATTACGTTCTGGTTCTCCTGTTCGTAAAATACGTCTCTGACAAATACTCAGGCAATAGAGATGCCCTGATTGAAATACCCCAGGGTGGGGGCTTCAAGGATATGGTGACCTTAAAAGGCACCAAGGATATCGGAGATGGAATAAACAAAATCATAGCAAAGTTGGCCGAGGCCAACGAACTCAAGGGCGTAATTGACGTTGCCGATTTCAACGACTCCGACAAGCTGGGCAAAGGGCAGGAGATGCAGGACCGCCTCTCCAACCTGGTGGCTATCTTCGAGAATGAAGCCCTTGATTTCAGCAAGAACCGAGCAGACGGGGACGACATCCTGGGAGATGCCTATGAATACCTGATGAGGCATTTTGCTACTGAATCAGGCAAGAGCAAGGGGCAGTTCTATACGCCTGCGGAAGTCTCCAGAGTCATGGCGAAGGTCATTGGTATCAGCCAGGCAAAATCCCAGGACCAAACAATTTACGACCCCACATGCGGATCCGGGTCTTTGTTGCTGAAAGCCGCCGATGAGGCAGAGCAAGGCGTAACCATTTATGGCCAGGAGATGGACAATGCCACTGCCGCCATGGCCAAGATGAACATGATTCTCCACGACAATCCCACAGCGGAAATATGGCAGGGGAACACTCTAGCAAGTCCACATTGGACCTCAGGTAACACTCTAAAGACCTTTGATTTTGCGGTAGCAAATCCGCCCTTTTCTACAAAGGCATGGAGCAATGGGTTTGATCCAGCTAATGATTTATTTGAACGATTTACAGGCTACGGCATTCCTCCAGCTAAAAATGGAGATTACGCCTTTCTCCTGCATTTCATCCGGTCACTAAAGAGCAAAGGGAAAGGCGCAATCATTCTGCCCCATGGAGTCCTGTTCAGAGGCAACGTAGAAGGTGAGATCCGGAAAAACATCCTCCGGAAGCGGTATATCAAAGGGATAATCGGGATGCCAGCCAACTTGTTTTACGGTACTGGAATCCCGGCTTGCATCATTGTCATAGACAAGGAGAATGCTGAAGCCAGGGCCGGGGTGTTCATGCTCGATGCCAGCAAAGGCTTTATGAAGGACGGAAACAAGAACCGCCTCAGAGAGCAGGACGTTCATAAGATTGTCGATACCTTCAACAACCAGATTGAGATACCGAAATACTCCAGAATGGTGCCTCTGGCTGAGATAGAGGCCAATGACTACAACCTCAATATCCCCCGTTACATCGACAGCCAGGAGCCGGAAGATATCCAGGACATAGAAGCCCACCTCCTGGGCGGGATTCCAAAACACGATATAGACGAGCTGGGTGATTACTGGAAGGTCTACCCGTCTCTGAAGAGAAGTCTTTTCGGGGAGAGCGAGAGAGATGGATACTGCGAACTGAGAGTCTCCCAGGAAGAGATTAAGTCCACCATCTTCTCCCATCCGGAATTCAAGGCATACACCGAGGAGATCTACGGTCTCCTCGATAAATGGAAATCCAAGAATATCCCCATTCTGAAAAGCCTGTCTGCGGGTATCAAGCCGAAGGAAATAATGAAAAACCTCTCCGAAGACTTACTCCAGACCTTCGCTAACCTGAGCCTCATCAATAATTACGACATCTATCAGCACCTCATGTCCTACTGGGTGAACACCATGCAGGACGACTGCTACCTCATAGCGGTTGATGGGTGGAAAGTCGAACTATCCATGGTGAAGGGCAAGAAGGATGAGTGGGAGTCAGAGCTTATACCGAAGAAACTTGTAATAGATAGATACTTTTCGTCTGTGATGAAATCCATCGAGGCCCTCGAGGCTAGCAAAGACGATATCGTTCGCCAGAAGGAAGAAATGGAGGAAGAGCATAGTGGTGAAGAAGGACTTCTCGAGGAAGTGAAGTCGGATAAAGGCACTATCAGCAAGGCAGCCGTCACGAAACGAATCAAGGACATCAAGCGTGATACGGAAGCGAAGGCTGAACTGGAGGTCCTGGAGGCTTATTTGAAGCTGCTGGATAAGGAAGCCGACCTGGGGAAGAACATTAAGGAGGCCTACAAAGACTTGGACAAGAAAGTAACCGCCAAATTGAAAGCACTTACTGAGGACGAAGTAAAATCCCTGGTCGTTGATGACAAATGGATGGCCTCCATAGAGCAAGACCTGAAGACCGAACTCGACCGGATATCGCAAAGACTTACCCACAGGGTCAAAGAACTGGCCCAGCGATATGCAGAACCTTTACCGAAAATGGCTTCTGAGCTTGAGGAAATAGAGATGAAGGTCCAGGGTCACCTCAAGAAGATGGGGTTCTCATGGTAACGGAGAAGATACCAGAAGGATATAAGCAGACGGAGGTTGGTGTAATTCCGGAAGATTGGGGCTTACAAAACATCCTAGACAATTCTACCCTTAAGGCAAGAATTGGATGGCAGGGGCTTACTACCGCCGAATATCTCGATTCAGGAAAACATTACTTGATTACAGGAACTGATTTTGTCGATGGGGAGATAAACTGGGATGTATGCAATTTCGTTGACGAAAACAGGTACATTCAGGATAAAAATATCCAAATAAAGAGGGGTGATGTACTTGTAACAAAAGATGGAACCATCGGCAAGATTGCCTACATTCACAACTTTCATGGTGAAGCAACACTGAATAGTGGCATTTTCGTAATAAGACCAAAGCAACAGGAATATATACCTTTATTTCTCTATTACTTATTACAATCTTTTTATTTTGACGCTTTTTTGACCAAGCTAAAGGCAGGCTCAACAATATCTCACTTGTATCAAAAAGATTTTAGTAATTTTAATTTCGTGGTGCCACCTCTCCCTGAACAGACCGCCATAGCCACAGCCCTCTCCAATATAGACAGCCTCATGACCTCCTTGGACAAACTCATAGCCAAGAAGCGAAATATCAAGCAAGGGGCAATGCAGGAACTCCTCACCGGGAGAAGACGGTTGCCGGGGTTTAGTGGGGAGTGGTTCACGGACCAAATTAAGAATCTAGCCTTTATAACGACTGGTTCCAAGAATACTCAAGACAAATCCGATGAGGGAGTTTACCCATTTTTTGTTCGGTCTCAAATTGTAGAGAGAATCAAAAGTTATTCTTACGAGGGTGAGGCTGTTTTGACTGCCGGAGACGGTGTAGGCACAGGCAAAGTATACCATTACATCAACGGTAAATTTGACTTCCATCAACGGGTCTACAAAATTAGCGATTTTCGTCCAAATCTAGACGGTTATTTTTTCTTTTTATACTTTAGCAACAATTTCTTGGACAGGATAATGCAAATGACAGCCAAGTCATCGGTAGATTCAGTTAGGATGGAGATGATCGCAGACATGCCTATTCCGCTTCCACCACTTGTCGAACAACAAGCCATAGCTAAAATCCTCACTGACATGGAGGATGAAATCATCAGCCTCGAAAACAAGCGGGACAAATACGTAGCCATCAAGCAGGGCATGATGCAACAGTTACTCACGGGGAAAATAAGGTTGATATGACGATACCAGTGGGTCAGAGAGAAAAGCGAACTCAATATCGTGTGGTGACTCTTTTCCAGAAAGAGCTAGGCTACACATATCTTGGCAACTGGAAAAAAAGAGAGGGCAACAGTAACATCGAGGAAGCTATTCTGACGGAATATCTGACCGAACGGCATTACAGCCCACGACTAATCAGCCGCACCCTCTATGACATTAATCAGACGGCTACCAACCAGATTAAGAGCCTCTACGACTTGAACAAGGAAGTTTATACCCTCCTTCGGTACGGAGTGAAGGTCAAAGAGGACGGCGGAAAGAATTTTGAGACCGTCCACCTCATCGATTGGGAGACTCCGGAGAATAACCACTTTGGAATTGCCGAGGAAGTTACTGTAAAAGGTGAACATAAGAAGAGGCCCGACATAGTCCTGTACGTCAATGGAATAGCTTTGGCTGTACTCGAACTGAAACGAAGCATTGTATCTGTCTCCGAAGGTATCCGTCAGAACCTCGATAACCAGAAGCAGACCTTCATAAAGAACTTCTTTTCCACCATGCAATTGGTGATGGCCGGGAACGATACAGAGGGGATCCGTTACGGGACGATTGAAACCCCGGAGAAGTATTATCTGTCCTGGAAAGAGAACAGCGATGTCGCCAACCCGCTGGACCGGCACCTCACCCAACTATGCAACAAGGAAAGATTGCTGGAAATCATCCATGACTTCGTGGTCTTCGACAGAGGCATCAAAAAGCTCTGCCGTCACAATCAGTATTTCGGGGTTCGGGCTGCCCAGGAGAGTATCAAGAAACGACAGGGTGGCATCATCTGGCACGCCCAGGGGAGCGGTAAAAGCCTCACCATGGTGTGGCTGACGAAGTGGATCAGAGAGAACCAGCAAGATGCCAGGGTATTGCTGATTACCGACCGGGATGAACTCGACAAACAGATTGAGAAGGTCTTCAAAGGTGTCAGTGAAGACATCTACCGAACCAAGAGCGGCGCTGACCTCATTGCCAAGTTGAATGAGAACAACCACTGGCTCATCTGCTCTCTGATTCACAAGTTTGGGGGCAAGGAAGAGGCCGATTATGAGGAGTACATAGAAGAGATAAGGAAAAGCCTCCCAAAGGATTTCAGAGCCAAAGGCAATCTGTTCGTGTTTGTGGACGAATGCCATCGGACTCAGTCTGGCAAGCTCCATCAGGCCATGAAGCAAATCCTGCCCAGCGCCTTGTTTATAGGTTTCACCGGGACACCTCTCTTAAAAAAGGACAAGCAGAAAAGTATCGAGGTGTTTGGGGGATACATACACACCTACAAATTCGATGAGGCCGTGAGAGATGGAGTTGTACTCGACCTGTGCTATGAAGCCAGGAATATCGACCAGGACATCACTTCCCAGGAGAAAATAGACCAGTGGTTCGACTCCAAGACCCAGGGGCTCACCGACTACGCCAAAATGCAACTGAAGCAGAGATGGGGGACGGTGCAGAAGGTGCTCAGCGCTAAATCGAGGCTAGAGAAGATTGTCGCTGACATCATCCTTGAGATGGAAACCAAAGAGAGACTTCAGAATGGCAGAGGTAATGCCATGCTGGTTTCCGGTAGCATCTATGAGGCCTGCAAGTTCTACGAACTGTTCCAGAACGCCGGGTTCACGAAATGCGCCGTCGTATCGTCCTATAATCCCAACATCGGCCATATCAAAGGCGAAAGCACGGGAGAGGATTTTCCCACCGACAACCTTGAGAAGTATGAGATCTATCAGAAGATGCTCTCCGGAAAAGACCCCACCGTATTTGAAGATGAGGTCAAGAAGAAGTTCGTTGATGAACCAGCCCAGATGAAGCTCCTCATCGTTGTTGATAAGCTGCTGACAGGGTTCGACGCACCTCCGGCGACCTATCTTTACATCGACAAATCAATGCAGGATCATGGGTTGTTTCAGGCCATATGCCGGGTAAACCGTCTGGACGGGGATGACAAGAATTATGGCTACATCATTGACTATAAGGACCTGTTCAAAAGCCTGGAGAAATCTATTACCGACTACACCGCCGGTCCATTCGGGGGTTATGACCGTACAGATGTTGGGGGGATTCTAGGTGACCGGCTCAAGAAAGCCAGAGAGCAGTTGGAAACTGCTTTGGAGGCGATCAAGGCGTTGTGTGAACCGGTAGACCCCCCGAAAGACACCATGGCTTACATACGGTATTTCTGTGGAGATTCGGCCAACCCACAGGATCTAAAAGAGCATGAGCAGAAGCGTTTGTCTCTTTATAAGTGTACAGTGGGCCTGATAAGAGCGTATTCGAATATTGCCAATGAGATGGAGAAAGCTGGGTACTCCGCGAAGGAAGCTCAGGACATCAAAAAAGAGGTAAAGCACTACTCCGATGTCAGGGATGAAATAAAATTGGCCAGTGGCGATTACATAGACTTGAAGTCTTATGAACCGGCCATGAGGCATCTTATCGACACCTACATCAGCGCCAGCGACAGTCGGAAAATCTCGGCATTTGATGATTTACCTCTGGTGGATTTGCTCATCAATAAAGGGATCTCGACGATAGAAAACCTTCCGGGGGGCATAAGCAAGGATCCCGAAGCAGTGGCCGAAACGATTGAGAACAATGTGAGAAAACTCATCATTGAGGAGACACCCACCAACCCAAAATATTATGAGCGCATGTCACTGCTTCTTGACGAGCTTATCAGGCAGAGGAAGGCTGAAGTTAAAGACTACAAAGCATATCTGACGAAAATTGTCGAACTAGCCGCAAAGGTGAAAAACCCGGCTGATTCAGAATCATACCCAGCTTCTCTGGACTCGAACGCCAAAAGAGCCTTATTCGACAACCTTGGTAAAGATGAATCATTGGCTCTTGCTATTCACCAGGCAATAGTGACTACGAAGAAGGATTCGTGGAGAGGGAATAAAATCAAAGAGCGGGAAGTCAAGAACGCCATCCGCAAACACAAGCTGGATGAGGACACCGTATCGAACATCTTTGAATTGGTTAAGAACCAAAGTGAATACTGATAAACATCGAATTGCCGTCGCCAACATGATTGTTGATGTGGTGCGGAAAGACATCAAAAACCTCCACCTGGGAGTTTATCCGCCCGATGGAAGAGTGAGGGTGGCCGCTCCTCTTAGAATAAGCGATGAGGCCGTGAGGCTCTTTGTTATCTCCAAGCTGGCATGGATAAAGAAACGTCAATCAAGACTTAAAGCCCAAGAACGTGAGTCTGAAAGAGAATACGTTTCCGGAGAAAGCCACTACTTCCAAGGACAGAGGTACTTGCTGAATGTGATTTACCATGAGGAAAAACCCAGGGTTGAAATCCGTAACAAGACCTACATTGACCTGTATGTGAGGCTTGGCACAGACCAGGCAGGACGGCAGAAAGTCCTGAATCAATGGTATCGAGCCTGTTTGAAAGAGCAGCTCCCAATCCTGATAAGCAAATGGGAAGGAATCATCGGCGTGGAGGTAAATGATTGGCGGATCCGCAGAATGAAGACCAAGTGGGGGTCCTGTAGCCGTAATACAGGCCGGATCTGGATTAATTTAGAGCTCGCTAAAAAGCCCTCCCACTGCCTCGAATTCATCATAGTCCACGAACTGACCCACTTGTTGGAGCGTACCCACAACAGCCAATTTCAGGCCCTTATGGATGGTTTCATGCCGCAGTGGAGACAGTACAAAGATGAATTAAACGAGATTATACAGCCCTATGATGAATACTCCTCGGAGTAAAGGCACGAGCTGATGACGGAAAGTTTATATATCAAATGGAGAGAGCCCGATAGGTTTTATATACTTCTGAGACTTGTTCTCACTGGACGATTGACGCCCTCTCCCATGAAAACCGCCTTGTACTTAGGCATTCTCTTGAGCATGTCCTTGATTATGTTGACCTGGTCGGATGCTGCAATGACCCTAGCCATCACTTTGGCGTCATTCTCTGAAACCCTTAGCACAAGATAGTTCGCTACTGCACTGTATACTGATTGATCGAAGTCCTTTGCTTCTTGTGAAGCCAGGACAAAAGATATTCCAAACTTTCGACATTCTTTTATCATTCTCGGAATTAATTTTAGTTTGGCCGCCCTATGAGCCTCGTCAAAGATGATTGCGTGAGTAATCTGACTCTGCGGGCCTCTTTGAAACATTCTTTGGTACAGGTTGTATAACACAAAGGTCGAGAAAGCCCTCTGGAGGGTTTCATTCTGTGTCTGATGCACCCGGATGACCGACGCCTGGGGGATGTCGAAGAGGCTCTTGGCTCCGGAGGTTTTCCTAAAGAATCCATAATCGTCGAGTTCACTGAGCCTCGTCATGAGACCTGAGTCTCTCTTCTCTTCTTGCGAGAGCATATCATAGAAAGCCTGGAATTCTGGGAGAGGCGGGCTTTCTGATCTCCCGTCAAATTCACCCCAACCCAAGTCCGTGTAGCTTGTCTTTAAGGCTCCTCTCAGAGCTCCCAATTGTATATCCCCCAGGTCGGGGAAGATGGCTTTGAAAATATCTCTGATCATACTGACATTATCGACGTAAGCATGGGCAACATCTCCTACCACCTCCAACGGGTTGAAGCCTAGTCCGTCAAAATCAACAAAGTGAAGATTTCCTTGCAATTTCTTTTCGAGTAAACCATCAAAGTCCTCATGGTAAGAGAACACGATTGGACTAATTTCGGCCTCGATCATTTGCAGACAAAGACTGATCAGGCATGTTGTCTTCCCCATCCCTGGCAGACCAACAATCATCAAATGGGGGTTACTTTTTGTATCAACGTTCCAGCTGACAGCTTCATTGGTAGAATCCAAGTTGCCGAGTATTACTTCTGACATTCTCCCCGTCTGTCTTGGCTTGCTGGTCTCAGAACTCGTTGATTCGATTTCCGATGATTCGCCGACGTCCGTTCTCGTTGTCGGCGATACTTCCTTCTTGGTGGTCACGTGATGTTGGTCTGACGAATCGTCCACAACCAACGGTGGCACCGCTGGCACAGAATTGGGACCAAAAAGCCATATTGGTTCCTCTCCGGGAACGGAGAGATTCGAAGGGTTCCGGGATAAGTACTCGGGACAGAATATATAGCCGCGATCAAGATGCTCTTCAAACTGACCTTTATCAAGAAGATACTTTTCCCCGTCCCGAATCATTCTTTGTATTTCTTTGACCAGTTTGTCATACGCCTGCTGATCGAGGTTGTGTCTGATGGCCTTGTCGGCATAAAAGCTCAGAATCCTTGCCAACTTTGTCCTATTAATGGCCTTTATGAAAGGGGAAGATTGATCGCCATAGAGTTCTTGCCATTTCTTGCGAGAGTTTCTTAATTGACTTCGAATCTCGGCCATGATTTCGTTGCTTCTCGCCGTTCTTAGATATCTCCTGTACTTAATTTCAATGAAAAATAATTGAAGGCCCCCCTTCTGCCCCATAGTTGCATAGAGCAAATCTGATCTCGATCCGTTCCTGTCTATTGAGTCCGAATGAAGTTCCAGAATTTGTGGAACATCGTCTATGGGAACGTAAAAGCCCTTTCTCAGTGACGGCCACACTTGTTCATCGGCTGAGGGTTCGAGACTCATTGCATTTGTATAGGCAATTGCCACCATCTCTTGAGCAACGTTGCCTCCGGCTGCCAACCTCATGGCAAAGCGTCCGCTGAGACTCTTCAACTGATTCATGAGGAATGTGCAGTTTCGAGGACTGGAACTAACACCCATCTCCGATATGGCTTCGTCCAAGAGCCCTGATATTTCTTCGAAGTTACTCGTGGATGTGACCAGCTGAAGAAACCCAAGGTCCTCTCGTTCGGGTACGCACTCGATGATGTAGGCATCGTAAACGGAAGATTTCTCTCTCGGTGAATCGAAATACTCAATCCCGGCATTTCTATCGACTGTAATCACCCAGTCGCAGAGATTGTGGAGAACTGCCAAGCTTTCTTCCTTTTCCGGTGATATGTCCGAATATAGAGCTGGCCAACTATCGACAGATCTGCTCAAATTCTTGGACGTCAATTTCAATGTGGAACTGTGAATCTTAACCAATCTTTCTGTGAGAGCTCGACTGATCGGATGTTTTACGCCTTCCAGTTGCTGTGGGATAAATGTTTTCCAGGAGGGTTGAGGCGAGAACTTGAAACTCCTTTGCCTCGCTGAGATGAGGCCAAAGACCTCCAGGGGACCTTCTTCCCTAGGAAATTCTTGTCTATCGTAGGCTCGAACCATTGAATCAAAAGTGTCAAACGCTATGGCGAGATGGGCAGTTGAGCTGGGAACGAGGCCTGTCCTTTTTGCCCACATTAATTTTGGTCTGCGAATACGGCCAGGCGAATGTCTATTGTCCAGCATCCATCTGTCTTCCCTTGATGGGGCACCAAATCCCGACCTGCTGGCCTCTGTGATTGAGGTGAAAAAACTACCGACGATAGAAGAGGTTGATTCGGATGGAAAAAGGTCCAGCACGAACCCATACTTCTGGGGCATCTGCAACTCCTCCTCATCTGTCCCAGCGCTTTCAAGAGCCTCCAGTGATTTTCCGAGGGCTCTGCCGAGCGTCGCGCCATCCCCGGGCCTTAATGCGTGAATACGGAAGCTATCGTATTTTGGATGGAGACGAGCATATCTGACTACCTCCTTCGATAAAGCCTCCGCCGTTGCTTGGCCAACGGATCGGGCTATCCATTGTCTTCCTTCCGAGAGAGCCCGAGCCATGAGGGCGACATTGGCCTTCGGCTCCGGATCCTCATCTTTAACCATAGCCACGAAATAAAAGTTAAGGATGTCCCCAAAGACGAACGATCTCCCTTGCTCAAAGCCCGGCAAGAAGGCGGGGAAATGTGCTCCATCTATTGTCTTTGATGCTTCTCTGATTTTCGCCGGAGACAGCTTCAAATCGTATCGAGCATATTTCAGCAGCATGTCATAGCATTGATGCCATGCCATCCTTACAGGATGAATAGGAAGTACTATGAGGCCCACCGTCTCGTCATTTAAGGACTGGACTTCGACGGTTCCAGCCAGAGCTAGGGAGGCCGAGATTTCTTGATTCTGCAACACGTCGAGCCAGCTGTTGACATAATTGTCAAAGCCTTTGTCCAGACTGTACACCATGCCCAGCATGCCACAGCCTGAACTCATAACTCGGCAAACTTTCGCAGATGCGTCACACAATCTTGTCCATGGATTGTCAGAGCAGTCTGGCACTATGTCCAGGAATTCTGGGTCACCCACCCTTTCGCCATCAGACCTAATTTTTATTTTCCATCGTCCGACTGGTCCTCCACGCTGAGCCCAGTCTCTTTCTATGACAGGCACCAGTGGAGGGCAGAAGATTTTGCCCGATCTGGTCTTATGGCGGACAATTATGTATCCCTTCTTGTCGCGGGAGTAGAAATCCCGGTTTTCGTGGTCTCGTACGAACTTTTCGAAGTCGTGGGAATCTTCAATGGCTATTATAGCTTCGATAAGACTTCTTTGCTCATTCGCGGAACTCGATCTTGTCTTTTCGTCTGGAGGCCCAAACCTGAGGATGAAATCCTCAGTGCATGCTCCAATATCTTGATCCCCAATTGCCGTTACACGAGCCTGTGCCTCAAACTTGGCATCCTCTTCTATGTCCTCAAAGTCTTCTGCGCTGAAAGAGATTCTCTGGGGATTCTTCGAGGCATGCGTTATTCGTTTCTCCGCAAGTACCTCATCACCAGATACTATTTCTACGTTGTAGTCACATGCTCCTTTCGCAAGGTTTTCCGGCAGTGTTTTCCATCGTATTTCTAACCCAGAGCCTTTCGATTTTGACGAGGCTGCCTTATCAATGACTAATTCGAGCAATTCTCCGTCTTTAACCTGAATGAGACCAGACCACGGGGTCGGCCTGTCGTTCTTTGAGCGCCATGGAACGATCTCGATCTCCTTCAGGTTTCCCAAGTCAAAAATCCCAGGATTGAGATTGTTCAGCCACAGATGCTCTTTTTCTATGACTGTCATAGCCGCCTCCTTCCAGGGTCTTGAGGCAGCCGCCTTAATCAGGTCGATCAAATCGGTCTTCTGCTCGTGGGAAGCATCGTTGAGCAAGAGTTCATCGATAATTGTGGTGGTAGGAGAGGAACCCCGTGTCCTTAACAATAATTTCTCGACCATCTTTGAGGACTTATCTAATTCATGCTCCTCCAGTTTTGTGTATTCCTTGACTGGCCACAGTCCTATGTAACCAAGAGCCCCCCCGACTGATTTCATTTCTCCGCATTTTGAGAAGAAATCAAATATCTGGAGAGGTGAAATGTGCTTACTTGTTATAAGTTTTCTGGCTTTTGTAACCGCCTTTTTTGCCAGGGTCTTCGTCCCATGGTCCAGCGTTTTTCGGGCAAGCTCGTTTGCCAGGCTATAGAACTCTGTCTCCTTGATCTCACGACCAGCACTGTAAATCCCGTCCATTCCTGCACCGGCAGTCTTTGTGTCCACCAGCAACAGTGTAGGCTCTTTCTTGTCTTCCCTTTTCTCAACCGCCTGATCTGCCGAGATCAACCTCGGATTTGAGCTCCCTAGAGGCCCCACCCCATAGACAGCCCATTCCCCGATGAGCGGACCATCTTGGGAGCATATTGCTTCAATGAGTGGAAGTTCCAAGAACCGGCAGTAACTGATTGCCCCGTCCGAAGGAGTGCCAAGCACTTTCTCGAAGGCTTTCCGCATAATTTGCAACTGACTGTCATTCATTGTCACCCCCTCGGCCGATGAATCGCTGTCGCAATCTCTTCATGGACTCAGAATCGTTCACACCGACCAAAAGCCCCAGGTCACGCAACCTTCTTTCCAGGATCTTCTTGTTCCTGGCGAGCAGCTCAGCAGAAATAGACATTTCTGGAGGAGGCTCATCCACATAAAGACCATATCTCTCCCTCAACAACTTCAGAAATTCTGGGATCGATAAGCTTTGCGGTCCCTTACCCTTGGCAGCTTTCCTCAAATGACGATGAACCAAGAAATCCAACATGCTGTTTGAGAGGACGATTGACCGGGCGTCCCCCCTTGTCTGTCTGCCTTCACGATTTTTCCTCAACGTTGAGCGTTTTCTACACATTCCATGCGAGCTGTTGGTCATTAGTAACGCATCCAGGGTGCTCATGAAGTGTTTTCCTTGTTGGTTGGCACCCGACAGATTCACCATGGCCTCGCTTAGCCGATGGACCGGGTCGGGGGTCAGATCAGAACGGCGTAATAAATCCACAACGGCCGGATTTTCGCCAGCAGCTTCAAGCTCCACCGCCAGGTTGAGACATTTTTCATCCAAATCATCGAGGACCTTATAGGCGAAAGGGTGGGATTCATGCAGAATATCCCCAAGGAAATTGATGAAATCAGTTGCGTCAGGGCTATCAGGAGGTAGTTCCTTTCTTAGATGCCTATTATATTTGGCTCTCTCATCGAGAATCCTCAGCATCATCAGAATGACAGGGAACTTGTCGTACACCCGTAACATGTTTTCCAATGATTCTTCAGCGACACCCCGCAGTTCGGGATCAGTTCCAACCGAACAGTCGACGAGAAAAGACCACGGCTGTTCATCCTTAAATGCCGTTAGTTTGCCTGTTTTTTCCCAATCAAGTAGCATTTTCACAGTGGACATATATATGTTGGTGAACCCTAAAGAAAAGCACGTCTCCAACATGACGGAGAAGGTTTTTCTCGGAACCGATTGCCCGTAGGTTTGAATAAGTACGTTAAGGTCTTCTTTGAAGCTTCTGACTGCATGTGATGCCAGAGGCCGTTGTTGCGGAATGTCTTCCGCCTCACCAGCCCCTCTGGCTTTACTGGGGGCCTCCCCGCATGCTTGGGCAACCCGTATCAGCAGGAGTTGATCAATGCCAACTCCGAGGGCTCTTACGTCAAGTTCATCAAAGGCATCGGATTTCATATCAGACTTGTGTGCCCCCTTAATCTTCATCCCGGGACCAAACAAACCCAGCAATAGGTTGTTTTCAAATGACTCGCCTAAAGGGAAATGTGATTTCGAGACTTCCGACTTCTTGTTATTCTTGTTGCCCGATAGGATCGTGACCAATAGTTCAGGAATATATCGTAGGTTGGCTGCAGACTCCGGAAGATCTATCCAACTTGCGAGATAATGTATTGGATAAACCCTCTGAATCTGCTGGTTTCGCCCTGTGAGGTGCTTCTTGTTTTCAAGGCAGAACGTCAGCAGCAGGTCCCCCAGAATCGCTTGTGTGGTACTCGCATCAAACCCATCGAAATGTCTCGGCTGTCGGGCAATCTTTTCCGCAACTTTTTCTATTGATGGTTTTTGGTTAGCTGTCCCATCCGTGACTCCAAAAGTGGCGTTAAACTTACCCGCTCCTCTCCGTTTGCCCCATCTGAACATGAAGAATGCGGCGGTGAGCACCGCGCCCATGGAAAAATCCTGCGGCGTAAACGGTAACGCCGGCCAGTAGACACTGGTCCACAATTTCTTGGTGGTCGCCGCTGTCAAGACACTCTCGACGACTTGTTTAGCCGTATTCATGGGCAACCCCCTTAGTTCTGTCGAGAATCAATCACTATTTTCTGAGTTCCATCTGATGTGTCTATCCGGATCGTGAAAACAGCGTCTTCTTGCATAGGATTCCAAGCGAACAATTCCCGACTATTTTCTTCCGCTAATCTCTGGGTGAAGATCGATAAGTTTGCAAAAATATCTTCTGAAGCTGCATCGGCTAGTTGAACGCCATCTTTGAGTTCTAGCAGGATGTGAAAGAGATCGGCCCCCATAATTAATTCTTCTTTTGAACCATCCCCATATTGATAGTCAAAGACTAGATGTGTATGCAGCGTTTCCAGGCCTCGGCTTATCGTAGGGGCTTTGGCACGTATCGAAAACTTGTCGGCGTGTCTGACAACCCAGAAATAGGTTTCGGTTGGAGTTCTCGGTGAGATCCTTAGGGGACACATAGAACTTTCCAGCGCTTTCCTCGGCAGATCCTCCAGCCGAGAGATGCCCCGACAGAGGTCTCTGCACACAGCGGCTTTTTCAGAATCGGTCATGATTGGAACTCTCTTGAAACGGGAAGTGTGGCGCCCCCGGTACAAGCCGAAGTTTTTGTCGTGAGACACCCTGTCGATCCAATCTGAACTCCATTCGAAAAAAGCTCTGCGCCTCGCCGAGGCTAACTGCAGATGAGGGTAGCTGGGAGGATGTGAATCTGCCCCGTTCTTGTCTTGCAGATATCGATCCAGCTTGGGATGTGTGTCCAGGGCCGGGTCGAGCTGAGAGAACTCCTCTAGAAGCTCTCCCTGTCGCCCAAGACAAGTCGGATCGAACACCCGGTCGAAATAGTGGCCAGTATCAAGTTCAGGGTTACGGTGCATATCATCACAATGGTGCAGCCCAAAGAATACGTAAGATATTGCAGCCCGTATTTCACGAGCTGTTATGTGGATCTCACCTCTGTGATGAACTGCCTGAAGTGCTTCGAAGAACCTTTGCTTCACGAGGGTCGCTATTTCGGGATCTCTGAGGATGCGCACAGATTCCCAGGCTGAACATCTTTCAGCGGCCGTACAAGTTCTGCATGGCACCCACGGGTCGGTAGATGGGTTCCCAACTACCGCGTCGATCAATTTTTCAGGGAACTGAGTGGAAATCTCTCCAGAGCATCCTATGAAGCCGCCGACAAGAGAGCGGTTATTGAGATCGATGAACCTTAGTCTTGAATGTAATTGGTCGATTTCATCCATCAATAATGCTTCGAGGTGGTCTGTCAATTCAGTTGGACCCACGGTGGTGGTCTCAAGCCATTCGAGTAACGGACCGCTGTTGATTGCGATAATTCCTACCACTTTGTCAGGGAATTTGAGCTCCAGAAAAGGCCCAAAGAATTCATCAAGCAATTCCAATGCAGGTTTCCCATCAAAGGAGGCCGATCCGTCCATATTGGCTTTGATCGTGATGCCATTTTCCAGCGTGAACTCCCAGATTCGATCTGAAGAAAACCTCTTAGGAAGACCCAGTTTCTGGGCCAAGTGTTGTAGGAAGGCTGTCTTTCCGTCCCCAGCGTTTCCGAACAATATCACCAGGCTGACAAGACCTTCCCGAATCTCACGGAATATGAGATCGTCCAAGGCAGTCTCTACATAGGTTTCCTCAGAAAACGGCGAGTCAAGACCCCTTGTTTCCTCATTACCTCGTCGAGAACCTGGATACGTCTTCAAGATATCAAGAAGACGAGGAACGGTATTCTCGGTTCGAACAACTTCTTCCTTAGAGGTTGCAATCGTTTGACTTTCCACGCTCGAGATTGCCGATATCAACGCCTTTGCCTCGTCGGCCGATTGGAACCGTTGCGTTGGAGATGGATCAGTCGCTTTATTGAGAAAGTTTTTCAGCCTCGGCCACTTCTGTGCATCTATTCCGCTCCAATTAAGCCCCAAATCTTTTCTGAATTCGGCACCATGCGTAAAAGGTTTTTTTTCATAGATAACGTGAAACAGCGAAGCGGCCAGAGAATAAATATCATCAGAGGGGGTAATTGGACTCCCGTTTTGAACATTCAGGGAGCAGTACAGAGGCGATCTAATACGAGGAATACTGCCCACCCTGGCAATACTATCATAATCCGTCAGAGTTACGGCGCTGCCTGATACGATGATGTTGCCTGGGGAAACATCACCGTGAACGAGATCGGCTTTATGGAGATAGCCCACGGCATCACAGAGCTGGAACAACCATCTCAGGGACAACTCCTCCACGGATTCCTCTTGAATATCTTCTGCGTGCAACTCAAGCACGCCAATCAAATCCGAAAGAGGGATTCCATCAATCCACTTCATGATTGCGCAAATCTGACTTTCTTGCCAAGCGGGGGCTACTTCGTGAATGGCTGCAAGGTTGGTATGAATACTCCGCGTTCTCATTGTACGGTATGCTTCCAAACACTCTTCTGCGTCTTTCTCAGAGTTAATTGTCTTGGCAACGAATATTCCGTATTCTTTGTTCTTCTCGGAATTGATCTGAACCACCTTAAAGGTTTGGCCTATGCCGCCTTGGCCCAGACGCCCAATAACTTTGTACTCATGATTCTGGAAGTGAAAGATGTATTCATCGTGCCAATATACGGGCTCTAAGTGCTCCTGCTCAGGACGTGAAATATCGGTTCCACATTCCAGGAACTTCTGAAATCCTTCGTAGAGTTTATCGAGGGAAATGCGTGCTCCAGGATCTTTCGACATCCCCATCATCAATAGTTGCTTGGCATTTTCAGAATTCTTGTCATCACTCTCGAACAAAACGGACAGTGAGGCACACAGGGAGTACACGTCCGACCTAGAATCGGCTACGCCATAACCTGAAGCCAGGACTTCGGGTGCTACAAAGTCAGCGTTGCCTTCCAACATCCACGAAGAATCAGAAATAGTTTCACATGAAGGAATTCTACAGAAGTGTAGTTCAGTAAATATTGGTCGTCCCTTATCGATACGATACTTGATGTTCGAAGGTTTTAGATTCCTATGAACCAGTCCACACTCGTCTATTTCGGTTGGTTCATGCAACTCCTTTAGAGCCAAACACGTATTGGCTGCCGCAGTGATTCGTTGATCAAATGTCCAGGAGTTGTCGCAGGAAAGAGTTTCTAGGCTTGGGGCCACGGGATCCAAAACAGAATAGTAGTAGAGTTCGCCTGGATACTGGGAAGCATCTTGAAATGAGTCCAGTAGTCCCGGTAAGTACGGGGATTTCTGGAATCTTAGCAGAGCCTCGTATTCACGCCTGGCCTTCTCTATTGATTTCTTGTCATCCGACGCTGAGAGGTCATAAAGATGGAGAATTACTCTCTCTCTCCTTGCATTATTAATCCCTCTGAAGATTCTGTGAAACCGTTCCTGTTTCGGTGATAAGAGTTCAAGATTAATGAGACTTCCAAATGTGCGCAAATCTCCCGTGAGCGTGATCTTGGAATGTGGCTCTATGAACTTGCAAAGAGCCATAATATTATCGTCACTGAGACCCCTTTGCGCATGAAAAGAGAGAAGATCCTCCCAATCGACAAGAGAGAAAAAGGGAACGCCTCTTATCTTCAATGAGAAGTTGTCTTGTTTGAGGGAGGTGGTTTCTCGAGTCAAGAGGATTTTACCGGCTAGAAATCCTACGTCGAATTTTTCTCTCAGCTTATGAGCTATCTTCTTGACTTTTGAGTTCAGTTTGTCGGCTTCGGCTTCCACGATCTCAGGATTGCGTTTCAGGTATTGCCTGTCCCAGTGCTTGATTTCAACCACGGATACCCCTGATGGTCCTATGGCTATCAAGTCAACCTCCTCGGCAAGACCACTGGCCTGAAACGAAATCGGAATGTTGGTGAGGAGAATCCACGGTCGCGTTTGGTCTCCCTTTTGAATCCTATTTCGAAGGCTGGAGCATGCATTTTGCTCACTCATGTTTGCGAATGGGCCGCAGGGAATATGCTGTACATTTGGATTATCCATTGGAACTAGAATATCCTCCCATCCTTCGTTGTTATTCCGTCTCGGAAGGTCGGTTTTGCGGAAAGTTCATGGCAATATCGGACTACCTTTATACGGTTTCTAGGCCTAAAAAGAACCAGATCAGCCCCTCAGTAATCGATTGACAGTATGACGGAGCGTTTCCGATAGTATCACAAATAACCTCTGTTGGGCCCGCGACATGGCCACGTAGAGGAGATCTTTTGAATGATCTGCTTCGAGGTCTTGGACGTCCAACAGTATGACTGCAGGACTTTCAAGTCCCTTGAACGACGAAATAGTGCAGAAATTGATCTTTCTCCTGCTCAATTCGGACTCGGAATCCTTAGCGGTCAGATCGCAAAACGTCAGGCTGGCAGGAAGTTTCGTTTTTCCGAGAAATGAATTCTTGAATCTGTGGCGCGAAAGGATCGTCACGCTGTCCCGCTGGATGCCCTCTGACCCCAGTTCCCCCATTATCTGCCTTACTATCTCGGGTTGCTCGGCGGGGTCGGAAAAATACCTGTACTCCACCGGTGGACCCGTTACGGTTGAATCCAAGTACGGGGGCTGGTCAAAGCCCGCGAGCTTACACGTGTCCTTCCCAATGTTTCTGGTGTTGCGGCAGTTCACCATCAAACCAAACTTGACATGATGTGGTGACCTTCTTGTCATCTCTTCGTTTATCTCGTCAGGAGATAGCCCGGAATAAATCTTCTGATGATGCAGGTCACCAAAGAAAGACCAATGCCCGCTACTAAGACCGCCTTTGACGAGACCATCCAGGACATCCAAGTACCTTGGCTGAATCAAATCCTGAGCCTCATCCACTATCAATACGTCGCACAGAGGTTCCCGGCCTTCACTAAGTGCCAGCTCTGCAAAGGTCGGAAAATCCTCTTTGAAGAATTTGGAGACCGTCTCTTGGGGTTTGTCATCCCCCAGGTTGCTCTTTTTCTGAGCTTCAAATTCGTCTTTCAATGAAGAGCGCAAAATCATTTCATCTATGTAGTGATGGAAATTGTCGGCTTTGATAGAGTTGCGAAACTCTCCCAGGTCTCGATCCAGCTTCTGCGCTAACAAACGATTGAAGCACAAGAAGAGAACACTTCTCCCTTGAAGCGCCTCTCTCTTCGCAAACTCTGTTGCCAGAACCGTTTTCCCTGTGCCCGCCACTCCCGTGAAGAAGCAGCGACGATTTCCTCGCAAACTCTCCAGGCACTGGACTTGGTCGGAAGTAAGCCGAAGGATCTCTTCCTGGAGTTCTTTGGCTGCCGACCCCTTTTTTACACAGAATTCAAAGTCACCTCGCAAAAAATCAACCAGTGCCGAGATGTCTTTCTTTGACGGACGGCTTCGATCCGGATCGTACCAGCTTTGAACTTTCATCTTCTCGTGCGTTTCTCTTGACAGTCTCTTGATGAACTCACTGATCGGTTTTTGCCGGTCGTCTTTCGTGTACACCTGGAATGGTTCGAAATCGGGGCCAGTTTTGTTGAATTCGCACTGAGGAAACACCACGGCCCAGCCGTAGAGGAGATTGGTCAACCTGTGGCGCGGGCCAAATTTCTCTCTAATAGAGTTCATCAGAGAAAACATCCCAGTGTTGACCTGACGAAACGGGCCCAAAGGATCCGTAAACACCTCTCCGTATTTGTTACGATACTGCCAAATACCTTCTTTTCTTGAAACAGAGCCGGATTTGACTTCGAGACAGAAGATCCCTTCGCCTGGGATCAGAAGAACAAAGTCAATCTCGCCGTACACGGTCGTTACGTGTCTGGCGATCCCCAACGAATGCAGACAGGTCCAGCCATCTGTAGCAGGGTCATCCTTCAGCATTTCGAAAACCTGGCGTTCGCCTGAACTCGAGACTGCATCGGAAAAGACAGGAGGAATCATGTATGTCATTCAGCAGTCTCCTCTAGCGCCTGAATTGACCCAAGTAACAGTCCTGCGGCAAGAAAATAATCTTGACCGAATTCTCCAGAGTGCATTCTGAGATCTTTCATGATGTCTTTAACTTCTTCTGGGTTGATTGCGATGCCTGCCGATCAAGAATCCCCGTTTTCTATCCTGCCAGAATAACGTGGGGGGGGGCTTTACGGGACCAGCCTATCAGTCCATTGTGTCAAATAAGGACAAGCCAGAAGAACTTCTTTTGTATTCTCTCAGAAAAGACCTTCTCTCGGATTTTGTTGCTACGATGCTGAAAAAGACTTTAACTCCCACAATGCCACAGAAGTTAGTGACTTAGCAAGCTTTTCATTTGTTCAAGTGTGTTGCGCATCCTCTTACTTGCCAATCTTCTCTGTTCCTATGAGCCGTCCGTTCCGATCCCGGACATCA
>Ga0172371_10004083_pt1 | contig 22287 bp, 13 predicted proteins | sample Lak12m_FD_114543 | JGI IMG/M metagenome (GOLD analysis project Ga0172371, IMG submission 114543) | Freshwater microbial communities from Kabuno Bay, South-Kivu, Congo - kab_022012_12m | ecosystem: Environmental > Aquatic > Freshwater > Lake | place: Democratic Republic of the Congo: South-Kivu...
CTGGGCACCGCCGTCCGAAAAGTACACGGTCTCGCCAGCTAGAGTGAATCCGCGGGCGCCCGAATCTGGTGTCGGGTCAAAGTCGACCAACAGTTCCGGAACCGCCGTCAGAAGATTGCGTGTCTCGAGGCTCTCCAGCACCAGACGCCTCGCGGCGCGGCGCTCACACCCGCCTGCTCGCGACTTCTTGTTCGCCCGCTCCCGAGGCCATTCCCGCCGCTCCGTCTTCCGCCACCGTCGCGATCGCCCGATCCCCATCCCACACCTCTTCCCCCAAAAATGCCCCTTCGGACTCGGCTTCCGCACGCGTTTTCGACGCCCCTGCCTGTCGCAGGTTCCGCGTACCCTAACGCGATACATGACCGGCATTTTATGTGTCTGACGCTCTAGGACAAGCCTTGTCCCGAGATGCGAACACTTGGCGACGCCCGCTGAGACGCATCATACACCGCGACCGCAACGGCCGATGCGCTGAAAAACACGAGCCTAAACCATTATTTTAAAGCGACTTATTGCGATGTGCCCAGCCGATGGCGGGACAGCCTTTCGTTCGATCGTAGCCCCAAGACTCCATCGCTCCAGCGAGCCGGGAATAATTCCTTGGCGATTTCCCATAAATGTTTGCAAGTGTATTGACCGCGCTGCCGACGTTTCCTAAATTAGGTTTTGACGACGTGGAGGTAACCAAAGCGGCATCTATCGCCCGGCCGGCACGAGAGCTTGATTCTTCGTCCTGTGACCGTGCGGAAATTTCCTGGATCAGGTTGGAATTTTCGGCCGCGAGATCCGTCATAGGGGGAGACTTTCAGCCACCTGCGCAGACGCACTGGGATCATCATGCGGTCGAGCGAGCGTTGGCGGAGCAAATCTGGACGTTTACTCGTTTTGACGGAGGTAGGGCGAGGCAGAGAAGGGGACTCAACGGCAGTCTAAGAGGTGTTGATCTGGCCGGCACGGCCATCGAGCTTGCGGTTGGGTGGTCACTCGACGGCGAGCCAACGTCATTTTTGATCCCATCCAATACTACGAAAGGACTGAGAGAAGATGTACCGCAGGACTTTGCTTCCCGCAATCCTTGCCTGCGTGGCACTCGGCATGGCCGGCACGTCCCGAGCACAGGACGGCACGGAACTGGGCGATAATCCGCCCGTGTTCCAAACCTTAGGGCAGTTGGATGCGACAACCAACTTTGCCACGGCGACGCAGCAAACGTGCCGCGATTGCCACAGCGATGGTGATCCGACGGCCATCCCCAATCGCCATCACGTGTTGTATGGCAAGCCCATTCCCCCGGGGACGCTCGTGCCGTTCCCGGGCGGCTCGATCTACACCTGCTACACCTGCCACGGCTACAGCTACAACCCCGTCCAGCGGGATTGCAAGGTGTGCCACAACTATGCGGCCAGTCCGCACCACGAGCGGCCGGGGGCGGTTGCCCGGGACTGCAAGGACTGCCACAACCTCGTCGAGAACTTTAACGACGGGCACTACCTGCCCACCTATGCCGCTTCGCTGGTGACCCCCAAGCGCAGCTTGGAAAACGCCGGCTGGTATGACGACGGCACCCACATCTACAAAAACACGGGCGCCGGTGCGCTCGACATTCCTGTGGGCTCGTATCCCGGGAACGCAACCGACACGCTGGTCTTGGTGTCGTCGGGGCACGACAACGACCTCGTTTTCGATCACACCAGCCGCACATCGACAGCTACGTTCACGGTCGTCGTGACTCACAACGCGGCGGGCAATCCGACGGCGACCGCCGCCTGGGCTGCCGGTGGTGGGACGGCCGGCACGTTGACGATCGGTTTCGAGCCGGGCGTAACCACGGCCAACGCCATGATCGCTGCCGTGACCGCTTCCCGCGGCCCGTTCCCACCCGCAACCACCACGGTTCACAGTCTGTCCGCCGCGGCCTACCGCTATCGCGATGAAGGTACCGTGGATGACCACACCCTGTACAACCCCCGAGGCGGCGACCCGCCGAACCATTTGGGCAATCCTGCCGGTGCCTGCAATTACTGCCATGACGCGGGCGAGGGCGCGGCGTCGTTTATCATCAACAATCACGACACCCACCACGGGATCGGCCTGCCGACCAATGTCAGCGACGGAGCCGGTGGGACGTGGTCCAAGTGCAATATCTGCCACGATTACACAGGCCGTGACGGTACTTACCATGACGCGGGCGGCCCGGGATTCGATCTCCACATCCGTATTTGCGAAGAGTGCCACAGCGTTGAATCGCTGCACAACATTCAGGCGGACTCCGACGACGACGGCGACATTGTCGATGGTCAGGAACTGGCCGGATTCGGTCACGTCGGCCGCGACAACGGTCCTGGTGACAGCGACTGCTGGGGTTGCCACGGGTTCGAGTTCCCCATGAGCGCTTCGTTAGCTCCGTTCACCGGCCCGGCGATCCCGACCCTGTACAGCTCGGACATCACGTCCGTCCCGTCGGGCAAGGACACGATGGTCGTCCTCCGCGGCGCAGCCTTCACCAATTCGGCCGGCGGCGTCAGGTACGAGGCCAAAGTGTGCCTGACCGACGAGAGCGGCGCGGCAGTCACCTTGGATCCCCAGGTGGTCCTGGATGAAGGCAGCCTGGCGGTCACGATTCCCGCCCGGACGCGTCCCGGCAACTATCGGCTGCAGGTCGTCAAGGGCGATGCGGTCAGCAATCCCGAGGTCATCACGGTGACGCCGGTGACGCGGGTCAGCCGCGCGACCTACCAAGGCACCGTCACGATCGTCGGCAGCGGGTTCGGCGGCTACGGCGAAGGCTCGCCCACGGGCGTGGCCGGGACCGTCACCAGCGGAGCCGGGCGGCGTGCGACAACGCGGACGGTGGCCGGGAAGATCGTTTCCTGGACGGATACGAAGATCGTCGTGGACTTTGGCGCGCTCCCGCGCGACATCACGGTGACCTCGCTGTATGGCACGGCCAAGGCGTCGGTTTCCCGCTAGTCGCAGGATGATCCCTGTTTCGATCGTATTCCAGAGGGGAGCGTGCGGCTTGCACGTCTCCCCTCTGGATTTTGTTTTTGTCTCCCATCTCCCGGCCCCAAGTCGATATTGAAGGAAGTCGGAACGTCTTGTGGCTGTAAGCGTCTAAGCACGACGAACGTCGTGGCGTCCACTCGAGCCGGGGAGAGCGGAATGTACCGAAAACTTGTTCGGTTGGCTTTATTTGCTAGTCTGGGTATGGCAGTAGCTGGTACCCAGTGGGCTGCCATTCCGGCCCCGCCGGTCAATCAGAGGATTGGCATGCTCGATGTGTTGTATGGTGAGTTGACGGAAGCCGACTGCCGTGCGTGTCACGATGCCGGACTGACCGACCGTCATCACCTGCTGTACAACAGCTCGATTCCCTCCAGCTCGGTGGTGCCTTATCCGGACGTGGATCGCAACGGCGTGCGCGACGCCACCTACCGCTGTGCGAATTGTCATCGCACGCCCGCGACCGTGGTTCGCGACTGCACGGTGTGCCACACGGGGACTCCCCACCACAGAACGACGGCAGCCCAAGGGGGTGACTGTGTCTCCTGTCACGGGGACGTGGTGGACAACATGGGCGACGGTCACTATATCCCGTCGCATCCGATTTCCGCGGATACGCCTTCATCCCGCAACGGGGATGGACTTCCGCTCAACAGTCGCGGCAAGGGGGCGGGGGCGTGCGACTATTGCCACGACCACGACGGTTTTGCCGTCCCGTTGATCCAGGATAATGCGACCCTGCACCATGAGGGCGGGGCCTCGACCTTTCCGTGCACCTGGTGCCACGAGCAGCACGATCCGCTGAGTATCCGCACCTGCGAGCGGTGCCACGGACTGGATTCCCTGCACAGCATTCAGGCGGATTCTCCGGCCAGCGGGAACCGGGGCAAAATCGTCGTCGGGGGCGAGTTGGCGGGGTATGGTCATGTCGGCCGAGATGCGGGGCCCGGCGACAGCGATTGCTGGGGCTGTCACGGCTACGCCGCGGCCTCCGCGCCCCTGCTGGGGCCCGTCGTCCCGACGATTTACCGCACGGATGTGGCCGTGGTCCGCGCAGGGACGGGAACGACCGTCGTGCTGGACGGAGCGGGGTTCACGAACACGGTCGGCGGAGCTAGTTATGAGGCGAGCATTCGTTTGACGGCCGCGGACGGTTCGTCCGTGGTTCTGCAGCCGGATCTGATCCTGGACCAAGGCAGTTTAGCGGTCACGATCCCTCGTAACACCCGGCCGGGGAACTATAATCTGCAGGCGGCTAAGGCGGGTTTTGCGAGCAATCCCGCGGTGCTCAGTGTCATCCCCGTCGTCCGCATCAGCCGCGCGGTGTATCAAGGAACCGTGACGATCCTCGGGGCCGGGTTTGGCGGCTATGCTGAGGGCTCAGCGACCACTGTCACGGCGACCGTCGCCACCGGTATCGGCAGGCGAGCGACAACGAAAACCGTCACGGCCAGGATCGTGTCCTGGACGGACAGCCGAATCGAAGCCGATTTGGGTGCGCTTCCGCGGGACATCACCGTAAAATCCTTGTTTGGAAGCGCCCGGGCGCCTGTGTCAAGCAAATAAGGTCCTCTTTCCATTGGGCAGTCAGTAATGAACCGAGCGCGTGAGCTTCTCGCCGTCGTCGTCAGTCTGACGCTGTATCCCGTGGGTCTCGGCTGGGCCGATGTCCCTCCCCCGCCGGTCAATCAGGAACTCGGGATGCTGGACGTGTTGACGAGTGAATTGACGGAGGCGGATTGTCGGGGCTGTCACGCGGGCGGGATCCCGGATCGGCATCATCTGCTGTACGGCCAGCCCATTCCACCCGGCTCCATGATTCCGCATCCAGATGGCGATGGAAACGGCGTTCCGGACACAGAGTATCACTGCCTGAGTTGTCACACGACGGACTACTTGTCGCCGGAGCAGGACTGCACGGTCTGCCATACGGCGCGGCCCCATCACAGCGGGCCGGCCGCCATCAGCGGCGATTGTGTATCCTGCCATGGCGATCTGGTGGACAGGATTGGCGACGGACATTACGTCCCCACGTATCCCCCTTCGATAACGACACCTTCGGCCCATTCTGGCGATGGTCTTCCGGTGAACAGCCGGGGCAACGGTGCGGGCGCCTGCAACTATTGCCATGACGACGACGGTCTGGCGTCGCCGATCATCCGCGATACGGGCGATCTACATCATGGTGTGTCGTGGGACGGAGCGGTGGATTGCCGCTTGTGCCACGACGATTGGTTCGAGCCCCTCAGCATGCGCAGCTGTGAAGGCTGTCACGGCCCGGACTCGTTGCACAGCATCCAGGCCGATTCGCCGGCCGCAGATAATCTCGGCACAGTCGTCGTGGGGGGCGAACTGGCCGGCTACGGTCACGTGGGACGCGATGCGGGGCCCGGTGACAGCGACTGTTGGGGCTGTCACGGATTCAGCTTTGCCTCCCCACCGGCGTTCGATCCCGTGACGCCCACGGTCTATCGCGCCGATCTGCCCGTCGTGCGGGCCGGGATCAGTACGCTGGTCGTGCTGAGCGGAACGGGATTCGCCAGTGCCCTGGGGGCGAATCTCCATGAGTCGGACATTTGCCTGACGGCGGCGGATGGTTCCTCGGTCGCCCTGGAACCCGATCTCATCCTCGACCAAGGGACCCTGGCCGTGACGATTCCCCGCGGCACGCGTCCTGGGAATTACCATCTGCGGGCGACCAAGCCCGGGGTGGCGAGCAACCCCGCGGTCATCAGCGTCGTCCCCGTGGTCCGCATCAGCCGCGCGGCCTACCAGGGAACCGTCACCATCCTCGGCGGCGGTTTTGGCGGGTACGCCGAGAACTCGACCATCTCGGTCACCGGGACCATCACCACCGGCGTCGGGCGGCGCGCAACCACCACCACGGCCACGGCCCGAATTTTGTCGTGGAGCGACAGCAAGATCGAAGCGGATTTTGGCGCGGTCCCGCGGGATGTGACGGTGAATTCGCTGTTCGGATCCGCGCGAGCCGCAGTCTCCAGCAAGTAACGCACGGCGGCAAGGCAATAGGCTCTCCATGAACAGGTACGCTCCAACTCTCATCCTGTCACTGCTGCTGCCCGGCTTGGCGTGGGCCGCGGACAAGTCCGTGATCATCCGCTTCCAGCAGTCCCCGGGGGCGGCCGAGCGGACGCTGATTCGGAATGCCCGGGGCCGGGTCAGCCGCAACCACCTGCTGATTCCAGCCATGACCGTGACCCTGCCGGAGAAAGAGATTGCCAGACTCCGCAAGGACAGCAAAATCGCCTACATTGAGGAAAATGTCATGTACGCGGCGGTGCCCGAGCCTCCGGCCGGCAATGAACTCGGCAATTCCTGGGGCGTGCCCCAAGTCTTGGCCGATGTCGCGCATGCCGCGGGGAACCGCGGGGCGGGAATCAAGGTTGCCATCTTGGATACGGGCATCGATTACACCCACGAAGATCTGGCCGCCAACTACCAGGGCGGCTACGATTTTGTGTTCAATGACAGCGACCCGTACGATGACAGCTACTTCGGCCACGGTACGCACGTAGCCGGGATCGTGGCCGCCGCGGAGAACGGCGTCGGCGTGATCGGCGTGGCCCCGGAAGCCGACCTTCTGGCCGTCAAGGTGCTGGACGGAGGCGGATTCGGTCGCGTGGACTGGATCATCGCCGGAATCGAATGGGCCGTCGTGCAAGGAGCCGACATCATCAATCTGAGTATCCAGGGACCGCACAGCCAGGGACTGCAGGAAGCCTGTGACGCCGCCTATGAATCAGGCGTGTTGATCGTGGCTGCCGGCGGGAACAGCTTTTCCGGCGGAGGGCCCGTCAAGTACCCGGCGGCCTACGACTCGGTGATCGCGGTCACGGCGACGGATCCGTCCGACCAGCCGGGTTACTTCGCGCCGCTGGGCAGCGCCTTGGAGTTAGCCGCTCCGGGAGTGAATGTCCTGTCCACCGTAGCCCGCGGCGGCTACGACTACCTCAGCGGGACTTCCCAGGCGGCACCGCACGTCGCGGGAGTCGCGGCCCTGTATCTGGCTTCCAATACGAAAGACGTCAACGGCGACGGCAAGGTCAATCACCAGGACGTCAGGCGGTTACTCCAAACCACGGCCACGGACTTGGGCGATCCCGGCCGGGATTCGATTTTTGGCTACGGGCTGGTGAATGCCAGTCAGGCGTTGGTGCCCGACGAGCCCGACGAGTGCGAGGACCCGTGCGGCTGCTGGATTGGCAAGTTGCTGACGCACGTCGTGAACCAGTTGTTCGCTCCAGCCATCCCTGTCCAACCGTCCGCGGACGGCCAGAACCGGCCCCAATCGGCCCTGACGGCGGCGACGCGATTCCTGGACTCTGTTTGGACCTGGAAAACGTCCGGCCCGCGCGCGGTGCTGGGTATGTTCGGACAACGCTGATGGCCGCCTCCGGCCAGGAGGCAAAACGGCATCTGAAGGAGGAAGCAAGGTGGGCATCGCTCGATTGTTTGCAGGCGGGGTCATCGTCGTGGGCTGGGCCGTCGGGATTCCTTCCGGGAACGTCCTGTCCGCGGAACCCGGTGAAGCGGCACCCCGAAAGGTCATCGCCACGGTCAACGACCAGCCGATTTACGAAGACCAACTGCAGTCGGAGCTGGACAAATCCACGCGGGATCTGCGGAGAATGGGCGGCCGCATCGCCGATCCGGGGGCGGTTACGCGGATTCAGAAGAGACTGCTGGACAATGCGATCGGCAAAATCTTGATCGATCAGGAAAGCCAGAAGCTCGCGATCGAAAACATGGACCAGAAGGTCGAGCAGCGAATCAAGAAGCTCGAAGCCAAGTTTGGCGCCGGCGAGGGAATGGAAAGGTACGTCAAGATACGCAAAATGACGATGGACGAGTTCCGGGAGTCCTTGAAGGACCAGGTGCGTGTCGACGAATACCTGAAAGCGCAAGGGGTCTTGGAGCCGGAGATCCCCGAGGAGCGCATTCGCGCGATGTACGATCAAGATCCGCAGAGCTATTCGACCCGTGAGACCGCCAAGCTGAGTCACATTCTGATCGGGGTGGACCCGCACGCGGGAGCGGAAGGCAAGGCGAAGGCTCGCGAGAAAGCGGAGCAGATCCGCCGGGAGATCTTGGAGGGGAAGGATTTCGCCGAGTTGGCCAAGCAGTATTCGACCTGTAGCACCGCTTCCCTCGGGGGAGACTTGGGGACCGTCAAACGAGGCTACATGCCGGCCGCCTTTGACAAGGTGGCGTTCGCCCTGGAAAAGGGCGCCGTCAGCGAAGTGGTGGAAACGAAATTCGGGTTTCACGTGATCAAGCTGATCGACAAGGAGCCCTCGGTTCAAGTGTCCTACGAGCAGATGCGCGAGTTCTTGCGGAAGTACCTCCAGGAAGAGGAATCGCAGAAGCGACTGGCGGAGCATGTCGCCGAATTGAAAAAGAAGTCCAAGATAGAAATCTACCTGAAATGAAGAGCCGATTCTGCTTCCGCTGGTTCCTGCGGATCCTGCCGGGGCTGTTGGTCTGTGTGCTCGCCGGGTGTCCGCCCCAGGACCGGGCCAATCGCGCGCCCGTTGCCGGCCCGGGAGCCTCCTCATCCGCCCCCGCAGGCGAGCCGCGGATTCCTGCGGCGGGGCAACCCAGCGAGTCTCCACGGCTCAGCGGCGAGCCGCCCGAGGGCTGGACGCCAGCCCCGGCCGGCGGGATGCGCAAGTTGGTATTCGAAGTCACGGATGGCGAGCGCAAGGCCGAGGTCACCGCCATTGACTTGGCTGCGTCCGCGGGAGGCTTGCTGCCGAACGTCAATCGTTGGCGCAAGCAGATCGAGTTGGGCGAGATGACCCAGGAGGAACTCGACAAAGCCGTCACGCCGATTCCCGTGGCTGGCGCGGAAGGCAAGTACATTGAACTCGTGGGCTCGCCGGACGCGAGTCCGCGGCAAGCGATCCTGGGCGTCGTCGCGATCCGGGGCGACCGGGCCTGGTTCTTCAAACTGCTGGGGGACGCGGATTTGGTCGTCCGCGAGAAGGAACGGTTCCAAGCGTTCGTCAAGTCCGTCCAGTTTGCGGCGCCCAAGGAAGCCGCTCCACTGGCGGCCAGCCCAACCGGTGGTGACTCTCAACTGGTGTGGGACGCGCCGAGCGGTTGGTCGGCAGACGAGTCGGGAGACCGGCGCCGCACAGCGTATCATGTGACGGAAGGTGACCGGCAGGTCGAGATCACGGTCTTGGAGCTGCCCGGAACGGTCGAGAAGCTGCTGCCCAACGTCAACCTCTGGCGGCGGCAAGTCGGCTTGGAGGAGATTACGCAGGACCAGCTGGACCAGGGCGTCATGCCGTTCCAGGTCGCCGGCATGGCCGGGCACTATATCGAGTTGCTCGGCCCGGAGGGTGCCCAGCCGCGTCTGGCGGCCTTGCGCGTATTGGCTGGCCAGGCGGGGAAAACATGGCTGATCAGCATGGCGGGGGAAGCCGATTTGGTGCTCCGCGAGAAGGAACGATTTCAAGCGTTCCTGAACTCGGCCCGCTTCGCTTCGGGGAAAACCGCGGACGAGGCGGAGCCGCCCCGCGTGCAATGAGCCGGCAGCGGTGACGCGGCCGTATGCCCGGCGGGTGGAGCCCGCCGGGCAGGCTTGGCGGACGGCCTACTGGACCTTGTGGGGTTCGTAGGCGTGATCCCGCTTGCGGATCACTTCCGCTTTCAAGATCTTGTCCGGGTCAGGCTGCGCGGTGCTGGCCTGCGGATCAACCCGCTGCAATTTGGCCAGCACATCCATCCCCTCGATGACGCGGCCAAAGGCCGTGTGCTTGCCGTTCAGATGCGGCGTCGGCACGAAGGTGAGGAAAAACTGGGAGCCACCCGTGTCCTTGCCGGCATGAGCCATGCTGAGCGTGCCACGGAAATGCTTGCGGTAGTTGTCTTTATAGCACTCGCAGTAGACCTTGTAGCCCGGATCGCCCGTGCCGTCCCCGCGCGGACAGCCGCCTTGGGCCATGAACCCCGGCAGGACGCGATGGAACGTCAAGCCGTCGTAGAACTTGTTTTCCACCAGACTGATGAAGTTGGCGACGGTTTCCGGAGCCTCGTTTTCGAACAGCTCGACCACGATATCGCCCTTGCTGGTGCTGAGCCGGACTCGCGGCAGGTCGTTTTGCTCGGCTTCCTTCTTGCGGATCTCCTGCTCCTCCTGCCAGTACTTCTTGTAGGCCTGGATTTCACCCATGGCCTGCTGCCCGTTTTCGCTCAGCTTGCCATCGCTCTGAGCCCGCTTCAGCCGCTGCTCCGCGGCCTCGAAATCATTCGTGGCAAAGGCCGCCTTTCCGGCCGGATCATACACTTCTTTCTTGTCGCAGCCGCTGTCCAGCAACAGCTTCGCCAATTCCGCCGCCGGCTCGTAGTTGTCCCGGGTGACTTCATCGGCCAGGATCTTGACCAGGAACTCCGTCAGCGCTTCATCGGTGTTGGGAGCCGCGGCGTAGGCCGCTTTGCCCGCCTCGCGGAGCGGTTCGAGCATCGCCTCGGCCTTGGCGATCGCCTCTTTCCATTTCGCTTCGATGCCGCCCACCTGGTCGGGTGTGGCCGTCTTGTAATCGACGCGCAGCTTCTGCAGTTCCTTGAGGACCGCTTTCCATTCGGTCAACTTGGCAGCGAACGCAGCGGCTGCGGCGGCCGAATCCGGGGCGGCCGGCGGCGTTTCGGCAGCCGGAGCTGGCTTGGCCGTCTCGGCCGGATCGGCTTTCGGCTCCGCCTTGGGCTCGGTCTTCGCCGGCTCCTCCGGCGGCATGGTCTCGGCCGGTTTGGCTTCCGCTGGCGGCGTCTCGGTGGGCTTGGCTTCCGCAGGCGGAGTCTCGGCCGGCTTGGCCTCCGTGGCGGGAGCTTGGGCCGGCGCGGCTTCCGGCTTCGGCTCGGCCGGCGCGGGTTCTGGCGCCGGCTTGACTTCTTCGGCTGGCTTGGCTTCCGGAACGGGCGGAGGCGTCTCGGGGGCGGCCGCCGGGGCCGGTTCGGCCGCCGGCGCGGGCGCACTGGGGGTTTCCTGCCCATTTACGGTGCCCGCCGCCAGAAAAACCAGGAAACTCAAGCCAAGGGACTGTACAAAACGAAGCCAATGTCGCAACATCGAACACACCTCCAGATGCTCACAACCAAGTTCAGTTTCGCAAAGTAAAAAGGTTACCATTCCCGGATATACGATGTCAAAGCGAAAAGGTTCGCGCCAACAGGCTTTACGTGGGCCGCATGACGCGCCGCAACTGGCCAAACCGCTGCGGATCATTGGCGGTTCGCTGCGCGGCCGCAGTATCCAGTACAGCGGCGATCCCCGCACGCGGCCGATGAAGGATCGGCTCCGCGAGGCGGTGTTCGACGTGCTCGCCACGGCGGTGGTGGGCAAGCATGCCATCGATCTGTTTGCCGGCACGGGAGCGTTAGGCCTGGAGGCGCTCAGCCGCGGCGCGATTCGCGCCACCCTGATCGAACGGCATTTCCCCTCCGCCCGGTTGATCGAGCAGAATATCGCGTCCCTGGCGGTCGGCGATCGGGCGACGGTCTACGCGGGCGACGCATTCCTGTGGCCGAAGCAGCCGCACGACTGGGCGAGCCTGCGGCAAGTGCCCTGGCTCGTCCTGTGCTCGCCCCCGTACGCTTTCTTTGTCGAGCGGACGGCGGGTATGGTGAGCCTGATCAGCGACCTGTGCCAGCGTGCCCCGGCGGACAGCGAATTCGTGGTCGAAGCCGACCAGCGGTTCGACTTCGCGTGCCTGGCCGAGTTGGGAACGTGGGACATCCGAGAATACTCCCCCGCCGTCGTCGGCTTTCACCGGGTTCTTCCGTAGACTTGCGGGGCCTGGCCGCGTGTTGGCTGGACGTCGTGCTCCCACTCGGCCAGGCGTGCGGCGAGGCGTTGCACGTCGTCGGGCCGCGTCGCGACCAGGTCTCGCTGCTCGCCGGGATCCTGCGCCAAGTCGAACAACAGCTCTTCCCTCACCGCTCCCTTCGCCCGGCGGACCAGTTTCAGCGAGCCGTCGCGCACAGCCCACCAGGTATTGTCGCCGCGCCGCTGCCGCCAGAAGACCAGTCGCGGCTCGACGGCCCGCCCCGCCTGGATTCGCTCTAGGATATCGATGCCGTCGAACGTTCGGCCGGCGGGCGGCGTGGCGCCCGCCAGGCGGACGATAGAGCGGGAGAAGTCCATCGTCAGGCACACCTGCTCACTCACCAGTCCCGGGGAGATCTGGCCAGGCCAGCGGACCATGGCCGGCACGCGGATGCCGCCCTCAAAGGTCGAGCCTTTGTACCCCGACAGCGAGCCGTTGCTCCCGCTCTTGGTCGCGCCGTTGTCGCTCATGAACATGACGACGGTATTCCCGGCCAGTTTCTGGTCGTCCAGGACTTGCAGGATCTGCCCCACGCCCTGATCCAGCCGTTCGAGCATGGCCACATAGGTCGCTCGCGGTCCACGGCTCTGGTCTTGCAGCGGAGATTCCCGCGGCAGCGGCTGGGGCGTGAAGTCCTGGGGGCCTTGATACGGCGCGTGCGGCGCCGTATAGGCGACGTACAGGAAGAAGCGGTCTGCGGCATGCTGGCGAATGAACCGCACGGCTTCGTCGGTCACCAGATCGGTGAAGTAGCCGTCGCGCCGGACGGGCTTGCCGTTGACGCGTAAGACGTGACTGACCTCTCCCGATTCGAGCAGTTCGACGTGATGGAAATAATCCAGGCCGCCTCCCAGCGCGTAGAATGCCTCGTCGAAGCCGTGCAGGTGCGGGGCGAACTTGTCCTCGTAGCCCAAATGCCACTTGCCCACGACCCCCGTCGCATACCCCGCGTCTCGCACCATCCGCGCGATGGACGTCTCGCTCGCGGGCAGGCCCAGATCGTGGGTCAGACGCAACCGGATGGCGTCGTCATAGCGGCCCACATTCCCTGTCCCGATCGCGCATTCCAGGCCGCCCACGCGCTGCTGGCAGCGACCGGTGAGCAGGCCGGTCCGCGTCGGGCTGCACTCCGGGCCGTTGGCATACGCCTGGGTGAACCGCACGCCTTCCCGGGCCAGGCGATCCAGGCTGGGGGTCCGCACATCTTGCCGCCCGTAGCAGTGCAGGTCGCCGGAGCCGAGATCGTCCGCCAGCACGAACACGATGTTCGGCCGCCCCTTGCGGCCGTCCCCAGACCGTCCGCTCCGGTCCCCTCCCTGCAGTGTTCCCGTCGGACTTGTGGACGGGCTGGCTGCGGACCCAAGCTCCTCGGCCGCAGACCGAGCCCCCACCGTCGTCGGCACCGAGGCCAACACCAACAGGACGAGTCCGGCCCGGGTGATTCGTGCGGATAAAGACGCCATCATAGCTCTCCTGCCTGTCTTACGCAAAATCCGCATGAAATTCTACCCCACGGCCCGCAGAGGGCACCAGCCCGAACTCGCTGGCCAGACCGCCGCCCCGGTCACAGGAACCTGCTCCAGGAACCTGCTCCAGGGGCGTTGACAGACGTATCTGAATGCCGTAAGTTGTGCAACGTTACGTTCTTGCCAGAGTGGCGGAATTGGCAGACGCGCTGGATTCAAAATCCAGTTCCCGTTAAGGGAGTGTGGGTTCAAGTCCCTCCTCTGGTACTTCTTTGCTGACAAGGACTTGCGGCGAGCGGCCGCAAGTCCTTTTTTCGTCGGTGCGTCAGTTCTCCTGCGACTCTTCTGCAGTTGTTTCGCTGATGTTGGCGTCGCGTTTTGCAGGAGAGAATTCTCTCCCGCGGTTTTCCGCAACCTGTTCCTCGCTGAATTGCCAGCGGCATCCACGGGGGTAGCACGGGGCAGGCCTTGGCCGTCAAGGTTGCTCCGGGGGGAAAACGGCCGCCGCCTGTTGATGACTGCTGTAAGACGCCGACGGCAAGGCATGGCGAGCAGCATCCTGGAGCAGTTCGCCGAGCTGAAGTCCGACTACGAGATCGGGAAAGCCTCGCGATACAAGCGGGCCAAGACCGGGATCATGACGCTGGGCTCGCATGCCGACTACCACTACCGCACCGAAGCCGCCTCCTTCGGCGCGATGGAGATGGCCCGCCAGTGGGCCGTGACCGACGGTGCGCTCCACAAGGCCGTCCAGCGGGCCGATTCGCTCCTCGTGTCCCTCGGCTACATGCCGGCTGGCGAGGTCAACTCGTTCGCCCACGCGTGGCACGGCCAGGAACTGCCCTACATCCAGCCCGTGGACGATGCGACGGCCGACATCCTGCAGGCGAAGGGATTGCTTTCCTCGCCGCGGCGGTTGGCGGCGTCGCGCGGGATCGACTTCGGGGACCTGACGGAACTACGAACAGTGGCTCGGCCCGTGAGCGATCCTGCCCGACGCGCTGACGCAAACGCTCGAGCTGTTCCGCAGGACGGACCTGCCCAGGCGCGCTCCGTGCTGCCCTGGGGGCGTGTGGACAGGCCGTGTGGACAGCCGACTTGTCGGTGGCTGTCCGAGCGTCTAAGCTGACCTCAGGTTCGGTCCCAGAACCGTTGATCCGCGAGGCTCCCGTGAACCGTGAACTGTCTCCTGCGAGTTTCAATCGGCGTGAGTTCCTGAAGACGTCGGCTGTGGCCGGCGGGGTGCTGGCCGGCATGACCACCTCGATGCCCGTCGCGGTGAATGCTGCTGCGGAGGCCAATGCGACGCCGTCCGGGCTGCCGGACTTGAATCCCGCCAAGTGGCTGTGGTATCCATCGGGCCGGTGCCTGCAGAACACGTTCGTCCTCTTTCGCCGCGAATTGGAACTGCCAGCCAAGCCGCGTCGAGCCACGGGCTGGATTTCCGCCGACAGCCGCTACCTGCTGCAGGTCAACAACCGGCGAATCCAGTGGGGACCGCCGCCGTGCGATCCGCGGTGGCTCGAAGCAGACCCACTCGACTTGGTAGCGACACTGCAGGCGGGTAAGAATGTGCTCGCCGCCACCGTTCTGTTCTATGGCGTCGGCGACGGGACGTGGCCGACGGGAAAACCGGGGTTTCTGTTCTGCCTCCTCGTCGAACACGCCGACGGCCGCGAGGAGAAGATCGTGTCCGACGCGAGCTGGCAGACGTGCCTTGCCCGAGCGTGGCGACCGGGCCAGTACAAACGCTGGTTCCTGCGAGCATTACAGGAGGAGTTCGACGCCCGCCGCTATCCCGAGGGCTGGGCGACCACCGGCTACCGGCCGGATCGCGACTGGCTGCCGGCTATGCCGCTGGACGGTTCGCCGAACAAGCCGGCGGTATGCACGGGCTACGACGAATACCAGTCCGGCATTCAAGCCGACGCGCGGCGCATGGAACTTCGGCCACGGAGCATCCCGTTGCTCCGCGAATCTTTGGTGCCTGTGGAAAATCTGGCCGAATCCTGTTGGCTCGACTGGCAACGCCCGCCGGAAGAGTATTTCGAAATGCGAGTGCCGAACGCCTTCCGCAAAATCCCCGAACCCGCGGGGACGGCGACCGGATCGAACGCGTGGACGGTCAAGCTCGACGGAACTCGCGGGGCCGTGCTCACGTTCGAGCTGAAGGAGCAGGTCGTCGGCTGGCCCTATTTCACCATCGAAGCTCCAGCCGGAACGGTGGTCGAACTGCTGGTGCACGAAGCCCACGGCGTCGACGGACCGGTGCTGCTGAATACGCACTTCGATTCGTGGACGCGGTTCATCTGCCGAGATGGCGAAAACCGGTTCGAGACGTTCGACTTTGAAAGCCTGCGCTGGCTGCAGCTTCACCTTCACGGCGTGGCCGGCGAAGTCCGCGTGCGCGACGTGGGCGTGCGGCGGCGAGTCTTTCCGTGGCCGAACGAACCGCAGGTCCGCAGCGGCGAGCCGGCCTTGCAGCGGCTGCTGGACGCCTCGATCAACACGCTGTACAACTCGGCCCAAGAAACGCTGGTCGACGGCATGGCACGCGAGCGACAGCAGTACAGCGGCGACGGGGCGCACCAGTCGCACGCCGTCTATCTGGCGTTCGGCGAGACGCGGCTGCCGGGCCGCTTTGTGAGGACGTTCAGCCAGGGCATGACGCTCGACGGGTACTTCCTGGACTGCTGGCCGGCTTACGACCGGCTCGCCCGGCTCATGCAGCGGCAGGTGCAGCTTACCGGCTGGGGGCCGATCCTGGATCACGGCGTCGAGTTCAATTTCGATTGCTGGCATCATTACCTATACACGGCCGACCTGGAGCCGGTGCGCGAGGCGTATCCACGGCTGCTGCGGTTCGCCGAGTACCTGGGCGGCATCCGCAGCGACGACGGCTTGCTGCCGGTCGAAGACCTGGGGGTGCCGTCAGTGTGGATCGACCACGTGGCGTACCGCCAGCAGCGGCACAAGCAATGTGCGTTCAATCTGTACGTGGCGGCGGCGATGGAGCACGCCCTGGCCCCGCTGTGCCGCGTGTTCGGCGATCCGGCCAAAGCGGATGCGATTCGCCAGTTCGGCCGCGAGGTCCAGTCCGCGACGGTGCGGACGTTTTGGAGTGGCGACCGCGGGCTGTTTGTCAACAACCTGCCGTGGCTCGCCGAGGAGAAGACGCCGCGGCTGTGCGACCGTTCGCTGGCGACGGCGGTCTTGTTCGATCAATGCCCCGCCGGCCGGACCGAGCCTTCGCTGAAGGTCCTAGCCGAATGCCCGTCCGAGATGGGTTTTTCGTATCCCTGCAACGCCGGCTGGCGGCTGTGGGCGTTGGCTCGCGGCGGTCGCGGCGACGTGGTGCTGAAAGACTTGCGCGAGCGTTGGGCGACGATGGCCTCGGTGGACCTGAACAACACGCTGCAAGAGGACTGGCACGCGTCGCCGGACAGCGGGGCGCAGTGGAGCCACTGCGCCGTCGCGCCGCTGTACGTCGTGTTCCAGGACATCGCCGGCATCCGGCCGACGGCGCCTGGTTTTTCCCGCTTTCAAGTCCGCCCTCAGCTTGGCGACCTATCGAGCCTGGAACTGACCGCCTTCACGGTCCGCGGCCCGATCGAGTTCTCTGCCCAACGCGACGGTGCCGTCCAGCGCGTCACCATCCGCGTCCCCGCCGGCTGCGACGGCGAGCTGCTCCTCCCGCCAGGTGCAACCGCCGAACTCCCACCTCTCACGCCGGACCACCCGCTGAACCTGAAACGCTTCGCCCTGGCTGGCGGCAAAACCCATTCGTTTCGCAGCCTCTAGCACGGGCGGGAGTCGAATCCTCCTCTCCGGCTCTTCAGACCGCCGCGATACCGTCTCGGCTACCAGCCCAACAAAAAGGCTCGGCGTCTTTCTGTTCGCATGTAACTCGACCACAGGACCATCATTCTCGTGTCTCCGATCAGGGGCGGCTCTCAAGCCGCCTGTGCTCAACTGCGTGCCATTGACAAGAGACACGGAAACCGCCGCGGAAGGTCCGCGAGAGATTCTCGAGCAACGACCACAACCGATCTTGCGGTCCCTGGTTTCCTGATCGCACCTCGCAGACTTGGGCTGCGAGGTGCGATCAGGCTTGTCACCTAGGGGCTATTGCTTCGCCGGCTTGGCCTGGCCTGCCAACGCCTTGGCCCGGGCGGCCAGTTTCTCGTTGGCCGTAACTTGGGCGACCTGACGCATGGCCGCCGCCACCTCGGCGCGGTGGCTCGAGGCGAGCTTCTCGGCGATCGCGACCGCCGCCAGGCAGGCTTCTTCTTTAAGGTCGGCATGCTCCAGGTGCGCGACGACGACGGCCAGCGAGTCGGCCGACGGGACGGCGCCCAGGGCGCTCAGGACCAGCCGCTTCTCCTCCGTGCGATCCGCCTGGGCCATCGCCTCTTTGAGCGACGCCAGCTTGCTCGCCTCCGCGGCTTCCTGCTGCGGCACGAGCCGCACGAAGCCGCGGAGGGCCAGGACCTTGATCGTCTTGCTGGGAGCCGCCTTGACCAGCTCGGCGATCATCGGCAAGGCGTCGGTCGTGGGCCATTCGCACACCACGCGGAGGGCCGCGTCCTTGACTTGCTCGTCGCCTCCGGCTGCCGCCGCCTGGACCGTCTGCAGGGCTTTGCTGCCTCCGGCCGTCCGCAGCGTCCGCAGCAGGGCGAGTTTGGCCTCCAGCGGCGCCGCGGCCAACGCCTCGCAGATCGCATCCACCACCGCCGGCGGCGTCGCCATGGCGGTCAGCGCCAGCGTCTCGGTTTCGCGAACCGTCTTGCTGACAGTCACGCCGTTGACGGTATAGTCGACGCGCAGCCTCTTCACGGTCCCGTTGGCGGGATCGCCGAAGTTGCCGTTCGAGGCCTCGATCGCCAGCGCTCCGGCCTTGACCATCTCGGCCACCTTGCCGGTCACGTCTGCCAGCGCGCCGGCCGGCAGGTCGCCGTACTCGGCCTTGACCACGACGATGTTGCCGCTGGCCGGTTCGGCCTGCCGGGCGCAGAGGGCCGCCAGCGCGTTTTCCGCGGCCTGCGATTCGGCCGCCGAGCGGGCCTTGACCAACGCGTTCAACAGGGCCGGCAGTTCCGCCAGCCCCGCCTGGTCGCGGAGCGATTTCAGGGCCGCCAGCCGGACCGCCTCGTCCTCGTCCACCGCAGCCTTGACCAAGCTGGCCGCAGCGCCGGCCGCATTCCGCTGGGCGATCATCTCGATCGCCAGCGAACGGACTTGCGGATCCGGATTGCTCAGCATGGCGGCGATCGTCGCATCCGCGTCCTTGCCGGGGAAGTTCGCCAGGCAGTCCCGCGCGACGGTGGCCAGTTCGCCTTCGGCCTTCAACGACAGCTCGCCCAACACGGGCAGGGCTTGGGCATAGCCCAGGTGCGTCAGGTTGCGGACCGCGGCCAAGCGGACTGCCGGATCGCCTTCGGCCGCCAGCGTCAGCAGCGCCGGACCGGCCGCCGCGTCGCCGCGGTAGCCCAGGGTATTGATCACCAGTTGCTGCTTGTCGGCTGGCAGCCTGGGCAACTCGCCAGCCAGGGCCGCAGTCACTTCGGCGCCGGGCATCTCCATCGCGATCCGCGCGGCGGCGGCGGTCATGACGTAATCGCCGCGGATGGCTTCCAGCAGCAGGGGGATGCCGGCTTGCTGGTTGGCCAGCACGACGCCGCGCAACGCAGCGGCGCGGATCTGGTGGGGCGCTTGCGGCAAGCCTCGCACACGCTCGTAGATGGCCAGCGAGGCTGCGTCTTGCCCCGCGGCCTGCAGCGATTCGGCACAGCGGAACAGGCCCTCGCAGAAATCGACCTGGTTGGCAGCCGGCGCTTGGGTGACCACCGCGTCCAGGGCTCGAGCGGCCTTGGCGGTGCCGATCTGGCCCAAGGCCCTCGCGGCGGCCCGTGCCAGTTCGGCGTCAGCCGCGCCCAGCAACTTGGCGATCGCGTCGACGGATTCGGCGTCGCGGCGCACGCCCAAGCTGCCGATCACGCCCATCAGCAGTTGGCCCTGGACCTTGCCCATCGCGTCCCGCAGCGCGGCGTCCGCGGCCGGATCGGGCAGCGGCTCCAACGCGTTGCGGGCCATGTGCGACAGCTTCGCGTCGGTCAGCAGGCCGGCCAGCACCGGGACGGATTCCTTGGTGGCGACTTTGGTCAGCTCGCGGCAAGCGTCGGCCTTGTCCTTTTGCGACGCATCCGATTTGAGCACGGCGATCAGTTCCGCCTCCTGCGCGACGGAAGCCGCAGGAGCGGCCGCCAACAGGACGGCGGCCAGGCTAAGTGAGAAACTCGTTTTCCACATCTTGGTCAAATCCCCTTTGAAAACTGGGTTAGCTATCCAACATAAACCGGGCCCCCTCTGCTCGATTATCTCGGTCGTCCCCGAGCCCCACCGTGCACAGGCCCCTTTCACTCTTCGCACTTCACTCGTCTCTCTTCAATACACGTACGGCTCCCGCATGGCTCGCGAGCGCAGGCGGTTGGCTTCGTCGTCGTTCAGGAACACGTCCTTGACCGGGTCGTACTTCAGGTCGCGTTTGAGCCACATGCAGATATTGGCCGCATGGACGGTGGTCATCGAATGGTGCATGACTGCCGGATTGGCGACGCAAGGCTGGCGGCTCTTGACGCAGTCCAGGAAGTTCCGCATGTGGTCCAGCGCCCGGCCCGTGCGGGCCACGTATTCGCCGATGACTTTCTTGAACTCGTTCAGCAGGGCTGGCGACGACACGTCGGGCCGAGAATAGCCGTCGGCCGCGGCCGCCCAGCCCTCGGTGCCGTCGAACCGTTCGCCGCACGAGCCGTGCCAGTACTTGTCCCCGCGGGACAGGATCATCTTGACGCCGCTGGCAAAGGTGGTGACCATGCCGTCGCCCGTCTCGTTGGGCACATATTGGTACTCGACAGGCGAGGTCTCGCCGCAGTCCAAGCCGGCCTGGGCCTGGGCAAAAGTATGCGCGCCCCATTCGCCGATACAGCTGGTGTGGAAGTCATAATGTCCGCGCCAGCCGCCGGTCACGTAGGCCGGATTGAAGGGGCGCCACGGGCAGGGACCGAGCCAGGCATTCCAGTCCACCTCGTCCTTGGGCGGTTCGTCGACCGCCGGCAGCCAGTCATGACGCATCTGGGCGGCGTCCCACGGGGCGATGTGGGCGTAGGCCGTGTGGATCTTGCCCAGCCGGCCCGTGCGGGCCATCTCGATGCAGAACACGTGGTTCGGTTCGCTCAGCCGCTGGGTGCCCGTCTGGTACACGCGGGCATAGCGTTTGGCCGTCTCGACCACCGCCCGGCCCTCGGCGATCGTCATGCAGGAGGGCTTTTCCGTATACACGTCCTTGCCGGACCGCATCGCCAGGATCGAGGCCAGGGCATGCCAGCGGTCGCCGGTGGCGATCAGCACGGCGTCCAGGTCCGTCCGCTCGGCCAGGAACTCGCGGATCTCCGGGTACATCGCACAGTCCTGGTTGCCGTACTGGCCATCCACGAAATCCTTGACGATCTGCTGCTGCCGTTTCTGCAAGTCGCAGATCGCCACGAATTGGACGTCGGGCTGGCCCATGATCCAGCGCAAATCGCCCATGCCTCGGCCCCGCAGGCCGATGCCTCCGCAGACGATCTTCTCGCTGGGCGGGACGGCCCCGTTCTTGCCCAGCACGTGAGCTGGGACCAGGGCCGGCACAGCCAGCACGGCGCCGGCTTGAGCCGCCGCCTGCAGGAACTTGCGTCGAGTCACATTCGCTTTCTGCATCTTCCTTACCTCCTGAGGTTGTTCAACTCGAAATTGTCCAAATAAAACACGGTCTTGATGGTTGCGTTGCTCGTGAAGCCGACCCAGGCCAGTTTCTTGAACTCGGGGCTGGCGTAAGGCAGGTCGCGAAGCACATGCGGTTCCTGTCCCGGGATCGTGACTCGCAGGGCCCAGGTGGCTGGCGCCCCCTCGCCCAGCGTGGCGACGATCTCGACATGCACCCACTGGCCGACGGGCAGGTCCAGCGGACTGCTCTGGCCCGCCTGCAATCGGGCATTGCGAATGGAGAACTGCGGCCCCGTGCGATACGGCGACTTGCCATAGTCCCGCCATTCAAACTGCACGTACGTTTCGGGCTCGATCCGCAGATCGAACGCGTTAGACACTCGCCCCTCCTGGTAGCCCACGCCGGAATAGACGTAGTGCGGATTGTAGGCCTGCTTCAGGCCCGGCGCGTCGGTGATCTTCAGACTCTGTTTGCCGCTGGCCGCTTGTTCGTCCGTGACGGCGATCGCATCGCCTTGGCCCTCGACGTGCAGTTCCGCCCCGGCCGGCGCCTGGCCGGCGTCGACCGCTTCGAAATCGTCCCGGATCGACAGCGGCGGCGGATCCGGGACGACCTCCAGCGGCGGATACGTCGCGTCGTTCGCTTTGGCGACCCAGGCCGGATCTCCATAAACGCCTGCCAGGCCAGAGTCGAAGGGTTGGAAGCCCAGCTTCAGCGCCGGCGAGTCGGGGGTCAGCTGGAAGTCGCCGTGGGCCGGATCCGCGAACTTGGGATCGGCGATCAGCGAGCCCTGTTCGTGTCCCTTGGCCTGCCAGGCTTCCAGCGTGTTGCCGACAAAATCCACCGGCTCGCCCGCGGCCTGCCAGTAGCAGTTGTTGCCGCTGACGTTCCGCACCTTGTCCCACGGCCCCGACAGCAGCACGCCGCTGTCCCAGTACACGATGTTCTTGTCGAAGGTAAACGACAAGTGTTCTTCGACCCGCGTCGCCTGGACCTGATACAGCTTGCTGAACGCCAGGATGTTGTTGCGGACGATGTTCTCCCGGCCGTAATGCTGGTGGAATCCGCCCGTCTTGACGCGGTACACCAGGTTATTCTCGAACAGGATCCCCGAACTGCCTTCGTCGGTGTACAGGCCCCAACCGCCGTACGAGAAGGCGTAGATGTCGTGGAACACGTTGTTGCGGACGACCGTACCCTCGGA
>Ga0172371_10004084_pt1 | contig 22286 bp, 29 predicted proteins | sample Lak12m_FD_114543 | JGI IMG/M metagenome (GOLD analysis project Ga0172371, IMG submission 114543) | Freshwater microbial communities from Kabuno Bay, South-Kivu, Congo - kab_022012_12m | ecosystem: Environmental > Aquatic > Freshwater > Lake | place: Democratic Republic of the Congo: South-Kivu...
CGCCGGTTCGCACGAGTCGCGAAACACTTCCGGTCACAACACCCACCTCTCCCTTCGCATCATGCCCAACAAGTTGATGCACGGAATCCCGAGATCACGGCAGACATCGGGAATGTAGTAGGATTGGCGTGGCTTGCTCTTCTCCTGCGCGGACGTCTCCTGCGAGACCACGATTCCGTCTCTCAGCTTCGCTAACGCGATCACATACGCGTCAGCGGACTCGTGAAGCCCCTTCGTGTCCATGAGCTCGGGATATCACGCTTCTATGGCCGCTCCTTCGACTTGAATCTCCGGGGCGAGCGATAAGAACAGACCAGTCTGGTTCGCGGCCCAGACGCGGAGATCGGGAGTCCCGACAGCGTCGATTTCTTCATGCACCAGGTGAACGGCGGCGCATCCACCAGTAGCGATCAGGCCAGCCATGGCACGCACGAGAGAAGCAAACACGTCCGCCGGGTAGTATCGAGCTTGCCAGTCTATGAAGACGTTCGTGTCGAGCGAGTACACGCAGAGCTACTCCGCATCGTCCGCGCTCTGCGCACCGCCGGGTAAGCCACGCAGCTCCGAGCGCAGCTTATCGAAATGGTCGAAGCGAAGTTCGAGATAATTGCAGGCATCCACCGCAGTAATGCGATTCGCATCCAACGCCTCGATGACCAATCGAATCAGTGGACGTCCCGCTCGCCCAAGTGCCTTGCTTACCGGAGTCGCGAAGCCCTTGGCCGAAGGCGCGAGGTTTGCCACGTATCGAGTCCACTCTGACTTCCAGGCCGCGTACCCGTCCCACGTCATCGCGCCGGCCGTTCGAAGCCGCGTGGCCATCGCAAGCGGCGTAACATGGAACTTGGATGCAAGCTGACGTACCAGTGCGATTGTCCAACGATCACGGGCAATGCCTGCATCCTCGAGCAACATGGACAAGGCTTGCTCGGGAATTATCGCCGCGCTGGCCGACTCCTCGGCGAACCGCTCCACATCGGCCCATGCCGTCGCGTCCCGCTTCTCACCCGAAGCAACGCGTTCGTCTGCGCCCACAGAAAGCGCGATGTGGATCAGCTCATGCAGAAGTGTAAAGACGCGCGCGCCCGGCGAACTCTCCTTGCTATTGATTCCCACGACCGGCAGCGGCGAGAGAAGTAGCGAAACGCCCCGAACCTGCTCCAAGGTAACCTTCGGAAACTGAAACACGAGAACCCCGGCCGCCTCTACCGCCTCGCGCCAACGTCGCCAGGCTTGCCAGTCGCTTGTCCATCGAAGCTGCTCGTCCACAGAGACCCCAAGTGCCTCTCTGCAGCGGGCGCCAACGACACTCGGTGATTCCGAGAGGTGCGCTGCAGTGTCGAACGCCGCAGAACCGCCTCCGAGTTCCTCCGTCAGATTGAGGGCGATTTCGCGCCGGTACGACATCAGTCGCAGCGCCAGCCGCAGTTCGGGTGGTTCCTCGCCGGCGACGATTCCCGGTAGTCGCCGATATTCCGAGGCCAGCGGCGTTACCTGCGGCGGCTGAGGGAGGAAGAACAAGCCGAACGGACGTCGGTACAGCCGCGCGAGTTCCTGCGCCTGCCGAACCGTCGGTCGCAGCCCTCCCCCTTCCCAGGCGAGCAACCGCTCGGGCTTTACGCCAATACGCTTCGCGACAGGCTCGGCCGCAAAGCCGCCCTGCTCGCGCGCCCACGCAAGAAGCTTCGGATTGACCAGAGCAGGCTGGCTCGTCGCCATCGCAGAACTCTACGGTACGATGCTTAGCAATGCACCACCGGAAGGCCGCATTGATCGTTCCCGGCAGCGATCCATGCCGTAGGTGTCATACTCGGCCGAGGCTCACGCCGCCGCTCGGCAGTCGAACTTCGGAAGCCAACCAAGCCGTTACCGGCACTCGACCCGGTCGATCAATCGCCGGCGCGCCCACCGACCGACGGATTCGGCGAATCAGGGCGACTTCCTCATCCGTCAAACGGTCAGGGCGGGACCTTGGGCAGATGCGGTTCTCCCGCTCCAGGCCGCACTGGCGACGCTCGCGCGTCCACGAGTGGTACGCCGCTGGAGACACTGCGACGACGCGAAGCGCTGAGCGGAGCGAAAGGTGCGAGCGGCTGCGTTCGACGGAACGTTCGGGCGCGTGTAGCCAACCTGCGGCGGTCGATCGCGGGACGCCGAGAGCCAATGCAACCGAGAGGTCTCCGGTTCGGCGAACGAGCAAGCGCAGGCGGTGGTCGTATTGTCTCTGGTGCCGCACAGCCACAAGGGCGCGACATAGGCTGAGCGACCTCGCCTGTCATCCGAGGGGCTACTTCCGGCGTTGCGTTCCGTATCCGACAAGATACACCCCTCGGAAGTTGATCGAGATCCGCCAGACCGATCACTTTGCGCGCTGGCTGCGCAGGCTGAAGGACACGCGTGGCCGCGCACGCATTCGAGTGCGCCTCGATCGCTTGGCCCTCTAACTTGCGCGAGACGTCAAAGCAGTAGGCGGCGGCGTCTCCGAGCTTCGGATCGACTACGGCCCTGGGTATCGCGTGTACTTCGTTCGCCGGGGTCGGGCCGTGGTCTCGTTGCTTGCTGGCGGCGACAAGAGCACGCAGGCTCGTGACATTGCGCTCGCACAACGACTGGCACAGGACGCGCGGGAAGCACCATGAAGAAGACAAAGACCAGGCACTACGACGCCGCCGAGCAACTCGATTCCCCCGAGGAGATTGCAGCCTATATCGAGGCGGCACTTGAAGACGGCGATCCTCGGGTGATTGCTCATGCACTCGGGACCGTCGCTCGTCCGCGCGGGATGAGCGACATCGCCCGCAAGACGGGGCTCGGACGCGAGAGCCTGTACAAGGCGCTCTCCCCCGACGGGAACCCAACGCTTGCCACCGTACTCAAGGTTGTCCGCGCGCTTGGCGTCCGCCTGAACGCAGAACCCGCCAGCGGTCGATGAAACCCGCATCAAGGTGCTGCAGCTTGCGCGGTTCCCGCTCCCGCCCAGCCCCACGCGATTCCCCTCTCCGCCACTTCAATTCCTGCGTCCCGACAGTTCACGAACGAAGGTACGACAATCGCGGATTCCCGGGGGATTTCCGGCGGTCCGGACTGCCGTGACGTTTCTCTCTGGTCCGAAATCGGGCCGACGTCGGCGGGGTTGGGCGGAGATTCTCCAAGCGCGATCTGGCCGGTTCACGAAGGAACGCTGCTGAGGCGAAAGGCGGGCGCCGTGCTACCCGCTCGAGACGACTCGCGAAGTATTCGAGGTGGTCTTTGCGCTCGGTCAGCACGATCGGAGATCGGCCTTCTTCGAGGGCCCGGATCACGTCATCAAGAATCATCTCGTTGCGCCGGTCGTCTTTGGCGAGGCAGCGTAGATCTGCTGAACGCCGGGAGCCGGCTCGGCGCCCGCCATCCGAAACGCCGTCTCCCGGGTGACCAGACGGTGCTCGAACGGTCGCCGTCCCGCCTGCGACTTGGCATCGACCGCGAATCGAACGGGACCCAGCTGCATCTGCGTGATCGGATGATGCCCGTCGCGCCGCTCCTGGGTCGCAGTCAGTCCGACGACGTAGCGAGCCTTGATCTCCGTGAGGACACGTTCGAACGAAACCGCCGGCAGATGGTGGCACTCGTCCACGATCACCTGTCCGTAGCCGGTGACCAGATCCGCAACGGACTCCCTTCGGACAAGGCTTTGGATCATCGCCACATCAACCCGCCCGGTCGGCGTGGGCCCGCTGCCCGATGGCATACGCATCCAGCGGGCAGCATCTTCCGCAACCGCGTGCGCGGCGTTTGCAGCGATCTTTTCAACCGTCGCCGGATTGATCCGTTGGACCGACGCGAGAACTTCCCACTGCTCATCGTCAGGAAATGCCGCGAAGCTTCCGTCGAGGAAAACGGAGTTGCCCTCCTGACGAGGACCGTGCTGGAGCGGCAGCGCGATCAGATTGCCGAAGCCTCCGCGCGGCATCGTGTCCTGGCTTGGGAAGAGCCGGCCGTAGGACTCCATGCTGAGCTCGTGGCGCCGGGCCATTGTCTCCGTGATGAGATGACACCGATGAGATGACACCCCATCTTGCGCGCGGTCGATGCAAGAACCGGCGACGAGAAGAAGAACCAGACATGAGCGCCATTGCCGGATCGCGATCGCTCGACCAGCGCTGGAAAATCAAGGCGGTGCGCGGTGCGGTTGCCGACGGCGCGGCGGTTCTTGATCTGATCGGAACCTTGCGCTCGGCATCAATAGTCGCGAGTTCGGCTCTCAGCGCCCCAAGGCGGGCCTTGGCCTCAGCCTGCTCCGTCTCTAGCTGGCGAAGGCGTGCCTCTTCCTCGTTGATGGCCCCGACGAGGACGGCCCTGGCTCCGGACGCGTCGGTGGCCGGGGCGTCGCCGCCGGATTTAGTCTTGTTCACACCGGAATTCGGCTACGCGACTTTTTTCGCCGCCGCATCCAACAGTTCGTGAATGTAGGTTTGATACGGCTTTCCCTGCTTGCGCGCGATTCGACGAAGCTTCACGAGCAGGTTTGGAGCAATTCGAATCGCGATGAGTTGCTTAGCCTGTCCCGTCTTCGGTCGTCCAACACGCTTGGCACGCCCCAACTCTTCGTCGGTCGATTCGGGAATGTCCGAGAAATCAATCTCACGATCCGGCATATGCCGTGCGCTCTTTGCGGCTGGCTTGGCGCGCGCTGATGATGCGAGTTGTTTCTTTGCCATCTCTCGACCTCCTGATCGTGTAGACGATCAGTAACACCCGGCCCGTGACCGAAACTCCCAAGCGCTTTCGTCTCGCCTCGTTTGAGGAATGCTCGGAGTCGTCCCAGTCGAGACCGTCCAGATCCGCGAAAACCGTTGCCGCTTCTTCGAACGAAGCGCCATGCTTCTCGAAGTTGGCGAGCGCTTTCGCGATGTCCCATGCGAACACGTTCTTGTATATACGGTAAGTCGATGGCTGAGGGAAGGTTCCTCGGGCGTGCTTCGCCGAAGCCCGAGATCCGGCCCGCCGCGAGGCGGCTCAGTCCGACGAGTCTCGATTACCGCAAGTTGTCATCGTTTCCTCTCCGCCAACTCAATTCCTGCAAACTCACGGTTCGCGAACGACGGCGCGACTATCGCGGGATTGCCGGGGGTTTGCGGCGGTCCGGTGGGCGCGGGCGGTTCTCTCGGGTCCGGATCCAGGTCGCCATCGGCCGGTTCGGGCGGGTTTTCTCCAAACGCGATTTGGCCCGTTCACGAAGGGGCGGTGCTGGGGCGAAAGCCCGCGGCCCCTCGTCGTTTTGCATCGACACGATGATTCAGTTGCCGCAGCGCGCCCGACGTAGCATCGCGGTCACGGGGATCCGCCAGTTCACTGATGGAGGTAGTCGCCGACTGTTCGAAGACGATCGCCGGCGGGCTTTTCGTGGATTCGGCCTCGAGCGAGTAGTGATGCTGCTCGATGCGCTGGCCGCCACCTGCGGAAACAGGACATCGGCGAAGATCGTCGGGTCGGGGTCCCGGGCTTCTTCACGCTCTGAGTCGGTACGCTTTCTCGATCACAGCCGCCATGTCGGGCCCCTTCCAGTACGGTTCGATCCAGCGAAGCCGCTGGTCGGTCCAGTTCACTGCGGGCCGCCGCCAGTGGCCGCGCACCATGAAACGTGCGAGCACGGCACGGCCGTCGGGCGCACGCTCGAGCTCTTGAAGCTGGCGGATGCGCCGGATGTCGATCTTGCCGGGAAGAAAGAAGATCGAGTCCGAGGGCGGGGCCGTCACGGTCTGTTTCGCCCGACGCCCGTGCGGCGTGAGGGTTCTGACCTCGGGCGTCACTCCGGCACTCGTCGCGTAGAGGATCGCGTTGAGCACCAGCCGCAAGAGCCCGCGCGCCGGGCTGGCGTCGCGCGCTTCGGGTTCCACGGCGGGGCGCGGAGCGACTGAATCGAGGAACGCGCGGAGCGAGGTTTCGTCGTCGGCGGGAACCTCGTAGCGGACCAGGCTCGGGAGATCGGCACCGAGCGCGTCGCAGGCGAAAACAACGTCGAGGGCGCGGGTATCCGCCTCATGCAGCTCGCTGACGTACACGGTGAGCACTCGAAGGATCTGCCCGCGCAGCGGATCTTCGGTGCTTCGCGACAGCAGCCGCTCTGCCAGCGACAACGCGTGCCGGTCCGTGAAGACGAGCGCGAAGCTCGGGAAGGGCGTGCGCAGCTCACGACCGGCGATGTCCAGGTCGGTGTTCTCGAGCATGTACGACAGGGGCCCGTCCACCCAGAACACCTTTCTGCGATGAAGCTCGAAATTCACCATCAACAGCAGGTACGGCGCGGCGAGCGCGTCGGGCTCGTCGGCGTCGTTTTGCGAAGCGAGGCCTCGACGGAGAAAGCGCTGAAGGCCCAGATCGTCTCGAAGATCAGCCTCGCCCAGCGTCGTCGAGGTGTCGCAGAACGCCGGCATCGCACGAGCGCGCTCCGCGACGGCGCGACTCTGTTCGGCGGCCCCCGGCACCCGCTCCGCCACGCGCTCGTGTGCCATCGGCGGGGGGCGAGACGCATCGCCTTCGGTCGCGAGCCCGAGCTCCGCCCACATCCACGACGGATCGTAGGCAGGCTCCGCATCCTTCAGCGCGCGCTCGTAGATGCCCTCGAGACCGCGGATAAGATCCTCGACGCGCGGTCGCAGCTCGCGGTTCTTTGCGGCTTCGCGCGGCGTTCGTCCGTCGAGCGCGGGCACCGGTTCGTCTACCCATGCGCGATAGTGCCGAGAGTAGTACTGTGTGATCAGAGCTTCGGCGACGTCCGTATCGATCGCATCAGCGCCGGCCCCGCGGTTTTTACCTTCGCGCCCCAACGCACCGGCCGTCACGCTCTCCATTACCTTGCGACGCACGTTCTCGTGAGTCGTCGCGCGATGGCGAACCGCCGCACCGGCGAGCCGCTCGACGAGTTCGCGTGCCCGTCCGCCGCGCTCCACCGAGTTAGTTTCGACGGTGAGAACGCCGCCGCGCAGGTCGAGAGTCCCGAGCGACACCTCCCCTCCCGCTGTGCTCTTTCCCGACCACCCCCACGCGCCGTCGCCGGTCGGGCTGAGCCCTTCGTGCCCGGCTGCGGCAAGGCTACGAAGGAGCGCGTCCTCGTCATCCACATGGAACGACACCCGCGTCCACACCATCTCATCGCCGTCCGTGTTGGCCAGCTCGGGTATCGCCGGTTCGAAAATCGACGTGAGCCATACGTCGTGAAAGAACGGAGCAAGCAGCTTGTAGAAGGCATCGAGCCCGACACCTGGTCGGTCGCGCAGAAACTCGCTCCGGTGCTGGCCGATCGTCGCGAGCACTTGCTCGCGCAACAGCGACGGGATGTACAGCGCCCCGTGCTCCATCTCGGGGCGCCCGGAGCAGCCTCGCGGGATGACCCGGGCCGCCAGGCATTCGTGTCGCGACATCATCCGCGAAGCAGTTCGCTCGGCCACCGTCACGGCAGTGCCCTCGACGAGGTCACGCAAAGTCATCGACGATCCGGGCACGGTCTCGGTCACCTCGTAGAGCCGCATCGACGACCTGCCCATCGCCTCCAGAAACGACCGCTCGCCGTCGCTCAGGTCGGTTTGTTTGAGGAACTCGTCGCTGATCCGCACGCCAGCGTCTACCTCATGGTCGAACGCGAACCATGCCTCCTGCACGTTACGCGACACGATGAGCATGTCCTCCGTGAGCTCGTCTTCGTGCCCGAGATGACGGCCCCAGAAGATCTCGAATGCGACCTCTTCCTCCTCTCCCCACAGCTCGTCGATGAAAAAGTCGAGTTTCTCGATGGCGGACGCGCGATCGGCCTGCGTGTGCGTCACGCCGGCGGAACGGGCACTCGCGGCGGCCCCTAGACCGCCGCAGCACTTCTTGAACTTCCGGCCGCTGCCGCATGGACATGGCTCGTTGGGGCGCACTTTCTTCGTCATGCCGCGTACCTGTGGACTTGCGTGACTAACGATGCGGCCCTTGCGCGATCTTGTCGTCAGCCGACAACACCGACCACCGCTATCTAGGGTTCTTCTTGACCCATTCGACTATGATCTGCACCTGATCGCTGAACGGGACTTCATCGGGTGGATGCCCCAGCGTGCGGTAGATCTTCTTGGATTCCCGCTGGAAGCGGTCAAAGCGCAGGGTAACGAGCCTTTCTCCCTGTATGTCCGTACGGCGGGAGGACGTGCGAAGGAAATTTCGTACGTCGATGACGACGTTTCTGCCGTAGGGGTCCACTGATCAGTGTCGATGATCGCGTGGCGGATGCGGATCGTTCCCGGGCGGAACGGTGTCGGCATCGCGGATACGCCCGTCGCGTCCGTGAATACGGACCTCCCCTCCCCCGAGCTTCCCTACGATTTCCTTTGCCCGTTCTTCCGCTTCACGCTGTGTCGCGTGGCGCGAGATCGCGCGACGCGCTCCCGGCGCCTTTACCGCCCATCCACCGCTCGAACTGGGCACAACCTGACGGCTGGTCTGCGCCGCCGCCACGGCGTCGCTGATCTGCTTGGTCGTGAACATTTGCGGCTTTTGTGCCGGCTCCAAGACCCGCCGGCTCGATCCGCGACTTCCCATCACTCACCTCTGTCTCAATTCCGTCTGACGTTCAGTCTTGGGTAGCCGAGGCGCAGAGGCAAGACTCACCAGTATATCTATTCATGTCATGCATGGGCTCCGGCTGCTCACCAGTCAGCAACCGAGTACTGCGCGGAACATCCCCCCCACTGAAGATGAACGTCCCTACCGCTTGTCCCGCGGGGGACACGGATCGTTCGTCGGCGGAACGGTGTCGGAATCGCGGATCTGGCCGTTCCGGCGCTGGATAGTAAGTTCGCCGCCATCGACGTTGCCGAGAATCTCGCGAGCGTGATCGATCAGCTCGCCTCGAGTCCGCCCGATGGCGCTCGAGCGTCGTGCGCCCGGCGCCTTCACCTGCCACCCGCTGCCCGAACGCGCCCCGACGATGCGTCTATTTTCCATGGCTCTACTGGCTCCTTTCAGACTCGGCACTCAGCCCCACATCCCCCATTTATTCGCCCAGGATCTCAGCCGTAACCCCGATCGGCACCTTGCCTGAGCGTTCGCATCCGCCTGAGACACAGCGACCGTCGCCTCGGCGACCCGGAAACGCAAGCTAGCTTCTCTACAAACCATATCGACTTGATAACTTCAGTACTGGTGCCAAGAACATCCGACGAGCTAACCGTGCAACAAGACCCGACCATCGGCCCCAACGTAACTCGGCTTCGCCACGACCGAGGCCTGAGCCAAGCTTCCCTGGCTGCGAGGGTGGGAATCTCCCGCATCAGTCTTGGCAAGATCGAGCGTGGCTTGGCCGCCCCCCCGAGCCAAGACCTTGTCCGCACGCACCCGTGCTCTTGGAGCCTCCACCGGTGACCTCGTGACCCCTGTCCGGCCCCTCGCCGAGGTCCGATTCCGCGCGCGGCGCCGCGTCAACGCCCGAGAACAGATACTCGCGGAGACCTCTGCGTGGTTGTCGGCCTATGCGTGGCTCGAACGAGAACTCGACGAGCAGCGTCCCTTCGCGCTACAGCACCTAGTCGGACACGCATCCTCACCAGAAGATCTCGCCGCGCTGGCGCGAGCAGGTCTGGGACTCCAACCAGCCGAAGCGGTGCGGGATGTCTGCGGCCTGCTCGAAGATCACGGCGTCAAGATGCTGATGCTCGAAAAAGCGAGCGACCTCTTCTTCGGACTCAGCGTCGGAGAGAACGATGGCGGCCCCGCGATCGTCGTCAACACTTGGAGCCGCATCTCGGTTGAACGCTGGATCTTCACCGCCCTTCACGAACTTGGCCACGTCCTCATGCACCTGAATGCCTATGACCGGAAAGAAGCCGAGGAGAACGTCCCGGAAGAACGCGCGGCTGATCGTTTTGCGAGCCACTTCCTCATGCCCGCAGACGCGTTTTCCAAGGAGTGGGACGAGGCCTCCGGCCATTCGTTTGTGGAGCGGGTGTTCAAAGTGAAGCGAATCTTTCGGGTGAGCTACATGACGGTCCTCTACCGGCTCCGGGAATCCGGACGGATGGGAGACGACGTCTTCGCCACCTTTCAGCACCAGTACAAGCGTCGTGCGGGGCACACCCTCAAGAAGGTCGACGAGCCCGACGCGCTCGCTGAAGGCGAATTTCGATTCAACTGGAATCGGGCCGGCGAACTCGGCGATTCGCTTTCCAAGTACGACTTCATCGGAGACCGGCTCTCGCGGCTCGTACGCAAAGCTCTGGAGACGGAAACCATTTCGCTCGGCCGCGCCGCGGAGATCCTGAAGCTGTCGCTGGCAGACATGCGGACCCTGGCCGGTGAGTGGGTGCACTGACCCGTGGGGCGTCTGCCCGAGATCCTGCTCGCCGACGCGAATGTCCTCATCGACCATGTCGAGACGGAGATCGAGATCCTGCGCAGTCGCACGAGCTATCCATAACACCAACCCCTTCGTCACCGTGCCGGTCCTGGAGGAATTCGAGCGGCTGATTCTTTCGACGCCTACGCATTGATTGAAGGAAGACGGGCGGAAGCAACCGAATGAGCGACTTTGGCTTCCGTCCCCCGGCCCGTCCGTTCAGCCCAGCAGATCTTCATCGTCGGCGGGAACTTTCTGCACGAGAACTCGAAAGGAACACCCGGCAAAGCGAGCGACCGCCGTCCGTTCACCGACCGGATCGACGTCGGACACTCCCGCTTCTGGGCGTGTCGCGACCCTTGCGTCAATGGTTCGCAGCCTGCTCCACTCTGCCCGCTCTCGCCAGACCCGCCTGCCATTCCCTGTTCCACAGGAGCACCGGAGTTTCGTTCCCTGTTATCGCGAAAACATTCCCTGTTCCTGTGTGTAGGGAACTCCCGCCGAAAGTCCTCTCGCGGCAGTCAGTTACCGCTGCGCCTGCCTCCCCGCCGGGCGCTTAGTCGCGAAACTTCCCTGTATTTTCCCAGGAGAACAGGGAATTTCGCTCAGTCAGCCGCAGAGAGCCGTCCACGTCGGACTGCCCCCACCGCCAACTTTCCCCTTCCGCCTCGAGCCGTCTGGCGCGGCCTACGGCCTGGATGTAATTGACGACCATCGCGGAGGGAGTTAACCGAGACCAAGCAAGGCTCACGAGCGACGACCCGGTATCATCGGAACTGTCGTTTCGGCGTAGCCGGAATAGAGGGCCGCAAGAGACACTCGTCGAGATGCTAATCAGAAGATCGAAGTCCCGTTAGCTGACGCCGTGAAACCCAGGACAACATCCAATCCGAAACGACGGCTCCGCTCCTCGCCAAGCTCGATGGAAGAACGCGCGGAGCTCGAAGCACTGGCAGACCGTTCGCGATACGGCGGCAACCCTGAGCACAAACGAAACCCGGGCGACTTCGGCCTCACGCCGCCGAGCTCGCCGAGGCCCGCGAAAACCCTCTGCGACGATGCAGGCGTATCGCGGCGGGAGGCCGCCCACGAACTACTTCGAAGCGGAATCCGCGACGGGCTTGTCAGCCAGCAGTCACGGGGTAATTGGCCGCAAAACGTCTGGGCGGTGTCTGACGGTGGCGTACCTTTCGAAGCCTCACTAGAGAACCAGGAAACCGGCACCTACCACGGCTACCCCATGATGGCTGCCGATCCTCTGCGCGCCGAGATCAAGGCGCGCTGGGAGGCACGATCGTGAATCCGCGTTTGACGATCGAACCGGAATGGGAACCGGCTGATCACGGCCCTGCGGAGCTACGCGAAACGAGCGCGCTGCTGCGCATCAGCGCCGGCAAGAACGTCCTCACGCGCAACGAGAATGCCTGGTCGAGATCGGTTCACGACGCGATCCGGGTGTCCGCCTACCCTCTGGCCCTGTGGTTCGTCAGCGGCTGGTGGCGACTTCGTTGGGAACCGGTACCGATCGGCCTGCGCGGCCTCTCTTGGCGAATGGCTCATGAAACAGCCGCTGCAGGTTACGGCTTCCTCTGGCCCACGCTGGAGTTCGGGTCGGACGGCGAACGAGTTCGAATCGCGAGTCATCAGAGTGACCCGCTGACGAACGAGACGGTTCGCTATCTCTCGAGTGCTCGTGTCAGCGTCTCAGCCGGCCAGTTCGAACGCTCCGTTGAAAATTTCGTCAACCTGGTCATCGCGCGGCTGGACGCCGTCGGCCTCGCGGCAACACAACTCCACGCACTGTGGTCGGAACTTGCCGAAGAACGCGCCGAGCCCGCCGCGACTCGGTACCGCTCACTTGAAGCACGACTCGGGTTCGAGCCAGACGAGACTCCGGCCGGTCTGGTAGAGAAACTCGAAGACTTGATCGGCCGTGCCGGCGAACAGGCCGTCGCGGAATTGGCGACGGCCTGCGCCGGCGCCGAACCGGAGCGCGCTCTCGACAAGATCGTGCACCTGGCAGAATCACCAGGGGTAACCGGCCGTATCGCCTCTCCTGCGTCACTCCCTCACAGGAGCGCCGATGATTGCGCCCTGGCTGTCGGCCCACCCTGGGAACGCGGACGACAACTTGCCCGGATGGTACGGACAACGTACGCGCTTCCGCAAGCCATCGTTTCCGATCGCATCCTGGCGGAAGTGCTCGGTGTCGAAGAATCCGTGTTCAACGCCACGAACGGTACAGCCGAACGGTTGCCGGCCGGCCTCGCCGTGCGTGGCTCTTCGACAGATCGCGTCTCCTTGCTATTCCGCAAGCACAACCGCGCAGGCCGACGCTTCGAAGCAGCCCGGTTGCTCGCCGCACACCTCTCCGCACCTGCCACCGAGCAGTGGCTACCAGCAACAGATGCGAAAACCGCTCGACAGAAAATGCAACGAGCTTTCGCTACCGAGCTCTTGTGCCCCATCGACGAACTGCGCGATTTTCTGGCCGGCGACTTGTCCGAAGAAGCGATCGACAACGCTAGCGAACATTTTGCGGTGTCACCGTTGGCCGTCCGCAGCCACCTGCGGAACAACAGCGTGCTGTAACGATAGACTGGTGGTGGATCTCGCGCTGAGAAATCGCTGCGACGAAAACCGACGCATCGAGGACCGCGCCACTCAACGACGTCCCTCGGCCACAGCGACAACGGCATCGAAGGGTTCGGATGGCCTCGGGATCCGCGCCAAGGCGTCCATCAACGCGCGCACCGTGGCGATCTCGGCAGCAGTGAGACGACGCGGTTCCTCTTCGATCGGAGCGATCCGGACGGCGGGCTCGCCATCGACCGTGATCACTACCGACTCACCGGTACGGCGGACCCTGCGAACCACCTCAGACAAACCCGCTTTTGCCGCGGAGAGATTCAGGGCTCGACTCGGGTTAGGCATGCAACCAATCTGGTCCGATCGGACCAGATTGGTCGAGCTTCCGCCGGCGTGTTCTCCACGGTCCCCGAACAGACCGTTGCGCGCTCCGGGGACCGTTCCCACGACGGCTTGTCCAGTAGTCGTCAGATCTTGCCCGTCCACGTTGGTGATCTGCTGATCTGGCGGTCGATCCCGGATTCCGCTTCGCCTCGAGCGGCGGCGACTGGAATCTGTGCGGCGGCGGGGTACGTACATAACCATGTACCGCTTGTGTACATAGCTGGAGGCTGGTCATGCAAGAAACGACGTTCACGGATTTCCGCAATCGCGCGAAGACCTACCTGGATGCGGTCGAGAGCGGCGAGACCGTGCGCATCTACCGCAACGGCAGACCCGTTGCCGATGTCGTGCCGGTTGCCAGTCGGACTCCGGCCTGGAAGAACCCGCCTGAGATTCGTCTGACGTCGTCGGGACTGCGGTTGAGTCGAGAGATCCTGGCGGACCGGGAACACGGCACCGGCCTGCGGCGGTCGATCGCAGGACTCTGCGGAGAACCGAATACGCGATTCAGGGGAAGTCTTCTCTACCGGCGATTCGGCCGGGTCGCACCGCAGGTCACCGTCGGGCCCGAAAGGCGAAAGTATCGGAGGATGCGAACTGTCGGAGACGGGGTGTGGCGATCTTGCCCCCGGCCTCAGCGCAGCCTTTCGGCCACGTAGTCCGACAGCGTCTGTCCGGCGCGCTTGGCTTGACGTCGGACCTTTTCGATAAGCTTCGGTGGGAGGCGAAACGTGACTGGTTTGTTTCCGGAGGCCGGGCGACCAGCGCCGGGGCGTGCCCCGCCATGGCCCGGCAGGATTTCCGTTCCCACCCGGCGACCGATCTTGATGGGCTCATCCGTGTAGGTGATTCGCTTCTTCATAGAACGCCTTGCCCTTTCTCCAGTATCCGGCACCGATGATTCGAACCTTGCCGCCGCGAACAGTGAACCGAACCGTCAGGATCCCGCCACCCACGTCTCCGAACGCGAAGTACCGCTGCTCGCCGGAACTGTGTTCGAGGTCCTCGGCCAGGACGAGCCTCGGGTCTTCGAAGACCTTGGAGGCCAAATCGAAGGAGACCGAGTGCTTCTCGAGATTCTGCCTCGCCTTGGCTTCATCCCACTCGAACTCCACGACCGGCAGGGTAGCCGAAGCCTCTTGAATGTCAACGTCCTTTTTCAACTTCCGGGCGGCGGGTTCACCATCGACCGTGATCACTACCGACTCACCGGTACGGCGGACCCTGCGAACCACCGCAGACAAACCCGCTCTTGCCGCGAAGTCTCTCGTGGTGGACAGCCTTTGCAATCATCGCACGAATACATATTGGGTCTCATCGCATTGACGGATGCGCGGGCGACGTGGCCGCTCACGCGACCCATCCTCGCGCGGCGGATGCCGCCGAAACGGAGACCTCGAACATGTCGAAGCAAGCCGAGCCGTACACTCTATGGGGCATGCCCTGCTCCCTCTACACGGGAAAGATCCGCTCGTATCTCCTCAAGAAGGGAGTCGCGTTCCGCGAGGTCTTTCCGCTGCATCCGGATTTCATGTCGCGCATCGTACCGGCCGTGAAATCGATGGTCGTACCGGTTCTCGAGTCACCCGAAGGCGACGTGGTCCAGGATACGACGGACATGATCGACTTCGTCGATGCTCGCCATCCCGAGCCCGCGCTGCAGCCGTCCGATCCGGTTCAGCGAGTGGTTTCCCTGCTCTTCGACGCCTTCGGCTCCGAAGGACTATTGCCCACAGCGATGCACTACCGCTGGTCCTATCGCGACTACCACGAGCAATTCCTTCGCATGGAGTTCGGCCGCGGGCTCTATGCGGGCTCGAGCCGTGAGGCTCGTCTGGAAGCGGGCCTGCAGTTCATGACGTACTTCTCGGGCTTCCTGCCCAGCCTCGGCGTCCATGCGGAGACCATTCCGGCTCTGGAGGCCGCGTACGCGGATCTGCTTGACGCGTTCGACGTGCACTTCCAGTCGCATCCGTATCTGCTCGGCGGAAGGCCCTGCTATGGCGACTTCGGTTTGATCGGGCCGCTATACGCTCATCTCGCGCGAGATCCGTATCCGGCAACATTGATGAAGAATCGCGCTCCGAACCTCTACCGCTGGACCGAGCGCATGAATCTCGAGGCTCTCGTCGACGGGGAGTTCTTCGACCGCCCGGCCGAGTACCCCGCGGACGCAGCGATTCCGGAGACGCTGTTGCCGGTGCTTCGGTTGCTGTTCGCAGATTGGGGGCCGGTGGTGACTGCCGACGCACGATGTTTCCGCGAATGGATCGCTGCCGACCCTTCGCGCCCGGCGGGCACCGTGGTCGCCGCCGACGGTGCGCGCCGCGTGCATCCCACCGTGGGCCGCGCGATATGCACGCTGCGCGGCGTCGAAGTCCGCCGCGACAGCGCCCCGCACGGCCTGTGGTTGTTCGATCGCGCCGCGCGCTTGGCGAGAACGCTCGAGGGTGACGCCCACCTCCGCCTCGACGCTCTGCTGGCCGCGACCGGCGGCCGCGAAACGATGTCGATCGACGTCGGGCGCGCGATGAAACGCGAAGATTGTCAGCTCGTACTGGCTTGACGCAAAGCCACCGGCGCACGCGTCTGTTCGCGGGTTCCGATGCCCAGCCGGCGAGGACGCCGCGCTGCTTGCTGCACGGGCGGCCGAGGGCAGCACTGCGCATCCCGAAAAGCCCATCTGGCGCGTCGGCTGAGTTTTGGCACACCACAGCCGATCGCCGCCGCTGCCGAAGTCTGGACGTTCAATGCGCCGGCGTGTCTCGTGCGGCGGCGACCGCCTGCTGCTTCGTCGTTTGCTCCTCGGCCGTCAGCTGCTCGCGCCCGAGTTTGTAGCTGAGCTTGTCGATCGTGACGGTGAACTTGAAGGGCAGCTCGTAGCTATCGTCGACGCCGTGCCCCCATGATGCCTTTCCTCGCTCGAAGTCCGCAAGATCCTGAGGCAAGGGCCGGCTGCCGCGCTTTCATTCCTCCATCTTTGGAATCTTCGAGTCCACTGCGTTGTCGCTACTGGTCGTTCCGCTCGTCTACCATCGCCAGCTCGGTAGCGCGGCGCAACGGGACCGGCAGTGACCGGTTTCCGCTCGACCACGGAGGGAAAGTCTCTCGGCCTTCGCGCACCTGCGGCTGCGGCTGTGCCTCCAACTATTCTGCGTCTAACTCGGTGTCGCAGTTGCCAAGAATTGCCGCTTACGGCCTCCCCGACGCCGGGCGCTTTGTGTGGCTCGGCGTGCTCAGGGCCTGCTCGATGATCCTCTGCGTGCAGCCTTCGAAGTACTCGCGCAGCTCACGCTCGAACTCGCAGAACTGCGGCCACAACACCTCGTCCACGAACCGCTTCGGCACCTTCGCGCGGATGGTGTTGCGGCGCTGGCCTCTACGGCGATAGGTCGCAAACCCGTGATGTCGAAGCAGTGCGTGCAACAGACGCTGAGACCACGGATCGGTCAGCGAGAAGCGATACTCCACGGCCGGATCCTCGGCCACCTCGACCCGCGGGGCGCTGCGGCCGAGTCGCTGCAGAAGGCGATCGCGAGCCCGCGCCGCCGCGTCGCGCTCACCATCGGTGCCGGGCCTGGCGAACAACGCTTCGATGCGCCGCAGTTTTTCGATGAGCTGGCCTTCTTCGCTCGTCACGCAACCCCCCTTGTCGAAAGGGCGCAATGCTGCTGCACGCGCGCCGCGGTGACAATGACGCGGATGTGCTGAACTCGGCCACTGCGAGGAGGCGGGCAAGGGCGCGATCTGGCAGGCCTCGACCGAGCGCCGCGGGGATTACCCGCAGTTTCCGGCCCTGGAACATTACACCGCTGTCTCGGCCCCCTTTGCCGAGCCCATCTGCGGGAGTAGGATCCGCCCATGACGCAGATCGCAGACAGAAACGAAGGTTACGACGTGGGCAGCTACTTCGCGCTCGTCGAGTGCGGCATCCTTGCGCCGGACGACAAGGTCGAACTTCTCGAAGGACAGATCGTGTCGATGGCCCCGCCCTCACCGATGCACAACGCGGTCGTCTACCACGTCGAGCATCTGCTGATCCGCAAGCTCGGCCCGGACGCGCTCGTGCGCACACAAATGACCTTCCTCGCCGGACCGAAGAGCGTCCCCGAACCCGACGTGGCCGTGGTGCCCGGGCGCAACGCCGACTACCTGCGCCGCCATCCGTCGAAGGTGCACCTGCTGGTCGAAGTGGCCGACAGTTCGCTCGCCCAGGATCGCCTGACCAAGTCCGCCATCTACGCGAGGGCAGGCGTCCCCGCCTTCTGGATCATCAACCTGCGCGACCGCAGCGTCGAGTGCTTCAGCGAGCCTGACCAGATCGGCCGTCGCTACATGCAGAAGTCGCGCGCCACGGGCAGCGATCTGCTTTCCCTGAGCGCCTTCCCGGAGGTTTCCATCCAAGCCGACGAACTGTTCCCGGAAGAGAGCGGCGAAGCAGAGGAATAGCCGCAATCGCGCTCGCGGGAGTCGCTGGTCCCGGTTCGCCCGACTATCGCGCTCTTTCCGAAATGTAGTCCGACATCGTCTACCGAACGCTCTTGGCCCGGCGGCCTGCTCCTTCAAACGCCTTGGGCGGCGATCGAAACGTAACAGGCTCATTGCCGGCAATGAGGCGACCACACCGGCACGCGCACGTCCCTTACCACGCAGAACCGCGCTTCCCACCTGACGGCCGATCTGGATGGGCTCACTTGTGTAGGCTAAGAAACTCGACGAAGTCCACACCGCGTCGACGGTCCGAGCAACGCGCCGTTTGTATCTGCTCAACGCCCCCTCGTCATCTTAATCGAAAGCCCGCGCGATTCGGCACTCGATCGACAACGTCGCCCGAGCCCGGTCGCGCACAGCTGCGGACCACCGGCGCTGCGCGGGGTTGGCCCGGGTTGCGCCTGCTGCTACACGGCTTGGCGCTATGTTCGACCTCAGCGACGAGCACCGCACCGTCCTCGACCAGGCCGATCGTTTCGCGCGTGCCGAGCTCTACCCGCTGGCCGAGCGCATGGACAAGGACGAGTGGTGGCCCGATGACCTGTTCGCGCGCATCGGCGCGGCCGGCTTCGTCGGCGTAACGGTTCCGCAAGAGTACGGCGGCGCCGGGCTCGACCTGCTCTGCGAAGGACTGGTCACGCAGGCGATCGCGCGTTGGAACCCGGCGGTTGCGCTCAGCCAGGTCGCGCACGAGAACCTGTGCCTCGACAATCTCTACCGAAACGGCAACGAGGAGCAGCGCAGACGGTTCGTGCCCGCGCTGTGCAGCGGCCGCAGCGCCGGCGCGCTCGGCCTCACCGAGGCCGGCGCGGGCTCCGACGCGCTCGGCGCGATGGCGACCACCGCGCGCCGCGACGGCGACGACTGGATTCTGGACGGGACCAAACTCTACATCACCAACGGCCCGATCGCCGACGTCGTGCTGGTCTACGCCAAGACCGACAAGACGCGCGGATCACAGGGCATATCGGCGTTCCTGGTGGAGAAGGGCACACCCGGCTTCGAGGTCGCGCAGAAGCTCGCGAAGATGGGCTTTCGCGGCAGCGCCACCGGCGAACTCGTGTTCGACAATTGCCGCGTGCCGGCCGCCAACCTGCTCGGTGAAGAGAACCGCGGCGTGGCCATCGTGATGAGCGGACTCGACCTGGAGCGCGCGATGGTCGCCGCAATCGCGCTCGGTGTCGCCGAGCGCGCGTTGGACCTTTCGGTCGAGTACGCGAGAACGCGCCGGCAGTTCGGCAAGCCGATCGGCAGCTTCCAGATGGTGCAGTCGATGCTGGCCGACATATACGTTGGCGTCGAGACCATGCGCACGTTCGTCTATCGCACGCTGGTGCAAGCCGGCCGCCTCGAACGCGGCGAAGGCGGGCGCGGCGGCATCCACAAGCTGACCGCCGCTTCGGTGCTGTACGCCGCCAACACGCTCAACGACGTGCTCGACAAGGCCGTGCAGATCCACGGCGGCTCCGGCTACATGCAGGAGTCCGAGATCAACCGCCTGTTCCGCTGCACCAAGCTGCTGGAGATCGGCGCCGGCACCACCGAAGTGCGCAAGATGATCATCGCGCGGGAGTTGCTCGGGAAGATCGGGTGACTCGCACCTGCTTCGCCCCGGCTATGCTGCTCTGGTCTGGTCGAGGCGGAAGCGAAGCGAAGAGGCAGAGTGCTCGCGCGCCCTTCGGCAGTCGCGGCTATGCTGCTCTCGTAGAGGCGGGAGCGAAAGGCAGATGCGTGAGTGCCCGCTTGCCCTTCGGCAGTCGTGTCTATGCTTCTCTCGTCGAGGCGGAAACGCACGATAACGCGTTGGTAGTCTGCCGCGACTCTCGCCGGTCTTCGGTGGAATCGGATCGGTCGTTCCGGCCTGTCTCTACTTCCACCAACTGCCCAGAAGGAGTTCCCACGCTTCGTCGTGGCTTTCCGTCTTGACGGGCACGATGCCGGCCGGGCCGGTCTCGAGATGCGCAGGAAAGCAACAAGCCGGATGCAGGTAGAAGACTTGCGGGCGTGCGCCCTCCGATACTCTCGCTAGCTGGCGCTGACGGTCGTGCAGAACCAAACACATGTCCAATTCCGCGCGGTCGAGTCCGCAACCGATGAACGCGACGTCGGAGTTGATCAGCATGTCCCACCAGCACGCAGATCGCCGGCCGAGGCGTCGAACTTCGGCGTGCCATGCCTTGGCGTCCTTGTTGGTCCAACGCGCTTCCCTCGAGAGATTCCGCGCCGCGCGCCAAGTGCGTTGTCTACCGCGGAATCTCTCGATTCCCGTGAGCGCCGCTTGCGCAGATTTTGCGTACGCGCGCACGCCCAGTTGCAGACAGGAAGCTGAAGCAAAGTCCGCGACAACGCCGTGCGGGTGCCAGACGCGGGTCGCGCCGAGGTGAACACGAAGCATCGACGTAACTTGGCCGGTAGGTCCGCAGACGTGCCTTTGCAAACAGGGCTTCTCCGCTGCGTCAGCAAGCGCCCCGTCGAGCGTCTGATCGAAGTTCACCGTGACGATATCCCGGAATCGTTGTTTCTGTAGCGCTTTCCCGAATCGCTGCAGGTCTTTCTTTGCCGGCGTAGCGCCGGCCATCAAGTTCAGGATTCGCTCCCGCAGAACCTCTTCGTGTCCGCTCACCGGGTCTCTTGGGAACTTCCCTGCCAGAGTAGCAAGTAGACTCTCCCAGGTCGCCGTCGGATCATCGTGGCGCACCGCGAGTGGGAGCTTATGTTTGCCGCCAGTGCGCCGGACGGCTTCGAGCAATGCGTTCCAGTTCTTGAGACGCGCTCCGCCGTCCACGCCGGGATACGCCACGCCGTGTTCTGCGAGGTGGCGGTGCAAACCACTGCCGACGACGACTGTCAACTCTCGAGAATCGTCATCGAACCGACGGTCCAGTGCAGCTTGCAGTCGCTTCCTCGCGTTTCTACCCTTCGAGCCGTAAACCATCGGTTCACTCCTCACTGCGGTACCGTAACTCGCACCACGGCCTTCGATTTGAAGGTGATGCCGGTGTTCCTGTAGATGCTCGTCGCGTCGTCGAAGGTCGAGTCCCAACATTCGCCGAGCGAGTTGACCACTTGCACGACGACTTTGTCGTCGAAGGCGAAGTAGCGGCCGGCCGAGAACGGCTCCGGCACCGGCAGGCACGAGCCGACGGCCTTGAGCGTCAGCCGCGCCGTTCCGTTCGTTCCTGGAACAAGCGCCATCCCCAGCACGCCTTCTTCGTCGCAACCGCGATGCCGGTATGAAAGGCCGTAAGCGCCTCGGTCTCTCCAGTCGGTCCCCGGGAAAACGTCGATTCCGGTGTCGGCGTCGGGGAAGCGGGCTGGATCGGCCGCGGGGATGTAGAAAGTGCCGCCGGCCTGGTCGTAGATGCACACCGAGTAGCCGGTATCGATCGTCGGGAAGCCAAAGGCTTCCAGCGGAACGTCTTCCCCGCGCATCCACTTCCACTTGAGCCGGCCGGTGTTGCTGCGCGCCGTGATCACCACCGCCGCGTTGGTGGCGGTGCGGCAGGTCCCACCCTCGTCGGTGCGTAGCTGCGGGCGCGGGGCGTAGACGCACTGCCCGGTGGCGGGGTCGCAGTAATCCTGCGTGCACAGTTGTTTGTCGTCACAGGTGAGCGGCGTGCCGGCGCAGACTCCGGGAGCAGTACAGCGGTCGTTTGCCGTACAGAGATCGGCATCGTCGCAGGCAGTCCCGACGATCCCGACGCAAGTCGCCGATAGGGCATCGCAGGTTCCGTTGCACTGCGAGTGCTGCACGCACGGGTCGCCGGTGTGTAGCGAGCACGCGCCGTCGAGGCAGGTGTCGGCGCCGTTGCAGTAGTTCGCGTCGTCGCAAGGCGCAGAGTTGGCGAGGTGACGGCAACTGCCGGCCCCGTCGCAGCTGTCGTCCGTGCAGACGTTGTCGTCGCTGTCGCACGCGGTGCCCGCGGGTTGAAAACCGTCCGACGGACAAGAGGTGGCGCTTCCCGTACAGGTCTCCGCGACGTCGCAGGTTCCGCGAGCGGCACGACAGGTCAGACCGCTTGCAGCGAAACCGTCGGCCGGACAGTTCGCGCTGGTTCCGGTGCAGGTTTCCGCAACGTCGCAGGGTCCGACCGCCGGACGGCACGACGTTCCGGAGACCTCGAAGGCGTCCACGGGACAGTCGTTGTCGGCGCCATTGCAACTCTCGGCCACATCGCAATCACCGGCGGCGCTGCGGCATACGCCGGTGCGCTTTGCGTCTGCGGGACACGTCGCCGATGTACCCGTGCAATTCTCAGCCAGATCGCAAACGCCGGCCACGGCGCGGCACACGGTCGCTGAAGGCTCGAAGCCGTCGGATGGACAAGCCGCGCTGGTTCCGGTGCAGGTCTCGGCAACGTCGCACGCGCCCGCCGATGGACGGCAGGCCATCGCCGAAGATTGAAACGCGTCTGCTGGACACGTCGCGCTCGCGCCCGTGCAGTTCTCGGCGACGTCGCAGATGTCCACCGCC
>Ga0172371_10004085_pt1 | contig 22286 bp, 37 predicted proteins | sample Lak12m_FD_114543 | JGI IMG/M metagenome (GOLD analysis project Ga0172371, IMG submission 114543) | Freshwater microbial communities from Kabuno Bay, South-Kivu, Congo - kab_022012_12m | ecosystem: Environmental > Aquatic > Freshwater > Lake | place: Democratic Republic of the Congo: South-Kivu...
CAAGCCATTGAAGCTACTGACGCTATTTTGACTTTAGACTGTGATGATGGCGATGATAATGCTGATACTTGGTTTATAGCAAGTGAAGCCGCTACTAATAATCTTACTTTTGACAATCATACGACCGAAGTAGCCACTTTATCAAGTGCTGGGAATTTACAGATAAATGGAGATTTAGATGTAGACGGTAATGATATAGATATAGGGGATGCTGGAGGATTTAGTGGCTTTAAATTTACTCCTGCAACTACAACTCTTGATGTATATATAGACGGAAATAAAATAGGTCATTTTGCTACTGATGGAACATATACTAATGATGTTCCTTAAACTGAGAAAGGATACAATTATGAAATGCATAGCTTTAGTGTTGTGTTTAATTTTTACAGTTCCTGTTTACTGTGCAGAAATTTACTCAAAAGCAAGTGATACCGTTCTTACAATCACCGAAACAAAAGAAGTAACTACGACTGATAATACCACGCTCAGCGACCTTAAAAAGAGAAGGGCGGAACTTGTGAAGAATAAAGATGAATATGTGGCTACAAGAAACGCTGAAATTGCTCTTATAGACCAGAGAATTACGGAAGCTGTGAAATTGGGTATAGAAGAAATTACAGATACAGAGGATATTGTAAAATAATAGAGAATGTTAGTGTAAGAGGGATAAGGAGAAAGAGGTATGAAAAAAATATTGCTTATAATTTTGATATTAGGAATCGCCTTTAATGCTTATGGGAGTGTAAGGAATATACAGGATAATTATGAAGTAACTTACAATATAATTGACAGTAACGGAAATCATATCACAGGCGAAACCGTAACGGTAAAGATTAAGAAAAGCAGTAACGGTTATTGGTATGATTTTGATGATAACACGTTTAAAAATAGTGGTTGGACAACAAAATCAACTAATTTAAATGAAGATGAAACAGAAGGGTTTTATTATTATTTATTTAATCCACCCGCGAGCGAAACTTCTGCCGAAGAATATGTATTTGTAGTTGACAATGCCTCTGCTACGTATGGTGACCATCAGTCAGATATAGTTTGTTACCAGAATATAGGAACATCTATACTTACAACGTCAAGTGCAGTTGGTTCTGTTACTGGTTCGGTAGGAAGCATTACAGGGGTGACTTTTCCTACCAACTTCTCTGTGCTTTCAATTTCGGCTTCAACAGGACTTGTTGATATAACGCAGACAGGTGCAGATAAAGTTTGGGACGCAGTATTGACAGACCATTTGGATAGCGGTTCAACAGGAAAGAAATTGAATGAAATGCCTACGCCTTATGACGTTGGTAATTAAAAGGGGGAAATATGTCGGTTCAAAGAGAAAGTGCTGTAATAAATGAACAGATAGTTTTAAAGAACAATTTTAAATATTCACAGACAAGCGATTACTTTGACCCTTTAAGTATCACAAAGGTAGAAATACTTGATAGTGATGGTGTCACGGTTTTGGAAACAATTACAGGTGCTAATATAATCAAAAGTTCCACAGGACAGTATTATGTGGTAGCGAGTGCAGTAACGTCGGCTAAAACTATCTATGATAAATGGACTTTTGTCCCTGTTACTGGTGCTTCTGCACTTACAAAGACAAATACCTGCGTAGTTTGGTCAACAGTTGCAGGTGCAGGTGGTCTTACTACATTGGCAAATGTAAGGACAAGTTTAGGTCTATCTGCAACACAGACAGGCGACGATACGTTGATTACCAATTTAATATCAAGAATATCCGATATGATAGAAAAGAAATGTGGCAGGGTATTCAGTATTGCAACTTATACAGAATATCACGATGGAGATAATACTGATAGTGTCCAATTAGACCAGTATCCTATAAATTCTGTAACGAGTATCCACGACGATACAGATAGGTCTTATGGTGTGGATAGTTTAATCAGTAGTGACGATTATGTTTATTATTCGGAAGAAGGCAAGATACAGTTGGACGGTCTTACTTTCAGCAAGGGTTTAAAAAATATCAAGGTAATTTATAACGCAGGGTTTGATGTTATACCTTACGATTTGGAACAAGCGTGTATCAAGTATATAATGGCAGAATATTTAGAGGAAAAAGGCGGTATCAATGTTATAGAAGGGCAGGACTTTATTTATAAACCTGCGAAGTTACGTGAGGACGCAAACAAGGTATTACAGTTGTATATTAAAATAAGATAATTAGGGAGTAACTACACGTATAACTGTTAGGTATCTTATGATAGAGTTTAGATTAGACAAAGACCAGTTGAAAGAGTTGCAAGAAAGTTTAAACAGGATAAGTCCAAGATATAGAGATAGCGTTACGAGAAAGGCATTTAAAGATTTAACTATACAGACAGAAAAACAGTTAAAAATAAATCTTACAAATAGGATTTTACACGTAAGGAGTGGTAGGTTAAGGAGTAGCATAGGCAGTTTAGTCAAAGACGAAGAAAAAGACCTTGTAGGTCTTGTAGGTAGCGGAGTAAGGCAAGGTGATAGGGTTAAATATGCAAATATCCACGAAACAGGTGGGGTAATAAGACCAAAGAGAGGTAAGTATTTAGCAATACCGTTATCAAGTGCATTGACAGGTAGCAGAGGTCAATTAAGGGGTGGTGCGACAAGCGCGAGAGATTTTCCTAATACGTTCTTTATAAAAAGTAAAGCCGGTAATCTTTTAATTATGCAAAAACAAGGCGGTGGCGCCGTTCCTTTATTCCTTCTTTTGAGAAGCGTAAAAATACCGGCGAGGTATTATATGACAAAGACCGTTAATGAAATGATGCCTAAGTGTATTGAGATAATGACGAATTGCATAGATAAAGAAGTCGCAAGGAGAAACTAAAATGAGCAAACCTGCTGATGTATTGAATCAAATCAAGACGCAGTTAGCAAATTATTCAGGGTTAAGTTATGTTAATGATGAAAGCATCTTCTTGGGAGTGAGGGAGAGCATTACGATATTCCCTTGCATAATTATTGAGCCGATAAGTATTTCAGAGCAGGACAACGCCTATCCTAATGAGCGCCTTACAATGAGAGTTGCTGTTATGGGATATATTAACTGCACGGACAAGGATAAGCAGATAGTTGGCAATTCTAATGACAAAGGCATTTTAGATGTGGAGAACGATGTCAAGTTGGCATTAGACAGCGACAGGACATTAGGCGGAAACGCAATTCACTTGGATATAGCGGAAACTACGTATCAGTTTGTTGAATATCCTATACGCAGTTTTGCTATTAACATAGATGTTTTATTTCAACAGACAAAAGGAACGAGAACTTAACAAAGGAGAGTGAATATGTTTTTAGCGAATAAGAGAATACTTCTTGCGAAAGAAGAAAGCAGTTACGGTCAGGACCCCACGCCAACGGTGGCAAATAATTTTATGCAGGCGAGTAATATTAAAGTTGCTTATAAGGGCGATGTCTTGGAAAGGAATATACAAAGAGGAAACTTATCTCCGGTAACGCCTGTGATAGGAAAGCGCTGGATAGAGGTTTCTTTTGATATGGAATTAAAAGGTTCAGGAACAAGGGGAGTTGCAGGTAAACTCGGGGATTTGCTTGAAGCGTGCGGTTTAGCCGAAACTGTAAGCGTGGGTTCAAGCGTAACGTATGCTCCGAGTTCAAGCACGATGAAATCTATTACGCTATACGTTTATGATGCGCAGGACAGCGGAAGCGCAAAGCTTCACAAGATTACCGGCGCAAGAGGTAATTTTAATCTATCTCTTGAAGCAGGAGCAATAGGCAAGATTTCTTTCACGTTTCAAGGCATATACACAGTTCCGGCAGATGTTTCCGAGCCGGGAGCGCCTACGCAGGAAAGCACCGTTCCGCCGATAGTCCAGAGTTCAGCATTTTCCCTTAACAGCGTAACGACTCTTATTGTCCAAGCGCTTAACTTGGATATGGGGAATGATATTCAGGCGTCTGATGATGTGAGTTCCGCCGGAAGCATTAAAGCTTTTAATATCGTAGGCAGGAAACCGCAAGGGCAGTTTAATCCCGAAGCAGTAACAGTTGCAACGTATAATTTCTGGTCGGATTGGGTAGGTGCAACAGCAAGGGCATTAAGCATAGTAATCGGTTCAGTATCAGGTAATATCTGCACGATAACAGCGCCTAAGGTAACTGTGGACAACGTTGATATGTCAGAGAGAAGTGGAATTATGAGCCACGATTTGCCTTATAAATGCGCTGTGAACAGCGGTAATGACGAGATACAAATTCAGTTCACGTAATCTCGGAAGGAGAAAAATGTTAAAAGGTATAAGTTTAAATGAGGTTTTGGAGTATTCAAGCGTAAAAGACGAAGGAGAACCAAAGACAATTTTTTTGATAGGTAATATCACTCATAAGGACAAGATACGTCTATTTGACGGAATGGACACGTCAAAGGTCGCAATGAGCAAGGCGTTTGATGTCCTTAAAATAGGGTTAAGGGGTATAAAGAACCTTAACGGAAAAGATTATGAGAGTATTACCGAAGAAGTCCTTGAACTCATACCCTTTGAAGTCATAGGGGAACTGCTCGGAAAAATAGTTGAGTTCAATAGGTTAGGGGAAGCGGAAAGAAAAAACTAATACTGGCGGTCTGGTCTATATGCAATGGTCTGGACTGCCAGAAATGTAATGACCAAATAAGGTCTATAAGGGGTTGCGAGGATAAAGCCAAACAACCATATCAAATTGAGGGAATTGAGGTCTTAAAATGCCCTATAACGCAAATAACAGGCATTACAGAGGTATATCTACAAGCATATAAGGAATATAAAGGCGGTTTTTTACCAAACGAGGGTGGTTGGTTAAATCAACCTATGAAGTTCAGTAGCATAATGAGTTTCATAGATAACCTTATGAATAAATACGCAGAGGATAAAAATGGCAGATAGAGATATAAATATAAGGTTGAAACTTACTGACGAGTTTACCAATGGAATGGCAAAGGTAAACCGTGAAGTTGATAAAATGGCAGATACTATGTTGCGTCAAGGTAGGCAACTATCTCGTTTTGGTAACCAAATGATGTGGATAGGAACTGCTGTCCTTGCACCATTTATCCTTGCAATAAAAGAATACAGCAAACATAATATCTATGCGGAAGAAAAGTTGAATAAACTTACAAGAACATTCCAAGAGTTCCAAGTAAACCTTGCGGTATATGCACTCCCTTATCTTGACAGGTTAAATGATATAATAGGAAAAGTAAACCAGAAATTTAACCAGATGTCGCCTTCCACTAAAAACGTCGTCGCTGATGTAGTTATAATGATAGGAGTTATTACTCTGTTAAGCGGTGTAATAGTTAAAGTAGCAGGTGCGATAGAGATATTAAGTAGTGTTTTTGTAAGGTTCTCGCCTCTTATAATAGGTATAGGAGTTGCTTTTGCAGGTTGGAAAACAGGGGAATGGATAAGCAATATCACAGGTCTTAATGAAGCGTTAAGCGGTAGGGACGGTTTGTTTACAAAGATGTTTGAGTGGTTAGATAGAAAAGATATTGCAGGAAAGTTAGCGAACTTTATAAATAAGGTAAAGGATTTAACTATTATAGCAGGTAGTTTCGGTCTTATCAAACCACCGAAAGTTTCAGTAGAAACAGATGATTATAGTAATTGGGATAGGATAACTGTTACCAAATCAGTTTCTATGGTTATGAAGATGAAGGAAACTTTTAAGCAGATAGGGACTGGGTTTAAAGAACAAGTTATTCAAATGAATAAGGACTTGGATAATTTCGGTCAGATGGGTAAAGAAACTGCTTTGAAAATAGAGCAAGCAATGGAAACTCATTTAGGGAACTTCTTTTATAATACCTTAACAGGTCAGTTAAAGAGTGCGAAAGAAATGTTTGCAGATTTCGGCAGGGCAGTATTGCAGATATTAACGCAGATGATAGCAAAGATAATCATAATAAGGTCTTTGGGTATGATGTTTGGCGGTGGTGCAGGTTCTTTATTGACACTTCATAGTGGCGGAGTTGTAAGGCGTGCTCATAGCGGTATGTATGCACCAGACGAAGTTCCTATAATAGCACAACAGGGAGAAGGCATAATCTCACGAAGGGGTATGAATAGGTTAGGGGTAGCGGGATTTAATAAATTGAATAGAGGTGAAGGCGGTAGCGGAATGACTTTAAATTACAGTCCTGTCATTGTTATAAAGGCATTTGATACCAATGACGTTTATGCTCAAAGGAAAGCAATAAGCGGAGTTCTGTCAGAGGATTTAATGAATAACGGAACAATGAGAAGAATGTTAAAACAATACGGAAGGTGATATATGTCGGATTTTACCATAGCACCAGATTTTACAGTTGAAGAAGAAATTGCTTATAATACTCTTACTACGCAGTTTGAGAATGGTGTAGAACAGAGAAGGGCAAAGTGGTCAACACCTATGCGTAAATGGCGATTAGAGTTCAGGTATAAAACAGCGACGGAGAAGGATAGTTTAGTTTCCTATTTCACAGGAAAATTAGGTTCATTGACTTCGTTCACGTGGACAAACCCAATAGATAGCACAGAATATACAGTAAGGTTTCAGGAAGATAGCTTAAGTGTAAAGATGGTCGCTTACAATGTGTTCAATGTAAGTGCGTCATTTATTACGGTGAAATAATGAGAACATTAGACAGCACGTTTAAGTCAGAGAAGAATAAGTCAGCAGATAAACCTATCTATTTATATACTATTTATGACTATGATGGGTCAAGCAATAATCTTTATTTCGCAGAGTGGGATACTGATATTGTTTATAATGGGATTACTTATACAAGGTTTCCTATAACTCACGATTTTATAGGAGAAAACTCGCAGAACGAGGTTGATAGCGTAAAGGTTTCTATCGGTAATGTGTCCAGAGAAATACAGGCATATCTTGAACTTTATGATTTAAGAGGGGTTAAAGTTGATATAACTCTTGTATGGGCAGACCAGTTGGCAGATACAGACGCTTATATTACCGATACGTTTTACATAGATAGTTATACAGCAGACGAACAGGCAGTAACATTTACTTTGACAAGCAAGTTTGATGTTATAGACCTAACGTTACCTGTAAGGAACTATTCAAGGAACTATTGTTCTTGGAAGTTTAAGTCAACGGAATGTGGATACGCAGGTGCAACCGCAACGTGTAATAAGACAAAGGTAGCGTGCAAGGCAATGGCAGGCGGTTCTAATTACGCAAGGTTTGGTGGATTTCCGAGTGTTCCAAGTCAAAGGGTGGCAATAGGGTGAAAAGTATTGATGTAGTAAACAAATATCTTGGGATACCGTTCAAACATAAAGGAAGGACATTAGAAGGTCTTGACTGTTATGGTCTTATAATCAGGGTATATGATGACTTGGGTTATAAGATATTAGATATAGAGGACTATGATGAAAGCTGGTCTTGGAGAGATAAGAATTATTTTACGGAAAACTACTATAAGGAGTGGGTTAAGGTTCAAGTCCCAAATCTTTACGACGTTATTATGTTCAAGAACGTTCAGGGTATTAGTAAGCACGCAGGTATTGTTTTGGAAGAAGGGAAATTCATTCATACCAGTAAGGCAGGAACGGTTTTATCACGTTACGAACAACCAGAATGGCAAAAGAGGTTCGAGGGTTTCTATCATTTAAAGGAAAGAGTATGCTAACCATAAAATATGTTCCTAATATATTAAGCCAAGAAGGTAGGATTTCAAAAGAGGTAGAGTTTAATAGGGATAAGACCGTATTGGAATATCTTACCGAAGCAGGTATTGATACAAAAGATATGTCCGTAGTAGTTACAGGTCAAGTAGTCCAAGACCTTAACTCCAAGTTAAACAATGGTGATGAAATAATGGTTCTACCGCAAGTAGAACACGGTGGCGGTGGAACGTGGTCGCAGGTAATAGGTGCAGTCCTTGTAGTAGTAGGTTTTGTTATAAATACTGTTACGTTTGGAGTAGGCGGAACAGGAATGATGATGGCAGGTTGGGCATTGATAGTAGGCGGTTCTATCTACAATGCAGTTACAATGCGACCACCTAAACCGAGTTTTGGGACAATAGGAGAGGGGTTAGACGAAGGAAGTCCGACGTATTCGTGGGACGGAATACAGACACAACAGGCAGTTGGAGTTCCTGTTCCGATAGTTTACGGAACTCACAGGGTAGGGGGTAATGTAATCAATTCATTTGTTTGGACAGACGGAGATAAAAATTATTTGAATATGCTTTTGGCTCTATGTGAGGGAGAGATAGATAGTATATCAAGCATTATGGTAAACGATAATCCGATAGCCAATTTTTCTGGTGTCACGCAGGAAACTAAAATGGGGACGAACACGCAGACAGTTATATCTAACTTTGAGGATTTGCATAATGAATATACCCTTAACGTTCCTATGTATAAAGATGATGTTTATATCTATACGACACACGATAGCGACGTAGAGGGTTTTGAGATAGAGTTTAATTTGCCTAATGGTTTGTTTCAACAGGATACGCAAGGTCAAGTATTAAGTTGGAGTGTTACCTATAATGTCCAGTATAAACTTCATACCAATAGTGTTTATATTGATTTAGGTAATACGACTATAAGTGGTTTATCAAGGACTTCACTCCGAAGGGTATTCCAGAAATTAGGTCTTACAGCAGGACAGTATGATATTAAAATCACAAGGACAAGCGATAATAGTGCATTGACACCTTATACCGTCGGAGATTTAGTCCTGTTTAATATAGACGAGATTAAGACAGATGATTTGACATATCCTAATACAGCACTTCTCGGATTAAAGTTATTGGCTACTGACCAGTTAAGCGGTGGAAGTCCTAATGTAACGTGTATAGTAAAAGGCAAGAAAGTTTTAGCACCTAATATACTTACAGCAGTAGGCGGAACAGCAGTTGCTTGGGATTTGATATATTGGGATAGCGTTAATAGCCAATGGAAACTTTTATCAGATGATAGCGTTCTTTATTGGGACGGAACTACCTATGTAGCACAATACTGTGCTAACCCTATATGGTGCTTGAAAGATTTGTTATTAAATACAAGGTATGGGTTAGGGGAACATATCGTTACTGCTCAATTAGATACAGCATTGTTCTTGGAGATGGCAAAGTATTGTGATGAAAAGGTAGCAAACGGAAATAGTGGTTATGAAAAAAGGTTTGTTCTTGATGTAGTCATAGATAGTTCACAAAGGGCGTTAGATTTACTTGCACAACTATCTATGACATTCAGGGGGTTGTTTTTCTATTCTGGCGGTGCTATAAAAGTAAGGATAGACAAAGCCGAAACGCCTGTCCAATTATTCGGTATGGGCAACATAGTGTCTAACGGAATGATACAGAGTTGGAAGTCATTAAAGAACCAGTATAATGTCATAGATGTCCAGTATCTTGACGCAACAAAAGATTATAAAAATGAAACGGTATCTGTTATAGATGAAACAGCGTTGACCGCAGGTGACGCTGTTCGTAAAAAAACTATCAGAGTTTATACTACAAGAGCAAGTCAGGCGATAAGGGAAGGTCGTTATCAGTTATGGTTTATTAAATATGTCAACAGGACTATCAGTTTAAAATGTGGTATAGACGCATTAGGTTGTCAGGTTGGGGACGTGATAAATGTTTCTCACGACGTTCCTCAATGGGGATTTAGCGGTAGAGTTCAAACAGGTTCTACCACCACGCAGGTAAAATTAGACAGGTCAGTTACCATAGAAGCAGGTAAGACCTATCATATCATAGTCAGGATAAATGACGTTCAGGAAGAAAAGGTAATTACTGATAGTGCAGGGACATATACAGAGGTAAATGTAAGCGTTGCGTTTAGCCAAGCACCTGCAAATTATGACGTTTATGCTTTCGGAGAAGTTGATATACTTGTCAAACCATATAGAGTTTTAGCCATAAAAAGGGATAATAAAAATGAGGTAGAATTAAGTGCCATAGAATATAATGCAAGTGTTTATGACGATAGTGCACCTGTTTTGCCTACGAGTAATTATTCTGCGTTAAGTTCAGAAATACCGTCTGTTACTAACCTCTATCTTACAGAACGTATAGTTAAAATGCCAGACGGAACGATAGAAGATGTAATAGATGTTTGGTTTAATACGCCTGATGTTACAAGTAAATATGTAAAAAGATTTGCTAATGCAAAGATATTTTTAAGTGATGATGGCGGTCTTACTTATAATTTAAGAGGTCAGACAAGTAATACTCATTTCGCTATTCAAGGCGGTATAATTGATTTGCAGACATATAAAATAGCAGTTGTATCAGTAGCCGAGAACGGAGAGGAAACAGCAATAGCGACAGCACCTATGTTGGATATAACGGTAATAGGGAAATCTGCTTCGCCTGATGATGTTACAGGGTTCAAGGTAATCCAAGACGGTGACGATTTAGTATTCAGTTGGTTTCCAAATCCTGATATAGATTTATTCGGATATGAAATAAGAGAGGGAGATACTTGGGAATATGGAGTAGTTGTTGAAACAGATATACAACATACTGCTTACCGTATCCCTATATTCCAATTCGGAGTTAAAGAATATCATATAAAAGCCATAGATACTACAAGGCACTATTCGGAAACAGAGGCAAGTTCTTCTATAACGATTTCAAAAGCGAATTTTATTGAGAATATAGGTGATGAAGCACTTGATACTTGGGCTAACGGAACGCTTGAAGGTAGCGATTTAAACATAAAGAAAGTAGTCAATAGTAGTTTAGAGCAAGTGGTTGATAGCACAGGAGAAGAAGTTACAAGTGATGGGTATATAGGTTTTGAAGTATCAAATCTTTTAGACAGCGTTCAGGTTGTAGATAGTGCTGATAACAACGTTGTTGATAGTTTGGGTAATCTGGTTGAGCAGGAATTATATTTAGGCGACGAGTTTTTAAGGTTGGTATTAGATGACGGTAAATACCTTCCACAAGGAGTGTTTGTATCAGAAGTAATTGATTTATCAGCAAAGATGAACGCAAGGATAACTGTAAGTTCCAATATAGAAGGCGTTGACTGTAATTCAGAGTTATATATAAGAATATCAGACGATAATTCAACGTGGAGTGAATGGAGTTTATTCGCTAACGGAGAATATGCTTGCAGGTATTATCAGATTAAACTTATAGTAACGACCAATGATACAAGCGAGATAGCGAGGGTATTCAGTTTAAAGAGTTATGTGACTGTAAGGATAATTTTTGATGGCGACCAAGACGTAGAGGTAGTTAATTCAAAGGCGATAACTTTTAACAAATCGTTTTTGACTTTAAGCAGGGTTTATGCTATTGCCGAAGGTGCTTATGAGTGTGAGGTATCAAACAAGACATTATCAGGGTTTACAGCGTCAGTAAAGGATAAAGCCACAGGTAATCCTGCGACAGCAAACGTTGACTGGTTAGCACAAGGATACTAAAAAAGGGGGAGATATGTCAGTAAAACACAATGAATTAACAGGCACAGAGTTGCACGTAGCAAAAGAGTGCGGTGCGTTAGCACCGTCAGCACAAGAAACTCCTGATATGACGTTAGCAGTAGCGAGTGCTATTGTGGAAAGTTATTATCAGAACTTTTGGAATGGAAGGTTGATAGTGGATTACGCAGGCGGTAACAGCGACGCTATATCAGCACCATCAGTAAATCCAAGAATTGATATTTTATATCTTACTTCGGAAGGTGCTTTGGCTTGGGTTACAGGCGACGAAGCAGGAAGCCCTGTGGCAAAATGGGCAAGTTTGCCAGATGACAGCATTCCTATCTGCTTGGTATATTGCAAGACCACTATGACGAAGATAGTATCTTATGCGGATAGATTAACAAATGCAAGCGAGGGGTATATTCATAGGGATATAAGACCGTTCTTTGCAGTTCCGAGTATAACAGTTCTATAACAAGGGGGAGATATGAAGAAACTATTATTGAGTTTTTTGGTAGTGAGTTTTCTATTAGTTGCGACTAATGGATACTGCGTGGATAAGAGAATACTTCTTTGGGATAACGTGGCAAAGAAGCAGACCGCTTTGGCAGACGGTTCGGCAAATCAAGTGCCATTTACAGACGGTTCAGGCACGGTAGCGTGGGGTTCGTTTTATAAAGTAGGTGGAACAGATGTCCCTGTTGCTGATGGCGGAACAGGTGCGTCAGACGCTTCAACAGCAAGAGGTAATTTAGGGTTAGGGACAATAGCAACACAAGCGTCAAATAATGTTTCTATTACAGGCGGTTCAGTCACAGGTATCACAGATTTGGCAGTAGCAGATGGCGGAACTGCAAAGAGTTCTTGGACACAGTATTTAATAACGTATGCTGATACGACAACGTCGTTCTCGCAGATAGCCATAGGCACGGCAGGGCAGGTATTAAAGAGTAATGGTGCAGGTTCAGTAGCAAGTTTTCAGACGTTAGACCAGAGTGTAAATCATAAATGGAACATAGCGGTAACTCAACCAAACGCTATGTATTCAGCAGGTTCAACGATTATACCGATAGGAACTGCACCTGCAAACCTTACAGTTACAAATATAAAATGCAATACAAGTTCAGCAAGTTATGAAGTAGCAGGGGATTTAAAGTATGCTGACGCAAGAATAGGACTTGCCAATGCGACAGTTGTAAATGATTTTGACACAACGAGTGGAACGAGAGATGACAGCACAATTACAAGCGGTTCAGTAGCAAGCGGAAAGTTTGTGTATTTGTCTTTGGATAGTGCACCTAACGCCTCTATGGCGGATTTTACGGTAGAGGTAACGTGGGATTTTGATTAAGGAGTGAACTATGAGAAAACTCAATAAGTTTTTATTAGGTCTTTTAATCGGAGTATCAATTTTATCAGCAGTAGTTCCTTGTTTTGCTTCTGGTAAAGACGCATACACAAAGGTATTACTTCACGCTAACGGTGCAGACGCTTCTACAAAGTTTTACGATAGCGGTAATTATTTAGAAGGCGATACTGATAAAACAGTCGCTTTTCTCCACTTTGATGGAGCTGATGCCGCCACTTCTACCACTAACGCAGGCACAGATACAGGTGCGATTACTTTTGTAGGCACAGCACAAATTGATACCGCACAGAGTAAGTTCGGTGGGTCAAGTTTACTTTTAGATGGGAATAGTGATTATCTTACAATTCCTGATAGTGATTCGTGGAACTTTGGGAGTGGGGATTTTACGATTGACTTGTGGATAAGGTTTAATGCCGTTCCAGGGGATGCTGAACAACAAACAATTATATCCCAAGCTGTTGATAGTTCTAATAGGTGGCTTCTTTCTGTTAGAGGACAAAATGAAGGTGCCGGTGGTAAAGATATTACTTTTTATGCTATGGGTGGGGGAGGAACTGGTGCAAATATTGCAGGACTTTGGACTCCTTCTACAAATACTTGGTATCATATAGCTATTGTTAAGAGTTCTGGAAGTTCTAAAATATACATAGATGGGTCATCTATTTCATTAAGTGCTACAACCGAAGGTTCTCTACCAGAATTAAATCATACCCTTGACATAGGAAGTTATGATGGAGGTGCAAGAGGAAGATTCGTCAACGGCTGGCTTGATGATGTCCGTATCGTCAAAGGTAAAGCCCTCTGGACTGCTAACTTCACCGCACCCACAGTTTCCCCTTCTCCTAAAGATGTAACTGCGGTAGGGACTGCACAGATAGATACTGCCCAAAAGGAGTTCGGCACAGGTTCACTTCTACTTGATGGTAATTCTGATTATCTGACTTTAGTAGATAGTGATGATTGGAATTTTGGGAGTGGAGATTTTACTATTGATTGCTGGGTGAGATTTGCAAGTGTAGCAAGTGGGGATTTTATATCACAAAAAATAGACTCTTTTAATTATCAAGCCTTTGCATATCTATCAGGAATAGGTTTGATATATTCTCGTTATTATGGAGGGGCAGATAAAGGGACTTTTTATACTGCATGGACTCCTTCTGTTAATACTTGGTATCATGTAGCAGTAGTGAGAAACGGTTCTACTACTTATTTATTCATAGATGGGGTATCAAAATCTGTAACGGAACAAGGTTCATGGGCTGCTATGACTGATTTGGATACATTATTAGATGTAGGAGGAGGTTATTATGGTTATTTTAACGGTTGGATAGACGAATTCCGCATAAGTAAGGGGATAGCGAGGTGGACGAGTAATTTTACACCACCGACAAGAGAATACACTGCAAGTGATTATTCAGGTCAGGCGATAGTGATAACACAGTGAGGTGGTTATGGAAACCTTACAGTTAATCGTAATAAGTTTATCAGCGATATTGTTCTCAATAGGCGGATTATGTTGGAAACCTGCGAGAAGATTTATCCTACCTATTATTTTGTCAGGTATAGCGTTGTATTGCGGTCTTATATGGTGGAAGGCAGTAGGTTTATTGATATGCCTTGCTATCTCATTGAGTATGCCTTATGGGGATAAAACTTCGTATCCGTTAAAGGCATTGACCTTTATTGCTATGTTTGCCTCTACACTATGGTTAGGGTTTAGTTGGTGGATAGTAATAAGTCCTGTCATAGTGTTTGTTATGTTTGTATTAAGCAACTGGAAGGTAACGCAGAACATAGTGTTTTGGAGAGTATGGGAGTTTATGACAGGTGCGTATTTAGGCATAACGGTATCTGATTTGATAACAAGATTATGATTACTACCAAGAACCAGTTTATAGCGAGGTTTTTAAGGATAATCCAAGAGAAGTTGGAAGAAGAATTGCCAGAAGAAGCATTTGAAGCGGAATACATAGAACAGGCAAGAGAAATCGTGAGGGAACGATGGAATTAAAAACAAAAGACGGTTTTATATTATTGAGGGATACGGAATATCAGGCGGTAAGCACTCTTGCAAAACAAGTTCCTGAATTGCGTAAATGCGTTAAGATACAGATAAACCAGATAGATTTTAATAATAAAACACCAGAGCAGAAGAACTCTTTGGCAAAGTTCCGCAGAGTATTAGGAGAAGTGCAAGGAACATTGAACGTGTTTAATCAAGGAGAACTCAAATGAAGGAAATGTCAGCACGTAAGTTTATGGTAGTAGCGTTTACTTTGACCTTCTGTTTAGGTCAGGTAGGAAACTGCCTTCTGTGTGTTATGGGAAAGATAAGCACAGAGGTTTACATAGCATTATGGGGTGGTTTTAGTCCGCTTATGATATTGATAGCGGAGTGGTATTTTAAAAGAGAGGACAGGGTTGCAGAACCGAAAGGAGAAATAAAATGACGATAGGAAAAAAAGTAATAATCATATTTGTAGGTTGCGGATTATCAGCAGTTCTCACGTATCTTACGACTGTGTATCCTGTATGGGCAACGGTGTTAGGCGGTTTGCAGATAGCGGATATAGGAACGGTTGGAATACTGACAGGTTGGACACCTAAATAATATGTCCACACTCGGCGCAGGACTAAGCATATTAGATTGGTTGAAAGATAAACTACCTATACAAGGCAGGGTTGAACGTTGGAAAAACGAAAGAGATAATTTAAAAAAGGAGAAGGCGGAACTTGAAAAAATCAATTTTGATATTAACAAGCCGGAAGACCGGAAGAAATGCGATAGGTTGGCTTATGTTAATAAGCGCCTGCCTGATATTGAGCAGTTGCTTATCAATAAATCCTAACAAGCCAAAGCCGGTCAAAGAGGTAACGACGTTTGTAAGCACGAAAGAAAAGTGCATAGAGTTCCTTAACTCTCCTTATGCGCAATCAGACCGTTATGCTATCCAAGCACTAAAATAGAGCTACAAGGCGAAATTATTTACACGTATTGCCACCTAATTTCGCCTTTCTCTATCAAGCCCATAGTTTACCATTACCCCATTTAAGCACAAATACCGCCCTAAATACGAGGTTACAAAATGACGCTTTTTTTGTAACCGCCCTATTTTCGCCTTAAAAATATATAAAAAAATCTTTAAAATTTACTTGACAATTATTTATAATATGGTAAGCTATTTGTATGATCAGGGCAGGATAAAACGAAAGGGGGTAAATATGGTAGGGCAAGGAAGCGTAGAACTGATAGGAAGAAAAGGGCGTATAACAGAAGACCATTGGAATTTTTTCAAGGGCGAGTTTGTAATCGTAGATGTTAGAGAAGACGTTATAAAAATTGAACACGAAAACAAAATTGATAGCGGTTATTATAGTAAGGATTTTATAATCAAATGCTTGTATGACGAAAGGAGCAAATAATGTTCCAAGTGAGATATAAGGAAAAGGGCGTAAATGTGTTAATGGCTAAGTTCAATGATATAAGCCACGCAGAAACTTATATCGGAATTGAGAATATGCAAATGGAAATGGCAAGCGTTCTTGATGATTTTGAAAAAGGACAAAAAGTTAAATGGACTTGGGGTAAAGGTGATGGGCAATCAGAAGAAGTGGAGATACTAAAGTCCGAACCACAAAAACTTGCTTATGGAAATGATGAGGGGTATCAAATAAAAACTCAAAGTGGTAAAAAAATATATGTTCCCAAATCCCAACTCACCGCAAAGGCGCAGGGCGAGTTATATATTGCAAAGGAGAAAAATGCAAATCATAGGAATTGAGAGAACCGAAAATCCTACCAAGACACAAGAGTTCCTGAATAAATTAAAACAGCACTTATCAAGTTTTCCGGACAAAATAATATTTAAAAAACTTATATCTAATTATGGGCTTTGCAAGAAAACACTAATAGGTGTAACGACAGAAGTCATTATCAGTTTAGTCCAACCCAAAGAAAGATTTGATTATACCATAGTCCACGAAGTAGTTCACGCAGAAGGGTATCATTATCATAATAGAAAGTTTTGGAGAAGGTTTATACACTTATGCGGTAAAGTGAATTTAGACGCAGAATATTATTTTAAGGTATGCAAATGGAAACAGGGAAAAAACTATTACGCCATCTATAAAGAAAGGAGTAGTATCAATTTGGCGCAAACTAACGAAAGGAGTGGCACAATGGCGAAGTCAGAAATGACATCTTACCAAGCCGGAACTATATATAGGTTATGCAAGACAGATGTAAGGCCTCTATATAAGAAGATTTCCGAGCCGGAAGCTGTAAAGATAATTGAGCAGTTAAGGAAAGGCGAGAAAGTAGATTTTAATAAATACGGAACAGGTTGGATTTATGAGGGCGGAGAGAAAAAGAAAATAGAGAAGGCAAAATCTGTTCCGGCAGAAGAAAAGGCAGAGCCGAAGAAAAAGAAATTCAAAAGCAAATGCCTTTATGACAGCCCGATACCTAACGGAACAAAGACGCTTGAGACCGACAAGAACGGATATTACGAAAGGATTATCGTAAAGAAAGCGAGAAAGTAATGGCAAAAGACAAAAATCTTTGCGGTAAAACTCGGAACGTAGAAAATCCCTACGAGATTTGACAAGGGGTTGGACAGTTCGAGGGGTGGGAATGGCGAGTATTAAAGAAATGGCAAGCGCCGGACAACGAGGTAAGTAATCCTTACGCAAGATGGTTCTGCGCAGTAAAATCTCCAATGACTTATGGCTCTTGGGAATACGGCGATCTTATATCACAGACATAACGCCTTATGCCCGAATGGTAAAAGGGGATATGGATTTGCGCAAGGTAATGAAAGATGACAAGGTAAGCAGGGTAATATGAAAAAACTTATAATCACGATAATCTTAATCTTCATCTGTTCAAGCGCAAGCGCCGAAACCTTATATCCTGAAAACTTATGGCAAGGGTTAATGGGCGAGGCGGTAAGCGAGGGATATAAGGGTATGTATGCGGTAGGTTGCGTTTATAGGAACAGAATAAGGCAAGGTAAGGGTTTAGGGTGCGTTGCGCTAAAAAGACGTGCCTTGGCGCAATGGTGCGCAAAGCAGGGCATAAAATACGAGGGTATGGCAAAGGATATAATCTATAAGCTGTTTATTTTGGATTATCCTGATATAACCGGCGGAGCCACGCATTATGAAGCCATAGAGAAATACGGAAAGCCTTATTGGGTTAAGGATATGGTTAAGACCATAAAAATCGGAGAACATACTTTTTATAAGGAGAAGATAAAATGACAAGAGAAAATGTAGAGCATTGTATTGTTCCGCCGAGAAATATAGCAAGAGAGGTTGATAGGGCGGAAAAGAAATGGCGCAAGCGTAACGGATATTTTACAAACAGCAGGGGGTTTTTGGTAAAAGAGAAAGGAGAACGTAGATGAAACAAGCGAAAAAGAAACAAGAGAAGTTAGAAAAATATTCCAAGACCGATAATTTTGAAGTGATAGATCTATCGGCGTTCCTCATCTATACTGCATAACTTCAAGACACGTTACTTACGCCTCAGACCATTGTTGCGGTATGCTTGGAGAACACGCAATACTTGAAGCAGAGAAGCAGGGCGCAACGTGTGGTATATGCAAAGGCAAATTAGAGTATAATGAGCATAAGCAAGCGTTGGTGGTTAAATGTAAGACAGAAGACAGGAAGTTGTTGAAGGAATATCTTTTACGGATAAAAGATATGGCAATAGCCGATGGTTACGTAGGGTTCGCTTTTATGAGGGGGTAATATGATATTTACAAGCACGCACTTATGTCTTTCAGAGCCGGACGATAAGTTCGAACCGCAATGTATAACGCAGGACAAAGACGGAATAAGCTTTCATATAAAATATGGAAAGCAGATTAACGCACAAAGATTGGATTTCAGCTTATCCTATGAAGTGATAGAGCAAATCCAAAAGTTCCTAAACGTTTATAGAAAGGGGGTGATTAAATGAAAACGGTAAAGCTTTTTCTAACGCCTGACTTCAAGAGTTTAATGAACGTCAAGGGTTGGACAGTAGCTATCCTGTCAAAAGAATTGAGATACCACAAATCTCAGATTTATCAAATTATCAATGGTAAAATTGAGCCGAGCTTGGCGTTCTTGCGCAGGTTAGCGGATTTTACAGGTTTAGATTTTCAAAACTTGGTAATAACACAAAGGGGGAATCGTGAAAAGAACGATTAGAATACTCGGCGGAGTTTCGGGAACAATAGCAACAGGCAGTTTCCAAAACTTAAAGCCGATGTTTAGTTGGGAAGAAACTATTGAGGACTGCGAGATGACAGACGAGCAAATCTCTGAACGCATAAAGGAATTATACGGAAAGGGGTTTGCTATGTTAAGGGAATCCGAGCAGAAAGCGATAGTTGAAAGAATACAAAGAGAGAGGAAAGATTTAAGGATTATCCTTTCGGCAAAAGGAAATCTTCTTCCAAGCGTAACGTCAATTATCAATTATGATGCTGACTTCTTCATACCGCCGGAAGAACTTTCGCAATATGCTTCGCAGGGAACGATAACGCACGCCAAAGTAGAGAACTATATCAAAACAGGGAAATGGTGTCAGGCGAAAGACCTGCAAGATATATGGACCGATATCGTGATACTCACAAAGGGAAACCTTAAACTCCAAATAGACGTAGGCGATTTCCCTGAGTTCCTGAAAAAGTTTCCGGTAGCCGATATGAAAAATGGCAAAGCTTTTCAATATGATGAAGGCGGTTATTGCGGAATGCCGGACTTTACAGGCGTGCCGGATTTTAAAGAGGCGCTTAAAGTCCTCACTATGTTTGACGTGAAACGCACGGCAGACAAGATTAAAAACGGAATGCAGTTGGCAGCGTATTGCAAGCCCTTTAATATCAAGCAGGGCATAATCATACCCTTGAATGACAAGACAGCGCAAGGGTATTCAAAGCCCACAATTTACACGGAACAGGAATTAGAGGGTTATTTTAAGATGTTCAAGAGTAAACAAAGGGAATTTAAGCAGAGATACAGTATCTAAAGGGGGTGGTTAAATTGGTAACAGATTATTCAGAAGACCTGCTTAAATACAGCGGAAAGCTCCAAGAGTTAAGCGGTAGATATGCGACAGAACGTATGAAGTTCGGACAGCTTGAAAGCGACTTGCTTATGATTTTAGCCACGAAGATAAAATCCTATACAGAATTAAAAAAGAATATAGGTATTGAAATGGCTATGCTTATAATGGTAGGCGGAAGCGATAAAGATGTCCAAAAGATGTTCGCCGATATGAAGAAATCAGAGCATAACTACAAAGCACTTGGGGTTTTAGTTGAGGCGCAACAGTCGGCGATTATGTCAATACAATCAATAATGAAATATAACAAAACAGGCGAGTTCTCGCCAGAAAGGTAAATATGCCTTACATTCCACCAAGAGAGAAGACAGATTTTGAAAAGGTTATAGTAGATGAGTGGATAACCGGCAAAATCGTTGCGGAGAAAGTTTTTGAGAACGTGGACCAGAAGTTCAAGGATAAAGAGGGCAATGATTCCGTGAGAAAAGTCAATCAGGTTCGCTTTGAGTTATCGCTTGACGGCTACCAACATAACCACTATTCAAGCCGGATGACTTTAAGCACTCACGAGAAGTCAAATCTGTTCAAGTTCTTACAGCAGATTTACGGAGAAAACATAGCGCCGGACTTAGCTATTGATACCGCTAAGCTTATCGGGTTGAAGGTAAAAACGATGTGGGGCAATAACGGAGAATATCAGAACTTAATACAGATAAGACCGTTAGGCACTCCGCCGGTAATATGGGAAACTCAGGAACACTCGGAAGAAGCGCCGTTCTAATGACTAATCTGCGGACAGGGTATCGGAAGACAAACAACCTCTCCGCAGATTTTTTAAAAGTTAGCTTGACAAAATCAGAAAATATGGTAAGCTATAAATATGAACGGCAAGGCAAACAGGGCAGAGGAGCTAAAATGCAAAAACAAAAACAGGGCGTAACAGTAGTCGTAACTTCAAGTAGTTCTCTCCAAGAACTCCTTTGTCCGTTACCGTTCAGCTATTGTTGCGCCCGTTTTATTTTAGAGGATAAAGATAGTGGCAAGTCCGCAGAAAGAGAATGGTTATACAGCAATAGCAAATGAGATAATGGAAGCATTTGGTAAATTCCGAATATCAGGAGAGGTTAGGCAGGTTTTAGATGTAATTATTAGAAAAACTTATGGGTTCAATAAGAAAAAAGACAAAATTTCTACATCACAATTTGAGATACATACAGGGTTAGATAAGAAGACAATTCATAGGGCAAGGCGCAAATTGTTAGAGATGAACCTTATAACTATATATAAAAATGAGGATAGTCAAATTCTATCATACTCATTTCAAAAGGATTACAATAAATGGAAGCAGTCCCCAAAAATGAATACAGTCCCTAAATTTGCGCCAAAACAGTCCCTAAATTTGCGCCAAACAGTCCCCAACATTGCCACCCACAATAACAATACTACAAAAGACAGTATTACAAAAGACAATATTATGCCTTCGGCAACACTAAAAGTTGCCTTTGATGAAATACTAAAAGACGGTTTTAATATATACGCCTTACTAAACAAGCTTAAAAAAAGTAGTAAGGTTGGCGCAGAAGTGCCGGAGAAAGTCCTCTTAAAAGTATGCAAAAGCTATTGGAAGAATAAGCCGGATATAAAAAGCGCTTGGGCGTGGTTTTGTAAAGCTATTCCGCAGGAGTATATGAAATATAATGCCTACTTACACGAAAAGGAAAGTGAGAACGCAGATAAGCGAGGTGCGGTAGCACCTTGTATATCTGAAATCATAAAGGGGATAGGAAATGTTCAAGGCAAAAAATAGACCGAAAGCCAAAAGCCATAAACCAATGGGTTGTGAGGAATGTGGAAAAACGTTAAATGAACACGAACGAGAGCAGGGATTGTGTAGCCGACATTATAATGAATATCTTGACGCAAAATATCCGGCGCATCCTGATAACCCTTGCCAATTATGACAAAGATAAGAAGGAGAAATAGTATGTCAGACGGATATAACGGTCACCCATTGATGGCAAGATGTCCAGACGATAACACTATTATGTTTTTAAATACCAAGACAATGACGCATATATGTAGCGAATGTAAACAGACGTGGAAGTGTAAATACCACGTTGAGATTAGATACCAAAGGATAGATTATGTTAAGGAAAGACAAGGGTATAAGGAGACAGTATGACTAATCAAGAGAGGGATAAAAAGTTGCGAGATATTTTAGACTTATTTTGGTCTGCAACTCACAACCATATATCAGAAAAAGAATATGAAGATTTAGTGGGTATCTCCCTCTCCCAAATCAATCAGTTGTTTAGTGAGGGTAAGGAAAACCATTGTAAAGATTGTTGTTGTGCCGAGTCTTGGAAAGCATTAGGAATTGAAAAGTTTACAGGATTATCTATACCCGAACATATCAAAGAACTTAAAAATGAAATATTTGAATTA